>Ga0326511_10001306_pt1 | contig 20826 bp, 22 predicted proteins | sample 0_2496_0518_D_FD_203701 | JGI IMG/M metagenome (GOLD analysis project Ga0326511, IMG submission 203701) | Bovine rumen microbial communities from UC Davis, California, United States - 0_2496_0518 | ecosystem: Host-associated > Mammals > Digestive system > Stomach > Rumen | place: USA... | reverse complement strand
CGTGCGAACACTGGTGATTACACGAACAGATTCGCAAAAAGATTTAATGATGCATACGGAAACATCTTCAATGAAGATTGGTTGATTAACGGTACTGGCTCAATGCTTGTCACAGAACCAGACACAGCGCAGCCCAAGAAAGGCGATGTACCTTTCTATGACGTTGACTTCGCCGCCAGTTACCTGGACTACTACAACGACGAGGGACAGCCGGCAATAGACCATTACGTGAACATCCCACAGGCTGACGGTGCATCGCTGGTGTGCCGTGCCTCAGGCGAGTCTATGGCACCGACAATCCCCAATGGCTCGCACGTCATCCTCAGCGAGGTGACCGACTTCCGCTGGCTTGACTACGGCGAGATTTACGCACTCGTGGCATCCAACGGACTCCGCACCATCAAGCGCATCCGCAAGAACGAGGACGTGAGCAAACTCACTCTCGTGCCAGATAATCCCGACTACGACATCAACGAGATAGACAAGACCGACGTGCTGAGGCTCTTCCGTGTCATCGGCACCATCCAGTTCGCAACCCCTTAATTATATATGTTATGAGAAAATTTGTGTTTTTCATTCTATCTGTAATCGTGCTGTTCTGCGCATGTGCCGACAGCACCGAAAAGTATATCACCGAGCACTATGCGATGGAAGGCTCAAGTGTGGAGATTGTGGAGATAGGCAAACCCTTCCGCATCGACTTCGGAGACTTCGAGTACCATGTACGCGCAATGTTGGCGGCTGAGCTCATGCTCACCAATGCCACATACCCAGAAGACACCCTCACGAAAGCGCAGAGTGACTCCATATTCGACGCCACCATCAGTATTGCTGACTCAATCGCCGACACCATCTCCCTGGATCTGCTCCGTGCCGAGAACTTCGCCAAGCTGGCAGGAAGGAACCCGCTGGACATGGCGCATTCTGGCAAGTACCGCCTTCAGAATGTAAAGTACAAAGTAAACGGCTCGCTCATCGACGACGTGGCGATCCTCAACGACTCCAGCGACAGAGACCCCGTCGCACTGCTCAGTGTCCGTCTTGCAATGCTAAAGGAGCTCAAGCAGGCAATCAGCGACGCAGAATCCGACAGACTGAACTACTACGATGAATTGTGATACCCATGTGATACCAATTTCAATTTTTAAATCAAAAACAACTGAAAATCAAATATAGTTAAAACCCCTTCCGGTTCACTGAAAGGGATATTTGTTACAGCATTTATCCCTTTTATTTTTAGGTGTTTACGATTAAATCTAATGAAATACAACCAATTACGGTATCACAAATTCAAATTAACAACTTATCTTTAACTGCGTCTATATGCGCATAATTGCGTTAAAATTGATACCTATGTGATACCAAAATTCAAAAAATGTGATACCAATATGAAAATACCATCCACACGAATAGTTTTCGACAGGAAGAAAACCGCGTCAAGAACTAAGAAAGGCTTGGTGCAGATAGTCGTGTCATACGACAGAATAAGGAAATTTATTTCAACTGGTGTTAAATTGTATTCAGACCAGTGGAGCGAAAAGAAAATGGTCATCAACCATCCTGAATCAGTTGCGCTGACAAAGAAAATTGTAGCAATCAAGACAGAGATTGACGGGTATATCATGGAACAGAGAGAGAAGGAAAGGCAGTGGAATTGGACGGAGTTCTCTCAATGGCTTAACCGGGGAAACGACACCGATGAGGTGACATTCCTTGAGTTCTATGTCAAGAGGATGGCAGAGCGCACCGACATCAGGGAATCAACAAGGAAGCAGCACAACAAGCTGAAGGCAGCACTTGTGCAGTTCGGGCAGATTGTAACCTTTTCCGACCTGACGAACAAGAACATCATGGAGTTTGACGGATGGCTACACCGCCGTGGCGGTCTGTCGGTCTCAGGTGTATACAACTACCATAAGATTATGCGGTCTTACATCAACGAGGCTGTAAGGTTCGGCTACATCACCGCCAACCCCTACACCGCCCTGAAGATAGACAAGGGGGAACGTGACGACATGGCTGGATGGCTTTCTGACGAGGAGATCGAGAAAATAAAAACGTGTGTCCTCACTCCTTCCATGGAGAAGGTGCGGGACATGGCGATGCTCCAATATTACACAGGTGTCGCATACTCCGACCTTATATATATTAATAAGGACATTGTGACGGAGCAGGACGGATACACACTGCTTGTCGGTGAGAGGCAGAAGACAGGCGAGGAGTTCGTGGTCGTTTTACTTGATGACGCAAAAGCCATCCTTGACCGCTATGATTGGAACATGAACCTGATGACCAACCAACAATATAACATGCGCCTGAAGATACTCGCAGATGCTGCGGGGATAGACAAGAACATCACCTCCCACTGGTTCCGCCGTTCTGCCGGCATGTACTACCTAAACCACGGGATGCCCATCGAGGTCGTGTCCAGGATCCTGGGGCATGCGTCCATCAAGACCACGCAGAAGGCATACGCAAAAATCCTGAATAAGACCGTCACGGATGCCTTCGGGAAGATGCTTGAAGACAAGAAAACCCACGTCAAAGGAGATCATTAAGAAGACTAACGTCTGAGCCACCTCCACACACACAGCGCACCGAACACCAGGGCGAACACTCCGAGCACCTTCAGCCAGCCGAGTGTCCGCCTTTCTTTTACAACCTTCTCCTTGTCCGTCTTAGACTGATAGGCTGAGTCCTGTCTCTCCATGGAGCGGAACACGATGACCGTGTCCGTCTTGGACTGCCACACGGTGTCCGTCTTGGACTTGTAGACGGTGTCATGCTTAATGTCGATGCGGGTGCGCCATTTCTCTTTGTAGACAAATACGGAATCACCCTTCTCACGCACAAATACCGAATCCCGGATCACAACCGAATCCCGATGCACCTCCGTCTTGGTGAATGTGTCCGTTTTTGTCACATATACGGTGTCAGACGCTTTCTCCTGCACGTTAAGCGTGTCGGTGGTGTGATGTGCTACAAAGATTGTGTCGTGCGTTACAACCGATTTCTCAACGGTGCGGGTGCATGATGTGAGCGAATAAAGCACCGCAAAGAGGAACATGAAAAACAAAAGCAGGAGGATGGTTCTCAAATCTTTCTTCCACATGGCTCATCTGATTATCTCAATGTATATTTTATCCGTTGCCGATTTCAGCAGCGCATACAGCTTCTCAAAGGCCTGCTGGGATTGCGTCACATGCCCAACAACCGTATTATAGCCGACAATGATGCAACCGGCAGACGACCGCTGGTTGACTCCCTTGTGAATCAATATGCCATCGAACCCCGGCACGTCCATCAGCCTCGGAAGTTTCCCCTTGCAGTAGTTCCAATAGTAAGGTTTTGCACTGAATTTTGGAGATACAATGTCAATCCGCACCCGGTATCTGCCCCTGGGAATAGCGGTTTCGCTCTTAACCTTAATCTTCTTTATCTGCTCAAGTGGCATTCCCTGGGAAAGCCCTCTGTCCACGTCCTCAATTGTGTCACACACATATACCCCGTCAACATACAGGTGGCCTATCTGGTACATCTTGCCGGTCTTCATCGGTATTCGTCTCAACGTAATCAGCATAGTCAATCGGTTTTATGATTTATACTTTCGTCCGGTTCCTCCTTCTTGGCTCCTTCTCCTGGCTCCTCCGTCTTTGCCCGGTCAAGACGCTTGTCGAAGTAGTCCTTCACACGCGACTCCGTGTCGCCTAATTTCGTACGGAAATAAATGCTCACACCGAAGATACCTCCTGCATAGGTCAATGCCTGCGCCATGTACCACAACACACCTTCCGTCACGTCTCCGTTGACGAAAAACGAGATGAAGGTCAGAACCACACCGCTGACTATCATCAGCGATGCGGTCGAGTATTGTATCCATTCCTTTGAGTTGGTTGTCATGATACTGTAACGTTAAAGGTTCCCGTAATTCCTGAAGGCGAAGTCATGGTGATTGTGGCTGTGCCTGTTGCAACCGCCTTTATTCGATTCTGCTTGAAATGGTTTACATAGCCGTTTGGATATGTTCCTTCCTCATAGCCTAAATACTCAATTACCTTGACAACTGATTCGTTGCTTGAAGTCATGACAAAAGCCATATTGCTTGTAGTTGCCGGGGTAAATGTCGGATTGATGGTTGCCTCATTTCCTACAGCCAACGATACGTTTTCATTTGTTATCGATATCAATCCGTCCTTTTCATCCTCGCTCCATACTCGCACATAGTCAATCATCATTATCTGGTCTCCGCCAGTGTAGTTGTTGCTGCATTTCATGTTCAGTGCAAAGAACTGCGGATAATCCCAGGTACCTTCAGCTCCAATTGACGACACTTGTACGCTCTCCGTTTTTATCCCATCAAAATAGAAATCTATCTGTGTGTCATTCCATGCGCAGCCGATAGTGTGCCATTCAGTGTCAAAGTCACGCCTGTCGTAAATGGACGAAGAACTTGCACCATTCTTCTTGTAGTGGATGTGATTAGCGATAAATGCCTGGTCAGTGATTTTCTCATACACGTCATATTCCACTGTCAACGGCCATGATCCGCTTTGCCCCCAGAACCAGAAGCACCCGCCGATGGAAGCGTCATCCGTTGAATATTTCAGCCGGCATTCAGCATAGCCACGCTTCACTGCCAAAGTCTGGGCGGTTGAAATATATGGCGCATAGTACTTGTTCCCGACTTTGGTCAGCCTCAAGACTAAGCAATTGCTCTCCCTGTATAGGTTATTGTGTTCGGCTGAGAAACCTGAAGCATAAGAAGGTGAATTGAACTCACAGGACTTCCACATATCCCGCCATGATTCATCCTTGAATTCTTCGTTATATATAAGATGCTTTTTGTTGGGAATTGTGTTGTTCTTTAGTGACTCAACGTTTTCATCGACATTCACCCTTATTGTCGAAGTACCACCGCAGAACACATAAAGATATACTGCATCCTGGGGAATTTTTACAAGAACTTTTTCGCCTCGAAGAATCATCTGATTTTTGTATGCAGTGTCACAATATGACACCTCTACATTCTCCTCCACATCGGCATTTAGAAGTGCTATTCTGCCCTGATAATAAAAAGCGACCTCAACAAAACGACCTCTCAAATCTGTTACATCAACTAAATTACATGCATTGTTTGCATCTGTAGCCCATGTGTCATCACTTGCTTTGATAACGTAACCTATTTTCGGCTGATATATATAACCATCTGCATTTTTGAACGCTCCATAACTCGTGACAGGCAGTGTGTTGCCTTTTTGTATAACATCTGCAACAGCTAAAGATGGTTCGTAATAATGAATCGTTGCCGTGCCACCCGTGAATAAATACAGATAACCGCAATCTGATGGCACGACAAACACATCTCGTTCGTAATATGTTTGCTTGCTCGTTCCATCACAATAGCTGACAGTATTATTTAAAGTTGGTGCGGATTTCAAAAATGCGAGTGTGTACCCCGCTGTACAATCAACGACTATGCTTTTGCCCCGGTATCCTGAGAAAACCGTGAAGTAGCAATAAGCGGATGTGTAGTTTTTCCATTTATCGCTGTTGTCTATGATTCTTGATGACTTTGCCGGCATTGTGTACGAATTTGTCAATCCGAGATTGTCAAATATCATCGACTTCTGCGAGTCCGTTAACGTCTGATTGAAAGCACCAACCATATTGTCATACACGAAGTTATCTATAATGCGCATCTCTGCCGTGCCTGTTGTGTAGATATAGAAGTACCTATAATCTTCAGGAACCTTGCACACATACACATTCTGTGCCCGCTGTAATGTCGTGCCATCGCAGAATGATACGACATTGCCAGATGTCGGAGCGGCTTTCAAAAATGCAATATAACCGCCAGCCGGTATGCTTATGGAAATCGTGCACCCCTTGATCGGGTATGCCGTGTAATTGCCGAAATAGCAATTTGATGCTGTGTCATTACCCCATTTCAATGTGGATGCGTTAATAATCCTTGCCACCTTTGCCGGCAAGACGGTCACGCAGTCATTGATGATTGCGGGGTATAATTTATTATTTGACCCATCCTTCAGTTGTACATTCTTCGTTGCCATAGTATATATTGCTTTAAGTTAATTCTTCGTATGTAATATCAAGTCCCGCTATTGCTTCCTCAATTTCATCTATCGCCTCATTCTTCGCCACGGTGATGTCAGCCTGCGCGTCGCTCACCGCACTTGCCTCAGCCTCCTGAAGCTCCGCAAGCGTCGTCTCCAGTTGCTGTATCGCCTCTTCGATGTCGCCCTTGGTGGCAGTCAGCATCGAGTCGTTAATCTCCGACTGGTACTTCCCCTTGGCGTAGTCATATATCTGGTCAGCCCTCGCCAGCTTACCGTCAACCTCGGCGCAGTTCAGCTCGCCGTATACATTTACTGTTGCCATATATTATCTGTTTTAAGTTGTTAACGTAATCTTATGTAGTCCGGCGATGATCCTCGCATCGCTTCGGTAGCAGGTGTAAGCGGTGCCGTCAATCGTCCTCGTGTATGTCGTCATCGGCACCTCGAAGCCTGACGAGCTGAACCCTGAAGGCTGTGTGTAAGCCGAAGGAACGCACACCCACAAGTAGAACCCACGCACCGGATTGCTCCAGCTGTAAGAACCGCCGACAGCAGTCCTTGTATATCTGTAATCCATCGATGGCAGGTCTATGTCACCGACTGCGGAAGCCTCCAGGAACCCTGCGCAGAATGGGCTGTCGTAATAGCCTGTGTCCACTATGTCACGCAATTCACCGGAGCCAAGCAGCTGCATCGACACATTGACGAAATCGCCGTTGTTGCCTGTTATGGTGCATCTGGTCACGATGGCGGTGCCCACCTTCCCGAAGTGCAGGTCGGGGGCATAGTCGCCAGGTTCCCTGTCCTGTCTCACGTCACTCACCGATGCCACCATCACCTCAACCATGGAGTTGCTCGCCACCTTGGCGATGAGGTCTGCCTCGCTGAGCTTGCTCATGAGCTTCGCCTCGGTCACCTCCCAGCCCTTTCTCTTCTTCTTGTAAGTCTTCCATGCTCCAGTGTCAGGCGATGCCACCTCCACGGTGTCCGCGCTCACCTCAAGCTCGCACTGCGTGGCGTATGCCAGCGTCGTGAAATCCTCGGTGTTGCTGTCGCGCCAGAAGACTATCAGATTGCGTCCTTTCAGTTTCATATCTCAATCAGTGTTAATTCGCTGTTTGCGTCACGATAATTATGCTTGACACCTGTTACGGCATAAGCCACGCCACCGTAAGTGATGGTGTCATAAGGCAGCACATTGCCCATCCTGACCTTCAGGGTAAGTTTCCGCTGCACCTTCCCGTAATGGCTCTTCATCGACGCGAGAAGCCGCTCCTCTGGTCTCTCAGCCCCGTCGGTGTAGGTGATTTGGCTCACTGCGTTGCCGGCTGCGTCATGCAGGATGGCATAGCCGGCTGCGTTGTTGTTGTCCGATGCTATCTTCAGACTCACCTCCATGTCCTCGACGAAGTCCTTGTTGGCGATCGTCTGGTATCTGTTAGTCTTTTTGTCGTCATCGCCAACAACCGTTGAGGTGTCTGCCACATAGTCAATCTTCAGCCCGTAGAGCGCGAGAGTGGCGAACACGCCGAAGGTGTAGCCGTCATGAGGCGGGTGCTCGTCCGTGTCCACGGTGTAGTGTACGATGTCGTTAAGACCAGGCAGGCAGTCACCTGGTATTATCAGCTGGACCTTGCCTTCCAGGTGCTCGTTGATGGGTATCACGAAACCGTCTGCCCCGTTGTAAGGCTGATACAAGTGCTTCGTGTTCCACACCTGCCCTGTGTCACCTGTAGAGGATTGGTAGTCGTCTGATGAGCCGATGAAAAAAGCGAAGTCACACAAGGATGACTGCCACGACGCTCCGTTGAAATACTTCTCTCCGACCTTCAGTATCACCTTCAGGCAGCATTTCCCGTTCTTGAACGCGGGGATGGAGTAATTCCATGCGTGCCCTTCCCAGGTGATGCTCCAGCCGTTGTTGTAGAGGTCGTCAAGGTTGGAGTCCACATAGCTCATGCCCGATGAGCTGCCGCCGATGCAGAAGCATCCGTTGTCATACGAGGCGGAAGCCCTCGAAGTGAGCACCAACAGAGGATGGGAACGTCCCTCGGAGGTTCCGTCGATGAACACGCCGTTATTCATCCAGTGGTAGTTCTGGTCGCCTGCCCATCTGTCAAAATCGTATCCCTCCATCGTTATGAAGATGCCCTTCCTGTAGCTCCAGTTGCGCTTGCTGTCGTCTGCCTCGCTCTTCTTACAGCAGTCGTAGTCAACAATCACGCAGGACGGACCCTGACCGACATCGAACTGAGCCGGGGAGCTCTCATATTCCCACTCCACGAACCCTGAGCCATTGTCGATATATCGGTGCGCCTCGGCTGTCTTGCATCCGTCCTTGATTTTATAGACCTTATACGAGAACACCTTGTCTCCTGTCCAGTCCTGCAGTGCTGCCTGCGATGGCACGTATGACTTGTAGAGGTCAAGGTCTTTGTCGTCAAGTTCGGGGATGACCTCCCCGATGGGGTTGATGTCGCACTCCAGTGTTATCTTCTTGTTTCCCTGCAGCACCTCCATCGTGTTGCCGTTTCCGTCAAGCTCCGTCACTGCCGACAGTGCGCTGATGGACGGGGCTGTGGCTGCGGTGAGGTCTGATGTGTTTACACCCGACAGCCAGTCAACGAGCTTCAGCAGCGTTATCTTCTTGTAGGCCGATGCGGTATGGCTTACGAAGTAGAGGTCTGCACCCTGCTCCACCGCAGTCCAGCCGAAGAAGCTGCAGATGCCGGACAGCATGTCCTTGATGGAGTCGCCCTCGATCGGGTAATAATCCGCGTCGTCGTAGTTGTCAGCTGAGTTCTCCTGCAGGAAGTTGAATCTGCTGACGGTGTTGAGCAGTCCGCATGTCCCGTCTGCCACCTCGTCAGGGAAGATGATGTTCGTGTATGGTATGCCGGTGCCTGCAATGCACTCAAGCAGAAGCCTCCACACTGGGGTCATGCCGTAGCCAACAGAGAATGTCGTCGTGGTGCTGCCGTGGTGGATGCTGGGCGCATGGTAGATGGTCACTGTCTTGGTCTCGTCCGGTTCTGCATTCACACTCTCAAGCACACCCAGTCCGCTGACAACAGGAAGCTCAAACAGGTTGGGCTCGATGTCCCACGATGTCTTGAAGGTCTCAGGCTTCAGCCACCCCATGAACTGCACAGAACTGCCCCTGGAGAACACCACACGCTTATCCCTGGATCCTGTAGCCATCACGGACGCGAAGTCCGACAGTGAGCCGTACATGCGCACATAGCCTGTCTTGCTCCGGATAGGTGCGAAAAAGTCATCAGACTCACCGCTCGACACCTCGAAGGCGTTCGTCGCTCCAGTGAAGGTGGCAACGGTCGGCGTGGTGTTCACGTCGTCGTAGATGCCGACCTCGCACGTCACGTCGTCGATATCCTTGAATATGATGCTATGTGTCTTCTGATAACTCATCTTTTCGTTCTGTTAAGATATTCTGCCATCCGCTGGGCTTCCTCATTGAGCTTTGCAAGTTCCTCCGGTGTCGCCTCAGGTCGTTCTTCTTCCTCTTCGTTGTCCCATGGAAAATCCAGTTTCAGGTCCTTTCCTGTCTCCACTTTGTGTATCAGCTTCGCCAGGAGCCTCGTCATCTCCCATTGCTGCCGGTATCGCCTGTCCTGTCCTGCTATGTAGTCCTCGGCCTCCTGCATCGTCATGTGACGGAAGAAATACTCTGGAGAGCATCCTCCCTCACCGCAGATCCGCTGGTATAGCTGTGTGACCGTCAGTCTTTTTTTTTATCCTCATCTTCCTCCGGCTGTTCTCCGTTCATCTCGACTGCGATTCTGTTGATTTCGCCGACTCGTTTCACGTAGTATTCCTGCATGCGCTTGAAAAGATTCGGGTCTTCTGCGCATTTGCAGAACTCGTCAAACGGCACGTCAAATCCCTCGTTGCTTACAATCAGGATCGAGTAGAACAACACGAACCATTCTGTGATTTTCGAGCCGGAGAAAAACGGGTGGTCGGGCATGAGCTTCTCATAGCCGTACATCACCTGCATGGTGCTGTCGAAGGAGAACTCGTATTTCTTTTTCTTGATGCTTACTTTCATTTCCCTTCTTTTAAAAACGGGCAGGCAATCACTCACCTGCCCGTCATGAAAAAATTTAACTACTAACTATAACTATGAAGACATTTATTAAGCCTTCTCCAGTTCGCCCACGCCTGTCATGCTCACTGTTACGGTGGCGTTGTCGCCCACGCTGCCAGAGAGCTCAAGCGAGGTGATGAGTGCCTTGCCTGTGTAGGTGCCAGGAGATGTCCACCCAGCCTCGGGAAGTCCCTCGGTGGTGTCGTTGCTCGGCACGCCGAAGCATACGTTCACAGGCTCTGCAGCCTTATACTTCTCGAACAGTGCGTCGAATGTCCAGTCAATAGTGCGGGTTTCCACGGTGTGCAGCGACTCGTTGCTTATCTCCCATGTCAGACCGCTGATTTCCTGTGCGCCCCATACGCCGTCGTCCTTCGTCTTGCTGTCGCTCGTCTCGGTGTTCATGCTTATGGTGCAGTTAGTCGATAGCGCAACAGGAATCAACGAAGTCCCGTTGCTGATGAAGACCATCAGAGATCTTCCCTTTAATGCTGTTGCTTTAGCCATAATATATTGAAATTTGTTGTTAATAATCCTGAGTCTTGAATTCGAATGTCAGCGTGATGTAGATCACCTCCTGGCCTTCCACGAAGTCCTCTGAGCTCGACATCAGACGGACTGCCTTCACCTTGAAGCCCTCGTCTGTGCCTGTGTCCTCGATGATGGCGTAGCGGCATGCGTTGGCAAGTGCCACGGCTGTCGCATAGTCCTTCGCAAGACATGCCACAGACGCGCTCACCGTGTCCTCGTTCGTTCCGTCCTTCGTCCCGTCACTGCTGATGCCGTTGTTCGTGAACACCACGAACGGATACGACGGAGTTCCCTGGGGAACATAAAGCGGATAAATCCTGCTCCCTGCGATAGCCGTCACACTGGCGTTAGTGGACAATGCCCTGTAGATATGATTACCGATAAGTAGGCTCATTTCACGTCTTTTATATATCGTCCATTTTCTTGTTATTGGCTACCTTATTATTTCCCCACGTCCTGTTCGCCTTCCCCATGCGTTGACGACTGTCACGATCTGCTCACCGCTCACGTAGGAGTTGCCGCCGCCGCCGCCGAAGTTGCCCGTATGGATGGCATCATACAGCCGTCGCTGGTCTGCCTCGTTCATCACCATCTCACCACTCGACACTCTTGCTGAGATGCCGTCCCGGAAGTCTGAGCCTCCGACGATACCACCATAAGCGAGTGACTGCGCTGCGCTGACTGCACTCATGACCGCTGCAAGGGTGGCTGTGATGGCGATGATGTTGTAAGGGAAAGGAAGCCCCTTTCCTGAACCTGCAACAGTGGCGGCTGCGCTCTTGCCGATGAGGTCTGCGTAGGTGCCAATCAGACCGCCCATCTGCCCGATGATGGTGCCGATTGCCTTTGCCGACTTGTTGCCTGTTGAGGTGAACACACTGCCCACACCGTTGACCACGCTTGATATGTCAGACCAGTGTTGTTTCTTCTCTGCCAACATCTCGTTGTCTGCCTGCTGTTGCTCGCCGGTGGCGAAAAGTTGGTTGAGTGCCTCCTTGGACGACTGGAGCTTTGTGTTTATCTCGTCGATGTTCGTCTGCAGGGTATCCATCACCTCCTGTGTCTTCGGTGATCCGTCGTTCATGATGTCGAACAGTGCCTTGTATGCGGTGCTCAGGTTGTTTATCTGCTCGGTGTAGCCTTTAACCTGCGCCTGTTGCTCTTCAGTGAACAGCCTCTTCGGTTCGGGAAGCATGTTGACTTCGGCATTGCCGGCATTCATGATGTCGGTGATGTCTGCCAGGGTCTTCGCCTCGTTCTGTTTCGCATTGTATGCGTCGAGGTTCTTCTGCGCATCCTCCAGCTCGCTGTTTATCTTCACCCACTCGTCTGAGCCGTCAACAAGCATGTCACGTTGCTTGGTCAGGTCACTTACAAGGTCTTCCATGTAGGTGAGAGACCCTTCGAGTGCCTTCGCCTCCTCCTCCTCAACTCCCACGATGGAGTCGTATGTCGCTTTCGCCTGCTCCAGCAGCGCATTGTATTTATTCCACTGCTCCGTACCCTTCACGAACTTGTCACGCATGGTCTCGTACGTGTTCATGAGGTTCTTCACGTCCTCAAGAGAGCCCTTCTGTGGAGCGAGTTCCTGGGAGAGGTTGCCTGTGCTGCCTGTGCGTCTGCCTGCAGCTCCACCGCCTCCTGTGCTTGTCGCTGTTGGCTTCAGAGTCCTGCCTGACCTCGAGAGTGTAGGAGTGTTAGGTGCCACATTGTTCAGTGCCTTCTGGGCGGTTGCCGCCTGCTTGGCTGCAGTCTCAGAAACCTTGTTGAACCTGGTGGACATCCTGGCGGCTCCCCTCTTGGCTCCAAGTGCTGTCTGATATTGGTTGATGACAGAGTTCAGTTCTTCGTCGCTGTATCGGTCATTCAGGGCATACACGATGAGTGCGCCGAGTTTCTTCGGGTCGCTGGTGTACTCGTCGACTGACTTCTTCACCTGCTGGCGGTAGCCTTCTGTAGGTCCTGGTGCGCTTCCCATCGTCTTGCCGAGGAATGGGTAGTTGCTCTTGGTACTAACATCCCAGAATCCGCTCTGCCCTCTCTGAGCGTCGCCGAGTTCCTTCATGATGCGTTTGCCTTCCTCCCTGGCTCTATCCCTCGTCGCAGGGTTGGCCTGTAGCTTGATGGCATATTCCACCATATCTTCCGTCACCTTGTCGGTCGGGATGTTCAATGTGGCTCCGATGCCCTTCTTAATTGCGTCGAAGGTGTCATCATAAAGTGCGTTTGCCGCCGTCTGTGCCTCGCCGATTTTCTTCTGTGCATCACGCTTTGCGGCTGCTCTCTCTGCCTTCCCTGCCTTGTTGTCAGATGCGGTCGACTGATAAGCTGCGAGTGCCTCTGCCGCCTCGCTGTTGATAAAGTTGAACGACATCAACGTGTTGCCCAGCTGGTCGAGTGCAGCCTGTGCGACGGCCGCCCTGGATATCATCTCATTGATGCCACGGGAGAATGCCGAGAAGTCACCGGATGACAAGGCGGCGAAAAAGTTGTTCACCGTCACCTTGCAGGCAGCTATAGCCTGGTCAAACGCGTCGCTGGTGCTCTGTGTGCCACGGATGACTCCCTTCAATGCCTCGAAGCCTCCGACTGCGAGACCGATTGTGCCGGCATACTTGCCAAGAGTTCCGAGCAGGCTTGTTGCGCTCCCCTGGAACTTGCTGAACGCACCGCCAAGTGTGCCGACCTCCTTGCCGGCATCCTTCGCGCCCCTCGCAAAACGCCGTTGTGATTCCTGTGCTTTCTTCAGGCCTTGTTCGTAGCCTGAGGAATTCACCTTCATATTGGTAACTATGTCAGCCATCGTCTATTTCTTTATGTTAATAAAAAAGGGGAAGGGATAAGTCCCTCCCCCCTGGGAATGTGCGTAAGGTTCAAGAATGCAGTTAAGAAACAGTTACCGTACAGGTGTCGGTGAGTCCGTTGCAGGTGGCTGTGATGGTTGCTGAGCCTGATGCCACACCGGTCACGTTGCCGTTCGCGTCCACTGTTGCCTTGCCTTCTGCGCTGGATGACCAAGTCACTGCGCTGGTGGAGTTAGAAGGAGTCAAAGTGGCGGTGAGCTTCTTGGTGTGGTTAGCACCGGCTGCAGCTGTCACGGTGAGGGTCTCAGGTATGCTGATTGCAGTTGCTGCAAGTGAGTCACCCTTTACCTCAAGCAGTGCGAATGCCTCTGCACGGAGAACCGAGGATGCCCAGTCTGCGTTGAGGGTCACTCTCACCACGTCCTTCGTTGCCTCGCTGTACGGGTCAACCACGAAGCGGGTGTCGCCGAACTGCTGGAGCGGCAGATAACCGAAGTTACCGAAGCCGATGTAAGTCTTTCCAGGGCTGTTGATGTAGTTGGTACAGAACACTGGGAGACCTGCGATTCTGCCGTTCTCCACGATGAAGCGTCCGCTGCCTGAGTCAACAGGAGTAGTCTCAAGAACTGCCTTCGTGTACTCGTCCATCACGAATGCGAGGTTCTCTGCCTCGATGCCCTTGGCGAGGACGCAGCCTTTCAGAGCCATAATCTCTGTGAAGGTAGGGATGGAAGAAGCGATGGTGATGTGCTTGGCTGCCTTCATCGCGGTCACGTCACTCAGCACCTGCGCAGCTGTGTAAGAGGTCTCTGCGGCGATAGCCTTGAATGGAGAGTCGAAGCCGTAGTTGCTGTTCTGGTCAGTGGTAAACAACACCTTGTTGAGCAGACGTGCAACTGACTTAGGAATCTGGTTAAGCACTACCTGATAAGCCACGCCCTCAGTCTGGGTGATGGTCTGGGCAGTCAGCTTGATGGTGATGCCGACACGCTTCGGTACAGGGGTAACTGCGGTGAAGTCGATGTCGCTGTCGTTGAGTGCCACGTTCTCCGATGCGATGGCTGCCTCAACTGCGTTGCTGACAACTGGCCATACGTATGAGCCTGCAAGACCTGTGAGGATTGGAAGTCCGACCTTGTCGTAGATCAGACCTTCCTCAAGCGGCTCGATGAGCTGGTTGAGGGTAAGCGGGATGATTGCGCTCACGTCAGTGGTCACGATGCTCTCACGCTTCAGCACCTGCTTGTCGGCAATCTTGCTTGCAAGCACGTTTCTGAGGTAGTTGTCAAACTCGATTTCACGGCTTGAAATCTTCACTTTGCCGTTCTGGTCGGCGCTGGAGATGCGGAGGCACAATGCCTGTTTCTCTCTCTCCAATGCCTCAACCTCTACCTTCTCGCTGTCGTTCAATGCACGCTTCTCAGCTTCGAGGGCATCGGCAATCTCACGGAGACGGATCTCAATCTCGTCCTTCCGGTGCAAGTACTGCTGTACTCCAATGATTTTGTCCATAAGTTGATTTTTATTTGTTAATATTAATATCTCGTGTTAATGATGCGTGTAAGCGTGTTGTAGTCCTCCTGCCACAACTCCTCACGCTCTTCTATATCTTCGGCAGATTCTTGGTTTTCGGGTGCAATTTCTGCATCTTTCTGCGCCTCTGAAGGCTCGTCAGGTGCGTTCTCAGGCTCGTTGGCTGACTCTGTGGCCTCCTCTGCCACCTCATCAGCAACAACGTTGTCTGCGACTTCTGCAGGCTCTTCTGCAGGCTCTTCTGCAGGCTCTTCTGCCTCACGCTCCGCCTGCTCGAAGTATTCCTCCACCTCTCTTGCGCTCACGCTGGTCTGCTGGTAGGCGGGGTCACTGCCGATGGTGCACTCGAAAATACGGTCAATCTGATTCACAAGTCTGATGACCTCGTCCTGCTCCCTCGTGTAGGTCACATGCTTCGGGTCGCTCCAGTAGGTGAAGGAGCATCCGCTAAGGTCACCACGGCGCACCAACTCAAGAGCCATGTTGCCGTCTGCTGTATCGGGTGCCTCAAACGAGAATTTAAGCCCACGGCTGTCAAGTCCGAGCGTCAACGTACCCTTGCCCTTATTGCTTCGTGCTATGAGTCTCTCACGATTATGGAAGAGGGTCATCTTGATGTCCTCTTTGTGCAGTTGGTCTTCGCTGATTGCGTCCGGGGCTATCACCTCCCTCGCAAATCCCTCGTCCCACAACGGCACGGACTTCTCACCGAACACCAGGGCATAACCCTCAATCGTCCGGCTGCCTGTTTCCTCACGGAGCCTCAGCTCCGACGGAAAGCATCTTGTCTCTCGCTTTATCATAATTTCGTATATTTTTTTTGGTTGGTTCCAAACTTCGACACTCTGGAATGTCACTTATTGGATACCCATTTGTTGCTGATTTCTTGATTCGGCGCATTTCAATATAAACGCCTCGATTTTCGGTGCTGCGCTCTCTGCCGCCTGCCTCGCTGCCGACATGGAAGGATTCTTGAAGAAGTGCCGTCCTGCGAGTGGTCCTGGTCGTCCCGATGGGTTTCGTCCCACGTCGAGGATTCGGAGCACAAACGCCCTGTCACGTCCCCAGTAGGAGTTTATCTGCTTCGTCCGTTCGCTTATCGGTCTTACGACCTTCCGCACCCTGGAGTCAACGGCCACATGCTTCTCTGCCTTCGACTTCGAGTTCAGGATGGTGACGGTGGCACCGAGCACACCGTGCTTCGGTTTCCATACATAAGCCTTAACCGCATCAAGCGCATGGCGGGGGTCGCCGTTCTTGAAGGTTATGGAAGACTGCACTGCTTTCTTCACCTTCTTCCACTCGCTCAGGAGGACTTTTCGCAGACCCTTCCGCTCAAGGCTGTCCAGCTGAAGGTTCTCAACCATCTGCTCCGCCTGGCTGATGTCTACGGTGAATATCACGTTGTCATCCATTGCTTCCCTCTGTTGTGCCGCCCACATCCAGTCGTGTGGCGGTTATGTTGATTTCGTAATGCTGTTTGTTGCGGTTTATGCTGTCAATGTGGTAGAGTTTTCCGTCCCACACAATTCTGCACCGCTCAGTCACCACGTCGTTCCAGTTCATCATGATGCTGATGGCATTCGTCATCATCACGTCACCGGAGAGGATGGCACGTGCACCACGCACATACCGCACATTCGCCCAGTACTGCTTCGTGGCTGCCCAGGTTGTCACCTGCTCACCGTTCGCTGTCCTGGTGATGGCAGGTATCTGCACCGTTATGCGCTCGTTAAGGTCTCCGCTGTTAATCATCGCTCTCTTCGTCAGGTCTGTCAGATAATTTTACATAGGGGTGAATCAAAAACTCGTAGCCGTACTGCACAGTGTTGATTGCCTGGGTCACCGTCAGCCCCTTGTTGCGGAACAGATGCTCCGCAAGCATCAGCATCGCCATGATCACGGGATTCGGCATTGAGCCTCCGCCCATCTCCTGCAGTTCCTCTGCTGTGCGTCTGGTCTCAAGTATCACCATCGTCTCTGCAGTCGCACCGCAGTCTGTGAGCTCGCTCTGAGTGGTCTGGTCTGCGTCGCTCTCAAGCCTGCACTGCCTGAGAAGCTGTTCCATCGTCAAATATTGCAGTGTCATTGTTCACCTCCTTCCTCATTAGTAGTGACTGGTTCTTCGTTCTCTGGTCCAAGCTGAGCCACCTGCACGCTCACGTATGTCTTGTCGCCTCCCTCAACTGGTGGCATGTCGTTCTCCTTCCTCAGGTCGTTAACAGTTGCCACGCCGGTCTCAAGCCGTCCCTTGTTATACTGAACCTTGCTTGCAGGGTCGAGCGAGTTGAGTGCGCTCAAATCAAACTGGAATTTGCAGTTCCTGTATGTGGTCTGCGAAAGTAGTTTTGCGTTGAATTCACGCTCAATGTCCGTCAGGATAGGCTGAAGGGTCTGCGTGTAGAATGCCAGGTTAGCCTGCTGCTGCGTGTTGTAGTTGCTCGATGTGTCAGCATAGAGCAGGGCGAGAGGTACGTTGAAGAATCTCGCTATGTCAGCGTCGATGTGTTTCCTTGTCTCCAAGAACTGCATGTCGGTGCTGGCCATGGAGTAGGGGGTCAGTTTTCCGTCGCCCCTCATCACAAGGATGTCATACTTGCCCAATTGCTCTTGCAGATCCATGCCAAGTTTCTGCAATTCCTTGTCGTTATATTTCCCGCTCAGACCTCTCTGCACTGTGTCGTTCTGCAAGATTGCCTTAAACCTTCCACCCGTGGCGAATCGGTTCAATGTCTCCTCGTCACCGGTTGCTGCCACCGACAACACCCTCTTAGCGAGTGCCGTGATGGAAATGCCGTCATGGCCTCCGTCAAGCGAGATGTTCTTGAAGCAAAGCAAATCGCCCTCCGTCAGTGTCTGGTGAATGCCATTGATGCTGTCAGTGATGGTGTATGTGTGATTGTAGATGTCATGTGTCACGCTGCCATTGGAGCATAATATAAGTTCGCTGATGGAGTAGTCATAGCCCCGCTTTACGTAGATATATGCGTTTCCGTAAAGCAGTCGTTGCAGAACCAGGTTCTTCATGAATTGGAAGGAATTCATGCTCTGGTTAGGCGCACAAGACAGCAGATAGTTCAGACGGCCTCCCTCAGGGGTGTCGTCTATCACGTAGCAGTCCTTCCTCTTGTTGAACCGCTTGCGTTGCAGTGTCAGCGATGCCACACCGCTTGATATGAGGTCAACGCACCGGTGGACGGCTGCAATCTGCATCGCCTGGAGGCAGTTGAACACCATCTGCTTCGACGATCCGGAGTAATTGGCACCGGTCGCCTCTCGTTCCTCTGCTTTTGGTGGCACCGCTCCCGCCTGCTCTCTCGTCTCAGCTTCCATCTCTGGCATGCTGGCCGGCTGGGGAAACTCGGTGCCGAATAATTCAGACCAAAATCCCATAATAAATCTTTTATATCTCCACCGTTTCCGTGTTATTGGCTACCTTTAAGGATTTTACAACGTGTTTTCCATCCGTTATCCCTCGTAGTTGTTCCACAGCCAGAATGTCTCCAGCGTGCCGATAACTGCGTCTATTTTAAGGTTCGCCTTCGATTTGACAGGCTTTCTGTTCCCCATATGGTCAATGTCCAGATAGGCATTCCCGAAGCAGTAAGGGAAAATCGGGTTGCGTGAGAACCGCACCCTTGACGGACGACCAAACACAGCCATCTCTAATGACTCGACGGGGCTTGTGAACTGCCCGTATGCCTGAGGCACTGCCTTCACGATTTTGTCGGGCTTGCAGTAGTAACTGATGGCAGCACGCAGCGAGTTTACTATCTCGTCACTATGAAACGAGTCATAGCCTATCTGCAGCACACGCACGTTCTCCTCAATTCTCTTCAGAATGTCGTTCACAATCATCTCACCGCTGATGATGTCGCCCTCGCAGACCTTCATCCAGCCTTGCTCCACCCATTTCTTGTATAGCCGGCTGTTCGGGTGGCTCTCCAGTGTACCTTCTGGAATGTAGCAGTCCATGTCCACGTAGAACCGGTCTTCATCCTCGTTGTGACCAGTCCAAACCACAACCGAGAAGTCATCCTTGACGGATAGGTCTATTCCTACCATGCACTCCAGGTCTCCCGTCTCCATGTCAACGGAGAAGTCCGTCTGCAGTTCTTCAATGACCTTTGACGGCATCCATTCCTGGACGGACGCATTCACGAACACATTGAGCATTTTCGTCTTGAACTCCAGCATCGTCTCCGGATCTCGTTTCGCCTTCGTCCACATCTCCGCATAGTAGTTGTCCTGCACCGTTATGCCGATATGCGGATTGCATTTTCTCCAAACACTCTCCATGCCCATGTGCTCCTCGTCCATCTCCCAGTAATCCGGCATGAAGAGAGAGGCGAACTCGCTGTCATCCCTCACACCGTCTCCCGATGCCTCGCTGAGAAGTATCTGCTTCGCCTGCTCCAGCTCTGTCTCAAACGGTCCCTCCGACACCCTGGAGGCTGTTGTGATGATCACCGTCATTGGTTCCCGTCTCGTTCCCATGGATGAGCGCAGCACCTGCAGAAGCTCTGCTCCGTCTGAGTGCCCCTTCACATAGCGTGCTGCTGCATATTCGTCGAATATCACGAGACTCGCCGCAAGTCCGTCTTTCGTCCCTGAGCCGCCTGTAAGACATTCTACGTAGCTTTCCTTCCCGAAAGGGTTGTCAAGCCATCTGAGCGTTTCCCTGGTAGCCTTAAAATACACTTTCTTCGGGTCAAGTTGCTTGGTGATTTTCGTGATTTCCTTAAAACAGATCTGCGCCTGGCTGTATGCGTTGGCAGCGCAGAATATCTGGGCATTCGCATCACCGAACAGCAGCTCATTCACCGCCAGCGATGCCGTTGATGTGGTCTTAGAGAATTTCCTCGGCACAAACAGGATGGCATTCCTCACAAGCCTCGTCCCGTCATCCCTGTAGAATCCAAGCATGGAAGCGAACTGAAAATACTGCACGGGTGTCAGCTTGTACTGCTGCCGCCCTTTCAGTCCTGAGAACTTCAGACTCTCGTAGAACTTCACGAACTTCTTAATCCTCTTCGTCCTGAACTCGTACTCATTCATCAGACGCAGGAACTTCGCCACAGCAAGCAGCTCAAACAGGTTGTGTGCGTCAGGATCACCTATCACCCCGCCCACATATCCCTGCAGCCGTCTGTCAATAGCAGACAGATGCAGCGGTTGCAGATTCACCGCCTGCAGTTCACCCGCCACCTTCGCCTTGAATTCCTTCGTCTTCCACTCGTCAGTCATCACTAATCATCGTTTTCGTTGTCCTCCATCAGCGATGCCAGCACATTGCCTGTCTCGCCGGCAGTCTTCAATCCCTGTCTGCTGTCCTGGTTCACACCCAGCGCACGGAGCGCAGTCTGGTAAGTCTTGATGTAATTCAGGAACAGTGTGTCGTTCGGGTTGATGTCCTTCTTCTCTCCATACTGGTTAGTCACCGACACAATGTGTGTGTAGCCAGGATTGAGCATCTCTTCCTTCATGGCATCAATGATGTCGCTCAGGGTCACGACGATTTCCAGTTGTGGCTCCAGTTCCTCGCTGTAACGGTTGGCACGCTTCAGCGAATTGCGCCACCTCGCCAATTTGTCCTCATTCTTTGCCATATCCGTTTATTTTTTTCACTTTTCGGTTATTTCTTGAAATTTTAGCTCATTTTCAATGCCGTTTTTACTGCATTTTCTGTCCTTTTTTTTGCCGTTCCAAGGCGTTTTCCATGCCACCGGACAACCGGGCATAGGTCTCAAAAATCATACAAATATCTCTAAAT
>Ga0326511_10001304_pt1 | contig 20834 bp, 21 predicted proteins | sample 0_2496_0518_D_FD_203701 | JGI IMG/M metagenome (GOLD analysis project Ga0326511, IMG submission 203701) | Bovine rumen microbial communities from UC Davis, California, United States - 0_2496_0518 | ecosystem: Host-associated > Mammals > Digestive system > Stomach > Rumen | place: USA... | reverse complement strand
ACCACGCCGACGCCATAATGGCGCTTTTGTATGCTTCCAGAAAAGCATTCTTTGACATGGACTATGACATCAACTTCAAAGAGTCCGCCCCGAAAACATCTGACTTCACGACAGACGAATCGGGCACTATTACAGGATACAACACGGCCGACACGCTCGGTAATTTCGAGGATAGCGGAATAGTTGGCTAAAAATACCCTATCAGACGCACGAGGATTGCCATAGACGAGCGCAAACGGAAAAAACGACAAAATTATATCAACTCACCTAAAACGGCTTGTTTGCGGCCGTTTTTTGCGTTTTTGGGTTTTTGAAAAATAAACACTAATTAAAATCATTATGGGATTCTTAGATAACATCAGAAATATATTTGTGGGTGCCCGGAAGTCAGCGAGCAGAAAGGCTTATGACAATCTCGAATCGGGCAAAACACTCTCTTTCTCTCCCGAATCTGACCGCTACACCTTTGGCAATCAGGAAGATACACAATATAACAAGAAGTGGACTCCAAAGACCGCCGAAGAGAAAAAGACACTTTCCCCGGAAGGATATTTCCGAATCGGAGAAAGACAGAATGAAAAAGACAATGTTTTCAGGGACATTTTTGACGCTGCAAAGGCGAAAGCGACGGCGGCCGATGAAAAGCGGGTCGCAGACATAAAAGCCCAGGGCGGAAAGGCTCGGCGCACGCAGAAACGCACCATAGAGAAGAACGCAAAGGCCGAAGCGCAGAAAATCTTTGACGAAGAATATCATGAAAAACAGATCGCAATTCCTTCAACTGCGATAAAGAACATTAAATACAACCCGAAGGACGAGGGGTTGAAGGTTAAGTTCCAGGGCGGAAAGAAAGAATATTTCTACCCGGCGGTTCCGGCGGAACTGATACAGCGCTGGCTGAAAGCTCCGTCAAAGGGTGAATTCTTTATGAAAAATATCCATGACCAATATTCAATCTTCGGGAAAAATCACGGAGCGAAGAGCAAGGCCGAACAGAAAGGCGTGAAAAAGTATATGAAAAAATACGAGCGGACAAACAGGAACCGTGGCGTAAAGGCTGAGATAAGGGGGAAATAGATGTTTAAGTATTTTCGAAAGGCCATGAGAGAGGCAAAGAAAGAAAAGGAAATGGACAAGAAAAAAGCCCGGCTCCTTTCAAAAGATATGGACTATCAGTTCCTTGAAGAGATAATCCAGAAAGTGAACGAGAATCCGCAGCTGACAGTGAAAATCACGCTCAAAGACCACACTGAGCTTGTAGTGAATACCACACCGAAAAGGGGAAACGGCTTTATCGGTGGCAGCTCGAATGAAATTGATTATCTAGAGGTAAAGTAAAATGATTGTTATCGGAAAAGACACAAACATAGAGACACAGAACAACAAGAAAGACAGCCAGCAGGACACAAGAATTGACTCATTGCAGACGGCGGTCGATTCGCTTAATGCTCAGGTGTCGGCTATCAATGCGAGCATTGAGACTATCAACGCAAGCATAAACGACAAGTATTCGGCGCAGACACAGACTTTGATGTCGGCACTTACAAGCCAGATAAATGCATTATCAGAGGCTCTTTCGTCTGTTGTTTCTACGGCTCAGGTATCTGCAAATATCGGGAATTTTGAACGGTTGGCTGCTACAATCTCGGCAACTATCACAAGTCTTTCTGCTGAAATCGCCACAATCACCGAAAAGGCGACTATTGAGGAAGCGGAAATAAACATGCTGGATGTGAACATCGCAAATGTCGGAACGCTCGGAGCGATTGTCGCAAACCTTGAGACTGTTAATGCAGAACTTATCAATGTCACATCTTTTGTAGTTACATCTTTGACAGTAAGAAATTTTGAGGCTGACAATATCAACGCTGAGACAGTCGAGTCAAAATCTGTCACTGCGGACAAGGTGAGTACGCTCAATATCACCGGCAAGGGGTGGCATACTCCAATTTCAACGCCTGACAATACGGAACTGCTGCATATTACAATTCCGAACATTGACGGGGAAGTATTGTTTTTGACTCAGGACGGGGAATTTTCAATTTCAATCCTTAACAATTATCTAATTTCTTACAATCAGCAGGACTCTTACATCTACAGAATTGAGAGGAACGAGAACAGAACGGACCTCTATCTTATGAATGTCGGTGACACCGTGAATTACAGGTGCCTCTGTCTTGGAGCGGACGGCTATGTAATTCCGACATCTGAAATTGTGGACAGGACCGGCTACAAGCAGAACATACTCGACAAAAAGGGCATATTAGCCCTCAACTCGTCGAATGTCGAGCTTGAGATACTTTACATTGATTTTATTCCGGCAACGGGAGAAAGCGGGATTCTGTATTTGTCACGGGCACAGGGCGGCTACATTTGGAATGAGGAGACTGAGCAGTGGATTCCTCTCATGGGTACGAACTGGCAGGATTGGATAGGAGACCTTTCGCAGCTTACCACGACGGCAAATACAAGCCTCGTGGAGGCAGTCAACGAGCTTGACGATAAGAAGTATGACAAGACAGGCGGACTCATAAGCGGGGATGTAATTGTTGACGGAGAAACAACCCTTAACAATGATGTATTTGCAGAGAAAAATCTCAAGGTAAAGGGAGACCTTATTGTAGAGGGTCAGACCCTCACAACAGAAGAGCAGACACTCGCTACAGATTCAAATTATGCGGTATTGAGAAAAAACAATCCTTCCGGGCTTGCCAGCGGCGAGAAATCAGGCGTCGTGATACATAATTATCAGACAGGGAAAAACGCGAGCTTTGCCGTATCTAATGACGGAGAATTCCGGGTAAGCGACAATGTTGCAGAAACAACGACGACTTACACGAATCTTGCAAAGTTCGGGAACACATATTATTCAGGTTTGGATTCTTCCACAGTTGCGACAGTGGCGGAAGGCGCTGCCGTGTCGGAAGATGTCGATGTGGTCGCAGATTGTGTTTTGGAGACAACAAGCGGGAAATGGTATCACTCGCTTAATGCTGAATGGTTTGAGATGTTGCTTGTTAATAATGCGCTCTCATTCGACAAGGAGTCCCCGGTCACGGATGAGACACTTATCGCAACACTTGAGACCCTTACAAAACAGAACCTTTTCTACTTCCGAAGTCTTTCAATCCTGGTAATTTCGGATTCTACGGACCAGCCGTTACTGACAAGGGAAGAGTCGGAAGATCTGAAAAACAACGACATCCTTGTGTGGGACGAGACAAACAAAAAGGCGACAAAAGCGCCACGACCTGCGGGAAGCGGGCTTGTACTGACATCCGTCGTAAACAATGAGAATGTATCCTATCAGTGGGGACCAGGTGCAGACTTGAAGGCAGACCTTGAAGACCTTGCGGAGGCGTTTGATTCATCGGAGACATATTCTGTTGGTGACTATGTGACTTATTCCGGCGATGTGTACATCTGTACTGCCTTACATTCTGGTGCTTGGAGTGCCTCGGATTTCGATAAGGTTACTGTCGGGGAAGAGCTTGAAAAGAAAGTTGAAAAGGAAGCAGGCAAGGGGCTTTCTACAAACGACTTCACTGACACGCTAAAAGACAAACTTGACGGCATAGAGGCGGGGGCACAGGTAAACACAATCACGGGTGTAAAGGGTGACAGTGAGTCAGATTACCGTACAGGCAATGTCAACATCACAAAGACGAACATCGGCTTGGGCAATGTAGACAATGTGAGAATGGGATATACGGACTCGGTCGGCGAGGTGGGGAGTTTTATCTCGGGGTCGTCTAAGATTGAGATAAATATAACAAACGGTCCCGCTGCTTTACTCCCGTCTTTAAGTAAAGTGAAAATTTTATTCACTGCGGCGCTGGAATCTTATACAGAAATTACAGGCGTACAGCTGACTTACTGCGGAAGGACAGGAAATGTTGTGGTTCCGCGAGGCGGTAACCTTATTCCCCTTGTGTCTCATAAATTCACGGCGGGAAATTACGACCCATCGTTCCCGCACAAAGTATGGGACGCACTCACTGAGCTTGAGCTGTTGTGGACTGGCTCATACTGGCTTGTCTGCGGAAACCCGACACTATGCTCATATTTCAGCACTGACTTCGGCTACGAGGTGAAGGCGAACGGTCTAATCGAGCAGTGGAGTACAGGGATAGATTCTAATGTTACAGCAGGTTGGCAAACTCAACAATTCGATTTTGCCGTAAAATTTGAAAATAAACCTGTTGTAACTTGTACATCTTTAGGCAATTCACAAGATGAAAAGATGGAAAGTTTTATTTTATATACAGCTAACAATCAAAACTTCCAAATGTATCGATATCGATATAATACATATCGTGGATGGGCATGGCGAGCAATAGGTTACTAATATCCTTTTGCAATCCACGGCGTATCAAAATCATACGATTTGCCTCTGTATCGAGTGTAGCAAATGGGAGTAGAAGGAAACAGCCATTCGGAGTAAGACATTTCGTTTCCATAGTTCCATTTGCAGGTACAACCCATAGCAGGGATATGTGTGAACTCAATAGGGAATAAAACAGAATTCGTGTAAGATGTCCCATTATAAGTTATTGTGCTAAGAGCCGTAGAGGTATAATACCATCCCCACTGCTCGATTAGACCGTGGGGAGATACAACTAATTAGATGTATGATTAAGTATACATCTAAGGACATTATAGAGCGGGCTTGTCAGCTTGCGGACTTGCAGAATTCGGATTTTATCTCGGATTCGGAGAAGTCCGCGCTTCTCAATGAGGCATGGAACACAATCTATCAGAAAATGGTAAATGCGAACGACAGGACTTTCATTAAGTCCGTCTATGTCTCTGACGGGTTCGTATTGCCCAAAGATTTTTATCAGCTTGCCTCACTCTATGTCGAGAGCGACCGCCAGCAGATAAACAAGGTCAATTCTTCTCAGCTTCACGGCTATTCAATAACGAACAATGTTCTTCTTCTCTCACATGAATATGATGATGTGTCGGTAATCATGGAGTATTACCCGACCCCTAAAACGCTCTTTTATAACCCGGACTCAAAAGTTTCAAAATCTTTCATTCAGTCGCCTTATCTTGTGCTTAATGATGACGCGTTTGTAGGCACAGACTTTTCGCTTTATTCCTACGGCTCAGATGCGAAAATAGAGGACCTCCCGCTGTCTGGCAAAACAGGGCTTATATTCAAGAATGGCTATGTTGTAAGGGAGGAGGAAACAAACAGGTTGTACACTCTCGAAGGCTCTTTGGTTCAGTTAAGGGAAATGCCGTTTGTGATTAAGGGGAATGAGGTCACTTATGACTCGATAAAGACGGATGAGGATTTGTCATCTTATATTGCAGTCATTATGGATAAATCAGAGGAAATAAACTATTTCATTGATTTTGACGGCTATATCTATGATAAAAATTTCGACTCCGTGCTTTACCAGGGGGCGCAGTTTTCTCTTTTTAACAAGGCTTTTTATTGCCGCAATGACGGTCTTTACTTTTCTGTCAACGGCTCAAAAGAAATTATCAGGATTTTAGGGGCAGAAGCGGAAGTTTTCTCGCTCAACCTATATTCATTCTGCGCATTCATCGACGATACTTACTGCGTTGAGTCATTCGGGGGTAACTTTTATAAAGCTACCTATGGCTTCAACTCGCTTTTTGACTATCCGAACAACATCTATTTCACACTGCTGGCTTATTCGCTCGCCGTGTCTTTCAAGATAAAACAGAACGGAGATCCGACATTGCTTGCAAGCGAGCTTGAGAAAGCCACTAACCAGTTCTGGGATTCATTGTCCAGGGACGACAACAACCAGTACACGATAAGGAACGTATATAAATCTAGGGGGCGGATATGGTAATTAAGAACCTCACTGTTATTGAAATCAATGCGGCGCTGCTGAAGATTCAGAAAGAGATTGAGGAGCTTCGGCAGCTCATACAGAACCTCTCGAACTCATAAGGATTTTAGATTATGGCTTTGAATTCAAATATCAGGAAAGTGTCTCTCCAGGGCTCCTGTGACCTCACGAACTTCAAGACGGATATTCACGACTACGAGGGGTTCGAGCAGGACAATTCTTTTTTTCTCAACAAGCGCAAGGTGAATTGGTGGAAGCGTGATGTAAGCAGCGGCGAGATTGGCGGCGGTCTTTCAGGTATCGTCAACGGGGGATATTTTGATGTTTACAAGGACAATTTTTTCATCGGGAAAGTTTCGCGGCAGTATTACAAAAAAGAGAGCGTATCCGCGGACACATGGCGCAATGAGACTTTGCAGACTGTAAAGAATCCTTATCCTGCCGATGATAATGTAGCGATTACGGTTAAAGATAAAATCATCGGAAAAAATGAAAATCTTTTTGTTGAGCAGTGCGGGGATTATGTTCTTGTCGCTGATACATCATCTTCTTTGGAAACAAACATAAAAGTGTATGATGCAGACAATAACCTTTATGACTCTTTCACGATTGCACCTGCAAGCAGTACCAGGCGTTTTACTTATGTAGGGTTCTTCTACAGGGACAGCGGTTACAGCTTCTCTTATACATTTTCTTCGACATGGAAAAACCCTACATTCAGCTTCAATCTTCCCGCGGGCTATGTTTACATAAATCTTCAAGCTGGTGGCGGTACATATAAAGAGGCCTATATTTATAATCTGGAAACGAAGGAATTATTTTTAAATTCAACAAGTTCATACAGATGGCTTACTATTGATGAGGATTTTGTAAATTTCGACCCTTCCGCCTTTACTGCCAATTCGGGAGCGGTAGGAAAAAGACGGGTTGAAATAGATTACGGGTATCAATATTTATATTATGATATTTGTGCTGTCAATAATAATTTGTACATTCATATATATAACTGGTTTTCGGGGTACTCAACGAACGAATTGAAATTATTTTTTAATTCAGGGCTTATTGATACGCGCGCCCCAGGACAAAACCTGAATCCCGTCCTCGGATTGGAGGAAGGAGTTGTTATAGCTAACTCTGAACAAATCTCTTACAACTTCAAAGCTCTTTCAGATGATGATGCAACGGCCGTTTATTATGAGAGGACTTATGCACTGCCTGCAGGTAAATTCACACGAAAAATTTACAACTACTCGAAAAAATATGGAAAATGGGCCGTAAACTTCGTGAATAATGCAGCGCGGAATATAGCCCATAATTATAAAAAGCTCTTTGAGATTGAGGGTAATGAGGAGAACGGAATTGTAACTGACATTGACGGCTATAATGACACATACATATATTTTCATTATGGCTCGGACTATTACAGAATAAGCATTGCGACGGCTGATAACTTTGCGGATATAGTTCAGTCTCTGAACAATGTTTATTTCATTTTCAATACTGTCTCATATCTTAACGCTTTTTATTCCGGCGGAAACGATTGGTTCTGCTCATGTGATGACTGGAATGACCGCGTGCAGTGGTATGTAAACAGTGATGATTATAAAAATGTGCAGACAACATCGAGGCTAAACAACAACTGGCAGACATTAACTGATGTTGTCAGCGTATCGGCTCAGATGGCTCCGAATCTTGTAAATATTGCGGTAAGTCCCGACTTGACGACATTGACAGCTTATGATGTGTCGGCAACCTGGGACGGAGAAAGCATTGTCTATAACTCTTCGGGAGATGTTGTAGATACTTCATCATGGGGGTATGGAGACAGCTTGGCCGGTTATTATTATGCGGCGACCTTTATAAGCGAGCCAGCTAAGATTTTGCCGTTTTACCTTGATGAGAATTACACTTGCCCTGAATATCTTGATGAAAACCTTACATCAACGAAACAGAAATATAATGTCTATTTCCCGGTAAATCCGCCGTATGACAACGGGGCAACAAATCTTACAAAAGAGGGATATTTGACGGTTGACGGCTTTACAGTCCAGGTTGACGAGGGGGATATATTCACAATCCCCGATTCTAGCGGCGAATACCAGCGCACCCCGGCACTGTGTGACACTACATATCTTGTGTACATCTCTTCCGTTATCATCATAAATAAAGGCGGAAATTACACTGGTCTTATTGTTTCTTCCCTCGGGGGTGTATGGACTCTTGTGTTCCAGAACAAGACCGAAACTGACCCGCTGAGCGGCGGAGACGCAGTCTTCATCATTAACGGAATTGAATACACATACAAGGCAGAGACCAACAGGATTCTTGATGTGAACGGGAGTTATGTATGTAACACATACCTTCTGAAATATATAGGTTTCTCGACACATTGCGCTTATTTTTATTCAGAATGGGATAAGGCCGTATATCTTTTTGAGGGCGATAATACCCTTAAAAAGTTCGTTTCTCTTGAGCGCTATGAGCTTGCTTATTCTGTCTATAAAAATGTTGCAAAGATTGATGTCTTAAACATTTCGTCTCTTGATGTCGTCATCGTCAATCTTGACACGGCCGTTCTCATTCTTTTTGACAACCAATATGTCATTCTTGAAACCGGGAAAATCAATTCTTGGTCGATTGATGAGACGAGAGGCACATTCATTATCAACGGTGTGATGTATTCTCTTGTTAAATCGGCCTTGAATTATGGCAATGTCAGCGACAATGAAATTGTTTCAATTCCCATTAAGATTGAGACCCAATTTTATGGAAACCCCGATGACGAGACAAACACCATAAACGACTGTGTATATATCAAAGTTGACAATCTGATGTCTATCATTTCCGGAAGTGTCAAAATTAAGGCCGTGGGGCTGTGCAATAACAAGATTATTGAGGCAGAAGAAAAGACCGTAACTTTGAGGACGGAAGACTTCAACTCTCTTTCTGAATGTCAGATTAAGTATCAGCCGAAGCTTCAAGAGTGCAGGGGCTTCAAGCTGTACATAGAATCAGACTTTGAGATTGCGGAGTTGAAAATCGGAACATCTCAGGGAGCAATGAATCAGACCACTAAACGGATATAGACTAATTTCAAGTGAGGTAAAAATATGAGTGCACCTAAATACAGTTCAAGTAATTACGATTCGGCGGCGGCCAGATATGAACAGCTTGCGCAAAAATACACGGGCGAGAATGCTTATAAATATTCTGATGTAGCTTCAAGGCAGGCAAACACACAGGCAAAATCAACGGCAGAAAGCGAGGGAGCGGCGGCCCAGAACCTTGCAAGGAACGCAGGGTATTCACGGGCAAGAGCCGCAGAGGAAGGAGCGGCAGCAAGGGCGAGCGCATACAAGAATCAGTATGCGAACAGCTATCAGAACGCTTACGGTAATATCAATAACGCAAACAATGCGGCTCTACAGGCGCGGGGAGCGCTTCTTAACGGTGCAGCGCAAAAAGATTCAAACAAATATCAGAGCGATTCGAACAGATACGGAGCTGCAATGGGTGCAGTTGGTGGAGCATTTACAGGAATAGCAAACGCTATTCCATCTGACGAAACAACGAAAGATATTACGGCTAAAACTGATTGCGACAGGCGGCGTGAAGAACTGCTTGCAAGGCTTAGGGGGTAATTATGGCGGGTGCATTGATTGCTAAGGCAATACTTGGCGCAATCGGCGGCGGTTTTGAGGGAGCGGCAAAACCTTATTCCGGCGGAGACCTGGGAATCAAAGCAAATCCCACGGGAGCCGAAAAAGTAGGCGATACTGAAAATAAGACGGAATCAAAGGCAGAGACAAAGACAGACACCGCAGAAAAAAAAGATGTCGCTTTATCTTCTTCCGCCCTACAGAATAAGACTTTCCAGCAGTCCGCCCCATCTATGGATATGGATAAGGCAGGGGAACTGTTCAAAAACGCAAAGACGAGCAATTACAGTTTTTTGAATAATTTTCCTTCTGATGAGACATTAAAAAAAATCTACGGCGATAACCTTTCAGATAAAATTATTGAGGATTTCGCAAAAATTGCAGCAGTGAAATTTACCTACACCCCGGAAGCTCAACAGATGTATAAAGGGAATCCGAATGTGGATGGTAAGGAGCATACGGGGGTTATAGCTCAGGAGCTTGCGGAAACTGAATCGACAGAGAGCGCAGTGGAAGTCGGCGATACGGGGAAACTTGAAGTCAATACTGAACAGCTCACTATGACGAATGCGGCTGCGATTGCAGAACTTTCGCGACGGGTCTTGACGCTGGAAACAGCAATGAAAGAGTTAAATCAGAGAATCAAGGGGGGCGAAAATGCCTAAGAAAGTTGAGGAACTCCTCAAAAAATACAACGGGGACTATGACAAATTTGTCGAGGCGGAAGGGGCAAGCTATGAGCCCAGCAAATTGAAGTCGATTAAAAACATATTTGATAAATCGGGCGCACTGTACGGTACCCAGAACAATGTGGCAAAGGCTTCTTATGCAAGCACTGAGAACGACAAGGGCGATTCGTCTCTTGCAGGGAACAAAGACGCGCAGGCGATTTCCTCCGTATATGATAAACTTACGCTTCTCCCCTCGAACGCAGACACTAAAGCTATAGTGAATGCGTTTAACGAGAAAGGGAAAAAGGTTCTTAAAGAAAACAGAGGGAAAAGCGACGCTGAAAAAAAAGAATCGGCCTCCAAAATAATTTCGGAATTTTCCGGAAAGAGGGAAGAAAAGCCTGTCCCAATTCAGAGCGGTCAATTATCCGGGAGCGGTCAATTATCCGGCTCTTCCGTCATTCCCTCATTTTCTAATGTAGAGAAAGAGATAGAAAAAGCCAGAGAGAAAAATAAGATTAGCAACAAAGAGAATTCCTTTCTCAAAGCATGGGCCAGCACACATCCGACCTGGCGGAAAATCCTTACCTCTGACGAATTGACATGGGGTCAGAAAGTGCAGCTTGTCGGCGGGGCGATTGCGCAAATGGGCGCAAATGTCACAATGGGCGCACTGTCGGGATTTAATCGTACCGGCTTTACTCCCGTTGAGTGGGACTTCAAAAAAGCCGTTGATAAGTATACCAATCAAGAATTGGAGAATGTACTTGCTCCGGAACAGCAGGCGAAAGGTAAAAAAGCCTATCAGGACTTCTTCTATGACATGGCTCAGGAATACGGCGACGAAAAAATGCAGGATATGTTCAAGATTCTTGACGCTTACGGCGACAACCCCGAAGTCCTGAAATCTAGGCTTGAAGCACTCGGCATCAAACAGAACGCAGAGGAAATTCAGAAAGCATACGCGAACCGCGAGAAAGTCACGGCTCAGGAGCAGGCAAAGAGAGAGAAAATAGAGACACAGCTTAAATCGGGGCTTGTCAGATTGCAGCAACTCGACGCAAAAATCAAGCAGCTTGAGTCGGAAGGCATTGCGGTTGACACGAAAGTCAAAGCGGCTGTTTCTGACGGGCTTATCAATGCAACTAACGCCCAGAACGCATTCAACAAGGTTAAATATAGCTCTGATGCGGACACATACACGCTGGAGAAGTACGCGGGTTATGTCAATAATGTCCTTAACACTGCAAGCAGTGTAGCCGCCCCGATTCTTGGAGCTATTGTGCCTGACGGAATCATTAAAGCAAAAGGGATTCCGCAGAAACTTGTAAGGGCGGACGGAACTGAAATCCAGCTCGACCCTAACGACAATGTATACGCAACTGTGAACGAATTGACGACAGAAAAAGACAACGGAGCGGGAATCATATACATGGACACTGACGACAGGGCGGTGACTGTACAGAAAAAGCTCGGCTACAACGGCGGAGCAATCAACAAAGATTTTGATTACTATCTTTCAAAACTGAGGGGGTAAGACATGCTTCCATTCGATGTGAAAAAATACACGCAGAAACCGGAGAAGAACCTTAAAACGGCTTGCAGTCAGCAGGCCATAAGCAACAGGATCGTTATCGGCTCCATGCCGACACAGAGCAACGCACAGCCGTTACAGCAGATTCCGGCTAAGCAGTAATTTTATGAGATGTTCGGTTTTTCCGAACATCTTTTTTTTTGCCCCGTAAATGTCCTCTCAGACGCACGAAGATTGATTTAGAGAGGACTTCTCACAAAATCCGGCAAATTACCCGACCGACACAAAAACAAGCCCTATAAAGCCCTTTTTTGGCTCTGTCTACTTTTTTATACACTCATGCAACTAATTATCAGTATGGCAGAACTTGAAAGACAGGCAGTCGTTAAAAGAATAAATGACTTACTCTCCAATAATTCCGTAAAGTATACGAAATATCAGAATAACTACATGCTTTACAACCAGTGCCCGGCCGCTGACCTCAAAGCCCGGGTTCCTTTCCCCGTCGGTTTCTATGATGACGTATATTCGGAAGATTCAACGGTCCCGAAACTGAACATCATCAAGAGCGCCATTGACGCAGTTGTGTCAAAGATTGCGACCGCTCATTGCCGCCCGTTCGTTAACACTGTGAACGGCTCATTCAAGACAATCCAGATTTGCAAACAGTTGCAGGTGTTCTTTGATTATTTTTTTGAAGAAAAGAAAGTTGCTGCAAAGATTGTCGAGGCATTGCGTGACTCTTGTATTTTTGATTCTGGCTACATCTTCATTGACGAGGACACGGGAGAAGTAAAAAACCTTGCGCCCTGGAATGTTTACACAAGGCAGGTCGAGAAAAACGACTTCAAGAGCGTATATATTGAATTCCCTAACGCTTCTGTAGACGCATTGAAAGAGTCAGATTATGACCTTCTCACCAAAGAGGAGAAAGAAGAGCTTTATATCACAATCGGCTATTTCTATGACTCAAAGACAAAAACAAAGGCGATTCTTGTAAACCGTAATATTCGTGAGATAAAAGAAATTGATTTTGATGTTATCCCGGTAACGGTAATCAGATACTCAGCTCCTGTGGTGGGTACAGGTACGCTTTCAGTCTCTGACATGCTCCGGGGAATACAGATTGAGATTGATGAGCTCATGAAGCGAATCTCAGATGCAAGCGTACTGAATCCCGCCCTTACTTTCTTTATCCCGAACGCTTCAAACATCAAGGTCGGGCAGCTTAACAACAGGGTGGGTAATATCGTGCAGTACAATGCTCCGATTAACGACCGCCCGGTAGAGGTTGCGACACCTGAGTTTATTTCGAATCAGTACACTTCTTTGCTCGATAACCTTGTGGAGAAAGCCTACAACATGGTCGGAATCTCCCAGCTTTCAGCCCAGGGAAAAAAGCCTGCGGGCCTTGATTCGGGCGTGGCACTTGCGACACAGACGGATATTGAGTCAGACCGCTTTCAGGTATTGCTTGATCAATACATTCAGATGTTTGTCGATGTCGCAAAGATTGCCGTGCAGGTGTTTTCCGCACATAAAGACATCATCGAGCCTTCCCGCTATTCGCTCCGCATCACATGGGGCGAGGTTGAGAAAGAATTTCATAAAATGCGCATTCAGTTCTCTTGCGCTGATTCATTGTCAAAAGACCCGTCAGAAAAACTTAAACAACTGCAGACTCTCGCACAGGCGGGAATTATCCCGGCTACACAGATTGCGTCCCTTCTGGAGCTTCCTGACATTAACCGCGGATACTCGGCGGCAAACAACGGATTCAATGCGACCATGACATTGATTGACGCTTGTATCTATGAGGACAAATTCGACATCCCCGATTACATCCCGTTCGAGATGATTAAGGAGCAGATCGTCAACATGCAACTTTCTTTGAAAGCTGCAGAGGGCGGAACGGATTCCAACGAAAAGGATATAGAAAAACTTCAAAAACTCTTTGAGGCCGTTGAGGAAAAAGAGGGCGAGCTTAACGCAATCCAGCAGCAGTCACAGTCACAGGATGTCACCTCAAACAACGCTTATTCCCAGCAGAACAATGAGGAGTTCGGAAACGGAACGGAAAACAATCTCAACATGACAGACGAGGCAATCGCAAACCCAATGCAGACGGGAGCGGCTAACAACGGTGAATTGGGGAGTGTATAAAAAATCATACACTATATAAACAACTAATTATATTACAAGGAGTAAAACTGTATGGATGAACTTTCTGAAATCAAGGAAGCAATCAACACCATCAAAGAAACGCTCGTTTTCCTTGTGGAACAGGAGAAAGTGCGGGGTGAAGAGGTTGCCGCCCTTAATGACAAGATTGAGGCAGTCAATGAGCTTGTCACGAAACAGATTGTTGAGCCGACTATCGCTTACTACAACGAGGAGCAGTTCAACAAGTTCAACGACAAATACGGCGAACGGCTGGGCAAATACGACGAGTTGATGAGAAGTTCCCTCAATTCGCCTGATTACTCGGCGACACGCGCCGCATGGGATGAGTTGCAGGGCATGAGCGATGAAGAGAAAGAGGCTATCGACATGGACAAGTATGTCGAGGGCGTTGAGAGCGGAATCGCTGATTATGTCGCAAAAATCAAGGAACAGCTGGGGCTTCCTCCAGAGTCAGAAGTCGAAATCAAGGCAGACGAGAAAGGGGTTGAGGTAAAGGCTGACACAGACGGCGACGGAGACAAAGAGACCGTCGCTGAGGAAAAAACGGAAGAAAAAACGGATGTTGAGGGCGGCGCTGATGAGGCAGAGATTGACCCTGAACTCGCAAAAGAACTTGAGGCATACGCTTCAAAATAAAAAATAAAAGGAGTTTCCATCTATGGCAATTTCAACTGATGCAGGCCTCTTGGCCATGCTCAAAACCTACTACGCAAAAGACGGCTTGCAGAATCTTCTTTATCGCAACGACCCACTTTTGAAGGAAATCAAAAAAGAACGAGTTGAGGGTAAACAGGCTAACTTCTCAGCCCTCTACTCTCGCGGTGGTGCAGTCTCTGCAAACTTCCTTACAGCTAAGGCACTCGCAACAAAGACAGCTCAGGCTAAAGAATTCCAGGTAACACCGGGTCAGATGTTCTCTTGCTGTGTATTCAACAACAAAGAATTGCTTGCTTCAAAGTCTCTCCGTGGCGCATACATCAATGTTGCAGCCGCTAAGTTCTTCGCAAGCGCTGAGAGCTTCCGTAAGACTATGGCCGTAGCTCTCTACGGAACAGGACACGGTGAGCTGTTCACGACAACTGCATCAATCACTTTGACTGCTGACGACCAGAATGACATCACATTCCCACAGAGCGCAATCATGGGAATTGACATCGGTTCACAGTTGGAAATCAAGGCAACAGCTGCCTCAACAAGCATCATAGCTACTTTGACTGTAAACACAATCAACGGAACAACCGTTAACTGTACGTCAGACACAGCGGCAACTGCTGCAAGCGGTTCGGTCGTATGTATTGCCGGCTGTACAGACTCAAACGGAAACGGCCTCTTGCCGGTAGGTCTTGCAGGCTGGCTCCCGTCTGGAACAGTCGCTACAACTGACTCGTTCTTCGGCGTAAACCGCTCAACTGCTCGTGACCGCCTTGCTGGTGTTGTAACAACTGCAACAAGTGGCGAAGCAAAGTACAAGACAATCGAACGCGCAATTCTTGCACTCCGCCGCCAGGGCTCACTCTGCGACAAGATTGTCATGAACGATGAAGATTACCTGGCACTGTCTCAGGAAATCGACCAGAAGACCTATTTCACAAAGGTTGATGGCGGAAAGGGTAAGAGCAAGTCAGAACTCGGACGCGAAGGCGTTGGATTCTCAGTTGCTACCAACTGGGTAGAGAATGTTATTGATTCTCCCTACTGTCCGAAAGGCACAGCCTACATCTTGTCAAGCGACACAATCGCTCTGTGGACCTACACAAACGCTGACAAAATCGCTGACGGTGTATCAGGCAACGAAGCAGGCAAGCCGGAAGTAAACGGTGAATCTACCGTACAGGACAAGCCCTATCAGCTCCTCGTTGACGACATGTTCACAATCACACCGGGAACAGACACAGCAGACGGTGCAGCCGCTCTCGTTGCCCTTAACTTCTACGGATCATTTGTCGTAACAAATCCGTCAGTCAACGGTGTAGCAATCCTTAACTAGGTGAAATCGAGTTAGATTTATTTCTAACTCGAAAAACTCAAGTTAAACGAATTAAAACACGAGTTAAAACGAAAAGCCCCGGATTATTCCGGGGTATTTTTTATGAAAAAATCTTTCTGCAGATAAATTGCGATTGAGAAAGCCCGGCATTTTCCGCCAGTTCTTTCAATTTTATTTTCTCTGAGGGAGTGCAGACAAAAGAAACTGTCGTTCTTTTCGCTTCTGTCCCTTGTTTCTTGCGGCCGCCTCCGTGGTAGCCATAACCTGTATATTTTTTTTCTTCTGCCATTTAGAATTTCCTTTTGTGTACCTTTTGTGTACCTTTTGTGTACCTTTTGTGTACCTTTTGTGTACCTTTTGGCGACTTTTTGTCATTGACACGCTAATTACAGTATGACAAAAACAGAATTCAAGAGGATATGGGACTTTCTCCCGGAAGACGAGGAAACGAAAAATTATAGTCCTTCCGATTCAGATAAGTTCGTGCAGATAAGCGGGTATCTTTTCGCCGTGCAGGAGTCGGGCAATGTCATAATGAAGAAATGGCGGAAGTCGGCTTATACATTGTGCGAGGTTTTCCGTGCGTTCCGTATCTGGTGCAAGGTGAAGAAAATCAAATACATCAGGATAGAGGGAGACACGACCCGCTATAACTTCATCAAGAAAATGTTCCCTTATGATTCGATTCTGAAAGACGACGAGGTCAAAGACCGCAATGTTTTCTATGTGAAGCTGTTCGACTAATTTAATTTATGGAAATCAAAGACTTCATTGCGCCAATCATCTATATGCTTCCGCTCCTTACACTCGTGTGGAAGGGTGCGACACTCGCCTCAAGACTCGCAAACCTTGAGACAACAGTAAAAGAGAAAGTGGAGAAATTCTGCAAAGACCACTCGGAAATGTCAGAAAAAATCGAAGCTCTGGACAAAGAAAACGAATCAGCCCTTGAGAAAGTGACGGAGACCTTAATTTCAATTCAGAAATCAATCGTCAGAATAGAGACAAAATTAAACATAGAAGAATGAGGACAAGTAACTAATTAAAGTGAGTGGATAGCCGACGGGTGACAAGAAAGTAATCCTTAACTTTCTTCCACTTTTTGAAATAAGGAAATCTCTCATATAAAAGGAAATATGAATGGCACAACTATCATTATTTGACTTCCCTAAGTTTAAAATCACAAAGAAAATCAGGCTTATCGAATTATTCGGCGGAATTGGCTCTCAGGCTATGGCCTTGCGGGATATTGGAGCGGACTTCGAGCATTACAAGCTCGTAGAGTTCGACAAGTATGCGGTGGCAAGCTATAACGCTATACACGACACACGACACACGACACACGACATTAGGCAGATTCATGCTCAGAACTTAGAAATCAAAGACAGAGATAAATATTGCTATTTAATGACTTATTCATTCCCATGCACTGATTTATCGGTGGCTGGGAAAATGCAGGGCATGAGCAAGAAAGACTGGGAAGAAGGAAACTTCACAAAAAGCGGGCTTTTGTGGGAAGTTGAGAGAATTTTAAAAGAATGTTCGGATGAAGAACTTCCCGATGTCCTGCTTATGGAAAATGTGCCGCAGGTTCATGCGGAGCAGAATAAAGCGGATTTTGACAACTGGCTTAATTTCCTTAAATCAAAAGGTTACTGGAACTTCTGGAAAGACTTAAATGCTAAGGATTTTGGAATCCCGCAGAATCGAGACAGGTGCTTTTGCGTATCTATTCTTTCAAAGGATTTTGTAGATTTTGAGTTTCCTGAGCCGGTTAAACTTGAAAAAGTAATGAAGGATTTTTTAGAAGATACGGTTGATGAAAATTATTACATCAATAATGAAAAAGCGGACAAATTGATAAAAGAACTGATTGAAAGCGGAGTATTAACAGAGAACAGAGAACAGAGAACAGAGAACAGAGAACAGAGAACAGAGAACAGAGAACAGAGAACAGAGAACAGAGAACAGAGAACAGAGAACAGAGAAATTATAAGACCGTTGACTTGTGTGTCAAGTCCCCTAGGGAAATCGGAATCGCAAACTGTATCAAAGCAAGATATGACGCGGGAATCAGCAACTTACAGGCAGACGGAAGCGGTGTTATTGACCGAACAGGGCAGTAGGTTTGAAAGGAGAACTGATATTGCAACCTGTTTAATGGCAAGAGATTATAAGGGTTTTGGGAATCAGGAAGCAAATGGAGTGATTGAAAAATGGCAGAAATAAATAACAAGACAAGACAAGACAAGTATTTGCCGCAGTTGCAGAATTGTCAAGTGGTGGTACTCGGACAAATGGATAATACGATTGACCACACATTTGAAAGTGCAAACAGAGTTTACGACAAAAACTGTTTATATCCTACGATACCGACTTGTGCGGGCGGAAATATTCAGCCAAAAATTATTGAGGAAACGCATTGCGTAGGCGGACTTGCAGAAGAAAAGAAATCTAACGGCGGAACGCAATATTATCAACAGGATAGGGTTTATAAAGGCGATATAGCATTAGCGTTACCTGCTAACCTGCCTGGCGGCTCATATAAATATATTGTTGCCATGCGAGGCAGAAATCCCGACCACCCAACAGATCGAATGTCTGGAATACATACGGAGCAGAGATTAGAAATGAATAAAGATGGATTGGTAAATACATTAACGACAGTACAAAAAGACAATCTACAGGCTTACAGAATCAGGAAACTCACGCCTAAAGAGTGCTGGCGTTTAATGGGTTATACTGACAAAGATTTTGAAAAGGCGGCAGAAGTAAATTCAAATACTCAGCTTTATAAACAAGCTGGAAATGCAATCGTAAAGCAAGTCTTAATGGCAATTTTCTCTCAGTTGTTAAATTAGATTTCGACTAATTAACTACATGGACTTAATTGAATTCGTAAACAAATACCACGGGCAAAGAGTAGACTTTGACGGCGTTTGCGGGCCTCAATGCATGGATTTATTCAGGCAATATTGCAAGGATGTTCTCAGGGCTGGCAATCAGCTTAAACCGCTCGGAGAGAACGGCGGCGCAAAAGACCTTTTTCTAAGATACGAGGAATTGTCGGTCAACGCCAATTACTTTGAGAAAATTGTTACCGACCGACCCGAAATCGGAGATGTATGCGTGTGGGGAGCGACAAGCTCCAACAAATACGGGCATGTCGCTATCTGCCTCGGTTATGACTCTGTCAATGATGTCATCGTCGTATTCGAGCAGGACGGATTCAAGCAGGACGGCGCAAAAATCGCAGTCAGGAAAAGAGACAATCTTCTCGGAGTCCTTCGGTTCCACGGGGGGAAAGTATGGTAGGTTTTGTTACCGCCCTCGTTGTGGTGGCGGTTATATTCATAGCTATCTTAAAGGAGTGAAAAAAGATGAGCAAAAAAACATTTAACCTTGTTGTCGGCATTTCCGGTGGAATTGCCGCTATCGCCTCGGCCGTGGTCGCTTATGCAGAGCCAGCCTTCACGCCTGCCATTATCGGCTCAATCGGGATTGCGGAGACCGCAACCACTGAAATCTGCTCGCTTTTCGTTAAGGATTCAAAATGACGGAAGGTGAGGAGAAAAAGGAGCTGAAAGCTAAGACCGCCTCTCTCGTCGCAAAAATCACGGGTGCGGCGGTCGTGCTTGTCGGTTCGGTGCTGAAATGGGTCGGAGTGTTCCAGAACTGCGAGATAAACGAGCTCTGTATCGTCGGGTTTTCCGTTATGGGGATTTTCGGCACTGTGGACTTGAATCTTCTTGCGGAAAAATTTTCGAGGAGCTGAATGAGTGTCAAAGACTTTTTTTCAAAAATCGGTTTTGTTTTTTCTTGTGTCGGTGCTTTTCTTGTTGCCTTGTTTCTCGGAAAAAAGCTACACAATAACGGAAAGCGAGCTGAACGAGATATTCCAGCAGACAGATTCAATGATGATGCAAGTAAACGAGCTGACAGAATCAGTGAAGAAGCTGGAGAATCAGCGAAACGGATATTTGACATTATCGAGCGAGTTAAAGCGCGAGAACGAGGAACTGCAAGCGAAAGTGAAAACTTATAGGCTTGTGACTATCGGCGTATGTTCCGGGGCGTTGGTCGGAGGAATCACTTATTACATTCTGAACAGATAAAAAAAAACCAGCTTTTTACGGCTGGCCTTTTCATTTTTCATCGAGGAGATAGAAAAATTGCCTCATGGACACATACAGAATAAAACCTTATCACTTATTTGTCAATTAAATTTTCTATTTCTTTGAATAGTTCTTTCTGCCATTCTATTATTGACTGCAAGTCTTTTGCATGGAAGTTCGTATAGGTGGCTTCAATTCCCCTCAGTGAGTGCCCCGCAATGCTTTCAACGAAAAGAGGATTGAGCCCGCTCGCCTTTGTGTCAGTGATGAAAAAATGCCGGAAAGAGTGCAGGCACAAGCCCCTTTCTTCCCAGTTATCAAGGCTCCTTATAATCGGCTTCATTACATGCTTTATTCTCGCATGATTGAAAGTCCATTGCTGGATCATGTGGAGCAGTTCTTCTGCTATTGGGATGATTCTTTTTCCTTTGGTTTTCAGCGGAGTGTATGTTCCTATCTCGGTGAGCTGCCTTGTCAGCTCAATAAAACGGATTCCGTTTTCTGACTTGATGTCCTCTTTCGTGACTCCGTAACACTCGGAAAGCCTCATGCCAGTGAGTGCTAAGAGAATGAGGAACGGCCGCAATTCTTCCGGGGCTTCATTACAAAGATAAATGACTTCTTCTCTTTTGAAAGAATCCCGGTTGTTTGGGCGGGGAAGTGAGCCGAATCCTTGCAAGGGATTCTTGTTTATTTTGTTGTCGAGAAAGGCGAATTTCATAATCGCATTGAATGTCTGAAAAATGCCGTTAATCGTGTTCGCCTTGAGCCCGTCTTTCAGAAGTTTCTGCCGGAAGTTTTTCAGGTCGGAAAAAGATATTTCCTGTAATTTCTTTGAGCCGAATGCTGG
>Ga0326511_10001303_pt1 | contig 20842 bp, 20 predicted proteins | sample 0_2496_0518_D_FD_203701 | JGI IMG/M metagenome (GOLD analysis project Ga0326511, IMG submission 203701) | Bovine rumen microbial communities from UC Davis, California, United States - 0_2496_0518 | ecosystem: Host-associated > Mammals > Digestive system > Stomach > Rumen | place: USA... | reverse complement strand
ATTCCTAAAAACTCGATGTTATTGTCTGCGATGAACCTTTTTTCGACAAAATCCAAATGGTCCGGATAGCGTAGAGATTTGTCCACCTTGCTTTTGTCGCCCTGTCTGAAAACCACTCTGACAATGTCAGGGTGGAGTTTCCACACGAAACGTTTCTCAGGAAGCACGACGACATGGTAAAACAATTTGTCGCAATCCGTCAAGGCTATCATAGGTGGAGGCACATGGTCGGACACTCCCTTCCTGAAATACTTCTTCCGGAGATGCCAGTATACGCCCGGCCGGGCAAGGATGATGTCCTTGTCCGACAGCGACGCTTTAAGTTTGTCTGGTATGAAATCCAGGTTGTTGTGCTTGCCTTCCTTGAACGTGCAGCCGAATTGCCCGTCCTCCCCTTCGTCTACGACCTTGTGCCCGAACAACTCTATCAGGCGGAACATGTCCATCCCGAATAAAGGGTCAGACTGTCTCGCGAAACAGCTTATGGTGTCCGTCCCTTTGTTGCCGACTTTCCATCCTTTGGACATGATTCCTATCGCATTTTTTAGCGGCGTGTAATGGTCGAACAACGACGGGTCGCAGTCTCTCCTTGGAATTGCATCGGCGGGGTCGGGGAGTCCGTCGTCGAAGGAAAACATTTTGCAAAAACTGAGGGTTCGCATCAGTAGTAGTGTATTATTTTTGCCCCGCTCTTTTCGATGCGGCTTTTGTACTCCGACAGTCTAATCTTGTCAGGCATCGGCATGTCGTCAGGTCTTTGTATAAAGAACAGCGCATCCTTAGGTTCTCGCGGCTCTACGGTGCTGAAGTCCGCGCATGTGATGTACGCGCACACTTCGTCCAGCAAGCCTATCCGCTCCTTCATCTGCCCGCAGTCATAGAACGGCATCTCTTTGCCGGGGGAGAACTCCGACATCGGATTCCCGTCCACGCTGAAGTGCGACAGGAACATTTTGACCGCCACCTCCCGCTCGTCTGTACGTTTCTCACCGTTAGTGAGAAACGCCTGCAGGCTGTTGTAGAAGGCTTTTATGTCGTTTGCCTGGCTCGCCTCGTGTTCTATCGCAGCCAGTTCCTTCAGAAGGGACGCGCCATATTTGGACATCACCTGCAACCTTTGGATGACATCGGGGTCTGTATCTGCGATGGTGGCGGAGCGGACGCAATAGTCCCTTAAAATGCCAAAGATGACGTCCTCATTGGTCGCGAACGGGGCGTATAGGTCGAACCCGGCGCTGTCAAAACCATAAGGTATGAATCCTTTTAACCTTTCGTATGAGATTTTCATTTTTTTTATATACGTATAAGACCGGACGTCGCTATCTGGAACACGTCCTTTTTTCTGAATCTTGACACCCTGTCGTCCATGAGCAGCCTCCTCGCGCTTGACATTTCAAGGAAGGTGTCCTTGTCCGTGGCGTTGGCGTACTTGTTCTTGTCCATGTCCGAGCCGAGGATGTGGTTGATGCCTGTGTCATTGTCAAGGATTATGCTGCAGTTGGGTGTCATTTGGAGGAACACCATGTTGTTGACCCCATTCTCGAACGGGTTGCTTTCCCCGCTCTGAAATTCTATGGCCCCGACGAGCTGGTACCTGGCCAGCTCCAGACCTACTTCGGGCTGCATCAAGTCCTTGCACCATATGCGGACGCTGCGGTAGTCCGTCCTGAAATCCTCCACCTCCGTTATGGTAAGGCAGAACCCTTCGTCGGTGCGCATCGACGAAGCCGTCTTGAGCGTAGACGCCGTCTGCAGCTCTCTTATCGCATCTTGTTCCGACGCGTATATGTCGCCAAGCCCGTACTGGTAATAAAAACCCTTGAATATATATCCTGAGACAGACGCCTTCCTTTTGAACGTTTCTGAATATCGTATTGCGGCCATTTGAATTAAATTTTTATCATATGGAAATCAACTGTTTGCCTGCTGTGGATTCCGCAAAGGCATACTGCAGCCCTCTGTAAGACAAGCCGGTTGCCATCAAGGTCTTTGGCGTGCTCGACCTCCGCCTTGCGATTCTGTACATCGCGGGGAACAGGGCGTACATGCCGTTGCGCTGCCCGAAATATGTCACTTCCCATCTGAAATCGTTGCCTTCGTTGACAAGCTCCGCCATCTGCCATGCCTCCGACCCGTCTTCCGAGGTCTTGATGAGCAGCACCGCGCTGTTGGACAAGACGCACACGGAATCGCAGTCGCACAAGAATCTGTCGGTGAACGTCCCGCCATTGGTTATGGCCTGGCATGAGCACAGGAGGAATCCCCCCTGGACTTTATAGACGAGCAGCCCGTCTGTGGCGGACACCAGTTCTCCCGGCTGCTCCTCGTTGTCAATCATCACCCCGTCCATTATCCTGCGCAGTTCATGGGACATCGTTTCGAGATTGATTCGGTATCCGCTTGTCAGATAATAGAACATTGACCTGGACGTGACTGCGTCAGCCACGTATCTGAGGCTTGCGTCCAATGGCAACGGGATGACTTTCCCTCCGTACAGGTCGGAGACACGGTACATGTTGCGTCCTGGCGCCGGGTAATTTTCAGAATTGCCGTTGACTATGATGCAGTCTACAAGCACCGCCTCGACTTGGTCCCGCCGCACCCCTGACATCAAGACCGCCTGGTCTCCCGACTCCAATGACACCCATATCTTGCCCCCGTCATGATAGACCAAGGCCTGGACGTCCCCGTCCAGCGTGACGAAGCCAAGCGGGTTGTCGCCCGAGTACCGGAACGCGTTGCCGTCGAGCCTGTACGTCGCCCCCCCAGACTTATAGAACAGGTTGCCCGCATATTTCAAGAGCCCGTCGCTTGCTGCGGCGAACTCGGACAAGTCGGCATAGTAGGGGTTGCGTGCCGTCTCGACGAAATAAATGTCGTTCTTGCACATGGCCACCTTGTCGCCCCTGTCGTTGACGGACAGCAGTTGTTTGTGCGCCTCGGCCTCGTTGCTTATGTGCGAATGGTAATCCATCGTAAGGACGAGCCCGCCTTTGAAATGAGTCTCGACATCATATTCAAATGTCACCGTAATCTTCTTTGTGCTGTACAAGGAAGGCTTTATGGGGGAGTCCATCCTGACGAAGGCGACAATGTCTGACGTCTCGTTCAAAACAAGGATGGTGTTGAACATGAAGTCGTCGTACCCAGGGATGTCAATGATGTCAGACTCCAGGATGCCGTCCTCGTTGGCGACGATGACCGTCTCGTAATCGAACATCCCCCGTCCGATTACATATTCGGACATTTTAGTCTTGTTGAAATACGGGGAGTAGACAAGGGCGACCCGTTTGCAATCAAGCAAAGAGTCTATGGAGTAGTAGTATTGTGTTATCAAGATGCTGCTTTTGTTTTGTTATCTGGGCGTCGCCGAACGGATGGCCTTGCAGGATGTAATCCTGTATTCTGTAACCGTGTCGTCAAGGCAGTACAATACAATTCGTTTCGCATTGAATGCTATCATGAACGACGGTGTCTTCTCCATGTCTGTTATCATGAGGCGTATCGGGGCTTCGGACGTGTCCTGCTGCCCGGTCCGCTGGAACCTTGTCTTGGCGGCGACGGCCTCCTCGGACGTAGTGCCGGTGCTTTTGACTTCGGTGTTTATGGTCGAGACGCTTGTGTTGTTGTATATGTACCTGACATACATCCTGTCCTCATAACTGCTCCCGTCGTCCCTGTGGACGATGTACAGCCTCTGGACAGAGCATTTGAGCACGTGGTGCATGACTCCGTCGATATACTCGTCCCTCTTGTATTCGATGCGTATTTCGACAATGTCCCCCTTCTTGTCCTTGGTCAGCAGCGGCTCCCGGATTGGCACGAACTTGCAGTCCCGGTGCAGGGTCTTGACGGGCTTGGTTTCATGCGCCGCCGATTCCGTGCGGACAGGCTTGCCGTCGCCGATGACATTGCTCAATGCCGTGCGCATCGGGTAGCTCCTGTATCCGGTTATGGTGCTGAAATCCGACAACGAGACATAGTCCGACACATGGCCGGGCTCTCTCATCTCTTCGCAGGAGAACCCGTGCCTTTTGTCGAACAAATCGCGTATGGTTTCGTCCGCGACTCCTTCCGCAATCCTGGCGACCGCCGCCGCATAATCCTCCGCCGCTTTGAGCGCACCTGCATTGGCGACCGGAGACGACTTGTACACTGCGCAGTCCTGGACAGCCCCCCCGACCCTTACAACTATTTTAGAGGGGGAGGAGGGGTCGGAGGTCATAGGCGCGACAGACACCCCCGTATCGGCTGTCGGGACGCCGCCGACAGAAGACAGTATTGGTTTGAGTGAATTAGACATCGTCCGTAGAAATTATGGTTCCGACCCCTTCTATGCGCTCTATGCGCAGAGTGCCTGGCTCTACTTTGCTGGCTTGTGGAGTTATGGTGACGGTATATGTCGTTCCTGACTTCGATATGGAGCACGACAAGTCGTCATAGTCCCTGAGATAGACATTGGTCCTGTCCGTGAGCACGAACCTCAGCATGTCCTGCGTGTAGACATGCCCTGACGCCGACGACGACCCGAATGTGGCGTAAGTGACGAACACGTCCAGTTCTGTAATGTCGGCGGCGGAGACCGAGGCGGCGTCAAATTTAAACGTGGAATACGCCGATGTGTCCGCCTTGTCGGTGACTATGCCGTCGAGCGAGTATGAAATGCTTTCATACGCCTGTATCGTCTGCAGTTTCGCTATTTTCTCGGCCATGCCTGCCGTCGCAAGCCCGCCTGTCGCCCTCGCGATGATGGCGTCGACGACGCTGCAAGAGACCAGCCTCCCCCCATGCTGCTCCATGTCGTATGTCCCGACATCTTTTATGGCCTCGCCATATGCATATTCCTCATAGTAAAGGGAATTTGGGGAGGGCTCTTCGGTGGTGTCCGCCAAAACGCGGTACATCACATTGACGCCGCCCTCCGAATGGATGACGATGTCGCCCACTGTGTACATGATTCCTGCCTCGAACAGGAAGGTGCCTGTATATTCCTGATTGTCTATCTTCATTTTTTCACCAGTTTGAGACTGTGGCGGGCGTCATGGCCGAGGCCAAGAGGACCCCGCTCCTGACATCCTTGCCTTCGTCCACAAGCCCCCCATGTTTGATGTCCGAAAATGTTTTAATAGTAAGGACGTCGTCCTTGAACCTCGCATGAGGGTTGTATGACTTTTCGTGCACGGCGACCGGCACATTGTAATTATACGTATTCGCTTCCGCTATGACCACATGCCTGAAGCATTTGCTATGCTCCTCGAACTTGAGCTCCTCCATGTATTCAAGCGCGTTGCCGTCCCCGTCCGTCACCGTCAGCGTGGTCTGCCCTGATTCAAGCACGACGCTCATAATGTCCGCGCCGCTGGTGTAGGTCTTGCTGACGAACCGCGTCGTCAAGGGGGAAGCGGAGGAAGCCTGGTAGGCGAACACCGATTCGAGGAGCGGCATGTGCCCGCCGAAAGTCGCCCTGGTCTGGTAGTCAAGGGCGGGCCACAATATCTTGCGCCCGCTGCGGTCAAGGAACGTGCTTGCGCTGATGGTCTGGAAGTCGTCCTGCAGCTGCACTGACTCGATTACGGGGATTGGCTCCCCGCCGTCTATCTGGACATATTTTGCGTTCACTCTACCTCCTGTGTGTTTATGATTGTGTATGGCGTCGCCGACACGAGTATATACTGCTTCAAAGTGCCGGTGAGCCTCAGCGTCAGGTGCTCTATCAGGAACTTTATCTTGTCATAGAATAGCAGGACATACACCATGCGCTCGAAACTTGACAGGAACATCTCCAGGTCGGACACCTTGAGCTCGTTGAAACAGACCTCTGTCAAGTCGGGGAACTCATACTTGTACCCCACCTTGAACTCTATGCCGCCAGACGCATCGCCGCCTGGTGCTCCGAAAGTATCCTCCATGACGTTGAAAATCTCCACTCCGCCTTTCGCCGCATACAGCCTGTTGATGATGTACCTCTTGTCCATGTCGCTTATGGAGACCCCCTGGTCTTTGAAATACAGGTCGATGAAATCCCTGACGGGGTCTTCCAGAGCCTTGACGCTATTAAGGAAGTCCGCCGTCTTCAAGTCCAGCCTCCCTGACTTGTATGCGCTTTCCATGAGCAGCCGGGCGTTGTGGAATATTGTGATGTCGTCTACCTTGTTGTAGAAAAACAGCCTCATGTCTCAACTATGTAATTTATTTCAGGTTCGATGTCAAGGTACTGTCCTGCGCCGAGGATGCAGTCCCCGCCAAGGTCAAAATCCGACATAGTAGAAAGGTTGAACTTCTTTATGTATCGCACATGCTCGAGTTTGTTTATCATCGCCCTCAGCAGGTCCTTGTTGAAAGTAATGCCAAGGCGTCTGTTGAAGTTGTCCTCCAATATGCCCTCGACATCGTCTATGATGGTCTCCGACTTGTCCACGACGACATCGAGCTCCATCGACACATCTACGGCCTTCGCCGCCTCTATCTGGATGCTTGTGTTCAGGAAATACGGGCCGTATTCGGACACGAACATCTCCTTGTCCGCGTTGTTGATGGGCTTGGTGTTTTGCTTGCCGATGTAATAAATTCTTATTGTGTCCTCCGCAACCCCATCTGTGCCCTTGCGCAGGAACTCGAAGGTTGACGACTGCACCTTGTGGATGAAAACCTCGGAGAACAGGTAGTTGACGTCGCTGTTGGACTGTATTTCATGGCTGACCCTACCTGCAAGGTTTGCTTCGTATGGGATGGTGTCTATCCCCTGGCGGGCGACTTCGGGGTCGTATGTCACCGGCTCTGTCGTCTGGGTGATTGTTTCGAGCGGGTTGTCAGGGTCGGGCATTTCGACGACGGTCCTTTTCAGCGTGATGCCGGGGATTGTGATGCGGGAGAAAAGCGAAGTGTTGACCCCGCTCATTGTGGAGTACACTATGCCCTTCACCCTTATGTAAGACCCTATCTGGAACCCTCCCTTCTTGAACAACCTCACCCCGTAGCCGGGAATGGTCAGGGCGAATATCTTCGAACGGAGTCCCTTGCTTTCGTCGTCGTAAGATTTGGCATGGTCGCTGAATATCCTTGTTACAGGATACTCCACCATGTCGTCCGTTGAGTTGGACTTGGACACGAACACCTGGATGTCGTCCGATATGTCGTCGACCGCGTTGCCTTCGCTGTCGGTGAGCTCGTAGCCATACCTGGACGCGGCGTCAATCTGGTCAGTCTTGTCCGCCACGTCATATCTTGACAATATGGTCTCTATGACCCTGGCGGAGTCCTCCGTCCCGTCGGGGGTGCCGGACACCGGTTCCGCCATGTAAAGGTTAAAGGTGTTGCCCTCGTAGATGAGGTCAAACTTGTTCTTGTTGACGGCGGCGTCAAAATGGACATTGAGGTACACCCTCGGGTTTTTGCCCCTGTACACGCTGTACATTACGTTGGCGCACTGCGCAATCTTGGAACTCATGAGCGCGGCGTCCGTAAGCGACATCTCCTTCGCGGTGTTGGCGATAGTGACCTGCTCGTGGAACAAGGCGTATGTCACCAGCTCCACGAGCATCTCGACCGCTTCTCCGCGCATCTTGTAGTTGTCCGCGATGTCCAGCAGTCCCTGCCTAATTTCTTCTTTGGAGTGCACGTTAATAAAAGTATTAAATTAAAATGAATAAAACTTTTTTCATACTTCCTGCAATACTAAAAAGGACTGCGGTGTCGTACAGGACGTAACGAACGCCCACTACCGGCTATCTGCAAGAATACAGAATCACCGACTACTTTTGTATGTGGAACTTGCATACTAAATTCATAATGAATTGGCTTCCAATCAGGCGACAAAGGTACTAAAAGCATTCCAAAATTACAATTTTTATTAACATTTTTAATGCTTTGTAACAGTATATTTTGTGTCTGTTTCGTTTATCCTTATGATTATGTCTATCGTGTCCCTGCTGATGTCTATGGACACGAGGCTCATGGTCACGAACGGGTTCCTCTTGCTGATGCTCGACACAAGCTCCGTTAATTTCCCCTTGATGTCGGACTCCACGTCGTCCTCGATTATGGAGCCGTCAATGACGTCTATGCCGCATTCGTAATAAGGGATGTCCCCGTTTATCAAGTTCATCTCGATAGCGAAGACGTCCTTTATGTACTCCACGACATCAGTCGTCGTGCGGCAGTTGGACAGGACATACTTGTACATCTTACTCGTGTTTTATTTTGTACCCGCCGAAAGCAAGCTTTGCGTTGATTCCAATGTTGGCGAGGTTCATGGCGGTGGCTACAAGGTTCGGATGGGTGGCAATCCATTTCTCAGACTTGCGCATCAAGTTCCTCAGCCTTTTGCCTACAGAAGGCTTTTTCTTTTTTGACGGCGATTTTTTCTTGGGGCTTTTCTTCTTCATGGAAAACAACCCCGTAGAAGAGTAGACTATCATGGCTTATGATTTTGTAAATGTGTCTATTGCTATTATCACCCCCGCTATTTTCTTCAGAGGTGCGACTACGCTTGCCGGGAGGCCGAGGAACCTCGCGTTCTCCAAGGCAAGCATTATTGGAGTGATGAGTGCGGAAACTGCGGCGTTGAGCCTCTTCAGGCTTCCGAACACCTGCACCATGTTCATCGTGACCGCCCCCGGCCCGGCCGGAGTGCCCACGACTGCGCCCTGGGGCTCGACGAGGAGCACCTGCATGGACACCGCAAGGTTGTTGACCCCCTTCGTCACCTCGTTCATCTGCTCCTTGAACTGGTTCATCTTGTCCTTGACCATCTGTCCGAGGGTCTGGTTCTCCATGGAGGGGAACAGCTTGTCCTTTATCGCCTTTGCGTTGTCAGAATCTGATTTCTCCGTGGAGACTCCGTAAGTGTCGGACAGCCTCTGCAGGTCCGCCACGGACGCCTCCTTGTCGGCTTCATACCTGTCGGCCCTCCTGTCGTAGTCTTCCGCCTTGTCGTACATCCTCGAGCACTTGGGAGACTTCTCAAAAGGGTGCTCCGGGTCTTCCGCGCCACCGTGCTCCTTGTCATAAGCCTCGCGCTCTTTTGCGAGCAGCGCGTCGGCGGCATTCCGGTACTCCGTCGCCTTCGCCCTGCACCTGTCCGTCTCGGCGGAAAGCTTCTCTATGCGCTTCTGCTTGTCCTTGAACTCCTGCAGGATGCCTGCGACCTGGCGGTTCCCGCCCGACTTTATCAGTATGATGGTCTCAAGCATCCCGTCGCTTGCGGGGAAGTCGAAAAGCCTCAGCCCGCTTATCAGCCCCTGCACCTCGTCCTTGACCACGTCGACAAGGGCCTGGTTCCTCTCAAATTCGGCTTCCGCGCCGTCTATGGAGTCGGGGTCGGACGCGTCGACGGCATAGGCGTCTTCCAGATGCTCCGTGGCCGCATTCATCGCGTCCACGTCGTCTTCCGACACCGTGTCGGGCGCGTATGTGTGCGTGACCCCGAAGTCCACGCTCCCCGATTCGAACAGTTCCATCGCCCCCGTGTCGGGGTTTATCTTGTATGTGCTCAGCTCGACCTCGAAATAGCCTTCTATGGCCTCCCCGCTTGTATTCCTGGAGAACACGAGCCTCAACGAAAAGTCCTTGTATCTGGCGGGGGCGTCAGGGTCGTCGTCCTCCACCTGGGTCTTCAGCAGTTCGTAAGACCTCAGGGTGGAGAAGGCTTCCGGGCGGTGGAAGTCCCTTATCAGGACGTCGTCCGGGGTGGCGACCTCAAAGTAGAAGTCTATTTCGTAGACGCTCTGCAGCGAGTCGTCCACAGTGAAATTTGGAAGGGAAGCATTCATGACGCAAAGTTGCAAAAAAACGTTATTTTACGCAATTTTTTTCTTGTCACATTAGTTTGTACCCGGTGTGCGGCAGGCCAGTGTACGGGCACGTTTTTATGGCGCAGAACGGGCCTGTGCCCGTCGGTGCCACGGAGCCGGACTGCGGCATCTCGACGGACGCGGCCTTTATGGCGCAGTTGCCGCCTACGGAGATGTCGGCGTCGCCTTTGATGTCGACCTGAAGCCCGCCGTTGGTGCTTATTGTCAGGTCCCCGTCGGAAGATATGCTTATCGTGTTGCCGCCCTTGCACTCGATGTCTATGCAATCGGGCTGGATGTCGATGAGGGAGTTGCCGACACGCAGCCGCGTGTTGTCCTCCGTCTTCATCTTCTGGTACATGTAGCAGAAGCCGAACACGGTCTCGAGCTCGAACACCAATATCTCCTCGCCTACCTCTGGCTGGTCGAAGGCCGCCACCGGATATGCCGTGGCGTCCTCCACCACACCCTTGGCAGTGAATTGTATCACGAACTTGAGGCGGTTGGTATTCCTTTCCGCGTCGTCTTTCACCTTCGTGACCCTGGCCAAAAATGCGTTCATTGATTGTTACGGGTTGAAAGATTTTAAGGTGTAGTTGAACACCGCGTTCACCCTGTCTATGTCGACTGTCCTCGCGCTGAGGAACAGCCTCCTGACGTCGGTGTCGGAGCTCTCATATGCGACATGCGCCCCGATGCAGCATGGGGCGAGGGTGGGGGCGGAAAATGACACGTCCGCTTTGGACGTCGCAAGCTTGCTGTTATGCATGGAGTTGCGCATCAGGTCGTAGTACTCCTTGTCCACGTCCAGCACCTGCTGCCCGAACTTGACCTTGTAGTGGTTCGCGAAAGTGTCTATTATCTCCACCTCTTCCTCATGCAGTTTCGGGCTGCCTATGGAGGGCCTTGTCTTTGGGGAGGCGTCATACTTGCGCGAGAACCTGAACTCTTCAATCCAGTTGTTCATGTCCCTGATGCAGAGCCCGGACGTCCCGAAACCCCATACCGTGTCGAATTTGTACCCCCCCATGATGCGGCATAGGAACTTGTAGTTGGACTCGTTCCTCTGGTACAGCCTGATGCCCGTGGGCGTGTCGGAGTCAGTGTTCTTGTCCACCGCCCCGCCCCACGTTGCGTCAATTGCCGTGTCCATCCCGTCATACCTGTCTGTCCGTGGCGTCCTTACGAAATCAGGGGTGCATCCGTACATCCTGACCTCGGCCTCCCCCTGCGCGTAGTCAATCTGATAGACATAAGCCTTGAACTTCACGCACCATCCGGTGTCGTTCACCAGCTTCACGTCCATGACGTCAAGGACAGAGCACGGGTCGGAGCCGAGGGCGAGCCGCACCTTTATCAGAGGGAGACTGCCCCCCACCGACTCCTCGATGTGGCATGACAACATGGAGGTCTCGTCGCAAATCAACGGGTCTATCCCCAGCTTTATGCCTGTAGATGTCGTGATTATGGCCATTATAAAGAATCTATTATGGAATCGAGCTGCGACTTCAGGATGTAGGTCAAGACCCTGTTCCTGACAAGGTCTTCGACGCCCATCCTGTTCATGTAAAGGAGCATCCACGAGTAGCTTTCGTCCCCGTATATCTCCTTCGCAATAAGGTCGGCCCTGTGCTCGTACTTGGTTATCATATACATCTCCCTGTCGGTGCATTTGTCTATCTTGTGCATCAGCTCCGACGAGAATATCTCGTCCCCTTCCACGAACAGGTTTGGGGAGACCTTGTCTGATTTTACAAAATTTCTCTGCCGAGTAAACATGGTTCCTTTTTTGAGAGTGAAAATCCAATGGGGCCTTCAGCCTGTGGGCAGCCCGGCTCACCGCATTTCCGCCTGGTTCTGGTTGTCGTTGCCATACTGCGGCGTGCCTTCGCCTTCCTCCGCACTGCTTCCGGTCTGGGTCTCCAGCGCCTTCTCGGCGTTGTACTGCAGTTCTGAGGGCGTGAATGACTGCTTCTGGACCTCCCTGCTGTACAAGTCATTCTCTACGCGTTCGGCGTCGGTCATGTCCATTGTGTTGTCATCGGGCACGGTCTCGTCAATCGTAGTGCTTGCATCCATCAGGTTCTTGTCATAACGGACAGAAGTGCGGACGATGCTGCTGAACAGGTCGGAGCGGGAGATGAATGTCGCCTTGTCAAGGGTGAGAGTCACCTTCGCATACAGGGGGTCGCCGGTGTCGCGACCGAGGCTGTCCATCGCGTTGAACTTGGACATGGCCACCTGCACGCTTGTGACAAGGAGGTTGTGTATCGTGTATCCCGCCCAGGTGAGGCTCCATGTGCCTTCCAGCTTCACGCCGTTCCTTTCTGTGTTGAGCACGTCGAACCTGGCCTTGTAGCCGCCGGGGGCCTCCTGCAGCCCCACGACGCCGAAAGCGTCGGACAAATCCCCCAGGCACTGCTGGATTATCGCCTGCACCATCCACACTACGTTGGTCGTCATCAGGTTCGGGTTATGGAACACGTACACGTCCAGCGGGGGGATGTTCATCGTGACGGTGCTGCCGGAGTACCGCCTGACGACATCCGCCGCCGACATGAAGTGCGAGTTCATGAACTTGTTGACGTCGAGGCCTGTCATCTGCTTTATTTTGTCAAGCAGGGGGCCGCCCCAACTGGCGGCCTTCCCCAGCCCGCTCGCCGCCACGCTCGCGACCGGACCAAGCTTCTCCGCGACGTTGCTGAGGAAACTGTCCGAGTCGAAGCCTTGTTTGGTGACGTCGAATATGTTTTCCGCAGTAGTGTTGAGGGCCGTGGAGAGGTTCTGCATGCTGTTGAACACCGTGGCCTGTTTCTGTGCGGACTTGGCATACGTAGCGGCAGTATTGAGGAACTCGCCCATGTAGCTTTCGTCCCCCTGGGAATAGTCGTTCTGGATGTTGAAAGTGAAGTCTTCCTGCCCCTGCATGATTCCCCTGAGGCACATGTTAAGCTTGTCGTCGGGACCCCGGTGCCTCAGTAGCCAGCTCATGTTCGGGTTCGTCACCTGCTGGTTGTAGAACAGCTCCATGTTGAGTTTCTCCCCAGAAGCGGAGATGTTCTCCTTCACTGCCCTCGACGTATAATCGACCGGCTTGTGATACCCGAACTTCTTGCTGTTGCTTGTCGTAGAACCGCCCTTGCGGGACGTCTGGGACTCTGTTTTAGGTGGTGTTGCCACGATGCAAAGTGTTTTAAGTTATCTTGTTTCAGCCGACCCCCTGTCGTCGTTGTTGTAGTAGATGTTGGTGGTCGTGTTGTTGTTGATGATACAGTCTCCGCCTCGCCTTGTGGAGTTGTCGACATTGAACGAGCCTCCGCCCGCACCTCCCGACGTGCCTCCTGACGCCGAGCCGGACCGCCCTTGAGACCCGCTTCCGACAGAAGACGGATGCGGCGCCGGCGCAGGGGTCGCTGTAGGAGTCTCGACAGCCGTCTGGCTTGCAGAAGACCATTGAGGATTGCTGACGCTGCCTCCTCCGTTCTGGAAGGACACCGAGTTTGTGGATGTCTGGGTGTCGTTTGACTGGTATGAAGATACTTCCGGCACCTGGCTACCCTCCACGGCATAATCAATGGTTTCTGCTGTCTGCCCCACATACCGCTTCGCCGCGATGTAATTGCCCAGGTAAGGGTCGTTGATGTCATGTATCCACGGCCCTATGGCCTTGCCTTCGCTGTTAAATATCTGCGTCCCGTCCTTGTAGGTGTTCATGCCGATAGTCTTGCCGTTGCCGATATAGACTTCGACATGCCCCGTACCGAAAGCCCGCCTGCCTTTCTGCTTTCGCGAGCTGTAGAACACGAGGTCGCCGGGCTTGAGCGCGGACAGGTTGGGCTTCCTGCCTTTGCTGGTACCGGCCGTGTCTATGCCGGAATAGTCGACGATGCGCCCCTTGTCTTCAAGCAGCTGGGCCTCGGAATAACCGCCGATGTCGACGCCGTAGTATTTCTTGAGCACCCATTTTGCAAATGCGGAGCAGTCTCCTATTTTATTGTCAATGTCGCGCTGCTCCTGCGAATAGACAATGCTGCCCTGCATCGAGGACACCCCGTTTATCATGCTGCGGGTGTCGTCGGCGTACTTCCCCGACTCGTCCAGTTCGTTGATGTTGTAATTACCGAAGTTCTGTATCCTGTCCAGGGCCTCCGGGCTGACGTTCATGGAGCCTACGTCGCCCTCCGTCGCGTTAGGATTCGCTCCGAACCCTGCCCAGTTACCGCTGGTGTCGTGACCGACTTCCGAGCGCCCTGAAGATTGGGAGAACATGTTCATGGCATTTTGCAGCACGCCAAAAGGCGTCATGTTCCACAGGAAAGAGCCGACACCCTTTATCCCTTTCATCAACGCGCTGTCGCCAGTTTCCGCCGCCTTAGGCTGGGCCGCCTTTCCCCCTCCGTCCAAAGACTTCAGGGTTTCAGCGGCTTTCTTTGCGTCGGCGGGGGCGCTTGCCGTCATGGCACCCGCCCCGGAGCCCGCCGCATCGTAACCGTCAGGGCTCATGGACGCGTCCCCGCCGTTTTGGGTCTGAGACGCCATCTTGTCCTTCTCCGCCTGCTCTTCCTTGACACGTTTTTCTGCTTCTTCGGCGCCTTTCATCTCCTCCTCCGTGGGAGTCACCAGGATGTCTGCAAGGTCGTCGTCATCGAGAAGGTCGGAATGGCCCTTCGTCTTGAGGTCTTCCATCGCCTGGTTGTAATCGTGCATGGCCAATGCGCCGTCTGCGAGCGCCCCCAGGCCAAAAGCCGCTATGGAACCGCCAGGACCTGTGAACACATCGGCGAGGTGCAGCAATGACGCAGCCCCCGAACCTAACGCAAGCGCAGCTCCTGTATAGTCCCCTTTCTTGAGCCGGGGTATGGCCTCGAGCAAAGAGAATCCAAGCCCGATTACGGGGAACTTTTTTAAGGCGCCTTTCGCCGCCGCCTTATACGCGAGTTTGGCGCCTATCTTTGCACCTATGACTTTGAGGGCTCGGGGGCCGAGGCTGTTGATGAACTTCTTGCGTGCTGCGGCACCTGCCACCTTCCCTGCCGCGCCAGCGGCAGTGGTTGCCGCCTTCGCCGCGCCAGCCACCTGGCGGGCGGACTTTATTCTCTTGACAGCTTCATATCCGTTCACGGCGGTGCTGGTGGCGAAAGTGGCTACGCCTTCGTTCCTGGCCTGCTCCAGCTTCTCGTCGTCAGTCATCTCGGTGTCGGCGCCTTCGTCGTCGGACTTGTCCCCGGCGTCCCATCCCCCGGAACCGCCAGACGTGTCGTCATCCTTGAAGGCTTCTCGGTCAGTTTTCGTATCGGCATCCTCCTTGTCCTCAGGCTCCTTGTCGGAAGATGTGTCGCCGACCCTTGATGCAAGGATTAGCCCCGCAAGGCCGGCAAGCCCGCCAATGATGCCCATACCTGTCTTCTTCAACAACGGGCTGACACTTTTAGCCTGCTGCTCGTTGCCCTGCTTCTGCGAAGCGACTAATTCCGCCAGCATGCCCTCCATCGTCTCGTTCTCATTGAACACATGGTTCGCGCTCTTGGATTCCGCGATGGCCCGCTCGGCAAGAGAGCCCATGACCTCGGCCTTCATCACCTCGTAATTGGCATCGGTGAGCCCCTGCCTGTGTATGAGCTTCGCCTGTTCCGTCAGGATTCCCAGCAGGTCGTTGTTTGCGCCGAGCATGCCAAGGATGTTGTAGATGTTCTTGCTGTTGTTTATCTTCTGGTCGTACATCAGCCTTATTTGCTCGCCAAGGAGGACGTTCTCCGCCGCACGACCCGCCATGTTCGCTGCGGAAGGCTTGTAGGAGGTCTGCTGTGCCATCTTTGCCGCCGCATGCGAGCCGTACTTGCGGACGATGGTGGCGGCGCGGCCCGTCAGCTCTTCCATCTGACGGATGTCGGCCTTTATGCGCTCCACCTTTTCGTTGGAGGCCGTCCTCTCGGCGTCGGCGGCTCTTTTGTCCTGCAGCGCGTCAGGGTCGGCCTGAGGCTTGCTCCCCGTCTTTTTTTTCAGTTTGTTGGTCTCCGCCTTCACGGAGTTGGAGCTTTTGACCTCCTCCTTCGAGCCCGCGATGTCGCGGATGGCTTCGTCGTTGTCCTTCTCGTTCTTTTTGCCGAAATTGAGCAGCGAGCTGCCCACGCCGAGCAACCCGGCGACCTTGCCAAAACCTTTTTTTACAAAATTGAACCCCTTGGATAACCCCCTGCCCAAAAAGCCTCCGACGGCTTTTGTCGCGCCCCATATCTTGCTGCCTACTTTGCCACCCCATTTCAGGATGGGCTTTATGATGCTGCCGATGACCGCCATGTCAATTCAATGTTATTGTGTAGTTGGGGAAGTCTATGTCCTGCCCCTTGTTGTCTTTAAGATACTTTTTATATATGTCGTACATCATGTACACATGCCTCATGCTGTATTGCTCGATGTTGTGCATGTGGGCGTACTTCTCAAGATAGAATTTGATAGTCAGAAGCTCTGTTGTTTTCAACGATAAGTCGAAAAAAGTTAGTGATTAGACCGCTCAGGTCTATCACAGTACCCCTCTTTTTAGATGGTTCGACTATGTCCCTGTTGCACGCCGGGCAATAGGACACCACAGGGTCCACAGACTCGTAGCACAGCTCGCCCAGCATGACGAGCGACGATATGTCTTCGTAGACGGCGTTGACTATCAGCTCCTCGTACTTGTTCGGATACAATGTGGCGTCCTTGAACAGGGCGATGAGCTTTATTATCTTCATGTCGGAAAGCTTCCTGAACCTGCGGTAGTTGCCGAGCACCTGCAGGAACTCCCTCATGGTGGGTATCCGCACCTGGTGGAACTCGTTGCCCACCTTTATCCCGAATCCATCTACGAGCTTCGGGTCGAGTGGCGAGTAGTGCACGTCCTTGGGCACGCTTATCCTGTGCGAATACTTCGAGCCGCATTCGGGGCATGTCAGTGATGCCGTGAATGTCGCTTCACGGGCTATCGTAAGGGCTTTCTTGAAAAACACCACGAACTCGAGGTCTGGCACGAGCAGCTCGTCGACGTTAGGGTCGTCGCCCTTGACGACGCAGTAGTCGAAATAATACTTTTCGATGTCGTCCTTCGGGCAGTTCTCTTCATATTCGAGCACCTGCGCGAAGAACATGGGCTTGACGGTGATGCTCTCGAAACGGTATTTGTGCCCGCTCGGGAGCTGGGAAGTCATTATAATCATCTTAGTTCCTTGAAAAATCAAAGGGGACGGGACTACGCCCGCCCCCTCCTCATGTTGAATAATTATGGCAAAGTATGCTATTCCGGGATATTCTTCCAATCGAGGTGCATGTGCTCGAAGTTAAGGTCGAGGTTTATGTCGCCTGCGTTGGACGGGTTTTCCTCGCTTGAGAACGGCCTCGATATGGTGCCGTTGGACGGCTGGCATGTTATCAGCGTCCATTGCGCGATGGGGATGCGGGACGTGTTGAGGTGCACCAGGCGGCATGTCGCCACGGTGTCCTCCTTGCGATACATGAATTTGTTGTCCATGCAGGTGATTTTCTCCTGCCAGTCCCTGATGAACATGGAGATGGCCTGGTCCTCCTTGTCGATAAAAGACAAGGACACGGTGCCGTTGGACGACACGCCGGCAGCCTGCTGGATGGTGTACCCTCTGATTGTAGCTTGGACGTTGCCGATGGAGCCACCTGGGGAGAGCTGCACGCTCGTCAGCCTCCTTTTGATGACCTCGTTGCCAGGGAAGAATACTGCCGCCGGGGCCGTGATGAACTCGAAGTCCCACAGGTTGGACAGCAACAGCTCCCTGTTTTCCTCTGCGATATTCTCATACGTGATGTAGTCGAGCATGTTGTTTTTGTTGAGAATGTCAGAGGGATTGAGAAAATAGGATGATGGCATTTTATGATATTGTTAATGTTATGTTCAAGACGTACTCCTTGTTCACCAACGGTGGTATTATCACATAAAGGCTTATCGACAAGGAGTCTCCGACGACATTATATCCATAAGTAATGGATGATATTGTCGGCAGCATGGCTCGGGCCATCTTGACTTTCGCGTCTATGCGGCTTGCTATTTCATCCACAGGGCAGCCGATGAAGTCATATTGCCCGTTCAGGAACAACCTCGTCAGCTTCGACGTGTTGAAACGCACGATGGCGTCCGGGTCGCGAGCCGTTTCCCTGACCGTCTTGTAGTTGTAATAATAGTTGTTGTATTCAAGATAATTCACACCGAGTTCCTTCAAACGCTCCTTGTCGTACCTTCCTTCGACGTCATACAAGATGCCGTGGTCAAGGCGCTTTATAAAGGAACTGTTTATGAAGTTCATCGCATAAGGGAAGGCACACGTGTACATGTCGCCATTGAAGTCGTAGCATCCGAAGAAGTACAGCACGCGGCTTTCCTTGTCCGCGAAATCCAGGACCTTATCGTGCTTGACGTGCTCCTCCCCTATGCGCACCAAGACCTGCGTGCTCTTGGCTACGGCGAAGTCCGCAAGCCTGTTGACAAATTTGACATTGTCCCCTCCATAATCCAGCTCGTTCACCATCAGGAAGTCAGGGTAGTATTCGCTTTCCTGCAGGGCGTCCAAAGACTGGCACACACAGTCATAGTCGAACACCTCCTTCGCGAACCTTGACAGATACCACGTGCCTTCGGGGAGTTCCCTGCAATCCGTCCCAGGCTTATATTCTTCGCCGTCGGCGCACTTGTCGTCGAACTCCAATGAGGATATGCGCTCCCCGCTTTGGAGCGTATAGTCGAACAATTTTGCGTCCACCAGGCCGGAATGCTCCCCTAACGACGAGAGATGGTAGTATCCGTCGTATTTCTCGGCGGCAGTTGTGACGCCTATGTCCTCCTTGTAGTCCCCTGATGTAATCGTAAGGTCGTAGCAGTAGTCCTTGCGGTACGCCTTTTCTACGGTCAGGGATATGTCCGCCCCCTTGGACCCCTTTGGCTTTGCATAGAACTCCGCCAGTTTGGAGCCCTCCGTCCTGCGGCATATCAAGTCCAGTCCCGGGGACTGCAGCATGAACGTGCTGAACTTGTCCAGTTTGTTCATCTCCATCAAGGAGTTGGGCGTCTTGTACGAGATGCACAGGGCGTAGATGGGGAGCTGCGCGTTGTGCTTCTCCGTGCCCAGCAATGACAGGAACGTCGCCCTGAACGTGCCGGTGTCCATTTCCGCGTACTCTTCAGACTTCACGCCTCCCACGACAGGATGCTCCATGCTCTTCACAATGCCGGTGCAGACGTTTACACCGAGCATTGCGTCGCACAGCCTGTAGTCCACTCCCGCCATATGGGCGCGGAATGAAGATTCCACCGCGCTCCACTTTGACTCCTTGTATTCCGCAAACGTCTCCTCGAAACCTTCGTCTCCTTCGTCTATGTCGGCGTACTCCGCCTTCATGTCTTCGACAGAGATGTCTATGGGATTGGCGGCGAGGTATGCGTCCAAGGCATCTGTGATGAAGTCAAAGATGTCCGTACATGTCGTCTGCCTGTCTGCGGGGAGATTGTTTACGAACCGTTTGATTTCCGAGACAATTGTTTTTTTGTCCACAACAGTGCCCACCCCCCTTGATACATGGCACACCAACCCTTCGTCATAGTATGACGTCTGAATTGGCGGCAGGACACTGTCCCTCGTGTCTGGATTGAAGAATATCACCATCCGGTTAAGGATGCCGCCCACCCTCGTTATTACATACGAAGACAAGTTGAAGGCTTCGACTGGCACCTTCGCGAAGTCTATCACGTGTGCGTAACCTTTGTTGCCGTCCTGCACCTCCTTGACCGGGATGGTGTACCCCTCGCTGTCGTCCCATCTGTCGTACCGCGCCCCGAACCGGGGGTGGCTTGCAGGGAACTGCGAGTCTTCGGACAACCTCAGAGTGCACCTGTTGTTTTCACTCATCGGGGACAACAACGGAATGAGCAGCACGGGCACGCCCTGTTCGATGAACTTGCAAAGCATCGCCTTGAACGGGAAGTCCCCGAAATACGTGTCCACCTCCATGGTGTTAGCCGCAAGGTACGGGCGGGGGAACCCCGAGTCTGAGCGGCAGATGCAGGCGACGTAAGTGTCGTAGCTCGAAACGGAGCGCACCGCCGTAATCTTACCTAATCTTATTGTAGACATTTTTACTTGTTATTATCTACCATCCGCCGTTATTGACAAGCACGCGGCCATAGCGCATGTACTCATCCATAGATTGCCTGAACTTTTCGTCCTTCTGGGCCTGCCATTCCAGGATGTCCGGATTGACGTCTTTGGTGAGTACCGGGTATCGGGACTCCATCTCATTCAACCTGTTCATGTTTTTCTGCATCCTGGCTCTTTCGTCGGCTTCCTTTTGCGCCTTTTCTGCAGCCTTCCTCGCCTCTTCCTCTTTTTGTTTTCTTTCCGCTTCCTGTTCAGCCCTTTTCCTTGCGGCTTCGAGCCTTTCTCTCTCCGCCTTGAGCTGTCTTTGCCTTGCGTCGTAAGCCTGGTTGTACTTGGAAAAGTCCTTCCTTTCCCCCCAAGAATGCTCTTCGCTGTCGAAGTCCGTCAAAGCCGTGTTGTTCCTCGGTATGACGGTGACGTCGTTCCAGTTGACCAAGTTCCATGTGGACTTGGCTGCCTTGCCGCCAGGCACCACAGTTGCGCCAGTGTTGCCTGGCTGCTTCATCCCGACGATGCTCAGCGTAATCTGCATTGTTTCGATGCCCGGTTGCTCCGTCCCCTGGTATGACATTGTATACGAGTGGGGGACGCATATCAGTTGGAACGAATAGTTGACCCCCATGCCGGGGCGGAACGCAGTAAGCGTCACAAGCCAGGTGCACAGGTCGTAAGGGGCCATGAGGCCTATGGACGGGCGGTATATGGTGTTGATGAACATCGCCATGTACTTCTGCATCGAGTGGTATTCGTCGTCTATGAACGAGAGCGTAATCTTGTTCTCGAATTCAAATCCGAGAGGCATGTTGAACGACCCGTCGAAAATCGGAACCGTGCTGCCCCTCAGCGACCCTACTTCAAAAGAGTAGCTCACCACTGGCGGCATCTTGCCGTAGTCGTATT
>Ga0326511_10001301_pt1 | contig 20867 bp, 21 predicted proteins | sample 0_2496_0518_D_FD_203701 | JGI IMG/M metagenome (GOLD analysis project Ga0326511, IMG submission 203701) | Bovine rumen microbial communities from UC Davis, California, United States - 0_2496_0518 | ecosystem: Host-associated > Mammals > Digestive system > Stomach > Rumen | place: USA... | reverse complement strand
CCGCTTGCGACACCTTGAATCGGTATAAAAAAGTATACTGACCGGCGGGTGTTTGTAAGCTGTCCTGCACAGGTTGTGAAGTACATATTGATGTCCCCGGTTAAGGAAGTTACCACAGGATCTCCATTCAGTAACAGTTGCCCAGTCTCAAAATAGAACTGCACGGTAATCGTGCCATCGTGTGCGACAAACCCGAAATTATCACTTGTTGTGCTACGCTGGTGCTTGAAATTGCCATACTGATCGGTCTCATACCCTGCTTCGTGCGGAGTTTTTATGTACTGTGCGGTTGGCGTTACCAGAGGTTTTCTTACGCTATCAAACGACTCGTATGATGCGTTTTGTTTTCTTGCCATATCAACTTCCCTCCGAGTTATTCGTTGCCAAACGTGCTTTTACAGTACCGCTCAAAGCACCACCATTAAACGCAAGCCTGTTCTCGTACATCTGCACCATGAGACCATCGACAAAGTCATTCTCCATGTACGCATAGTCTCCTGCGTCAAGCCGGGGTTCGCCACGATAAGTGATGTCGTATTCGGCATTATTTTCAAGGTAATGCCCGACCCATTCTCCAACGAGGGCTGCATTTGTGTCATCGGAAATCAGCGGATTCTCCCATTGCCTGATGACCCCGGTCGTGTTGATCGACTCCGTGTAAATCTGCTGTGTTGTCACGTAAGTATATCCGTTTATCTGCACCTCATGCTCCCCGGTATAGTCCGAGGTATCAATGGTGATAAAGTAAGCGGACTGGTCGTTGATAAGGAGACTCTGAGTACCGTCAATGTAGACGAGCATACCATGTGTCGGTTTCGATAAATAAAAGGTGTACTCGTCAAGGTCGGTCATGTCGACAGTCTCTGTCAGGATGCTTTGCAATTCCGTCCCCTCAGAGTAAAGTGTTTTGATGACTTGCAGTTCCATGACCTTGTCAGTCCTAGTCCCGGTCGGCACTTCTTTCATGTTGGTTTTTGTGAAGGTGTAGTCCGTCTGTTCGCCAAAAGATACCGAATCAAGGTAAATCCTGTTGTACGGATACCCAACTGTAAATTCAAGCGCAAGCGTGTCCGCATAAGGAAACTCATGTTCTATCGCATTGGATAGTTCGGTAACCCCTGAGACTGTGTAAGACTCTTGAAGGACACCTTGCAGATATGTGTGGATAATAAACTCTGACGGAGGATTTGACGCAAAGTTGACATTCAGCGAATAAAACGTAGACGCTGCTTCCAGAGCTATTGTTACGACCGGGTTCGTGCTGAACGTACCAGACGATGTTGCCCTCCGATACGAAACAAATCCTGTCGTGAGGTAATTACCGCTACTCTTTGGCAGGAAGTACATACTGCCATCGACCGTGGCGTAATTCCTTGTCAGCATCGCATAGTTTATCTTGGTATCACCATTAATGACAGCACTCAGGTCGCTAAAATCAGTCGCTTCATTTGCCGTGACTGTCATTCTGGACGGATTAAGTTCCGTTTTGAACGCTGCCTTGATGGATATGAGACCATCTCTGCTCACGTACAGCTTGCACCGGGATGCGTTTGCAATTATCTGCAAACACTCCGCATGACTGACCGGGGGGAGCGGATTGTAAAAAGTGACTTGCTGAAGGTAGGTATCCAGATCGTAATCTCTGGAATCGACCCCGGCATCGTTTAGCACAAGAAGTGCAAGGTCATATGCCGTAATCCCGGAGGAGTATAGCTGTCCTCCGTAATAGGTCTCCTCCGAAAGGTCTGAGATCCTGTCCTCGCAGTCAAAGCGCATCTCCCTTGTGTTAGCTTGCCATGTCCGCAGTTTGACTGTGCATCCGTCCATCCAGTAGATCGTGCCGTCATTTAACTCGTATCCGTACCGGGTGTAGACATCCTGCCCGGACTCAAGGTAGTTGATTGACGAGGAGGAGTTATTTACATCCCAGACATCATCCCGGTTATTGACTGTGACCGAGAGGTCTATAGACGGCAGCGTCTCCGTGACCGGGGATACTGATTCGGACTTCTCGACCGAGATTAGCGAACTATTGTCAAAAAAGATGCCGATGCCGAAAAATATCGTCTCGATACGCATCCTGCTTTGACCGTTACTCATCGTTGTCGGAGTGATCGTTATATACTCCGTGCCGTCAAAGATGTCTTCCGTAGTCCAGTAGGAGTCTGTGTTCCCGGTGTACGTGTAGGTGACCGTGCCGTTTGTTACGCTAAATGCGGTCGGATACGCCTCTGTGGCGAACTGTATCGTCAAACCCTTAATGTCATATGCCGTGCCAAAAACAATCGTCACAGACCCAAGCAGAGCGTCAGAGACCGCACCTTGGTTGTAGATGTACCCGGAGGATGTAGACCGGGGAGGAAAGAACATCGTGCCGTCTACCTTGGCAAAGTCCTGCTCCAAGGTCGCATAAGTCACATCCGATGAGTAGTTATTAAACAGCATCGTGTTATTGCTGATATATGCTGTGTTTGACGATACCGCACAGTCCCTCTGGGCAAGCTGATTGATAGCACCTATTGTCACGGTCATGTACGAGTGATTGCGGAGCGGTTGCTCCATCTGCTGCTTATAGGCTTTAGACGCACTCAGCATTTAACCACCTCACTCCAGTAGACCGCAGTCGATCAGGTTGACCTTGCATTCCGTGTAAGCGACCGGGTGCAGATCCGTTACATCATCGTCATGCGCTCCGTCTCCGCTTACCCACATCGGTTTTGCGGAGCGGTCACCCGGATATGCCTTAAGGGACTTCCACTCGTTGTTGACCATGTCCCAAAAGGTCAGGGTCACGAAAAACTCGCTGAATTCCTTGAGCATTGAACTCCAAGTATCTGCATCCAGATACGACCATTCAAGCGAGTCCAATTTATAAACATCACGACCGACCTTCTGCCCGATAACTTCTCCGTTCGCATTACGCCCGGAATCGACATTGGTCGATACGATATAAGTAAGTCCCCTCTTGGGTGAGGGGAACGGATTTCCATTGACGAAAAATATCGCTTTACCCGATGCCATAATGATGCCCCTTTCAGGTAATGCAAAGGAGGATGTCATTGCTGACACCCTCCCCGGTTACTTATCCGAACTGCGGTTGGAAACTAAACCCAGATCGCCTGCTACTCTTTTTGATCTGACCATTGACCGACTTGCCGTCCATGTAGACATTGTTGTCCTTGTCAATGAGTTGGTGCATCAGGTTATCCCGGTCAGCATTACCGCTCATGAGAGTAGGCATGAGTTCCGTCCTCAGGACGCTTACCAGAGATTCCTTGGTGAGCGTTGTCCCTTCAGGTGTCCCGGCACTCGCATATGCGCTTGATGCGTAAGCACCAAAACCGGGAGCAGTCATGTCAGGAGTAGGTGTGGTATACCTCGCAGCGTCATGCAGTACCTCTGCAATCCCGGCTTGCACGCCTTGTGCAATTCCCGAAATTATCTGCATATTGTTTGCAACAGCATTATTTCTGCCAATATTTCCGACTAATTCTGGCCCGTTTTCTCTAGCCAAGAATAACTGACCGAGGTCAGGGAATCCTCCTGCTGCAAACTTATGCGCTGCATTGCGCTTGATTACGCCACCACCACTATGATGCTCGACCTCACCACCGTCATCAGAATCGTAGTCACCGTCATCGTAGTCGTAATCCTCATCGACATCGACCTCTGCGTCTAATGCTGCGAGTTCACGCTTCATCGCATCGATCTTGTTCCTGATGGTCTTGCACATCTTTTTAAAGGCACTCTCGATGTCGTTGCACATTCCATCAAAAGCGTCAGAGATGTCAGAGGTCATCTGGTCAAATATCGATTTGGTTTCCGTTGCCCCGGCGGTAGCATTTGTCTTTAGGGACTCTTTGATGTTGATCGTTATGCCGTCCCATTTTGAGCGGTCGAATATCGGTTTAACATCATCCGTCCACCATTTGTCGGTAAGGGACTTCCAAGATTCCCTCATCTTGCCGACCGATGCGACTACGGACTCGTTAATATGGTCGGTCTGCTCTTGCCATTTTTCAACGACAAAGTAAGTTACGACATTGGTAGTCCACCATGTCTCGATAGCACCCTTCCACCATGCGACCATGTTCTCAAATGTTGCCTGAATCGCTTTGTGGATGTTGATCGTGATGCTCTCCCACTTGGCTTGGTCAAACCAAGGTGTAACATTGTGTTGCCACCAGTTATTGATGTCGTGATTCCATTGTACGACCGTGGAATTCCACGAATTGCCGACCTCGTTCGGAATCGCTTGTGTTGCTGTCTTGACATTCGCAGGACTTACGGTCGTGCCAAGGGCATTGACCATATTAGTCCCAGCGGTTGCCGTCTGGCTCGTCAAACTCGTCAGACCAAGTGCCTCACCGTTGGTCGCTTCCATAATCCCGGAAACGGCATTTAATGCATTGGTCTTTTGAGAGTTCATACCGATGATGAGACCCTCGATCATCCAAGATCCGTACTGCGCGTACAGTTTTGACGGAGAGTGTTCATCCAAGGTGTCTTTTGTAGTTCCGTTTAACTTGGATAAAAGACCCCTGACCCAGTCGATTGCTGCGCTACCCCTTGCTTTCATGCCCTCGATGAGACCATTAATGATATTACGACCATTCTGGTTCATAGGGTTGCCCTCGCTATAGGGGTCTGCCATGTTGGAGGTCTTGACTGCTTCATCCGTTCCGTTTAATGCGGTCGTTGTACCCTCTTTGACCTTGTCTTTCTGGGTCTCCATCCCGGTCTTGAGGGAATCCCCGGCGTTGTTTGCTGCCGTGGTCATTGCGGTGTTTATAGTATCTTTTGCTGCTTCAGCACCTTTGCCGACCTCGTTTGTCGTTTCGGTCGCTTGCTGTCTGACCGGGTCATTTTTGTTCGCAAGTTCCCGAATTAGGGATGTCGGCAAATCTATACCGAGATCCTCAAACGCCTTAATGAGTTCGGGGGTCGTATAGTCGTAGCCAGACTTGATGTTGCCGAGCAGTTGTATTGCTGCCGATTGTGTGTCCGCATCCTTGGTCGATAATGCTGTGATCAGTTCGTCAGGGACGGCAATACCAAGGTCTTTAAACAGGGTCTTGATGTTTCCCTCAACGAGCGATTCACCTTCAGAGATCTTGGACAGGAGACCAAGCGTACTCTGTTGCACGTTCGGTTCTTTAACAAGGAATTCCTGAATGATCTCGTCAGGCAGTTCTGCTCCTGCCGTTTTAAACAGTTGTTTTGCTTCCTCCAGAGTAGGTGTTGCCCCGGAGGAAATGTTGGCAAGAGTCGTGGCAACTTGCGTTTGGATGACAGGATCTTGTTCTGCCATCTTTTTGCAAAAGCTGTCCGGGAGCGAGTAGCCAAGGTCTTCAAAGAGTTTGCTCAGTTCTCCTGCCGAAAGGTTTGCACCCTCCTTCATGGTCGTGAACATCCCGACCACGGCATCGCCTGTCCCACTATCGACCAGTTGCTCCATCAGCTTTTTGTTGTCACCAAGGGAACTGCCGAGGTTGCTAAATGCAGTACCCAGATCAGATACCGCTTGCTGATATGTAGCGGAGTTTTGCTTGTTGATCTCAATAGCCTTGTCAGTTTCCTTGATTTCCGTTTCAAGGTTGCCGATTGCGGTTTTGGTCTCCTCTACTGTCTGCTTGGCATCGTCATAGGTTTTTTGTGCCGTCTGGACAACCTGATCGTTTTCCTTGTAGGCATCTTCGATCTCTTTAACCTTGTTGTAGAGGTCGCTATACTCATTGACACCAAGTCTCCGTCTGAATTCATCAGGATTGTTGTCAGCGAGAATCTCAGCCCAGTTTGCCTGATGATAAGTAACATCGCCAAGATGGTCAGCAATCTCGTGGTACTCGTCACTTGTCAAGCCGAGAGATTCAATGGCATTCTGATAAGTGCGGTCTCTTTCCTTGACTGCTTTTTTGAGGTCGAGTTCCGACTTGACCATCCCCTTGTTAGCTTCAACAAGAAGGTCTTGTCCTGCTTGCTTTTTGGCAAGCTGGTCTAACTGCTTAACGAGTTCCTCGACCGCTTTCGTTTCAAGATCGAGTTTCCCGGTCTGTGTATTAACATACTCAGAGAGTGTCGGGACTTTGTCGATTAACTCTTTTTGGATGTCGTTGAGTTCGTTTTGTTCGTCTCTGGTAAGGCTTGTCTTGTTCCTGAGTTCGTCAAAGCGGTCTATCAGCGGTTGTAACTCAGATGCGTTCTGTCCTGCGGTCTCATAGGAGTCTTTTGCCCTATCGATGCTGTCCGCAATCCTGTGACAGTCATCCTCAATCTCACCGCACGACTCGTTAAAATCGTTCTTCATTGCCGTAGCAATGGAGTGCTTCTGGTAATCATCCTCAAGTCCTGCGAGGAGACCAACAAACCCGGTCAGGAGACCTATCGCAGTACCGCCCGGACCGAACAGTAAGGTAAGCGCAGTCGTTCCGACAGCAAGTGAACCGAACACCTTTGCCAGTTCTACGCCAAGGTCACCTACGCCACCGAGGAGGTTTGAGATCCCGGTGCTGATGCCACCAAACTCCATAGCACCGACAAGGAGCCCAATCTTGAGTTTTGCATCCCCAAGGCTAGTATTGAAATTGGCAAGCACGCCATTGACTACTTGCCGACCGAATAATCCCCATGTGGCAATAAGCGTACCGATAGCTGTTGCCGTTGCGGTCTCAAGCGGAGCAGTCTCAAAGGTCGAGAGATATGTGGTTGCGATAGACTTCATCGCCCCGGAGATTGCGCTTCCGAACTTTCCAAGAAGTTCTACCCAGTTAACCCCGGCAAGAAGTGTACCGATAGACTCTCCGATACCTCTCCAATTTACAGTCTTTATCCCGGACAGGATCGTATCAAGAACTCCATTACCGATTTTATTGACCGTATCGGCTGCCAGTTTGAAATCAAATGTGCTGAAGAAACTGTTGATTCCTCGTCCGATGCTCTCACCGAACTTTTTCCAATGGAATCTCTCACCGAAATTATTGAGGAACTGGAGTGCGGTATTCAGTCCTCCTGCGACCGTCTTACCTACACTATCGAACAGGTTTGAATCGGCAACCAGTCCGTTCAGGAACTCAGCAAGACCTTTTCCAAAGTTTCCTGCTTTTTTGTAGACCTTATCCCAGTTAATATCATCAAGAGATTTGCCGATCACTTTTGCGATGTAAGCACCAAGGTCATAGAGGTTGTCGATTTCGGACTCATACTTTTTCCAGATCGACTCTCCCTTTACCCATCGACCACCATCTGTACCATCTCCCCCGGCAGCGGAAGCACCACCTCCACCTCCACCACCACCTCCTCCAGACTCCGTTCCTTTGTCTGGTTCAAGGACATTCAGTTCATCAATTCCGAGGAGATAGGACTTTAACTTTTTGGCGTTGTCAGCAGCATCACCAGTCCCCCCGGCAATATCGTCTGCTGCGTCAGCACCACCTTCAAGGGCATCTTCGATCTCCCCGACAGACCCACCACCTGACTCGTACTGCCAACCGAAAATCACGCCAAGCGCATTAGATACCGCAGTAGCAAACGCAATCACGCCTTTTAAAGCTGCGTTCATGGCTTGCATAAACGGTTTAAGCGCATTGACAAGGGATTGACCGATTACAATTCCAAGCTGTTGGAAGGACTGTCCGAGACGGACGATGGTATTGTGCCAAGAGTCTGATGTACGTTGGAAGTCCCCAAAGATGTTTTGGGTATTTGCCATCGTGTACTGATAACGGAGCAGAGTTTTCTCCGCTTGCGTCATCGACTTTACATCGGCATCAATGCCATTCTTCAACGCCCACTCTTGGAGGGTGGCCTGAGTAAGGTCGATACCAAAAGCACGGAGCGGTCTAGCCTGTCCTGCAAAGATACCAGATGCAAGTTTGGTTGCGACCTCTTCCTGCGATATGTCGTAGAAGGATGCGATGTCAGATGTCAGTTTGGTCAGGTTGACAGACATATCTGCCATCGACCTCATGCCGACATAATCCATCGACACTCCCAGTTTGTCGAGGTTATTAGACGCACCTTGGATCTGACCGTTTGTCAGACCGAGCGCAACGCCCATAGCCTGATACCGGGATGCGTATTTCTTTACGGACAGTTCAGACATACCGAACTGCTCGATAGAGTTCCTAGTCAGGTCATCCAACTTGTACTGCATATCGCCAAACGTATTATTAACTACGTTTTGTAATTCAGTCAAAGCGGATGCGGTCTCGATTGTATTGTTTTTGAGAAAAGAAAAGATGCGGAACAGCACCCAGTAGGATGCGTACATCTTGCCGATAGCAGATGCGAAACTCCGGGCATGAGGTATAGCTGCCTTGAACGACCGACCAACCGATGCTACTGTCTTTGGCGTTTGCGATATGGCGAATGACATCTTCGTGCCGTTCACGGAGAGTTGTGCCATAGCGTTTGCCATGTCAACGATGCTTTGATTGATCGCCGGGACTTTTGACAGTTCCGTCATCATCTGCGTGAGCGATACAGTCAACTCACGGATGTTCGTGGACGCTGCCACCGATACGCTTTTAGATCCTAACTTGCCTATCGCCTGTGCAAAGTTTACAAGTCCCTGAGTATCAAAGGTCAGCGTCTGGAACTTGTTGAGTTCCGTGATGAGCGGAGGAAGTTGCTGTGCCAGAGCAGTCAGGTTTCCACCAAGCGCATTACCGACCTTTGCCTTGCCAAGAGCAGATACCCCGGCAGCCAGACTGTGGAGTGAGGATACATCAAATCCCACACTCTGGAAGTTTCTCAGACTTGCGGAAAGCGTATTGAGGTTAGACGCAAGGGTCGCAAAACTGGAGGAGTTTACCTTGCCGAGAGACCTCGCACCACTTGCAAGACCTTTCATGTCTACCGCAATCTGGGAAAGTCCTGCTTGCTTTGCCCCGGCAACTGCGAACTGTAGATGGTTCAGGGAATCCTTAAGACTGGTAATCCCGGCAGATGCCTTTTGAGCGTTGCTCTCTATCTGTATTTGGAGTTTATCGATTGTTGCCATAAAAAAATCTACCTCCAAACTGTTTGAGGGTAGCGACTACCCTTCAACTTGCGGTAGTCGGTAAAGCGTCAAGCATCCTTATTCCGTTTCATTGTGGAGTTTACTGCCTGTGCGAACATTTCAAATCGTTCCGCATCGGGTATTTTTTCCTCCTTGCCGAACGGTTGTTTTGGATACTTGTTTTTCTTCGACATCGCAGAACCGATTGCGCTCCGTATGTAAAGTCCGTGCAACCAAGCAACATGATTGTCGTAATCGTATTGCCGTTTCTGGTTGTTCTCCCATGACTTTTTGAAGGGCAAAATCGTATCCGGGTTCAGTCGGTCAAACACATCATAAGGAACTCCCCACGTTAATGCCGTGGGGAGTATGACCTTATCGATATATTCTGTGTATGTAGCGTATGTTACTGCTGTGCTTTGGTCTTCCTTGCCGTCTTCGGAGCGTTCTCCGCTTCCTGTCCCTTCTCCATCAGCTTTTTTACAAAAGGGGACTCGTAGAGTGCTTTCATAAAATCCTGAAAGAGGTCTGCGGTATCGCCACCACCCATGATGTGCTGTTCAAGCAGGGAGTCTGCTTCGGCAGCATTCACGTTGCAAGTGATGGCAACAAAGGCATTAAGCACACCAAAAATGTGCTTATCGAGGGAGTCGAAATTGGTGATCGAACACCCACATTCTTCGATCTTACGGATGTCTCCGTAACCGAACCTCGGCATCGGGTAAGACTTATTGTTGATTACAACAAGCGATACGGACATTACACATTACCTCCCAGTAAAGTTGTTTCAGACCTGATTATCAGGGCGTGGTCGTGGTCTTGGTGATCTCAGAGGACGGAGTGATAACGATAGTCATCTCACGAACTCCGTTGACATCTCCACCATTGACATAGACAACATGCTCGCCTTGCCACGTGAAGACACCCTGTGAACCGGAATCACCGAAGGAGAGTTGGTAATACCCGGCAGTACGCTCAGTAGTCTTAACAGCGTCGTAATCGGTCGGGGTATAGTTTGCCGTAAACTCCATCTGGTCGAGAGACTGGACTCCGGCAACGAAGGTCTGCATCGTATCTTCCAGATCCGTGGTCTCAATCGTATCGGGAGCACCACCAAGATCCGGGTAGGTCTTGATCTTGCAGAGCTGGGTAAGGTTCGCGGCAGTTGCACCATACTTTAAAACAGTATTGATCGTACTATATGCTTTCGGCATATTTGTTCCCTTTCTCCGCACATATGCGGTCATAGTTTACTTGCCCGACTTTTCGGGAAAAACATTTATATTTAACTGCCATTACGGCAGATTGTTTTTACTCGCTTTCGCCGAGCAAAAGTCCTGTGTATAGCATCTTGTATCTGCTTACGACCCTCCTGATCGAGGGGTCTGCATTCTCTGTCAGGGTCGGCCCATAATTCCTTTGAAAACCGAGACTGACGAGCGTCTGATGCGATACATCATCAATGTCATAAACCTTTGTCAGGGCATATTGTCCTGACGCAAAGGAGTCCACCTGAAAGGTGAGTTCGGTTGCTGTCTCGTTGCCCTCAAGGTCATAGACAGTTCCGTAATTGCCCATCAGGAGCAGTCTCGCAAAAGGAGTTTTCGCAACGGCAGAGGTGTTATCCGTGGAATAATTCCCTTCGGTTACCTCCTCCATCGCATCTCCCCATGTCTCAAATACCCTGACAAGCGGATTGTCTACTGTGCTAGGCATTACGTACCTCCGTACACTTCTTGAGCAACGCTGACGGCAACTTCTGCCATCTTTTGTGCTGCGTTCCAGACAGGCATTCTTGCCCGGATACCATTTGTGATTTCCCCTGACGGAATCTGCCACCATTCAAAGCGACCTTTACTCCCGGGGCGGTAACCACCGATTGTCATCCCTAATTCGCCACCCTTTGGATGCGGACTCGTACCAACTGGTGTGTTGTAGTAGATGCCAGTCCCGAATTCGATAAACAGCAAGGATTTACCGCTGAAACTTATTTCCCCGGTAAGATCCGGGTAAGAACCATGCAGGACAAGGACTGGTTTATCGTGTGCGAGATCGGTATACTCATCGGCATTTGTCTCTGAGTATTTCTCCTCAAACACCTCGATTCCACGTTCGGTCAAGCGTCTGATGAAGGTCTTGTTCTTAGCTGCAAGTTTACGCTCGTACACCTCAAGTGACTTGATGGCACGAGCAATAGACTTTTCGTCCAGACTGAACCTGATAGTCTTCATGCCCCGACCTTTTTGATACCGTACCGACCAAGCAACGCCTTTTCGGTATTCAGCAATCTCTGCACCTGATAGTCAGGTGGGGTGACCGGGTTCACGCCATCATCCGAGATAACGAGTTCGCCTTCATCGTCAAGTTCAGGTTCGACATCGACCCAACAGTAAGTACCCTCCGGGGGGAAGAAATCACGCTCAAACGATGTAATCGTCCGCTCGTAATCCAGTTGAAAACCGAATGCCATGTAGAACGGATACCCGGAAGTTGCGGATACTGTGAACCGATGTTTTTCGGGTTTTCCGTACACCATGACATTGTCAATGCCTGACCTTGTTTCTTCGCCTGATGCGAACCAGATGTCCTGTCTCCTGCGTAATGGACTCCTCATGTAGCATACCCCCAGTTTGAGAGATTCGTTGTAACACCCTCCCTCTTTGTTGCACGTACAACGACCCACGCAAGGTACTCTGGGAGGACAGCACCTTGCTGCCCATCTCATGTCTTACACGATTCGGGCAACCGGGATGATGTCTTTAAAGTAGTCATCAGGTGTCCCACCACCACCAGCGTAGGTTGCCGTGCGTCCTGCTTCCGAGAAGTTAATCACACCTTCAAGACCTTGCTTGTCGTAGTGGTATTGGGCAATCCTGCGGATGACCGAGCCGTACTGGGTTACTGCCTTGTGCCGGGCAGCAGTCAACTCGTCATCCGTGGACAACCCATGAGGATACATTGCATGGACTACCTCATCACGTGCATCTGTCAGGAGCAGCATCAGGAAGTCATCCTGATCGGACTCATAGTCCTCACCAACATAGATGATGAGTTGAGCCAAAAGTTCGTCCATGATGCCCTCCCTTTACTTTGACTTGCGCTTGCGCTTACCTTCTGCCTTTTCAGGCTTTTCGACCGACTCTTCCGGGATAGCAGGAGCAGATTGGGCATTGACCTTTTCTGCTTCCTTCGCTTCCCTGACGAGTCGATTATGCCGAAACATCATGCCCATCGTTTGCCCCTCCAGAGATTATCCTGCGCTGAAGGTGATCTTGATCAGCTTGGACGCATCATAGACATACGGAGCAAACAGCTTAGATGCCTTGATGTAGTTGGTCTCAGAGATGATGTCCCTGTCGTACTCAACGAGGGTATCACGCTTCATGACGATACGGAGCGCACCCGGCTTGATGATGTACGCAGTATTCGGGGTGGTCAGACGGTTGGAGGTCACGATCTGGCAGCCATGCACCATGCCGACAGTACCACGGATGATGGTGTTCGCACCGATCTCCGTGTTCGGAATCCAAGAGGTGGACTTACGGAGGTAAGCGTAGAAGGACGGAGGGATGGCAATGACCTTTTCGCCATCAATGTCCTCCCCGAACAGGGTCAGGGCATCAGCGATCTCGTCAGCAGCATCGGTGTCCGCACTGAGGGTAACTGCCTTGGTCAGGGTCGCATTCGTGGACATAGCATTGAGCAGGAGACCCTCAACAGCAGAGTTGATCGACATAACGACCTGCTTTGCTGCCTCCTCCGCAACATCGTTGTTGTACCCGGACAGGAGTGCTTCATCGGTATACTCGATAGCACGACCGATCTTGGAGACCGTAACGGTCACCGGGGTCTGGGACAGTTGTGCAATCGGGATGTCAGCACCTTCGGATACTGCGACACTATCACCGACATAAGACCAGTAGGGGAAGGTCAGTTTATCGCCGGGTCTGCCGACAAGGGTGTTGTCGATCGTGGCAAGCGGAGCGAACCGAATGCCGTCAATCAGCTTTTTGTCAATATAATCTGCGAGTACCTGAGGATCGATCAGGTTTGCGAGTTTGGTAGCGTTAGCACTTGCTCCCATAGTGTTACTCCTTTCAGGATGTAAAAATTATTTGCGGTCAATGAAGGACTCATAGAGTTCCCTGTTCGACCGATAGAGTTCGTTCCGTTCGGTGAGAGACATCTTGTCAAACTGCTCCTTGGTCACGTTTCTGGAGTTGTTGCCATAGGCAATGTCGGGTCTCGACTTGATCCATGCAGCTTCAAACTCCTTCTGCTTCCGGGCATCGACCGCGGACATCAGGCGTACCTTTGCTTCAACATCACCGTCCACTTCAGCGGTTGCCATCTTGGATGCTTCGTCAGGTGTCCACTTAAGTCCGAGGTAATACTTCTCAAGTTTGTTGATCTGGTTCTCCCGGAGGAGGGTCTTGAACTGCTCCTCACGTTCCGCCTCACGTTCAGCTTTTTCCTGTGTTGCGAGTTCCTGCTCCGAAAGTGTCGCACGATACTTCTTGGTCAGGTCGGCGTTTGCACTTGTGAGTTTGTCTATTGCCCTCTTCTGCTTGGCAATCTCTGTCATGAGGGTCTGGATCTGCTCCTCTTTGGATACGCTCGTATCCTTCTCCGCTACCGGGGTAGTACCGGGTGCAGTCACGTTCGTTTCAGGATTTTCATTCTGTCCGCTGACCGTGCTTTTGTTAGTCTCTTCTGCCATGTTTGATTCCTTTCGTGTTTGTTTAAGCACTTCTCTGTGCTGTGTGATTGTGTGCTTTATTACCCTCACATCTCCGTGAGTTTGTGCTTTTTATGAGCATCTCCGCTCAAAAACAACAGGGCAAATACCCTGATATTTTAAAAATATTCCACCGAGCATCGGCAGTTGACTATCTCTGCCGGGTCGGGGTCAAATTGCGTATCCCCCGGAAACATCAGGAGGGAATCGCCGACAAAAAACGGAGTCCCGATGGGGACTTCCTCTCCCTCGACATCACGGTGCGAATCACGCACTTTTTTGTCGAGCATGGTCTTCCAACGCTTCATGGTGCATCCGTCCGCTTCCGCATCCTCGTACTCGTCATAACTGACGATGTAGTTGGCATCGTTCTCAGCAAGGACTGTTGCCCGGTCTTCAGAGGTGAAGTAAGGGTCGGTAAAATGCCGTGCTGTGGACTCCACGATCTCCTGTGAGACCCTCGAAACGTGCGCTAGGACATCTTCATCGTCAACACGAGTTGTGATGCTCTCGTAGGCTTGCAGGAGGTCAGACTGCAACTGCGTCATGACTTGCGTCAAGACCATTTCGCTTGGGGTCTCATCGAACTCAGAGAGGAGGAGGAGGGCAATAACAAAAGCATCCTCAAGACGCTCCGCTGCCTTTATCCTCCGTTCCTTCTGCTCGTCCGTGATGTCCATCGGCTCGTAATATTCCCTGATCGGGATTATCTTACGATTGACGATGTTCCGGGCAGTCTCTTCAACGCCCAGAATGTTTAACTCATCGATCTTTGCCATAGGCTTAGTCGGTCACGATGCCGTTCCCGGAAGCATTTCTTGTCGGTGCGCCACCAAGCAACGGACTGTTGTCAAGCTGATCCCCGGTATCTGCCTGATGCCGACCTTCAAGGTCTTCAACATCGCCAGAGGTCGAACCGCTTTGGTTTTTCGCAAAGAGGTTCGTGAGGTACTTGTCCATGTACGGCATCGAGTCCTCGTAAACGAGGTTCGTATCCGGGAACGCTTCGACTTGCTGAAGAGCGTGTCTGGGATGGATTCCGTGAGAAATCCATGTAGCAAAGGTGTTAGCTTTTGTTGCCATGTCGTACTGCTTGTTCCGGGTGATAGAGGGTTTGACATCGGTCGCACTCAGCCTGAGTATCGGGTCATCCTGCCTGACATACGGAGACGCATGACACGCACGAACGATGAGGTCTACAAGCATCATCTTCGACCGTCTGGTGAGCAGTTCCCTCTTGGCAGCTACAGTCTCTGCGTTCTGCCACCCGGATGACATGGACATCGCAGTCCCGGTTGAACCACCACCGGGTTCAGTTTGAATCGGGACGGAGCATTTTTCCTTGATGACATCACGCTGATACCTGATGTTTTGCAGGATACCAGAGTATTGCGTCTGGACGGATAACGCTTGCACCTTCGGGTTCTTATCTGCCCCGGTGTTGGACAGTATCCATTGACCGCTTTTCGGGGAGATCGTGTTGCCGTTCTCGTCCTGCGGAAACTCAATGTCGTTTGCCCAGTAAAGCGTCTGGACTTCTTGAGTGAACGCATTACAGACATTCGACACAAGTTGATTCAGACCATCGAGTGCGCTCAGTTGACGCTCAAGGATTCCTGTCCTGTCAGGCTGCCGTTCAAACTCGACAATCGGGATCTTGCCAAGCGCATTCGGTTCTCCGCTCCGCTGCCCGAACTCCCAGACTGGTCTCTCCTTGCCGTTCTCGATTCGCATGAAGTTGCGGATCTCAAACCGGGTATCCTTGGTGAATGCTGTCGCAACAGTCGTGCCGTTCTCAAGGACGCAAAAGGTCACGCCCAGAATCGGCTCTTGCAAGGTCGAATTGCGGTAGACCACAAAAGCGTTCCGGGGATCGAGCGTCACGATGTCAAACGGACTCTTGCCGTCATCCTCACGCTTGATGTCCACCATCTGGACACCGACACCGCAGATCGTGATGAACCGGGCAAGTTCCTGATCCTTGGCAAAAGCGAACTCCGCATCAAGCATCTCGTTGAGCGCATAGATGGCATCGTTATCGACCTTCGGGGCGTTGCCCTTTAGGTCTTTGTCACCACGTTGGATGTACGATATGGGGTTGCCCCACTCGTAAGATGTCACGAACTCAACGATCTCGTTTGCGAGGTTATCGACAAACGTAATGTCGATCTCAGGACGGATGTCCTTCTTCTGCTTCAGGGGCTGCACGCCTTTTTCGTAGTTCAGCAGGAAGGTCTCATCGGCAGCGTTTTGCAGATGTTTGGGCATGACATCGGCAATGACCTTCAGGACATTGTCAGCATCGATGTAGTCATAGTCCGTATAAAGTTTTGCTCTGCCGAGGAAGTGAAAATCATATGCCATGTCTCAACACCTTTTTACACAAAAAAGACAGGCATCGGGTCTTTCACCTTGCCTGTCCGGGACTTTTGCTATTTTAAAGACTAACACATTCCGAGCGGAAAAAACGGAAAAGTTGTCAGGAATTTTTCAAAAAAGCATCTAGTGCCTTGCGGACTGTGTCCTCAGAGTTGCCACCTCCGACATGGATGGCAACATCCTTCCAAGTCATACGCTTGATGTACCTGAGATTGATGATTCGCCTGATGTAGGCATCGTTGACGGATGCTATAAACATCTCGACATCCTTGGTACGCTGAACAAGGTCTATCCGCAGGATCTCAAGTTCAGACTTCCGGGTATGCAGTAATGCGGACTTGATCGTCAGGAGGTTCTTCTTCTCGCCATACTCGACAGTCGGGATACCCTCAATGACGAAACCCTGTTCCCCTCCGTCACCTCCGTAGACCTTGTCTTTGACAGTATCGTTTGCTTCGATCTCCCGGATGCGTTCCTCGACTTTGGCAATATCCCTCTCTAACCGGGCAATCTTCTCCTCGACATCATCTATCTCACCGATGCAGTAGATATAGTCTTTGAGATATTGTTTTGACAGCATCATGCACCTCAAAAAGGACTGTTGATTATGCGTACCGGGGTAGCAACCTTGGTGTTCAGGAGGTCTGCAAGCTGCGTAAGACCATCCGCTGCGTCATCATGCTCGTTTGTGCCGACTTGCACGGTCATGCAGAGTTCGTCCATTGCCTTTTGGTACTCTGCGCTCCGATGCCCCGGAGACAGGAAAACAAAGTTCCGTTTGATGTCCCCGGCGTACTGGGATATTTTCTCCATCTTGGCAAGCCTACCCGGTGCTTTCTTTGCGGAGCAGGAGCATTTAAAGTTATTCTCCTTCAGACGCTCATCGACATACTGGGCGTACATCTCGCCACCGTTGTTAGCTTCAAAACGCATCTGGCGTATCTCGTTGCCCATGATGCGTCCGACCACTTTCGGGAGCGTCTTTTCCTTCGGACTTGTGTCAAAGATCCAGTCGAAAATATAGACATCTCCGTTCTCGTACTCCCGACCGACAGGCATCGACAGGGAATCGCCACCTCCCCAAGCGACATCGCAGCAGGACACGACCCGGCTGTCACCTTCCGGGAGGACACCATTGTAAAACCGCAGTTCGTCAGGGGGAAACAGCAAACCCTCACGGACATAAGGCTTTTGCTGATACTTCGCCATCCACTCCGGGGAGTCCAGACGGTTACGCATCTCACGGTAGTATTCTGTGCTGAATCCGTTGACGATGTAGTCAAAGTTTGACTCATCGGTCTCCTCGTCAAGCGCAGGAATCCTCCTGAAACGGTACTGGGGGTTTCCCTCGTACATGAGTCTTGTGCGCTCAAGAGGGTCTAGAACCGACCAGAGAGTACCGACCATAAGCTGCTTTGCACCATCATTCATACGGTCGACCATCTTGTTCAGGTACTCTTGGTACGTGTTCTCCATGCGGACTGCCGACAGGGAATGTTCCCGGTCACGCACAAGGTCATCGACATAGAGGTATCCCCCGGCTGAGATGTCGATAGCACCAGTCCATGTGCCGTCAATACCACGGCAAGTCATGGTCGGGAATCTGTCAGGGTCTCCAAGGTTGATCGTGAAGAGGTCAGCAGACTTTTTCTGGACGATGCCCCGGTTTTTCGGGTAGTTGGTCAGGAGCTCCGGGAATATCTCAGCATACGTGTACTCAGAGGTCTCAATGAGGTTCAGGAGTTCCTCGTAGAACCCCTTTGCAAGGATACCAGAGTGACCACCCATCGCATTATGACGTTCGGGATGTCTCCCCATGACCCAAGCGAGGAAAAAGATGCACAGGGTGCTTTTCCCTGTCCGGGAAGGAAGCGACAGTCCGTAGAACCTGATCTTGTCATCCTCAAGGTCTTGCAAGTCCTGCACGACAACTCCGAGCGTTTTCTGCCGTGGTTCATAGAACCGCTTCATGGGGTCTCTCTGCATCTCCATGTATCGGCAGAAAGCATCAAACCGATAGGGTGCTTGGAACAGTTGCGAGTGCCAGTAGAGGTTCAGCCAGTCCTCAGAGGTCGTTGCCATGTGGTCTGCCGGGGCGGTAACGAAGTCATGGCAAGTGTCCATCGCAAAACTGAGGACTTCCGGGTTCATGAAGTCGATGTCCTCGTCATCCTTCAGGGTCTCAAGGAGGTGCATCATGTCCAATGCGTTATCCAGTTTTGTTGTGCCGTCAACAATGATCGACTTGGCGATACTCTTGTACTGTGCAAAACGCTTGTTATCCATGTACCACCTCTCAAAATACCGGGAACCGGAATCGAACCGGTCATAAAATCGTGGCTGGGCGCGGACAGTTTGCCAACCAGTCAATATCTCCGCTGAATGCAGAGATTGCGATACCCTCTCCGCTCACCCGGTACGGACGCTTAGTATGTCCTACGACCACCTCCGCTGCATCCTGTCGTAAGATGGTCGATTCCCTACCGGGGTCGTTGAGACCCCTTTGGTCACAGCCTTTTGCCGTAGTAGGGTGAAAGAAGGAAATCACCGCATGACACGTTGCAGACGGTGAGCAGAGGGAGATGGTGTCGCACCATCGTTGACGGAGTCAAAGTCCGTTGTACTGCTGTTGTACTATCCCCCCGGAAAGCATCATCGCACCGGGATCGTTACCCCCAAGGCGATAATGTTTGCAAGTATCAATGCCGACATGGTCGCAAACCCTAGCCGGGTATCCCGGTCAGCATCGGTATCAAGATGACCGACAAAGAACCCGATCAGCATGAGCAGGACTACATCGAGCGTTATTATCACGCACTTGGCAAAGTTAAACATCGTCACCCTCCATCAGGTAGCGCAGGATACCCTCTGCGTTTTTGCGGTCATCTTCCTCACCACCCTCAAACGGCAGACCTCCGAGATGGTACTTGGTCATCGCCTTGACAATGCTGTTGACCATCGCATCATAGGTCTCTCCGTGCTTCCTGAGTTCCTCAAGGATTACATCAAACGCCTGACGGACTGCTAATGCGCTATGCGTGTAGTCGAGGTTTACCGTGTCCTCAAACACCGGGACTATGGTATTCAGGGTCACGCAGACCTTCGGCAAGCGTTTCGGAGACACGTTGATGTCCACCGCAGCTACATCGGGCAGGATCTTGCCATTGACAAGCACCCTGTGGTAGGTCGGATTCCCGGCAATCGGTTCGACCCTGAAGTCAGTAAGCATCCCCATGTGTCACTCCTCCGTGATTAACTCTGATAACGGCAGCGTCTCGATCCAGTCGCAGAACAGATGCCACTCGTCAAGTTTATGGTGTCTCCGTGCGTGGTAGATGTTACGCAAGACCGCATAGTTTAGCATCAGCGTCCGTTTCTGGTTGTAGGATGACGGCAACAGCTGAATTATTTCATACCAAATCTTTTTGCTGTGCTTCTCATATACTGTGTTTCCTTCCAGATAAACCTTTCTAAGTAAGTTTAACACTTCAATGGTTTTGTTCATAAGTGACCGTGCGGTTGACGGGTCTTCCAGATGATCCGTGCTGAAATCATCCAGTTCAAACGGCTTTGCCGTCAGCTTGTGCATGGTGGAACAGGAATTTGCCGTTGTCCCAACCTTGTACGTGTCATATTCCTTCCACCAGTACAGCGGTGCATTGACGGTCACCATCACAGGCAGCATCCGCAGGAACTTTGCGTGGTCACTCCCGGACTTTACCAGTCTCTGCATCAGGTCGATGTCTGACTTGCCGAACTCGATGTTCCCTCTGCCCCAGACATGGGTATCTGATCTGCTCCAAGAGTTCATGGGATTTCTCATGCCCATGATGACCGCTTGCCATTGCTCTGCTGATGGCATGATGTCGTTTTCCAGAGTCAGCATCGTTACCTCCCTGTGCTGCCGATACCGCCACGATTAGCATTGCCAAGGTGGTCTACGGCAGTAACTCTGCTCTCAGGCTGAACCGGGACTAGCCGAAACTGTGCTATCCGGGTGTTCGCCGGGATCTCGATGTACCGGGTCGCATATGCCGGGAAACGCCAGATGTCATCATCACCGCAGTATCTGTGGTCTATGACACCTCCTGAGTTCGCCATCAGGATTCCGTAGCGGTCAAAGGTCGAACTCCGGGGAAATACGAGTGCTTCGTACCCTTCTGGCAGTTCAATCGACACGCCAAGCGACAACAGACGGTAGTCACCCTCCCAGAGGACGGTACTCTCAGCAAGCCTGAGATCGTACCACTCACCATCATGTGCCTGTGCAATCGGCTCGATGTCAGCATGATACTTGACCCTGATGTTTAACATTCCCGGAGACCCCTTTTTTGTTTTTTGAAAAAAAATTTGCGTTGCAATGACGCTCTTTTGCGATATGCCTTGGAGGTGAAAAGCCAAACGGACGATCATGAAGCTGAGAAGAAATAATCGTCCATCCTGCTGTCGGTAAACTGAAGCGCACCGGGTTCAATCAGCATCATCTCTCCGTCCTCATCCTCGCATAACGCAAAGATTTCCCGGTCGGATGGAAATTCGACCCACCTGTGGAACAGATACTTGTTGCCATTTGCAACACAGGGTCGCAGTTCTGCCTTGATCGTGATGCTGTCATGCACTTTCGCCATACGTTACCTCCCACGTTGCGCTTCCGGGAACAAGGGTACGACATTTTGTCAAGACTGTCCAATCAATCGGGTGAACAAAAAAAATCACCCGGTCAAATCTGACCCGGTGAATGCCCATATC
>Ga0326511_10001300_pt1 | contig 20879 bp, 19 predicted proteins | sample 0_2496_0518_D_FD_203701 | JGI IMG/M metagenome (GOLD analysis project Ga0326511, IMG submission 203701) | Bovine rumen microbial communities from UC Davis, California, United States - 0_2496_0518 | ecosystem: Host-associated > Mammals > Digestive system > Stomach > Rumen | place: USA... | reverse complement strand
CCTTGGAGAATACGCGAAAGTTGCATAAAAAGTGGTTTTTGAGGCCTGAGTCTCGTATACTTAATAGGTAGAACAGGTATGTTTACCTCGCAAAAGAAGGGTTACGATGCAAACGGCATCATGCATAAACGCCAGATTCTCTCACAAACGGTGGGAGGCCTGAGATGCACAAGCCAGCCCCGTGGCAGCGGCGTTTCTACAGGTCAAAGGCGTGGCAGGACTGCCGAGCGCTCGTCTGGGAGCGCCAGCACGGCCTATGCGCCGACTGCATGGAGCGCGGGGAGTTCACGCCGATAGACGAGGTTCACCATCTGGTCGAGCTGACCGAGTTCAACGTGACAGACCCCAAGGTGAGCCTAGACCCAGCGAGGTGTGTGGGACTCTGCCGCAACTGCCACAACAGGCGGCACGAGAAGGGCTACAAGAAGCAGGACACGCCCACCAGGGTGTGGTTCGACGAGCAGGGGAGACCCATGAGGAAGGGGATAGACCTATGAGCGAAGAGACGGAGCTTGAGGCTTGCTACGACTACATGGAGCTGCACCCAGAGGTCAGGCCAGCCATCGCGACCGTGAGGAAGCCAGTGCTGGACGATGACGGGTTCGTGACGCACTACGAGGCGAGGGAGCTGCTTGTGGCGGTACACACGCTTCAGGCGGGTCGCAACGGGTGGGTATGCGAGCTAGAGAGCGGCGAGGTAGTGGTAATCCCGCACGAGGAAGTGAGGTTCGTCGATGGCGAAGAGGACTGAGAGCTACAAGAAGGAGGTCATCAGGCAGTCTGACGCCTATCAGGCGATGGTCAAGACTGGTCGCTATGACCTCACCGACCCGACCATCGAGTCCACCATCTGCCAGTACGCGTGGCTCGATGACAAGATTGAGGAATGTCGCAGGATTCTGGACACCGAGGGACTGATGGTCGAGGGCCTTCACGGCAAGGTGCAGAACCCCGCGCAGGGCTCCATCAAGGCGTACATGCAGATGCAGGGCGTGGCGCTCGCGCAGCTGAAGCAGCTCGCCGCGACGGCTCCCGAGAAGGACGATGACCTCGACAAGTTCCTTGGCGGTGGCGGCGATGAGGATTAGGGCCGTCCTGTACCTCTGCGACGGCAAGGCGTGCGGCGAGGGCGCGTACTGCGAGCCGAGGGGCGAGGGCGAGTGCTGGCACACGGCAAGCCTAGAGCACGCGCTGCACCCAGACAGGGACACCAGCGAGTTTGTCACGCTACAAGAGGGCGAGGACACGGCGCTGCTCGTGGAGCCGAGAGATGACTGACACGTACCACGAGTACATGGCGGACGTGCTCGCGGGCGCGTTCGTCACGTCTGGCAAGATTAAGAAGCTGTGCGCCAAGCTGAAGGCTCGCGGTGACACCTACAAGCGGTGGCACTACGACCAAGAGAAGGCCGACAGGGCCATACGGTTCATCGAGGCGTTCTGCTGCCAGACCTCCGGCGAGGTTGGGCAGAAGCTCGTCCTGCAACCCTTCCAGAAGTTCATCGTCTCTGCGGTGTTCGGATGGGTCGACGATGAGGGCAACAGGGAGTTCCAAGAAGTCCTCGTCGTGATCGCCAGGAAATCTGGCAAAACTACGCTGTGTGCCGCCATCATGCAGTACCTCATGGTCGCTGACGGTGAGTACGGCCCTCAGATTTACACGATGGCCTGCACGGACAGTCAGGCCGCTCTGTGCTTCGGTGGCGCGAAGAAGATGATGAAGCAGTCACCAGCGCTCAAGCGTCGCGAGCGCATGGGGACGGTGCCGGAGCGCAGGCGTCAGGGCATCCTGCATGAGGCCAACGACGGGTTCATCACGACGCTCACCATGAGCACGGAGCTGGACGGCCTCGACGTTCACGGAGCCGTCTGCGACGAGATAGCCGCGTGGAAGTCTGACGGCCCGTACAACGACGTGAAGCAGGGCATGTCGGCTCGCAAGCAGCCGCTCATGTTCGAGATCACGACGGCGGGCTTCGTGCGCAACTCAATCTACGACACACAGTACTCGTACGCGTCTAGGTGGCTCGACAGCGAGATTGAGGACGATAGGTTCATCCCGTTCATCTGGGAGCTTGACCGCACCGATGACTGGATGCACGACGAGGCTTGTTGGTACAAGGCCAACCCTGGTCTCGGCACCATCAAGTCCATCGACACGCTCAGGGGCTTCGTGCAGCGAGCCATCAACGAGCCGACCTTCAGGCCGACCGTCCTCACCAAGGACTTCAACGTCCCGCAGAACAGCTCTACCGCGTGGCTCACGTGGGAAGAGTCTGGCAGCGACGAGCGCATAGACTTCTGGAACATGGGCTTCCGCTACTGCATCATCGGATTCGACTATGCGCAGTCGGTCGACCTCGCGGCGGCTCAGGTGCTCTGCATGCGTCCGGAGCGCAACGAGGACGGCAGCGTCAGGCGCGACGATGACGGGGCGGTCGTGTTCGACCCGCACATCTACGAGACGAGCATGTACTGGATACCCGAGGCGAAGTTCGACGCGCAGGAGACCAAGGGAGACAAGGCCACCAAAGACCACGCGCCGTACAGGCTGTGGCGAGACCAGGGTCTTCTCAGGGTGGTTCCAGGGAACGCCGTGCCAGTGTCTGTGCTGGCGAACTTCATCAACGAGCTTCGCGACGAGCATGGGCTGTACACGTTCGCGATAGGCTACGACCCATGGCACATCCTCGGCGGCGACCGCGAGCTGTTGGAGCAGATGGTCGGTCAGGACAGGTGCGAGCAGGTCATCCAAGGCGCGAAGACGCTCTCAGACCCGATGTACCGAATCCGCGCGGACTACCAGCAGGGGAGGTTCGTGGATGACGCGCATCCCATCAATCGCTGGTGCCGCATGAACGTCATGGCCATCTACGACTCCAACATGAACATCCTTCCCGACAAGAAGGAGGCCAAGGGAGCCAACAAGATTGACGGCTTCATGGCCGAGCTTGACGGCTACATCGCGCTGCTGAAGCACGAGGCTGAGTACAAGTCCCTCATCTCGTGAGCGTGTCCACGAGCGTCGCGAACGCGCTCGCGTCGGCGTCCGAGCGGCACGCCACGAGCACCGAGCCAATGCCCATCGCGGCGCACATGACCTCTGGCAGGCGGGCGGCTTCTATCACGGAGGCCACCGCCTGCTCCACCCCGCGCATGGTGCGCACGGCCACGAGGTTGCCAGCGGCCTCGCATCCCTCGACGAGGCTCGGCAGGACGCGCCTTAGCTCGATGTCGGTGTCGAGCACGTATATCCCGTCCACCTTGCTCATGCCTATCTCCGCCATGTCTCGGGCTATGGTGCCGTCAGCGCTCCTGTGTCCCATAGCCTGAAGCTCTTCGGCGAGCTGGCCGTACGACCTTATCTGCCTCTCGCGAACGAGCGTCCTGATGGCATCGCGTCTGCTGTCCTTCTGTACCATGCTCCACTCCATCTACCTGCGGAAACTCCGTTTTGGAGCATTATAGGCCATTCTCTCCGCGTTTTAGGCATCAGTTATGCCCGAATTTTATGAGTTACGGTTCCAAAAACGGGCGTAACTCATAAACTACCTGCGGCTTTGCGATTTTGTGAGAGATTCAGAAGTTTTCTCGGCGTTTTCGTGGGTTACGAAACGGACATCTCTCTTCGTTCCCTTACACCAGCGAAAGCGGAGACGCGTAACGCGCGCGCCCCGAGCGCGTGAGCGCGGGCGCGGCTACGCTCTTTCGCTGAGTGTAACGGAGAGAAGCTAAAAAAGGCTCATAGCTTTAACCACTTCACCGAATCAGCATAAGAATCTTTGGCGGCATTAGATTGGATACAAACTAATGGTTGACAATTACATAGCAAACGAGTAAATTTGATACGATGGGATTACTGTCTGAGCCTCCGATTTCGGGGGCTTTTTTTATGCCGTTCGGGGGTGGTCACTTGGCGAACGACGGAATCATCTCGAAGGTGCTCGGCAGGTTCCGCAGGCGCTCCGAGGCGAAGGACGCTACTACGGGCTACTTCAGGACGTTCACGGAGTACACCCCCTCGTTCAGGACGTGGCAGGGCGGCGTCTATGAGATGGAGCTGACCCGCTCGTGCATCCACGCCTTCGCAAGCGCGTGCTCGAAGGGCGAGCCGCACATCAAGGGCGTCGGAAGGCCAGAGCTGGTAAAGGCGTTCGAGAGCTGGCCAAACCCGTACATGACGTGGCCGCGCTTCTTGTACAGGCTCGCGACCATATACGAGGTGGACTGCACGGCCTTCGTGGTGCCGACCTACGACGAGCGCGGCTACACGAACGGCCTGTTCCCGCTGAAGCCGGAGCTGACCGAGCTCATCGACGTTGACGGCGAGATGTGGGTGCGCTTCACGCTCCGCACTGGCGAGCACATGGCGTTCCCTGCCTCCGAGGTGTGCTGCCTATCGAAGTACCAGTACATCAGCGACTACTTCGGCACGGCGAACAGCCTGAGCGCGACTATGAACTTGCTCAACAAGCAGGTGCAGGCCGAGAACACGGCGGTCGAGCTGGGCAACAAGATCAAGTTCATCGGCAAGGTGACTGGTCAGGTCGCGCCAGAAGACCAGAAGCGCAAGCGCGACGAGTTCTACGCGAGGAACTTCACGGACAACGACACCGTCCTGATGACCTACGACTCGACGTTCACCGACATCCAGCAGGTCAAGGCGAGCACGTACACCATCTCGACCGACGAGATGGAGCGCATCGACAAGCACGTGTTCGACTACTTCGGCTGCAACGAGGCAATCCTACAGAACAGCGCCGACGAGGCGAAGTGGGACTCCTACTACGAGGGCAAGGTCGAGACGTTCTTCCTGCACCTCTCGGAAGGCCTCACGCAGTCGTGCTTCTCCAAGCGCATGGTCATCCAGTCGGACGCTCCGAACCGAATCTGGTTCGGCTCTGACCGCCTTCAGTTCGTCAGCGCCGCGACCAAGCGAAACATCGTCCGAGACATGACGAGCTACGGAATCATGACCGTCAACGAGGGCAGGGCGATCCTCAACCTGCCGATGCTCCCTGGCATGGACGTGTTCATGGTGCGCGGCGAGTTCTTCCAGATGGACATGCAGGGCCGTGTGGTCTTCGCGTCTGGTGGCCGCGAGGGGCTTCCCGTCCCAGACCCGACCGATGACCCCGACTTCGACCTTGGCGGCGATGACCAGATTTACTCCGACGTTGACGCCTATGGCTCCGTCGAGAAGCCAGACATCTAAAGGAGGCAGACATGCCAGCCAAGCCACACGAGCGGCAATATAGGTCGCTGCTTACGCCTCTCGCGCCCGTCTCCGTGGGTGCCGAGAAGCGCTTCGACACCGACTACTACGTGGAGGGCTACGCCTCCACGTTCAACGACCCGTACCTGCTGTACACGTTCGACGGAATCGAGTACTGGGAGATTATCGACCCAGACGCCTTCCGCGACTGCGACATGAGCGACGTGATTTACCTCTATGACCACGTCGGGCGCGTTTTCGCTCGCATGAGCAACAACACGCTCATCGTGGAGCCGCAGCTTCACGGCCTGTTCGTCGCTGCCGACCTTGGCAGCACGAGTCTTTCCCGCCAGATGTACGAGGACATCGCCACGGGACTCGTCACCAAGATGAGCTGGGGCTTCATGCCAGACTGGGACAGCATCGAGGACGTGTACGACGAGGAAGCCAAGCGCTTCACGTCAACCATCCACAGGGTCACGAAGATTTACGACGTGAGCGCCGTTTCACTTCCCGCAGACCCCAACACAGAGATTAGCGCGCGTTCCTACCTTGACGGAGCGATCAAGAGGATTGAGGCGGAGCGACTTCAAAGCGCGTTGAAGGCCAAGGAAGCCAGTGAGCTTAGACGTAAGCGCATGGAGCTGAGGGCCAAGGCTATGCAACTTCGACAGTAAGGAGAACGAGGATGCTCATTTCCGAGTTCACCCCCATGGGCGCGGTCGAGCTGCGTCGCATGGACGGCGAGGCCTACATGACCCGCCGCGCGGAGGTGCTTGAACTCTCCGCCAACCTGCCCGAGGACGTGACCATCGAGCAGATGGAGTCCATCGACTCCGAGATGAACCTGTACAAGGCCGAGGACGAGCATCGCGCCAACATCGCGGCTCTCAACGCCGAGAAGCGCCAGCTCGTCATCAACGGAGGCGGCTCCACCGTCGAGTCCGTCGCTTCCGCCGCAGTCAACGAGAACCAGAACCAGGAGGCACCCACCATGCCCACGCAGCAGGCACGCTCCCTTGGCGCTCACTTCGCAGAGCATGTGAAGCGCGAGGGCCACGGCAAGTCCTTCCACATCGTCGCACCCGCCTATTCCCGCGCCGCAGCCGATGTCAACGTCAGCCCGTCCGGTGCCGCGCTTCAGGCCGCTATCACCACCTATGACACCGACATCGTCGAGGGCGTCCGCGAGTCCATGGGCGTCCTGAACCTGCTTGGCCGCGAGGTCATCACTGGCAACACCCTCACCTTCTTCACCGAGGGCGCTATGGAGGGCACCATCGCCAACTCCATCACCGAGGGTACCGCCAAGTCCAAGGTTCACTTCGCCGACCCGACTCCGACCACCGTCACCCTTGAGAAGGTCGCTGCCTACATCAAGGAGTCCGACGAGCTGATTGATGACTACGGCTTCCTCGCCTCCGCCATCAACGGTCGACTCGTGTACGAGCTGAACCTGAAGCGTCAGGGCAAGGTCATCTCCAACCTGCTCGCCACCTCTGGCATCCAGACCATCGGTGCCACCACCGCCGTGACCCGCACCGCAGTCAAGATTGCCGACGAGATTGCCAACGCCATTGCCGATGTCATGACCCAGTCTGGCCGTCCCGCCAACGCCATCGTCATGACCCCCGACATCTGGAAGATTCTGCGCATCGGCAAGAACCAGACCAACGACTACTACGGCGGCGGCTACTTCGAGGCGCTGCACTCCGAGAACATCTGGAACCTGCCCATCGTGCTGTCCAACCAGCTCACCGCCAACCACATCGTCGTTGGCGCGTTCGACACCTGCGCGACCCTCGTCACCAAGGCCGAGGGCGTAACCGTCGAGGCCGTTAACACGGATCAGGATGACTTCATCAAGAACCTCATGACCATCCGCGCCGAGGTTCGCGAGAAGCTGGCCGTGCGTCGCCCCGCTGGCTTCGTCAACATCACCGTGGCGGCTTCGTAATGCTGCGCACGTATCAGTGGCGCGGCGTCTTTTGGAGCTTTGAGGACGGACACGCGCCCGAGGGTGCCGTGCTCGTCGAGGCCGTAGCTCCCGTCACTCCCGAGACGCGCGAGAAGGCTCCCGCCAAGCGCGAGCCGCGTCCCAAGAAGCCCAAGGCCGAGGAAAAGGCAGCGGAATAAGGAAGGTGGTAGTCATGGCTCTGCTCGATGACGTGAAGGTAGCTGTCAGGGTGAGCCATGACGCCACCGACTCAGAGGTCGAAGGCCTCATCGCCGCCGCCATGTTCGATATGGCGAACAAGGGTGTGTCCGTCGCGTGGCTCGGCACCGACCCCATGGCACCGACGTTCTCCTTCGATGACATCGACGAGCAAGCGCTGCCAGCCATGGCGAAGCGAGCCATCGTCACCTACGCGAAGGCGAACTACGGCTACGACAACGACGAGGCGGAGCGCTTCGAGAAGTCCTACGACTCCATCGTCTGCTCGCTTCTCAACAGCCGCTTCAACGCCGCTTACGAGACGGAGGGCTGATGCGTTGGAACTCCGTAATCCTGCTCCGTGACATCGAGGCGAACATGATCGTCGACGAGGATGGCTGCGAGGTCGAGGGCGAGCCCGTCGACACGCAGGTCTTCTGCAACGTCCGCACGGTCGGCTTCGAGACGTGGGCGACGGCGGCGCAGCTCGGGCTCAAGCCTGAGCTTCAGGTCGAGGTTCGCACGGTGGACTACGCTGGGCAGTCTCAGGCGGTCTTCAATGGCCGCGAGTACGACCTAAGCTACTCCACGACGCGCGGTGACAACACCATCCTCACCTACGCCACCCATGCTAGGAACGACAATGGCTAGGAACATCTGGGTCGAGGAAGACGAGTTCGCTTCCGCGCTGTCAGACATCCTCGACGGCATAGTCGACAGCGCGGACGATGCCGTGTTCGACCTCGTACATGACGCGCTCGTAGAGGGTCGCGACGAGTGGCGCAAGAACGCCAAGGCCTTCGACTGGAAGTATGGCAAGGCCGTCACCTACCGAACGCTGCGGCAGAAGCACGGCGTGGAGGGCCACATCTTCTCGCGGAAGCCTGGTCTTCCGCACCTCCTTGAGAAGGGCCACGCGAAGATTGGCGGCGGCAGGACGAGGGCGTTTGAGCACGTCAAGCCCGCCGCCAACTACGCCTTCAAGTTCGCGCGAGACCATCTGGGCGAGTACATAGCGAGGGGGCTGCGATGAGCGCAAAGTCAGAGGTTTACGCGGCGCTCGTCGCGACAGGAATCCCTGGCCGTCAGGACGCCTACCCCGTGGGCAAGGCACCGACGCCGCCCTTCTTCGTCTACACGGTCGAGTCCATGGGCGGCTTCGTCGCTGACGGAACCATCTACGCGAGCCTTCCGAGGTTCCACGTCGAGCTGTTCGAGAAGGCTTCCAACGAGGCCGTCGAGGCGCTTGTCAGGGAAGCGATTCTCTCGCTCGGATGCGTACCCGACGAGACTGGCGAATGGTCTGAGTCTGAGGTCTGCCACATCGAGCAGTACGACTTCACCTACCACTACAAAGAAGAATAGGAGGCCATCATGGCCGAGCTTTCCAAAGTCCAGTTTGGACTTTCTAGGGCGTATTACTCCGTCCTTACCAACAACACCTACGGCACTCCCGTGGCTCTCCCTGGTGCCGTGAGCCTCACCCTCAACCGCGAGGGCTCCGAGCCTGAGAAGTTCTACGCTGACAACATCACGTACTTCGTGGCTCCCGCAGTCAACTCTGGCTACACTGGCACCCTCACCCTCGCCAAGGTTCCCGCACAGTTCGGCGTGGACGTTCTCGGCGAGGTCGTGGATGACAACGGCATGCAGGTCGAGATCGCCGACGCCAACCCCAAGTCCTTCGCCCTGCTCTATCAGGTCGAGGGCGACGCAGACCAGAAGCGCTACGTCTTCTTCAACTGCACCGCGCAGCGCTCCACCCCCAGCGCCAACACCAAGTCCGACTCCACCACGCCGGACACCCAAGACCTTGAGTTCACGGCCATCGGCAAGGACTTCACGTTCTCTGGCGAGACCAAGAACATCGTCAAGGGCTCCGCATGCACGTCCGATACCGCCTTCGCTGGCTGGTACTCCGCCGTGCCTGTTCCTACCAAGGTCTAATAGGCAAGGCACGAACACTAACTGAATGAGACGGCCCCGTAGCGCATCCTGTCACTGCGCTGCGGGGCCTCTCGCATATCCAAACACAGACAGGAGTGTTTACCAATGCTTATCAAGTTCAAGAACGCAAGTGGCAAGGGAATCCACAACCCGCTCCGATGGGGCGAGGGTGATGACGTGCATATCGCCGTCTGCTCGATGTACGCGCTCAAGCTCTACGAGCAGGCGTTCATGGAGGAACCCGCGTCCAAGCACCACTCGCTCATCAACGACGTGATGGACACTGGCGAGGACGGCGAGGGAACCTTCTCCGCGCTCGTCGGCATCGACTGGGACGCCGACATGCGAGCCACGTGGGCGATGCTGCGCTCCGCCGACGTTGCGGGGCTCAACAAGGGCGTCGACCCCACCCCCGACTACGCGGAACTCATCGAGTCTCACGCGGCTGACATCATCGACTTCTCCGACCTTCACGAGTGCGTGACCAAGGAGATTGATGCGACCTTTCGTACCCTCTCCGCCCGATTCGCTAAGGCAGCTAGGGAAGCAGCAAGACAAGGACGAGAAGGACGAGAAGGAGAGTAGCGACGAGCCAGACCGCCTGCACTACACGAAGGTGTGGCTGTCAGCGCTCAGGATGGGCTACTCCCGACGCGAGCTTTCCGTGATGCCCTACGGGGAGATTATCTTCGACCTCGCCGCGATGAACGACGTGAGGCCGTCCAAACAGGAAGAAGACACTGACGTGACCGTGAGAAAGGCCACGCAGGAAGACATAAGAAGCATGCTTGGGTAGGTGATTCGCATGGCTGAGTACGCAGGCCTTGAGATTCGCATTGGCGGCAACACGACCAAGCTCACCAACGCGCTCAAGGCGTCCACCAAGAGCGCGGCGGAGCTGCAAAGCCGAATCAGGCAGGCGACGCAGGCCATGCAGTTCGACCCGAACAGCCTGCGCAACGTCGACACGCGCGTGAAGCTCACGAGCGACCGCATGCAGAGCCTTCAGTCGAAGGTGCAGATTGCCCGCAAGGCAATGGATCAGCTCGGTGACTCTATCGTCAAGATTGGCGGCAAGGAGAAGTCCGTAAGGGAGGTTGTCGAGCAGACCGAGAACCTTTCGCTCGCCGCGAAGCAGGCCGACCAGAGGTTCGCTGGGCTGACCGACACGCTCGCGAAGATTTACGACGCGTGGAACAAGATGGCTCGCAGCGAGGGCAAGGACTTCGCGCAGAAGGTGTGCGGCATCCAGCCAGACACCGCGCGCCAGCTCATGAGCACGACAACCTCGCTCAGTGCCTTCAAGACGCAGTTGGAGCAGATTAACACCGCTCGCAAGCAGGGTCTTGACGAAAGGCCAGTCATCAGCGACGCGGAGCTTGAGAAGTTGTACAAGTTCAAGGAACTCAACTTCCATGACATGTTCAAGCGCGGTTTGGACTTGGACGATGTTATACAGGACGCGAGAGACCTTGGCATCGTCATCGAGGACTCCGCAATCTCGAACGTCCGCAAGCTACAGGAGTCGTTCAAGGACGCGCAGCAGGAGAAGAAGGCCTTCGATGACGCGCTGAAGTACGACCAGCTCGGCACCGACATCGAGCGATTCAACGCCGAGATTGAGGGCATGTCGCAAACAATGCGCAAGCTCGATGACTCGCTCAACCCGACCGTCATGTCAGATGACTTCCAAGAGATTGAGGCCAAGGTTCGCACGCTCGACGCGGCCATCAAGAACGTCGACGATGACCTTGCTCGCACGGGTGAGGCCATGAAGGTCGACCCGACGAACGTCACCGTCGCGGCGCGTCATTTCAGCGACCTGAACCAGAAGGTAGCGCTCTCGCAGGAGAAGACCGAGCTGCTTCAGCGCCAGATGGACATGCTCAACGCGAGCGGCGCTACCGAGGCCGCTAAGGGACATCAAGACCTCTCTAAGTGGATTGAGGAATCCGCCGAGGCTGCTCGCGTCGCGAAGAAAGACCTCAACGAGCAGCGTGCTACGGTCATGAACCTCGAAGACGAGATTAAGAACCTTCAGCAGTACATCGCGAACATGAAGGGTGACACGACCCTCGCCGCCTACAGCGACCATGTTGCCAGCTGGCAGAAGAAGACCCAGCTACTCAATGGCGAGATGCAGAAGCTCAAGGAAGCCCAGGATAAGGTCAACGAGGCCCAGAAGAAGCTCGGCGAGGCGCAGAGCAACTTCGACGATGCGAAGGCGAAGGCTGATGGATACAAGGCGAAGCTCGATGAGCTAGAGAAGAAACTTGGGGAACTCAGCAACGCCCTCGACAACGTCTCATCTGGTGACGAGGCAATGGAGCTGGTTCAGCAGCTCAACAGCGTCCAGAATGAGATTGACCAGCTCAAGGTCACCTACGAATCCGCGCAGGGTGCCGTAAAGGACTTCAACAAAGACCTCGTGGCCCCCGAGAAGGAGATGCGACGCGCCCAAGGTGCCTATGACACCCAGCGCTCCAAGGTCGAACGTCTCAAGGACTCCATCAAGGAGCTTGAGAAGACCAGTGAGGTCAGGATTTTCCGCAGCCCAGATGACGAGATTGAGAAGGCGCAGGGAAAGCTCAAAGAGCTTGGCGTAGACCTCGACAAGGCCAAGGCCAAGGAGAACGAGCTAGAGTCGGCGTACGACTCCGCCAAGACCGAGAACGAGCTTGCCAAGACAGCGAGCGCGGCGCAGAAGGTGGCTGGCGAGACCGAGAAGGCCAAGATTGAGCTGAAGGAGGCCTCAGAGGCGCTGAAGCCCAGCGCGGGTAGCATCCTCAACCCGTCCACCATCAAGACCATAGGCATGACGCTCTCCGCGACGGTCACCCCGCTCGTGACGGCGCTCGGCTACAAGATGGTCAACGCAAGCTCAACCATCGACTCCGCGTACCGCGACATGCGCAAGACCGTCGAGGGTACCGAGGAACAGTTCGAGGCGCTTCGCCAGAGCGCCATCGACTTCTCGCGCACGCACGTCACGAGCGCCGACCAGATTCTTGAGATTCAGGCAATCGGCGGCGAGCTGGGCGTCGCTATGGAAGACCTCGAAGCCTTTGCGACCGCGATCTCAAACATCGACGTAGCGACCAACCTTGACACCGAGTCTGCGGCAACAGTGCTCGGACACCTCAGCAACATCCTCCACCTCACGGCTGAGGACTATGAGGGCTTTTCCGACGCGCTCGTCCGTCTGGGCAACAATGGTGCCTCGACCGAGACCGAGATTGCCAACATCGCCGAGCGCATCGGCTCGATGGGCGCAATCGTCGGCATGTCCGCGTCGGACGTTCTCGCATGGGCGAGCACCATCGCCAGCACAGGACAGCGAGCCGAGGCGGCAGGCACCGCAATCAGCAAGACAATGTCCTTCTTCGAGACGGCTGTGGCATCAGCTGGCGGCACCATTGACGCTACGTTCGAGAGCGTCAACGCTGCGGTCGACGAGAGCGGTGATAAGCTGACCGTCTTCGCGAACATGATGGGCGTGAGCGCCGACGAGTTCGCGGAGATGTGGGAGACCGATTCGGAGGCCGTGTTCGGCGAACTCAGCGCCAACATCGAGGCCGCTAAGGGCTCCCTTCAGAGCATCGCGGATGTCGCCCATATGTCGGCAGACGATTTCGTGCAGGCGTGGGAGAACGACCCGACCAAGGTCATGCAGGCGTTCATCCAAGGACTGAACGACATCGAGGCTGCTGGCGGCTCCGCTGACGCGGTGCTCCAGGGCTTCAAGATTACGTCCGTGCGCCAGAAGCAGGCCATCGAGGGCCTTATGCAGACCATCGACGGTCTCGACAACAACCTCCGCATGTCAGAAGACGCTTGGAAGGGCATCTCAGACCAGTGGGGCGAGGCTGGTGACGCCGCGAACGAGGCGGCTAAGAAGGCAGAAGGCTTCTCTGGCCAGCTTCAGATTATGAAGAACATCGGCCAGAACGCGCTCGCCGAGCTTGGAGAGGGCGCTGCGCCTTGGATTAAGTCGCTCTCTGGTGCCATCCAGTCCGCTTCCGAATGGTTCTCGGCACTCACCGTCGAGCAGAAGAAGTGGATCGTGTTCGCTGGCGGCATGACCGCTGCGATTGGCCCGCTGCTCTCCATCGGCGCTACCGCGATGACCTCGTATCACGAGTTCGGCGAGTGGGTCAACAAGACCGTCACTGGCATGGAGTTCGTCAAGCGTGCCTTCGCGAGCGGTGGTCAGCAGGCAGTAGACTCCCTCATGGAAACCATGACCATGATGGACAAGGTCAAGTTGGTAGCTGGCAGCTTCGGCATGTCAATCGTCAAGGGACTCGCGCTCGGTCTCGTCGTTGGCGGCATCGCGCTCATCGTGGGCAAGCTCGTCGACCTGTACAGGACGTACAGAGACCACGAGAAGGCCACCAAGGGGCTGTCAGACGCCCTCCTGAACGTCGGCAGCGTGTCCGAGTTCACGGCGAGCGACATCGAGCTGGTGGGCAGCTCGCTCCGCGAGCTTGCATCCGACTCCGAGGACTACGAGAGCAGGCTTGCCAATCTCGCGAGCACCATCGAAGACAGCAATCGTCAATACGGAGCTTTCGCTGGCCAGATGGACTACTACGGCAGCGTCATCGAGGAACTTGGCGGCAAGACTGGGCTTACTGGTGACGAGGCCCACAAGCTGGAAGCGGCGCTCATGGCCGTGAACGACGCCTGCGGAACCACGTACGGCATCGACGAGTACGGGAACATCATCGACACCGACACTGGCAAGATTCAGGCCAACACCGACGTTATCCTCGCCAACATCGACGCTCGCAAGCAGCAGGCGCTCATCGACTACTACAGCGATGACTACGCGCAGGCCGTGAGCGAGTGGGCCGCTGCGCAGGACAAGCTGAACGAGGCTCAGGAGAAGTACAACACGCTGACTCAGGATGGCGGCAAGGAGAAGTACTTCGAGAACGCGCGAAGCGTCTACGGCAGTAACTACGACGAGGGCAAGATAGCGGCTGCGTACGAGAAGGAAGTCAGCGACGCCGAGAAGGCCATGAGCAACTATCGCGCCGAGATGAGCAGGACGAGTGACGTTGTTGACAGGCTTGACGGCAAGATTGCAACCGCAAACAGCGAGCTGAGGAAGTCCAAGGACGTTCTTGATCAGGCGGCGAAGGCGCAGGAAGAGTTCGACAGGCGCAACGACACTGTGGCGGCTGACGTTACCGGAAACATGAACCGACTGTCCAAGGCGGTCGACGCGATTGGCGGTACGGACGGCGGCTTCAACGCGATGGCTGAGGGGCTGAAGGCGGTACACGCGAACGCCGACGAGCTGAACAAGGTCGACATGAACCGACTCGCGGCGGCGTTCTCCGACGCTGGCGGCTCCATGGAGCAGGTAATCTCCGCGCTTGAGGACGGCGGCGTCCAGATGTGGACGTGGAGCGAAGCCCTTGAGCAGGTTCCAGAGGCCGCTGAACGCATGTCGACGCTCACGGCATCGGCCTTCCAGTCGATGTACGAGCAGGCTGGCGAAGACCTCGAAGCGACCATGACGCTCATCGCGGGTCTTGACGAGGTGGAGGTCGGTGACAAGACCTTCTACATCGGTGACAACGGCTCAATCTTCGACACCGAGGGCAAGATTTACGACATCAGGAACGACCTCGCCGAGATTCCGTCCGAGGTCATCACGCAGTACTACGTGGATGACTCCGACGCGGCTCAGGCGGCGCTCGACACCAAGGCGCAGCTTGAGGCCCTTGGCGACGAGGCACCGACCCCGACAGTCGAGCTGAACGACAAGGCTTCCGAGGACGCCAAGACGATTCAGGGCGACCTCAACAAGCTCGATGCCACCAAGGCCTTCCCGACAGCGAACCTGAACGACTACGCATCCGCGAAGCTCGACTACATCCAGAGAAAGATGTGGAGCATCGACGGCATGCGTGCAACCGCGACGGTGACCACCGTCACGAAGGAGACCACTCAGGCCACTGGCGGCATGAACAACCGTCCCGTCATCCCGCGCCACGCCGCTGGCTACATCGCCACCAAGGCGACGCTCACCAACCAGGGATGGATCGGCGAGGACGGCGTCGAGGCCGTGGCCAACTGGGCTACTGGCGGCGCGGTCGTGCCGCTCACTAACAAGAAGTACATGCTGCCCATCGCCGACGCCATCGCTGACGGCATGACGAGGCGAATCGGCAGCGCCGCTCCCGTCAGCGGCGGGAACACCTACGTAATCAACGGCCTCACCGTGGCTCCCGACAGCGCACTCGCGAAGGCGATGGACGCGACGTTCGACGAGGCACAGAGGTTCACGAGGATGGGCAGGAGGTAGCATGGCAACCGTATGGAAGGTCAACAGCCTCTACTGCGAAGTCCTGAACCAGCAGGACGGCACGGTAATCGCCCACTGGAAGTTCGACACTGGCACTACCACCGACCGCTTCTCGGTCTGGTGGGAGTACTGGAACACCACGACATCGTCTTGGGTGCTCTACGAGTCGAGCACGAGCAGCGAGCACTACGAGCACTACAAGAGCGGTGACTGGTTCCAAAGCGTATGGACTCCCGACGATGCGCCGACCTCCACGAAGGTTCGCTGCTACGTCAGGCCGTACGCGACCAAGGACAGCAAGGGCAACTACCGCTGGAAGTCTGGCGGCGCGTACTCCAACAGCATCCAGAACCCCAAGTGGGTGAACCTGCACACGGAGTTCATGCAGCCGCCAGACCTCGACCTCGACTACTACCAAGGCAGCATCTACCGAATCACGTGGGACACCGCGCCAGCCCTCGCGAGCCACATCATCGTGTACTCCGAGGCAAACGGCAGCGGCAAGTTCAACAAGTTCAAGACCTACTCGACCTCAAGCGCCAACCCGCCAGCGCTCAGTCTGTCCAACGGCAAGAAGTACCGCTTTCGCGCCTGTTGGACGGCTGACGCCAAGGGCAAGTCGACCGGAAACCTCTCGCTGCCGACCGTGACGTACTACGGAAGGCCGAACGCGCCCACCGACTTCGCCTGCAAGCTGGTCTCGTGCAACGCCACAAGCGGCTCCGTGAAGCTCAGTTGGAAGGACAGCGGTTACTCTGGTGACGGCTACACCGTGGAGTACTCGACCGATGTCAACGCATGGAAGAACCATAGCGCTGACATAGAGACCTACACGGGCTACACTGGCGCACCTAACGCCAAGGGCGAGAATTGGTGTACCATCACTGGCCTCGACACTGGCAAGACGTACTACTTCAGGCTCAGGCGCACGGAGTCTCGCGCGGAGGAATACTACCAGCAGTCGGGCTACGCGACCTACGAGCCGAAGAGGTACACCATCGGCTGCGCGATTGGCACGAGGCCGACAGCCCCGACGCTCGGAATCGTGCCAGCGGTCGTTGATGTTGACAGCAGGCTCACGCTCTCTTGGACGCACAACTCCGAAGACGGCTCCGCGCAGACGGAGTACAACCTGATGATTACGTGCAACGGGCAGCTTGAGTTCTGGTCTGGCGTCACGTCGCATCAGTACTACAACTTCACGCCAAGCTCAATCGCTGGTGACGGTGACGAGGTGACTTGGCAGGTGCAGACCAAGGGTGGCCTCAACACTGGCGCAAACACGGACTGGTCTCCGTGGTCTGCGGTGGGAAGGTTCACGGCCTACTCGCTTCCGTCGCCGACAATCTCGGTGTCCAACATGGACTCCTACCCGCTTGAGATAGAGGTGACAACGCCGCCACTGAGCGAGGCCAACGCCGCAGAGCGTTGCGTCGTGCAGATCGTGGCCGCTGATGACTACGAGACCATCGGCTCTGACGGAGAGACGGTCTACGTCACGAAGGGAGACCTCATCTGGTCGGGCGAGCACGTATTCGACGGTGACACGACCTACTCAATCTCGCTGATGCCGCAGGACGCGATATTCGTCGGCGGCATGAGCTACGTGGTCAACGCGAGCGTCATCACGAAGCTCGGCATGGTCGGTGACGCCACGCCAGCCGACTTCGAGTGCGACATCTCCGCGTCGGAGATTTACGGCTGCGACTGTAGCGCCACGTTCGACCCCGAGACGCTTGCCGCCACGGTGTACCCGACCTGCACGGACGGGCCAGACGGCGCTCTCAGGAGCGGTCTGACGCTATCGGTGTGGAGGGTCACGACGGACGGCACCGAGCTGGTGCTTGACAACATGCCGAACGACGGCACGGTGTTCTGCGTCGACCCGCACCCGACGTTCGGCGAGTGCGTCTACAGGGTCGTGGCGGTCGATGACAGCACGGGCGCGGTCGGATACTCCGACTCCGTCTTCAACTGGAAAGGCCCAGGAATCGTCATCCAATGGGAGGAATCCTTCGACGAGGAACCTTCCAACGACTCTGAGGGCTTGGCCTACTCGGGCCATAGGGTCGTGCTCCCGTACAACATCGACGTGTCCGAGCAATGGCAGAAGCAGTCATCGCTCAACGAGTGGGCTGGCAGGAAGTATCCGGTCACGCGCTACGGCACTCAGCGCGGACACACCGCTACGTGGTCTTGCGACATCGTAAGGTACAACGGGCTTCCGCAGACCAACGAGGTCAGGAAGCTCGCCGCCTACATGGGTGACTGCCACGTTCGAGAGCCCTATGGCTCTGGCTACTGGGCGCACATTCAGGTCAGCGACATCTCGTACGCGCACGCCGAGGGCGCTGTCCACGTCGCGTTCGCCGTCACGAGGGTGGAGGCGTAGATGGACTGGACTAGGAGCCTACAGGTCACGTGGCGCTACAGCCTCGTCGACCCAGACACTTGGATGGACATGGAGGCGCTTGACAGCGTCTCGTCCTGCTCCGTTAACTGGGACTCGTCGACCGAGACGCTGCTTTCGGGGGCGCTTGAGGTCGACGAGACCTTTCCAGAGTACGAGTGCTACGTCCGCGCATGGTGCGACGCCACGCAGAGCCACGTGACCGAGCGCTATCCCGTGGCGACGATGCTCTGTCAGGCGTCCAAGGACAAGTCCGAGGGTACCAAGCGGACGTTCTCGGTCGAGGCACATTCGCCGCTTCTTGAGCTGGCGGACGATAGCCCTCCCGTTGGCTGGGAGGTGTCTGGCGAGGTCGACGATGCCATCAGGCTCATCTGCTCGCACATGCGGGCTCCGCTCATCGAGTACGAGAGCGACGTGACGCTCACCAGCCCGATAGTCGCTGGCGATGATGACACGTGGCTCACGATGCTCTGGGCGGTGCTCGACGCGGCAGACCTCACCATGCTCATAGACGGCATGGGGCGGCTCCGAATCGAGCCGAAGCCTACCCCTTGGGCGCTCGGAACGTCGATTACGCTCTCCGACACGGACGAGCGCGGGGTTCTCTGGGCAGACATGGACAGGGAGACCTCGCTTTTCGGCATCCCGAACAAGTTGGAGGTCATCTGGTCTGGCGGTGACCAGCACTTCAGCTCGGTCGCCATCAACGATGACCCGTCATCGCCAACCTCGATCCCCGTGAGGGGCAGGGTGGTCTCCGTGAGGGAGACGAACCCCGAGGGACTGATGGCGAACCCGACGCGGGAGGCCGTCGACGATTACGCGCAGAGGCGGCTCAGGGAGCTGTCAGTCGTGACGAGGACGTATTCGCTGAAGGCGGGATACATGCCTCTCTGGCTTGGCATGGCCGTGAAACTGGAACTGTCAAAGCTCGACGCGAACGAGGTCGCGTGTATTCAGGACATCGAGATTCAATGCGACGTTGAGGTTGGCATGAGCCTCACCCTCACGTCCACAAGAGAGCTGTGGGGTGGTGCGAATGGCTAACGTGGCCAAGAAGCTCGCAACGCTCGTCGGCAAGGGCGGCAAGAGGTCGACAACGTACACTGGCACGGTCGTGTCTGTTGGCGGGCGGTACCGCGTCCTGCTTGACGGAGCCACCGAACCGACGCTCTGCCTCCCAGAGGTCAAAGCTGTCACTGGTGACAGGGTGACAGTGGAGATTAGGAACCACGCGGCGAGGGTGAGCGGGAACATCACGCACCCAACCACCGATGACGCTCAGGCGAACGAGGCGCTGACTCAGGCGAGCATCGCCGCCGATGCCGCAACACAGGCGCAGACGGACGCTGGCACGGCTGCTCAGGCGGCTACGGCTGCGTCTCAGGCGGCTACGAACGCGCAGCAGTCAGCGACAACCGCCGCTGGCGCTGCAACGAGCGCTCAGGCATCGGCAACGTCGGCTGCTGCCAACGCAGCGACCGCCAACCAAGCCGCCAGCACGGCTCTCGTGAACCTCGCGGTCATCGAGGACGTGGCTGGGACGCTCGCGTGGATTTCCGAGCACGGCAGCTACGTGCTCACCACCGACACGACGGTTCAGGATGGCACGGTCTACTTCGAGCTGGTGTCTGGTGACTACGTGCCAATCGCCACGCCAGACCCATCGGCGAACCCGTCTCAGGAGGGATGGTACGTCCTCGACGTTACCGACTCCCAGAGCGACTACATCATGGCGCACCTCGCGGTGACTTCCGCTGGCCTGTGGGTTCTCCCGTCTGGCATCGGTCAGGCGTCAGACGCGCAGCATGCGGCTGGCTACAAGGCGCTGCTCGCGAGCAACGGCATGTCAATCTTCGACGGCTCGGGGATGATTGTCGCGAGCTACGGAGCAGAGACCGCCTTCTACGACGGATTGGGCAGCGCCGCCGCGAACGTCATTGCGAAGTTCGGTAGACAGGGCGCACGAATCGGATACGAGGGTGAGACGCATGTGAACGTCGAGCCAACACGATTCGGCATCCTGAACGGTTCTGATCGTCTGTATGAGGTGAAATACGAGGGTGAGCTTGTCAGTATCTACGGCGGCGGTATCGGCGCGGCGGCTGGCACGGACTACACAAACGCATACATCGAGGCGCTGTGCGCACGTCTTAACGACGGGTACACGGTTGACCTAACCACGATGAAGGTGCTGCTGCCTAACGGGATAGATTCTGGTATGACGGTCACGCTGTCAAGCGGCGACACCTACTACGTGCTTGACTCTGACGGGGAGCAGTTCGACAGCGGAAGCTATGCTGGCATACTGTACAGCTCGACGTATGAACTGTTCACCCCCAACTTGGTCATGACGCCAGCAGCCGAAGACCCTGGCGCTCCGATTCATGAAGAACTAGGCGGCGTCGCGCTGGACTTCGCTGATGGAAGAATGTCCGTGAACGGCGACACGTCGCTTGACGGAGACGTTTCTGTGAGCGGCGGTATCACCGTCGCGGGACACACGAGCCCAATCGGCACGATGCTCACGGATAGCGCGACGGTGAGCGTTCTGAACAACAGCGGCACGGCAATCTGCTCGGTGGTGCTCGACCCTGGCACGTGGGTGATAGAGGGCAACGTCAGCTTCGCCGATAACTCGACTGGCCGAAGGATCATCGACCTCGCGACCGGAAGTGGAAGCGTGACGGACGCGGTTCTCAGGCAGACGGGCGAGAGCAAGCAGGCGGTCAGCGGCGGCATCACGGCCTCCCACACTGGCTGGACTACCAAGCGCACGGCGCAGACCACGGTTTACCTCAATTGCTACCAAGACAGCGGCGCGGCGTTG
>Ga0326511_10001299_pt1 | contig 20887 bp, 30 predicted proteins | sample 0_2496_0518_D_FD_203701 | JGI IMG/M metagenome (GOLD analysis project Ga0326511, IMG submission 203701) | Bovine rumen microbial communities from UC Davis, California, United States - 0_2496_0518 | ecosystem: Host-associated > Mammals > Digestive system > Stomach > Rumen | place: USA... | reverse complement strand
CTTCGGATGGTGTGCCATTCAAGTTTTTGTCAAGGCTTACGAATCCTCTTAACTGGTTGGAAAGGGCCTTCGAACCAGCACGAGTTTGCGCCATGCTAGCCATTTGGAAGTAATCCTTGTTTCTCCAATTCCTTTCATTGTTCAAGCAGTAAGCTTCGGCTCCTCCAATGATTATGCCATCGGATACTCGGACTACTTCGGCTCTTGCTTTAAATCCTTTGGCTTCGAATATCTCGACTGGTTCTGCTTCACCGGTTCTTACAGCAATACCAAAAGCATTGCCTAAGGCGATCCAGTCTTCAAATTCGAGATGGCGTTTCCCGTTTACTATAACGGGTTTCTCCTTGTTGTGTAATACTTCGTGTACTACTGCTAGGGCGTTATGGTTTTCGGTTTTGAGTTTGTTTTCGTCTTTGATTAGGTCGAGGGAGGAGGTTTTTGCCTCCGCCTCTATGATTTCGTTTTTAGTAGTCATATACTTCACCTTCGTCTTCTTCGTATTCTACTCGTCTGCTTGGGTCTTTTTCAACCTTGTAAACACGCTTATCGGCATAGTTTTCATTGTTAGATGGTATTATCTTCGCAAGGGTTACTCTGATGTAGTCGCCGATGTCTACTTTGCGGTTGTATCTTTGCAGGTCTCTGTGAGATGGTAGTTCTTTTTCGAAGCCACTTTCAAGTTCTAATAATATTCTTGTGTTGCCGTAATTGTCTTCTACAAAGTCTATTACGTTTCCTTCGATACTGTCGCCGATGGTTAATGGTTCCCAGTATCTGCTTGTTTCGTCTACTCCAGGTTCTATTGTTTCAAATGCCATACTATTTACTCCTTGATTGCATCATAAATTCTTAGTAGTGTTTCGTACTCAACGGTTAAGGTGTTGAGTTCTCTTTTTTCTTGTACGAGTTGACTGTCAATGTAAGCCTTCCTCATACTCTCGTTACTGATTTTTTGTAATCCTTGTGCTTTTCTTTCTTCGTTCACCTTGTCCCAGTTAGTCTCCAATAATAAAGTATTTTTATCAATGTCGACTTTTTGTTTAAAACGGTCAAGGTTTTTCTTTGCTCCTTCGATTTCTTTGATTAGCATCATGTTGACGTCGATGCCTTTTTGTCTCCATAGTCCGATGCAGTTGTAAACGGTGTCGGTGTATCTTAATGGTTTCATTTCTTCAAAAGTGTTTTCTTCTTTTTTAGTTGCCATTTTTGGTCCTCCATAGGTTAAAATCTTCAAGTTTCTTTTGTTCGTTTGGTATTTCAAAGACAAGGACTCGGCATTCATTTGCCCTTGTCCTTGTGGTGTAGAAGCCATGCCGTTGGAAGTATGCTTCGTCTTCCAGGGCTATGGTTTCTAATAGTTCATCTGCTAACTTGCCGATACTAGTCATCTCTTTCCTCCAAAGTGTCTATGATAAGTGTGTACTGTGGCTTATCATATAGGTCTGATTGGTAGGGCTTGATGCTGATAGTTTGTACTTTCTTGGCACCGAATACTCCAATCTTATTGATTTCTTTGAGTACGCCGTGCCAGTCAGTACGGATTGTTTCTTGTTTCTTGATAGTTCTCATGAATATTGTACCTCCTATAAAAAAGCCAAAGGTGTACTATAATATTCCGGTGGCTTGATAAGGAAGCAAAGTGCTACAAGTCCCAGAAATGCAAGAACAATAAGTGTTACAAAACCAACTAGGACAAGTGTCCTGTGGATATCAGTTTGTACACGGTCCAGTCTTGCCTTGCCACTATAACACATATAACAATATGCAAGGAAGTTTTGTAGTCCACTCTTCATAGTTTCACCTCTTCACCATAAAGGCTGCTGATATGGGCTTCCAAATAAGCCTCATCATTTAAGTAACAATCCACAAGATAATCCTCTTCATCTTTTGGATCGTACCATGGGATTTCATCAGGAGCCTCGACAGTATGGATTGCTCCGAGTTCAAGGTAGGTTTCGTAATCCATTTATTGGCACACTCCTTTGATGTAGGCTTTGTGATTGTGGAATTCGACTTCTACTGTCTTGCCAAGCCGTAATTGGCTTCGTTTAACAGTTCTGCCGAGGTAGGCTTCGTAGCATTTACCACGAGCACCGATGCACCAGATACTGTCTGGGTTGATGGCATAAAGTTTCTGCTTAACCATTGTTTTCACCTTCTTTGGCGAAGCTTAAAATTCGTTCTTCAAGAGCTAGTGCTCTTATTATTTGTTCTCCAGTTGTCAAATCACCATTCGGCAATAAGACAATTGTGTTTTCTTCAATTTTCATAGTACCAAAATTCCTATTGTGCAAAAATTTTTAAGTCAAGATTTTAAGTCTTGCTTGATTTAATGTTGGTCTTCATACTATATAAAAGTTGCGACTTTTTGTTTAACTTAATGGCAACATTTATTATAGATAAAAAGTATAATTATATATAACGAAAAATATAACAAGAGGTATGATAATCTTGAAACAGCATAGTAAAATCAATAAGGCAAACACCACCAGTAATAGCCTCCGAACTGGCATTCCGAAGGCAATAGGTGATGTTTTAGAAGTTGAACCAAATGATGAGTTGACTTGGACTGTCAATGTCATCGACGATGAGAAGGTGATAACAGTAAAAAAGAGAGAAAGTAGCGACGATTAAAATCCTAATGTAGCGACATCTTTATAAGTAATCATGGACAAAAATAAGTTCATGGTTGCTGAAGATAAACAATGCTATATTAAAGATTTTCATAGTTTTTCAAAAAATAAAATCCTATTTGTGCAAAAAATTTAAGATTAAATATTTAAACTAAAAAAACTCTTTTTTATCGCTATTATTCTCTATTCTAACTGCTTTGGCAGCCATACCCCTCTTTTTTTATAATTCATAACCCAATTCAAGTAAAATTTTCCTTACTTCATTCCGTGCCTCCTTCTGAATATCATGTTTAAGTTCGTCATACTTCTTTTGCAGTTCTGCAAATTCATTCGTTGTGTCCCTTTTTTCTTCAAGAATAAACAACCGGTGCATATTCAAAGCATATTTTCTTTTCATATCTTCGGGATTGTCAAGGAAATAGGCCTGATGCACTTTATTTTTGCCACGCCCTTGCAAACTATCCACCAAGTGGACCGGTAAAGCATTTTCGCCTTGACTTAATTGCGAAGCGTGAAACTTACGGAGCATATGTGGCCTGAACCTACGATTATGACCAACCTTCCCCAAACCCAATTTATCATTTAGGTGTATGAATTTCTGTGTCAGGTAAAGGTGGCCAATCCCAAATAAGCTACTATCATTCGTTAAGCTTCTTTCACAGCCACATAGGTAATCGATTAAGGCCCTACTTGACTCTGGACTGCTGAAAGTGTAATAGTCCTTACCTGTTTTTTGTCTGTGGATTTTCCAACAAGGCACAATGTCACGGTTTGGATCCAACTCTTCCAGGACTTCATTTATTGTTTTGGAATTATGGTATTCACTTGTAGCTTGGATGAAGTCTTGTACTCGTAGGTTTGTGGTTTCGGCTCGTGCCGTTCCAGAAGAGCTCATGAATAGTATGATGGCTCTCATCTGGGAGTCGGTATTGTTGACTGCTCTTCGGATTATGTCCCTGGTGGGTAAATCCTCGTACCTTATTTGAGTGTTGGGCTTGTTGCGTGTGCTGACACTTGGCAGGGCTTGTAACTCGATTTCGTAGTATCGGTAGATTGTTAGTATCCTTGCCAGGTATGTTTTTGTTGTGGCCTTGTACTCGTATTTTTGGAGTAGGTATGCTCGGAAACCTATCAATCGTCGTCTTATTGTTCGGTGTTTCCATCTTACTCCGGTTTCTTCTTCCTGTTCTGCTTCTTGTATTAACTCGTACATGCTCATTTGGTTGTAGGTGGTGTATTGTCTCATGGCACATTCGTAGTTTTTTATCGAGGACAGGGTTAGGTTTTTGGATTGTCTTATTTCTTGAAGTATTTTTTTGTCTTCAATAATCATAGGCATTCCTTATGTTTGTCTGTCTGTTTTTTTATAAAATAAGTGAGAGCATTTGATAAGTATTGTGGTAAAGTTATTGTAAATGGGTGTTTATTAAATATGTAAGTATCGTTTTATCCTAACTTTATCTGCTTTTTTTATCAAATGTGTATGGGATACCTAATTTTTTGTCTTTTTTTGGTTATAAAATGGGATGTTGGTAATAAGAAAAAGGGGTAAAAGTAATAAAAAAAGGTAAAAAAAGTAAAAAAAAAGTTTTATGGGTTTTAGCATCCAGTATCTTCTTCTTCGTCCACATCCTCGATTGGAGTAATATACTCCTCGTTCAAGATGATTGGTTGTCTGATTTCACCGACCTGTGCCGGCTCATCAATGGTAGCCTCATTATCAAGGAAAGCCAATGTATTCGGATACTTCGCATCAACATAAGCAATAATAAGACCCACTATTGCAAGTATGATGCTTATTACTTGGTCTTGGGTTTGTGTGTCTGCTATGATGTAGGGCAAGACGGTCAGAAGTATCATTTTCACGATAGTTGATATGTTTCCAGTATGATTACTCAATTCTTTCACCTCATTGTATGTAGTTTCCATTCTCATCCGTAAAGACAATATCACTCTTATTAATGATATTCTCCTTATGGTTTCTTTCATTGATTTTTGCTTGGTATTCAATCACGAGTTTATGATCGCCCAGGCAATCATATAGTCGGTTGGCTATTTTTTGGTTTATTAGGATTTTCTGTATCATAATCATCAAAGGGTTATTTTTTTGTGATTAGGCATATGCTTGGTTGGTTAGCCGGTGTATTTGCAATATACTTGGCATATTCGTTGTAGGTTCTTTTTTCGATGTAGCCACAATAACTGGTTGTGCCACACTTATTGCCTAATGAATTCAAGACATATACGATTTTATTATTATGGTCTATCTTGTGGATTGTTTCATAGTGACCATATTTGAGTCGGTATAGGTTGTGTACGATGCAATCAGTATCAGACCGATTGATTAGTTTGCCAAGAGCCTTAAACCTTGCACTTGTGTTATCTCCGAGGCTACTGAAATTAATCCACTTCGCTTTTAGGTTGCCGTTGCTTGCTTTGGCTATGGCAGTAAGTATGCCTTGGTGGTCTGTACCGGCGGTTGTGGTTCCTGCCCACCCTGCAAGTTTGGACTCGGAGTATTTGGTTATTCCAAACTTCCTTAACACTTGGTGGACACTATGAACACCACAATAATAGCTTGTGCATTGTCCTAGGTTGTTGCATCCAGTATTCAGATAGTGTGGGCTACTGGTATAAACTTCTATGTTTGCATTACTTGATGTAGATTTAGTATTATCTTTTTTTGTTTTTGATGTTGCCTTTTTATTTACATCAATGTATGATGATGTAAACAAGCAAGTCTTCGGTAAAGTATTGTTTTGCTTGTAGTAGTTTAGTATTTTACAACAAGCATACAAGTAGGTTGTAAAGTCTGCCTTGTTTCGTATAGTTACTACATAAGCAGGGACTCTACCATTTTTGCTACAATAATCATTAAATCTGCCAATCATATCAAGGTAGGTTGTCTTACTGCAATTCTCGGAGAGTTTGGTACTGAATCCTTGGTTAGACTTGCCGATTGGCTTGACATTAAGAGCATCTGCTTTAAGGTTGCTGATGGTTCGGCTTATCAAGTAGGCGACCGTGTATGGGGTGTATTGGTTGCCTTGGATTGTGCAGTACTTTGGAAGCTTCTTGTTTTTCTCGATGAAGTTTTTGATTTCAGTTGCTTCATTGATTATATTTTTTGTTTTTATGGTTGTGATTTTATTCACCTCAGGGAAAATAGCAGAAGCACTATAACGCTTCTATCATTAAATCTTTGAATATACAGTATCTGCGGCCTTGGCTATGTGTTCCGAATGCATAGTAAACATCAGAGGTAGTGATGGTCCTTGTTAGGAGTTGTGTGCCATTACATTTAACAGTCAATGTAGAGCCTACACGTTCCATAACTACTGGACTGTCTGTTACTGCGGAAAGATTTGTAACAACTTGTGTATCATTATTGTTCCAGTCTTTACCATTTGCCCAACTGAAAGTCAGATGGTATTGTTTGGTATTGCTTGAATTGAGTAAGGCCATTTCAAAACCATTGTCGGTTGTTTCAACACAGGTTACTGTAACTCTGAAATCTCCATTCAGGAGCACATTTGGTCTGCGGTATCTGTTACCATATGCGGTACAGGATATTTTTGTACCTGTACTGGTTACATCGATTTGTATTCCATTGCCTACATTAGTGTAATCTGTATTGACATTTCCAGTTACACCTCCATCATAGAATAGGTAAGTTGCCACATTGACAGTACAAGTAGCAGTAACATTGGAATATGTTGCAGTAAAGGTAGTATCAGCGGAGATATTAGTAACAGTTACACTAGCCAAACCATTAGTATTCGTTATACCAGTGTATACTGAACCATCACTACCTGTTACTGTGACAGTAGCACTGCTCTTCGGAGCATAATTTTCTTGAAGGTAAATCTCTAATGTGGCACTACCTCCAACCGCTGTATAACTCGCTTCACTAAACTCTATATGATAACAACTGCCACCGGTTTGGATATCAAGTATTTTCCCTGCTAATGTGGTTAATCCGTCACTAGCACTAGCAGTAACACCTTTCGCCACAAGATTATCCGCCATTGTTTCGCCTAATTCCATTAATGCTCCATTCAAAGTATTAGTATCATTAGTCATTTATACATTCCTCCAATTCATTTAAAGTTTGTTTAGCATTTTCATTATTTATAATACACCAATCCAATCCACGATCCTTCACTATTTTCTCAAGTTTTTTGAGATTAACATTCCTAATCTGAACTCTTTTTCCATTATCATAATAACTATAAACAAAAGTAAACCCTTGTTTACATTTAGGATTTTTCACTTTATAAACTCGAAAAAATCCACTCGAATTTTTTGCTTTGCTCATATTTTTTAAAGTAGACTCCGATAAGGATTTACCTTTCTTTTTTTCTACTATCTTTTGTATGGTGCTCTTATCTCTTTTTTTACCTAACCAATACTTCGCATTATTATCACTCATTTTCTTTCTAGTTTCTTCTGAAAGTTTTTTTCCTAATTTGGCTTTTCTCATCTTTTCTTTCCTTTCATCAGAATGTTTATATCCATTAACTCCTTCACCACCATCAGTAAAATTAAATTTAGGATTTAAGTGTCTAATGTGTTGAACCTCTAAAGCATTTAAGGTATCTTGGTCTGTAACATTCCAATTAAGCACTTGATATGTATATCTGTTAGGATTACTTTGCAAAACCTTATTAATTATTTGCATATCCTTATTTGATTGATGATGATGCGCCTTATGTCTTTTTTGTTTATTTATGTGGGAGTCCTTTCCCACATAAACTATTTCATTAGTTTGCTTATCTATGTAAGAATAAATCCCTAACATACTATCACATATTTATGTATTGGATTGCAGTTCCTATAAGGTCTGCTAATGCCTTTCCTTGTCTAGCATCCAACACTTTCCCTGCAGCAGTAGTAGTCAGATTATTAGCAATATCATTGCTTGTAAGCATATCCGCAATAGCTGCAGAAGTGATAAAACCACTATCATTAGTCAAATCACTAGTATTAGCAGGGATATCGCTAGGGTCGGCTTTACTATTCGCAAGGTCATAAGCTGCTTTTACTGCAGCAGGAGTGGCAGCCAAACTTCCACTTGTGCTACTGGTACTGCTTGACAGTTTGGTAACTCCATAATATGATGTTGTGGCAATTCCAGTATTGATCATTACGAAGTTTGCTCCATCATACACGAATGTTACTGCTTCGCCTGCGGTCCAATGGTATCGGCTTGTCTTTGTTGTGCCTACAGTTGCTATGTCAATAGCTGTGAGTGAGTTGATTTTCAATCTTGCAGTACCATTGTAAGTGTTTGCATTTGTGAATTTGACAACGATCACCACACCAGTTTCAAGTGTGAAATCAGTGATTGTCACTTCCTTGGCCTGTGTTGCGGCAGCTGTTGCGCAAGTAGCATAATAATATGGAACATAACTGCTTGATGGGAGATAAGTTGTAGTGTCTACGGTTCCATCATTCTTTAATAAACCTGTAGTGGATGATTTCTGGACATAATTAGACAAGCTTTGGTGTTGTGTCAGGAATGCATTAGTTCCATCACCATCATTAGTTAAATCACTTGTTTTACTAGGGATTGTTGGAAAATCAGTGATGTTGCTAACTGTATGTGTGTGACTGCTGTTTGCTTTTCCATCCACCGCTTGTTTAAGCACGTATCCTTGATAAGCACTTAATGCTGCACCATTGCTGTGGCTTGACTGAGTCAAATCATTTATGGTTTTCACGTGGCCGTAATTGGATGTTGTGCCAAGGCCATATGTTGAAGCTGAACTTGCATGGCTTGTTGGAGCCTTTGCATCCAAGCTAGTTTTTGCCAGTTTCTCTGACGGAACTTTTGCATCTGAGGTTGTAGTGTTCCAAGCAGTGACTATGTCTACACTTGCACTGCTTCCATCTGCTCCATCAGTTACTTGGAAATCGAAAGTGTCTCCATTTGTGTAGGTTATCCTGTATGTCTTGACTCGTCCACTTGTGCTTCGGAGTACAATGCTTTGTATGCCGTTTCCAGTATCTCCCTTGTCTCCCTTGTCTCCTTTTGCACCAGCATCTCCGACTACTTTTCCTAGATCGTATTGTGCTATCCTATCAATCCTCCATTGTAAATATTGCTAGTATCATATACTAGATGTCCGTTGTCATTTATGAAGTAAGGGTTGTCTGTTGCTCCGGGGAATTCCACTATAAGGTGGCCTTCATTGTTGATTGTGAAGCTTCCGACTGTTATTATTGACCCGTCTCCGCCTCCGCCTTGTACTGTTTTCCAAGTTCTGCCTCCCGCTCCGTCGGTGGTTAGTACTTGTCCATTACTGCCTTCGTTGAGGGGTTCATCGACTTTCTTTTGCAGTAGGTTGTTGGTTTCGGTTTTGGTGTAGGCTTCTTCTCCACCGGTGAGGATTACTGGATTGTAGATGCTGTTATCCACAAATCCTACAACAACTTTGTCGCCGACTTTTAAGTTGTTTCCTAGTGTGTTGATGTTTTCGTGGGTTAGTCCTTCTTCTTCGTCTTCTTTTGCGGTGCAGGTTCCGTCACCGTTTAGGTTTGTGATTGTTGCGTATTTGGTGAATGCGATGTCTTCTAGGTTGTTTGTTAAGCTTATTAGGTTATTGTAGAAGTCTGTCATAATCCCTTAATCCTATTTAATTCCTTTTTTGTATAAAATCTTATATTAACGGATAAATTATACTGTTAAATACTTGTATTGATGTTGTGGATGTGGTGGCGTTTGAAACGCTAATGTTCCCATTTGTACTGACTAAGAATTTGTGGTTTGCTGCTTGGTCTTGACTTGCTTCAACCGCAAAAACAGATATGGGTTCATAACCAGTTGTAACAGTACCGATACCACGTGTTTGTCTGCTTGTTACATTTGAGATACTGTCGGCACAGTAGATATACACGTATTCGCCATTTGTTTTAACTACACCAGTTGTGCCGAATGTTTTGAGTTGTCTCCATCCAGAGACTCTTATTTGATTACTTGTATTATTCGCTGAAAAAGTGATTAAACCCCACTCTGAACAAGTATAAGTCAACGTAAATTGCCCACTATTATTAGTTGTTCCAGTGACACTTGAAGCAGCAGTGATAGCTGATCCATCCAACTGGGTAAAGTCACCATCACTTGCAGTTACGGTCACTTCCTCCCCAACAACAGGATGATTGTACTCATCTTTCACAGTAACTGTTAAAGTAACTGTTGAATCAATATTCGGATTGTAATCGCTTACAGTTAAACTTGTTACTAGGATACTTGGAAAATCAGTAATCTCTGATTTCGTATGAGTATGCTCAGTATCCGCCTTACCACTTTCCAAACTACTCAAATCAGACACCAAACCAGTGACATTAGATTGATTAATGCTTGCTGTGACATCTGCAGATGAGCTCTTGAAACCGAAACCTAACCCAGTAACCACACCACCAGATGGAATAGTCACAACGATATCATACTCTTTAAGTGTTTTCAATTCAGTAACACTACCCAGATTAGTATAATCAAGGTTATTCCTTACTGGACTGGTTCCGCCTTTCTCTGTAATGATTACACTACCATCACCCTCTAAACTAACAAAAGTAAAACCGCCAAAGCGATTAAAGTTAGGATAAACAGTCAAACGATAAACCTGACTGGAACCTGCATTATTTGTAATGGTTTCACCAATGCTTAAATTACTATTCGGAGTTGCATATACATCAGCAACCTTAGCCTTGACAACAGTGGTAGTGTTAGGGAAAACACCACCAGTATCACCAGGCAAGCTGATATTAACTGTCCAGTCAAAACTGTTACCTACGAGTATTCCATCATTCAAATTCTCACTATAAACTTTATTCCCATGCTTAAAAAAATCGGTCATACTTCAACCTCCATAATATCCAAATTAACAAGGCATAAATCCTCCTTGTCAAACAAGGCCCGGAAATTACTGCCTTTAACAATAATAAAATCAGTATCCTCCACACAATTACTTACAAGCTCATCAAAATCATACTTGTCCCAGACTGAGTCATCGAAGCAATCCATCAATTCAAACTTCAACCGTTCACGATCAAACTCCATAGTCTTCTAATCCTCCATACTGATTAACACATTCCCTTTGATACTTGCATACTCTGTTAGGAGGGTTAGGAAGTTTTCATCATACCCCCCTGGGACGGTGATTGTTATTGTAGTACTTGTAGTTTTTTTATCAATCACAGGGTCTGAATCCACACTACTATGCTTAGTGTCTATGACAATCCCCGTATCATTAGGGTCATAAGCTGCTAATGTTTCATTAGTGAATGGTGGATTATCATACATTTTATGGTTGACTGCTCGGATTGAGGTGATTGTTTGTGGTCCTACTTGGACATCGCCGAAGCAGTTACCAAAAGCAACAAGGATATCCTTCTGAGTCAACAATCTATGATTCCTAAGATACAAGTATATCTTGTATTCATCATCAGTAAGTGCTCTTGAAAAAGTCACACCATCAATGGTATAACTGATGCTTGGTCTTTCCAGATTATACGACCTTCCCCAGAAAGTATCCAAACTGTTTAATATTTTAGTGTGCAAGGCCGTCTCAACCCACACGCCATCACTAAAAGAATACTTAATGTACTTGTTACCCTCTTCATCATACACAGGCACATAATAAGTATGAGTAAGGTTAGGCTCTTCAGGGAAATTGTTAATCTCAATCTTACCAACATTACAATCAAGGATACTGTAATCTATACGGAACTGATTAACCAGTTCAGCTATCCTGTCAAAAGCTCCGCCAAGCACCTTATAGATAAAGTATCCGGTAGGGCTTGGTGGATTCATGAAATTGTTTTCAATATCATAATAGTAATCGCAGATTTCATCACCAATCAAGCTGGAATTATCATAAGCCATACTAAATATTCCTCCTATGGGTTATCTGATTTCCCAGGATTTACAACTAAACCAGTAGCAGGGCCGGTTGTTATTACTGTCACATCAGGGCTTACCTGGTAAACCTCGTCTTGTTCCATCTCGATAGGCTCGGTTACAATACCCCAGACCACTTGAGTGGAATCATTTATGCTTGTTGCTCTCTGGTAGATTATAGCATCAGTCACTTCAGGGATATCTTCAATCAAAACTTCCAATGTTGCAGGATTGAAAGCCTGATAGATGCAAGCATCATTGTTGAATTGGTTAATAACCTCCTCGACCTTTGGAGTGATTGTTTCAACAGTTGCATCAGGGTATTCTTCCTGGTTGATGTTGCAGTATATTGCATAATTGATATTATAATCCTCAGTGCTTGTATCTGCAAGAACATACTGGAAGCTCGCTCTCTGATAACCAAGTGTTACTCCTATGATGTTGTACTCATCAAGGGAGAAAAATTGTCTCAATGCATATTCGCTTGGAGTGTAATTCCCTGTTATGATTGTCATTCCACCGGAGTAATACTGCTCTGTCTCATCCTTATCAATTGGATTATATATCAGCAATAAGTCTTCATCTACACTGACTCCTGTCTTTGAAGGGAGGATGTCATGTATTAATTCTCCTACTCCATCTTCAACGAAGGCTATTGTCTTGTACCAGTTCAAACTACCAACAGGGCTGCTGTTCGGATGGTCAAGTATCCTTAATCTGTAATCATCATCGGATTCAATATCCGCTCCACCAGTAAATGCAAGGTTAGTTACTCTGACGCCTGCTGGTAGGTCATTCTCAATCAATGTGATTGTATCCGCTAATACATTAGTGTACTCTCCATCATATTCGCAGATTGCTTCAAGCATGACATACCTTTCACCGTTCAAGCTTGCATCACTATTTTCAACTGTGAAGCTTATGCTGTCATCAGTCATGACAACAAGGTCATTCAGGAGTACTGGTTCTGTTAGGCTGCAAACAGTTCCCATTCCCTGGTCTATGATTTGCTCGCTAGTCAAGGCTTCGTCATTGTAATAGATTATGACATACCCTTCGCTAGGGCTTGCTCCATGCCGGTACACTCCAAGGCTGTCCCCGGTATTGTCAAGGAATTCCCCTTCCTGAGTGTGCAGCATGCTCATCAGGTAATTATCGTTTATCTCTTCCCTTGCTTCAAGGAAAAGCCCTGCAATAGTATCCAACAAGTGATATGCTTCGCTTCCTTCTGTGAAATCGGTCACCTTTGTAAGACCATTGTATGAAGCATTGTCATACAAGCTTTTAAGGTAATCTATCACATCATCTTTCTCAATTATCTCACCATCAAAGGTTTCCAAGTATTCCGTTTCCTGCACCATATAATCACTTTTTTATCCTAGTGTGTTAATCTCCTCAGTAAAACCAATTTCGCTACCATCCACTAACTGCAACAGGAGTTGGATCTTGATTGTGTCTTGCCCTACCTTGTTGAGTGTTAGGTCTAGGATGTCGTAGACTCTTGGTTCTTCGAGCATACAGTTTCGTATGTAAACCTCTAATTTGTTTGTTAGGCTTGTGTTCAGTTTTTCACCGATGCATAAGTGGATTTCGCTCCCGTAGTCAGTGTCGATTGTGGGGTATGTCCCGAGTCTTGTTAATAATCGGTTTCTTATTGCTTGTTCGACATTACTTAATTCTGTTGCTAATCCTATGTCGCCGGTGCTTGTTACTTCGCCTAGGCTGTTGTAATCGGTTCCATATATTTCTGTATCAACCATATACTTTCACTTCACTTTTTCTTTTTAGTATTGTTTTTAACTGTCACTATCTTTGTTCCGTCGACTTCCTGTTTCATGTTCTGACTTACATCATATGTCTTGCCTTTATACTTGTTGTACATATGATACCTTTTGACTCCATCAAGACCCTCATATTCGGCTTTGATAATGTCAACTGTCTTTCCAGCACCTTTACACATTATGTAGAACAACCAGGATGCATCAACACAATTATAGGTCTTCTTAGACCAGCATTTCTCTGCGGATTTCGCTCCGAACTCTGTTTCCTTCTCGCTGCTAACCTTATGACCTATGTAATACTTGTATTTGAAGCCTGCGGTTCCTCCGGCTTCCTTGACTTTCAAGTATTTGTAGATCTTGGAGACGCTTCCGAGTTCCTGGCCTTTCAGCATTATCTTCTTGACTGCCGCGGATTGTTCGTTGAAACCTCCAATCTTCGGATTAATGCTTGAAGGCTTGCCTTTGAATGGGTTCTTTTTGCTTCGATTAGTTACGATTTCCCCATTCTTAGTTGTGATGATATAATCCCCATCGTAGGGCTCGCCAAGAACTTGACTGCCTTGAACAAGATCCAGACTTAGCTTCTGACTGTCGATGTCAAGGCTTGCAGACTCAACAGTCAAGGTCCTGTTATTGATGTCTTTGAACCTTTTTCCATCATCAAAGCCTTTGAAGTTCAAGCTTAAAAGGTCATCTACGGTAATATCCAATGATGCAGGGACTTCAAGTTTTCCCTTGTATTCCTTCCCTGTATTTATCAGGCTTTTTGCTTTTTTCTTGGCTTCGGCCTTGGAAAGGTTGCATTTCTGTTTCTGTGTCTTGCTATCCGCCACCTTGACTTTCTTATTCTTTGATGCTGTTGCAGGAGTTAATTTACCCCATGATTTACCGGCGTGTGTGTCTTGTCCGCTAACACAGCAGAAATCAGCATCACAACCTCCTCCATAGTGTGGAGGATGTCCGTTTCCACAAGTCAGTTCAGCCTCTGGAGCTTTCTTTGGATTGAATGTTAGTGTCCCACTTCTCTTACAGAGTGGGCAGTAGTTTTTCCAGGTTTTCTCATGTATCTTATAAGCATACCCTGGCTTTTTTGGGTATGCTCTTGTTGTAATCGTTTTCTTATCTGCACTATAGGTTGCTTTCTGACCTTTCAATACTTTTGCCATTACTCATATCCTCCTTTTAGCAATTGAATCTATTCGGGTCATAATGATAAGCCCAGTGTGCACCACTGCAAGCATGACCTCCCCATCCTCTGCTTGTAACTGTATCGGTAGGGAACCATTTTCCATTCAGTTTTGTTTCAGGGAAGAAATGACCATTAATATGGTTGCAGCGGACAGTTAATCCCACACTTCCAGCCATGCTCATGTAAAGGTGTGTTTGGTCTGCACAATTACCCCTTCTAGCATTCAAGGTTCCTAATGCTCCTTTCTTTGTACAAGCATATCTTTTATATTGAATGTTGTCGTGCATCCATTTCCATATTGCTCTTGCTTTTGCCCTTTCACCTTTTGTAGTGCCTACAATGGATTGAGCCTGCTTAACAATCTTGCTGTTTATGTTATACTTTTGAATGAAAGCAGCACCATCAGTATTAGTGTTCGCAGCATCTGTTGAACTTGTTTTTGTTTGAGTTATGTTCTCAGTACAGTCAAAACTGTCACCTTCAATATAACCCCATGTGGCTATCATGTTCTTTGAGGCAGTAGCGGATGATTTAGTTGCTCCACTATATAACACCCTTCCTACGGTTACAACATCATCCGTACTGTACTCATCATCATAGTCGATGATCATGTTGGTTCCATCACCGGTTGTGCTGAACTTGTAGCCTTGCTCCGTGTTAATGTTCTTTCCAAAATGCAAGACCCCATCTATATCAACATAACACTCAACTGGGTTTCCGGCTTTCCATTCCAGGTACTGCAATTGCCTTGCAATCTCCCATAGGCTTTTCTTCTCCCACTTCAAATAAGAATGCTTGTTACTGGTCTTGGTTAAACCAGCAATACTCAGATTATTTGGATCCTTCTTTATGAGTTTTTTAAGGATGTTGTAGCTTGTGTTGTCATTGTAGGCTACGCTTCCTATTTTGCTTAGGTAGAGTCTTAGATAGCTTACACAATCATACTCGTACAAGCCGGTGATTGTTTCTTTGGTCTTGTATATTTGGCCTCCGAATCCGTATTGTTTGCCTCTTGGATCCTCGTATCTTATCCTTGTTCCATGTGGCAGGGATTGGTTTGTCTTGAAGCTGAATGTGTTTGCTTCATTGGACTTGTAATCCAGTTTTCCATCAGCGAAAGGGATTGTGTGGAAGCTTGTCTCTGCAAGTTTCGGAGTATCTGACGCGTATAATTTGCCAATCATATTACATCACTTCTTACTTTTTTTCTTTTTACTGGTGATGTTATACTTCTTACGCCAGTAATCCCTTGTTACCTTGTCCCATTGTCCCTGATTGGATTTGGTTACTTTTATCTTATAGGCTTTCTGCAGTTTAGTGACTTCCTGCTTAGTGTATTTAAGGTAATCTCCGTCAATCCGGTATCCTTTGTAGTAGCCTTTTTTCTGAAGGAACTTCTGCAAGTATTTGACACATTTCTTTCCAGTTTGTCCGTATTTGAGTGTTCCGCAATCTGTCAGCAAGCTTGTTATGTAAGTAGCGGTTTTCTTTTTACTGGTCTTCTTTGATGAGGATTTTTTCTTGCTTGTTTCCTTTGTAGCGGATTTGCCTATTCTTTTGAATGTGGTTTCCACAATATTCGGTTTAATGTCCTCTGTGAACTCCCAATCCACTTTATATGCTCCAGTTACTAATTTTTCTTCGGCGTACTCCGTAAGGTAATAGTTTCCATTGACTGAAAGGTCTGTTGCTCCGACAAGGACCCCTGATTTGTTAGTGTATTCTTTTTCTAGGCTGCGGTAACTGGAGAGTGTAGTGGTGTCGCCATTACCCACTATGCTTGTGAAAGTTAATTTTCTTCCATCACTTGATATATATTCAATATCATTGCTTCCACTAGTTCCGACAAAGGTGTTATTAGAATAATTCCTTGCCTTAGTTTTATGGATAGGTTCGGTGATGTGTCGTATTTCCACGTTTGCGAAAGTAATCTCAGCCATCTTATATTCCTCTCACTACTCTCTGTTTGTATAATTCATCATTCAATTTTCGTACAATGAAGTCACCAGCACTTTCTTCGATTATGCCATTCAACTGGATGTTAGTTGTGCCTGTGCTTGAATTGGTTACAGTATTCATAAGGTTGCTGTTTGCTCCGCCAAGGTTTATACCTGCACTACCTGTTACAATGCCTGCACTTCCAACATTAATACCTGCACTACCTAGGCTTGTGATACTATCCCAAAGGGATTTTGCTTGATTGTATGCATCACGGAATGGCTTGGTTATTGTATTTGCTACACCAGATAATGCTCCGCTAATCCTTGATTGTATACCACTAAATGCTCCAACAATCCTATTCACAACACCACTAGCCGCGGATGCTCCAGCACTCGCCCAATTCGCTATAGTACTAATAATCGCAGACACAACTCTTAAAAGAGCATTCCGTATCCTAGCATTCAACTGGTTGAAATAATTAACAACAGATGAGACAAAAGCCATTACCTGAGCAGGCACAGTCATAAGGTACGCGACAAAATTCCAGAAGGCTTGAACCAACGCATCCACACCAGCACGGACAGTCTCATTATTATTATACAACAACCATAAGATTGCAATAAGAGCAATTATCGCCAAAGTAACCAGTACTACTGGTGAAAGGAGCAAGTTTTCCGCTACTGCCAAGGCGGTTGTCGGACCAGTTGCGGCGGCATCTGCCGCTCCTTTGGCAGTTGTTGCAGTTGCTTCCACTCCAAGTGCCGCATTATATAATCCTTTGATCGCCGCACCTGCACTCTCTGCATTACGTACGATATTAACTGCACTTGCGAAGCCTCTTAGCATATCCCCTACACTGCTCACACTCTTGCTTAATGAGTTGAATGTGTCCATTGCAGGTTTCATACCAGTTACAAGGCTTCCTGCTGCTAATGCTCCTCCTAGGAATGTTGGTGCGAATGGTATGTTTTGCAAGTTACTTCGTAATGTTTTTAATGCTCCGGTGGCGGTTCCGAGTATTGCTTGATTAATGGTACTGGTGGATTGTCCGACATCAATTTCCAATCCAGCCCATGCTTGTTGCAGTTCCGCTAATTGGCCTGATGTGGTATTGTTCATAGTTTCCACGAGTCCACTATTTTCGGCCATTGCATTGTTAAGTGCTTCGAGTCTTTGGTCCGCAGTCATATTAGCCCAGTCCGCGGATATCTGTTCGGTAGTGGTTCCGTTGGTCTCGGCTAATTGTTCAAGGCTTAATCCTAACCCTACAAGTTGTCTGCTACCAAGGTTATCAGAGTTGGCCAATCTTGTAAGTTTGGACTCCATCTGCTCAACACTACTACCAGTAATCGCAGATTGCCCCTGCAAATAGATAAGACTATTAGCTAAAGTATCAGTACTGGTGACTCCCATATTCATCATTAATGAGAAGAAGCTTCTTGCTTGTCCTCCACTAATGGTTGTGGAATCCGTGACACGAGATATAGCGCTGCTAACATTATCCATTGCGACCCCGTTATTCGCCGCAACAGTATTTAAAGCAGCCATACTGACATTATAATTATCCGCGGCATTCGCAGTACTCTGGAACTCCGCAGCTAAACCAAGACTTGCAGCCGCACTTATGGCATTAGCCATTAAATCAATCTCCGAGGCGGCTTCTTCGGCCTTGTCACCAGTCTCTTCTTCTGCTTTGCTTACTTCGAATAGGCTGTTGGCTAATTCATCGACTTCAGCAGTATCGGCTTCAGGACTGATGATTATTTCACCGGTTTCTTGTTCTACTTCGGTTAATTGTTCTAGTTTTTCAAGTAGTTCATCAAGTGCAGAGGCATCTGCATTCGTTTTTAGGTTTAATTCATATTCTGCCATCTATTTTTTCGCCTCCACAAAAATAATCATATTATTCTCCTTTTTTTTTATGGGAGTTAATAAACTGTGAAAGGTTTCTGACTGGATCTAAATCTTATTATTTCATCAGTGATTACTACCCATGCTAATTGTTGGTAGGGTGTGGATTGGTTGTAATCATTGAGTGTTAGGCTTATTATTCCCCTGTCGAACATTCTTGTGATGTGGCAAAGTTTGCCGTCTTCATAGTTAAGGTGTTTGGTTAAGAAAGGATTTGGCTTCTTCAAGGTCTTCGGGGTTGGTTTGTATTCCGCTTATCTCGTAGACTCTTTTAGTCACATCACTTGCGAATCCTGCTGGCATTTTATCGATTAGTATTTTTACGAGTTTGGCAGGGTATGGTTCGCCTTGTTCGGTTATCAGGCATTTTTTTATTATTGCTTCGTTGAGTTTTGCAATATTGCCTTGGTTTCTTTGGTAGATGCTTAAAAAATCGTTCTGACTTAATGGTTTAAGTATGAAATCATAGTCTTCCCCGTCATAGGTGAGTGTGAATTGTTTTTGAAACTCATTATTCATTATTTTTTGTTCGGTCTCCGCCAGTAACTCTTCCAAACTTTTATTCTCGTTCATTGTTTTTAACTCCCCTTTAAAAAAATAATAATAATAGTAATACTAATTATGAGATTAATCATAAAAAAAATAATAAAAAAATATAAAAATATGAAAAAGAAGAGACCCTTAGTTGTCTCTCATTGCTTCTTCATCAACATCCTCCGCAGTGAACTTGATAGATTCAGTTGTTAAGGAATCAACACTTAATTCCTTATTGTAACTATCTACAAGGCATCTAAGGAAGATTTGCTTGATAGTGTAAGTGGTGCCGTCATTACCCCTTACTGTCTCTTTGATGGTGATTTCCTTCTTATTAACCTTCATACTATTCAAAGTATTACGGAGTTGGAGATAGGATTCAACATCAGGAGCAATAAGTTTGCTTATTTCAATACTGTAACTGGTTTTAGCCATACCACTTACAACTGGACCGTCAAAGGTGTCCTCAGTACTGAGGCTTGTGTTGTCATCTATCTTGACACCAGTACCTCTTCCAACAGTAATCCCATCGATAATGATTGTTTTATCTGCCATTACTCATCATCTCCTCTTTTATTGTACATCATAAGTCACATTAGCGTTAATGCAAGTGACTACTCCATCAAAGACTATTTCTTCAATATTGACTCTCACACAGTCTCGGTTGACTTTCTCAACACTGTACTGGATGTCATTAACTAATCCTTGAACATCAACACAATCATGCTTAATCCTTGCGAGTCTTTGCTCGATCGCGTCAAGGGTTACTGGGTTGTTTTTCTCACCAAGGTACTCTTCAAGGTTGAAAAGGTTAACGATGTAATTGATTGTTCTTTCCATGTACAAGTCAAGGTGTAATGATTCACCATCAGTCGCGGTGATAGTGTGAGGCAGTCTTGAATTAACGATTACAAAGTTCTTCTCCGCACGATTCAAACATTTAGCTACAGGGTAACCTGCTTCCACGAGCTTGTATCCCATATCACTTGATTGTGCAAAAGTCATTTCAGGAGTTACTGCTTCCACACCTTCAAGGGTCTTCATGGTGAAGCTTACATCCACTTTTCTCTGACAGATAAGACCACAATAATAAGCGGCGGATTGTGGCACACTTAACTGGGTATCGTTAACTGTGAATTGCTGACTTACAAGACCGAAAGTTCCACCATCCTCGAAGATTGCAGCGGTTGTAACATAATCCGCCGCAGCACTCCTGGTAACTGGAGCAATTAATCCTACTGGGTGTGATGATTCGAATCTGTCATCAAGGTACGCTTTTACAAGTGCAAGGTTGGTGTCAGTTAAATCGTATGGTATGAAGAGTATGTCATAATTTTCTTCAAGACTGGTAGCGGCTTCCACTATTTCTGCACCGGTCGGACTGCCACTAGTAGATGGGCTGATGTCCTTGATTAATACATCGGCTGCTCCTCCACGGAAGAGACTGTCGAGTATCTGGTCACCACTTGGGCTGCTACTGGTGATAGGGGTTGTTACTGCTTGAGCGATTGCTTCAGCATAACTCTTAACACTAATTGGAGTGGTTAAGGTTTTACTGAACTCTGCCACTACTGCAACTTTACCTGCTACGCCTGGTGCACCCTTGGGGACGTTGTCAACTTGTGTGACTGTTATTTTTGGTATAATTGCCATGATTTTATTCTCCTAAGTATTCTTTTAGTAGTTTTTCTGCTTCTGCCAAAGTCTTTGGTTCTTCTTTTAAGGATTTGGTGAATCCTTGTTTCAGGTACTTGTTCAAATCCAATTCATTTAACCATTCATTGTAGTTGAACTTTGGCTTTTTACTTGTTTTCTTCTTAGTGGTCATTCTATATTTTACTCCCTTCCTTTTTTTTAATCTTCAATGTCTACATTATCAAGGGTTAATCCACAGAGCCGTTTCACTTCTTCAATATCTGCACTGAAGGTCTCTTCTTCATCCAAGTATACGAGCAAGCTTATGCCTTTCAAGGTGTAAGTGCTCCCATAATCGAAG
>Ga0326511_10001298_pt1 | contig 20892 bp, 18 predicted proteins | sample 0_2496_0518_D_FD_203701 | JGI IMG/M metagenome (GOLD analysis project Ga0326511, IMG submission 203701) | Bovine rumen microbial communities from UC Davis, California, United States - 0_2496_0518 | ecosystem: Host-associated > Mammals > Digestive system > Stomach > Rumen | place: USA... | reverse complement strand
TGCCGATCTCTTCGATCCCGGCCGGCGGCCAGTATGATTTCCAGATCAAGGTAGATGCCGTCTTCAACAAACCGACGATCAGCTATCTGGCGATCAACAACTCTGACGCACAGGAGCTGCTCGTTGCAGGCAATGCCGTACAGGTGACCGCTTCCGACCGTCTGGCAGTCTATACCGTCCCGATCTACGGCGGCGTGAAGATCTATAAGCGGGATGCTGATACGAAGGGAACGACCCCGCAAGGCGATGCGACGCTTAAAGGAGCGACCTTCGAGATCGTCAATAAAAGCGGTTATGCTGTCCTGGTGAACGGGACCGAATACGCGGACGGCAAGGTGGTCAAGACCATCACGACCGATGATAAGGGTTATGCCGCCACCGGCGCAAAGGAACTGCAGGTCGGCACATATCTCATCCGCGAGAAGACCGCTCCGACCGGATACCTTGGAACGGGCGTCACAGAGAGGACATTTGAGATCACGGCAAAGGAGGAAGGCACTCTGGTTGATATGACAGCTTCCGGAAAATCCATCCACAACAACGTGATCCGCGGCGGCGTCCGGATCAAAAAGCAGGACAGCGACTATAAGGATGATACGGCCCAGGGTGATGCGACGCTGAAAGGTGCGGAGTACACGATCACCAATAAGAGCAAGGCCTCCGTCGTGGTCGGCGGCAAGGAATACGCCCCGAATACCGATGTCATCACCATCAAAACCAATGATCAGGGGATCGCGGAAACGGCTGCGGACACCCTGCCGTACGGCACGTATGAGATCCGTGAGGTAAAACAGTCCGACGGATATCTCCTCAATACGGAATGGAAACAGACCTTTGCGATCCGGGAGAACGGAAAGATCGTGGATCTGACAAAAGGGCCCTGCGATGAGACGGTTATCCGCGGCGGGGTGCTGATCGAAAAGAGGGATCTGGAGCTTGATAAGAACGAAGCCCTCGGCGGCGCGAGCCTTGCGGGGATCGAATTTACGGTCACCAATGCTTCTCCGCTCCGTGTCCGGGTCGACGGCGAAAGCTATGAGCCGGGAGCCGCGATCACAACGATTCTGACGGATGAGGAAGGTCACGCTTCCCTTCCGGAGAACTGCCTGCCGTATGGCACGTACACCATTCAGGAAACAAAGACCAACGACAGTTATCTGCTGACGGACGGCGAGCCGAGAACGTTTGAGATCCGCGAGGATAAAGAGATCGTAACAGTCGATACCTCCGAGGAGGAACTGAATTTCCGTGACCAGGTGGTCCGGAACGATTTCCACTTCAATAAGATCGCTGACAGTTCAAACGCCCGCATGGGGAAGACAGCATTTGTCGTGACCATGCTGAAAACGGGCGAGCAGCACGTGATCGTGACCGACAAGAACGGCGTCTATAACTCAAAGAGCAAAGTCAACCCGCATTCGCAGAACACGAACGGCAACGACTTCGTACTGGAGAAATATGCCGGTGAGGAGGATATCATTCCTTCCGAAGAACTGGATCATAAAGCAGGTCTCTGGTTCAGCCTCGGTCAGAAAGGATCGGAAGCTCCGGTTCAGGACAGCCTCGGAGCTCTGCCCTACGGTGACTACCGTCTGCAGGAGCTCAGGTGCGAATCCAATATCGGCTATAAGCTGCTGGATATCCGCTTCTATGTGGAGACAGACCAGACGGTGGAGCCGATCATCGACCTCGGGACCCTGACGGATGACGAGGAGGCAAAGCCGGAGATCAAAACGACGGCGGTAGCAGATGATAACGGAACTCATGAAACGCAGGCCGGAAAGGCAACGACGATCGTAGACACCGTCACCTATCAGAACCTGAAACCGGGAACGGAATACACGATGCACGGAACGCTGATGATCGTCCCAGATGGCGCAAAGGAAGCAGAACCGCTTCTCTTAGATGGTGAGCCGGTGAAAGCTGAAAAGACCTTCACACCGGAGAAAGCAGACGGCGCGGTCGAGATGACATTTGTCTTTGATTCCGCGGCGCTTGCCGGAACGAAAACAGTCGTTTTTGAGGAGATTCGCAAAGGCAGCCTTGTGATCGCAGCGCATGCCGATCCGGAAGACGAAGGCCAGCAGGTCAGCATCGTCGATATCGGCACCACTGCCACGGATAAAGAGACCGGAACCCATACGACACAGCCGGAAAAGGAAGATGTTATTGTGGATACTGTCCGCTATAGCGGCCTTACGCCCGGTAAAAAGTATGAAGTGAAAGGCTCGCTCATGGATGCGGAGACAGGAAAAGAACTTCAGGTAAACGGCAAGACCATCAAAGCACAGAAGGAATTTGTGCCGGAGAAAGCCGACGGAACCGTTGAGATCGAATTCACAGTGGATACCACAGAACTGGCCGGAAAGACATTTGTAGTCTTTGAGGATCTGTACCGGGACGGCAGAAAGATCGCCGTTCATGCGGATATCAAAGATGAAGGCCAGAGCATTACCGTGATAAAGATCGGCACAACGGCACGGGATAAAGCTTCCGGGACCCAGGAGGCAGAACCCTCCAAAACAACGACGATCGTGGACACGGTGACCTATACCGGACTTACGGTGGGAAAGACATACGTTGTCAAAGGCGTGCTGATGGATAAGAAAACCGGGAAGGAACTTTTGATCAACGGGAAGACAGTGACTGCGGAAAAGAAATTCAAAGCGGAGAAATCCGCCGGCAGTGTAGAGCTCGAATTTGTATTTGACAGTTCTGCACTTGCAGGGAAGTCGATCGTCGTGTTTGAAGATCTGTATCACGAAGGCGTAAAGATCGCCAGTCACGCAGATCTTTCGGATAAGGATCAGACGGTGACAGTCAAAAAACCGGAACCGACGCCTACACCGACTCCGACGCCGCAGACCCCGACAGTCACACCTACGCCATCAAAGACGACGATCCCGTCAACCCCGGTGACCGAATCTCCAAAGGGAGACACTTTGAAGGCTTCCCCGGTCAAGACCGGCGACAATTCGAAGACAGCCTTCTATCTCATCCTCATGATCATCGCCGGGATCGGCGGAGGCGGCATGGCACTCATGCGGCTCAAAAGGAAATAAGAAAAAGAACCTAGAGGCAGGCGCTGCAAGGCGGAGAGATCCCTCTTACAGCGCCTTTTTTCATGCAAAGGAGGCACTCACATGCAGAAAAGACTCGAAGCTTACTTTAATGGAATCAGGAAACTCGGCAGAAAACAGAAGGAGGCAGGCATTGGCGGAAAAGAGAAGAAACCTGACGCTCGGAGGCGTTGACGCCCTGTTTTCCACTGAAGAGGACCGGCAGAGCGCAAAGCTGGAAAAGGTACAGGAGATCCCGGTTGATCAGCTCATTCCCTTTAAGAATCATCCGTTCAAGGTCGTGGATGACGAGGCAATGCTGCGGACTGTGGAAAGCGTTTCACAGTACGGCATTCTCTCCCCGCTCATCGCAAGGCCAAAGGAGGACGGCGGATATGAGCTGATCTCCGGCCACAGGCGAAAACACGCGGCGGAATTAGCCGGCCTGACAGCCGTTCCGGTCATCGTCCGTGAGATGGATGATGATGCCGCGACGATCCTGATGGTCGACTCCAACCTACAGCGCGAAACGATCCTGCCCAGTGAACGGGCATGGGCGTATCGGTTGAAGCTAGAGGCTATGAAACATCAAGGCGATCGTGGTGAAACAACTTCTCGCCAAGTTGGCGAGAAGTCATGGAGCGTCACAAAAGTCAGTCACGATGCTAATGAGAGCGAACGGCAAGTCCATCGCTTCATCCGCCTCACCTACCTGATTCCCGAACTTCTTGAGATGGTGGATCAGAAACAGCTGGCCTTCAATCCGGCGGTCGAGCTCTCTTATCTTTCGGACGAACAGCAGAATCAGTTCATCGAGGCCATGGAGTATGCGCAGACAACACCGTCCCTTTCGCAGGCTCAGCGCCTGAAAAAACTGGCCGCAGACGGGATGTGTTCCTTGGAGGCCATGTGCGCAGTAATGTCCGAGGAGAAAAAGGACATGCTGGATAAGGTCACATTTAAAGGGGATGAACTCCGGAAGTTCTTCCCGAAATCCTATACCCCGAAGCAGATGCAGGAAACCATTATCAAACTTCTGACCCAGTGGCAGAAGAAACGCGAACGAGACATGAGTTTATAAGGAGGAATTGCCCTATGAGAAATAACGATGCTATCACCTTTGAAATCGGCAGAAGAGACCTGGAAGTCATCCTGGGGAACCTTTCCATGACGATCGCAAAAATGGAAAGGACGCAGGAGGCACTTAAGGATGCTGCGGATCTGATCCGCGCGGCACTTCAGGAAGATGATTCTGATGAGCCGGATTGCGAGAACTGTGATCTTCCCTGCAGGCACAATCCCAATATTGCAGGAACTACGGAAGATAGTCTGGACGAAGAAGACTATGAGCTGCTGAAACAGCTGCAGGCTCTTGTCGAGGCAAAGAAGCAGGAAGGCGCGAACCCGGAGCTGGCGGAAAAAGAATTGCAGGAGGATGCTGGCATCACAGAACCTGCCAGAGAGGAAAAGTTTGATGCGGCAGAAGATCCCGATGATGAGGATGAAGCGGAATCCCTCGCTATCGAGCTTTTGAAAGCTGTCTTTTCTGTTCTTGCAGAAACAATCGAAAACGGGCATTGACAGAAATAGGTTGAATTGTAGCTATCCATGCGGTATACTGACCATACAAGTATGCCGTATGGAGGTGAAATCAATATGAAGATTGATACCCGAGCAATGATTTCGATAACTGAAGCGAACCAGAATTTTTCTAAAGCAACGAAACTTGCGGATAAAATGGGGAGTGTTACGATTCTTAAGAATAATACGCCCTGTTATCTTCTGATTCCGTTCTCTGTTGCTGAAAAGAATTCATATGCTGACGATGCAGATGTCATGAAACTGTCACAGCAGCTAATTGCTGAAAATATGGAAGCCTATAAGGTGCTTGCAAAATGATCAGTCTTACAAAAGAACAGATTATCATGATACACCAGGCGCTGATTGAAGCAACCGGCGGCAGTCAGGGTGTTCGAGATGAAGGCATGCTGGAATCGGCATTGGCAGCTCCCTTTGCAGCATATGGCGAGGAAGAATTCTTTCCAACAGTGGAGGAAAAAGCTGCACGCCTGGTGATAGGTTTGGTGAATAATCATCCTATGATTGACGGAAACAAACGAATCGGCGCGCATGCAATGTTGCTCATGCTTCGGTTGAATGGAATCAGTCTTCATTATTCGCAAACGGAATTATCAGATCAGTTTCTGGCAGTTGCTTCCGGAGAATGTGATTATGAAGACCTTTTACAGTGGATAATAAGCCATAAAGCATAACGAACTGGATATAGTATTGTTTGAGAAAAGATCGGCTGTGAGTCGGTCTTTTTTGCGTCAAAAGGAGGTGGTGATCCGTGCAGGAGGAAGTAGAAAACAGGACAGTCAATATCGTGGTAATGACGACACGGATGACGGTACGATCTATGATCGACGGACTGCGGAAATATATGAACGAGCAGTCTCAGATGAAGCAGCATGCCAGGCAGAAAAAACAGGACGTGAAGCTGGAATCGAAGTACCGTCAGAAGGAGCAGCGAAAAGCCGAAGGTCCGCACGGAAAGCAGACGGTAAAGCAGCTGGTCCGGCACAGCAACGGTCTGAAGCAGGTTCCGGTGCAGGGAGAACACCTGAAGGAGTTTGAAAAAGTCCTGAAGAAGTATGGCGTTGATTTTGCTGTCATGCGGGAAACGAAGGGCGATACTCCGAGATATCTGGTGTTTTTCAAGGCGAAGGATGAGTCTATGATCTCCAATGTGCTGCAGGAGAGCACCAGAAAACAGCTGGAAAAGGGGAAGGTCGAGAAGAAACCAAGCGTTCTGACGGCACTTAAGAAGGCAAAGGAAATGGTGGCTGCGACACCTGCAAAGACCAGGCAGAAAGAAAAGGATCTGTCACTATGAGAGTCGAGGAGTTTACGGGAAGGGCAAAGAAAGCCCTTCCCTATGTGTTTACCGGACTGATCGGAACAAATCTCGGAGAAGCGATCCGGATGTCAACGGGCTCCGATGCTTCTGAAAAGATCCTGTCTTTTATACAGGCTTTCCCGGTGGCATTTCGAAACTTCATGCCGTCTTTTCACCCGTTTGATCTGATGATCGGTGCAGCCGTCGCGGCGGTATTTGCGCTGATCATTCAGGTAAAGCGCATGGATGCCAAGAAGTACCGGCAGGGTGTGGAGTACGGATCGGCCCGCTGGGGCACACGGAAAGATATCCAGCCGTTCATCAATCCGGATTTTAAGCAGAACGTGATCCTGACGCAGACAGAGTCTCTTACTATGGAGAGCCGGCCGAAGAACCCGAAATATGCCAGGAATAAGAATTGCCTGATCATCGGAGGATCCGGGTCCGGCAAGACGAGATTCTGGCTGAAACCCAATCTTCTCCAGATGCACAGCAGCTACGTGATCACGGATCCGAAAAGCACTGAATTTAAGGATAATGGCTGTAGGGACCTTATGAGGTAGGGACTTACAGCCCATACATATCTGCTCAGGTGTCTGAGAACCCTTGGAAATAAGGCTTCTCAGCCATTTATACATTCTGAAAGAAAGGAGGCCGGAGCCAGATATGAAAGAGAAAATCACAGCCCTTTATGAGCGCTTGTCCCGTGATGATGAACAGCAGGGTGAGTCAAACAGCATTACCAACCAAAAGAAATACCTGGAAGACTTTGCCCGTTCCAAAGGATTTAGGAATATCCGCCATTTCACTGATGATGGCTACTCCGGTACGAATTTCAACCGTCCCGGGTTCACTGCCTTGCTGGATGAAGTCAAGGCCGGAAATGTGGCCGTAATATGCATCAAGGACATGTCGAGGATCGGCAGGAACTATCTTCAGGTCGGTTTCTATACCGAGATCCTGTTCCCGGAGAAAGGGGTCCGATTCATTGCTGTCAACAATAATATCGACAGCGACAGCCCGACAGAGAACGAGTTCACGCCGTTCCTGAATATCATGAACGAGTGGTATGCCAGAGACACCAGCAAGAAAATCAAGGCTATCTTCCGCAACCGCATGGAGCATGGCGAACGAGTAAGCGGCGCGGTTCCTTACGGTTATAAGATGAACCCGGAGGATAAGTCACTCCTGGTTGATCCGGAAGCCGCCGAAGTCGTGAAGTGTATCTTCGCTATGGCTGCGGATGGCAATCCGATCCGAACCATCGGGGAGACGCTGACCGCCGAGAAGATCCTGATCCCTTCGGCGTACTGGGAGCAGAAAGAAGGTATGGTATCAAGAAACCACAGGTATCATGACCCGTATCTTTGGACGAACGCGGCAATCGCCTATATCCTTGACCGCAAGGAATACCTTGGGCATACGGTCCTTGGGAAGACCGTCCGCGACAATTTCAAGTCGAAGAAGCGCCGCAAGGCCACAGAGGACGAAATGCTCTTCTTCCCCGATACCCATGAGCCGATCGTGGACCAGGATACCTGGGACAGGGCGAATAGACTGAGGAAACGAGCGCCGAAACGCACGAAGAACTCTCCCTTTTATCACAGGCTGTCTGGCATGGCATTCTGTGCGGACTGTGGGGCAAGACTTGGGTACAAGGCTCCGCCGCATGAAAAAGGGAAGGAATGGGATCCCCTGAAAGGCGGCTACCAGTGCGGGAACTACCGTAATATCTATCACAGCTGTGAGTCTCACTATATCAGCATCAAGAATTTGGAAGCGGCGATCCTTCAGGCGGTTCAGGCTGTATCCGGCTACGTTTTGGAAGACGAGGACAGGTTCATTGGCCAGCTCATGGAACAATGGGAGCTGAAGCAGACGCAGTCCTCTTCCGAAGACAAGAAGGAACTTGCCGCCGCAAAGCGCCGTATGACCGAGCTGGACAACCTGATCAAAGGACTGTATGAGAGCCAGGTCAGCGGAAAACTCCCGGAAAGACAGGTCCAGAAGCTCATCGTCCAATATGACGAGGAACAATCCCAGCTTGAGGGCCGCATTGTTGAACTGGAAGCGCCGGATGAATTAACAGCGCCGAAGAAGGCGGATATCAACAGGTTTATCGCCCTCGTAAAGAAGTATCAGGACATCACCGAGCTGACGGACGTGATGCTTTATGAGTTTATAGATAAGATAGTGGTCCATGCCCCGACAGGCGGCAAAACGATCTACCGCCAGCAGAAGCTTGACATCTACTTCAATTTCATCGGCCACTATCTACCGCCCATGCCTGAGATCTCCGAAGAGGACCGGAGGGCGGCGGCCCTGGCGGCCAGTGAAGCGAAAAAGAAAGCGAGATACGAACGCAAGAAGGTAAGCAGGAAGGAAAAACTGGCCGACTTGAAAGCCAGGGCAGAAACCGACCCGGAAGCCGCGAAGGAATATACGGAATATCAGGAACGTCAGCGTGAGATCCGAAGGAAGAAGAAAGAAAAGGAAAAGACCAAACGGCAAGCCGCTGAAACCGATCCGCAGGCACAGGCGAAGAAAGAAGCAAAGCGTATCGAGCGTAATAAGAAGAACATGGAGCGCTACTATCGCAGCCGTGTCCCGATTGGAGAGCTTGAAAAACGCGCCGAAACCGATCCACAGGCGGCTGAAGAACTGAGGATCCGCAGGGAAACAGAAGCGGAGCATAACCGTAAGAATAAAGAACGACGTGAGATGCGCATGGCTCAGGACCCGGCATATGCCGAAGAGATTCATAGGAAGACTGATGAGCGGAACAAGGCCAGGACTGCAAAGCGAAGCGCTGACCGCAAGGCCCTGATTGAAAGGGCAAAGACGGAACCGGATGCCGCCGCTGAGTTGGAGGCCATCAGGGCGAAAGGCCGCGAAGCTGCCGAGCGCAGCCGCCAGAAGAAACTGGCCAGGATGGAAGCTGACCCCGAATACGCCGCTGCTGAAAAGGCCAAGAGGAATGAGAAGGCCAAGAGGGCGTATCACTCAAAGAAGGAGAAGCTGGCCGACCTGAAAGCCAGGGCTGAAACCGATCCGGAAGCCGCCGAGGAACTTGCAGCAATCCGAGCTTACAGTGTGGAAGCATCGACCAAGAGCCGCAAGAAGCTGATTGAGGATGCCAAAACGGATCCAAATGCCGCCGCGAAGCTGGCCGACCAGCGAAGCCGCAGAAATGCAAAGGCCAAGCAGAAAAGAGACGAGCTGATAGAGCAGGCGGAGACGGATCCCGAAGCCGCCGCAAAGCTGGCCGACAAAAGGGCCCGCGACCTGGAAGCAACACAGCGATACTACGCAAATATGCGGGAACAAGCGGAAACCGACCCGGAAGCCGTCGCAAAGTGGGAAGCCCACAGGGAATACAACCGCCGCTATCTGAGAAGCTACCATGCAAAGAAGAAAGCGACATCCGCCGGAAAGGAGCAGGAAATCTATGATGTATGTTCTTAAACTAATCGGGAAGATTGTGATACTTCCAGTGGTCGTGGCCGTGACGCTAGTCCAGTGGTTCATGGCCTTCCTGGTTGGATTCTCTTCGGCTATTTTCTATCTGCTCGCCGGGCTCTTCCTGTTGGTGGCGGTCCTGTCGTACCTGATGGGACTATCCGCCGGAGCTGAGACAATGAAGATGATTCTTACCGGGTTCGTGGTCTTTATGATCCCGGTTGCCGGAGAGACAGTTATAACTGGCGTTGCCGCATTAAACGCAGTGATGCGTGATTTTATAAGGTCTTGAACCGAATAGCACTTGAACTTTTGGCAATGCTATGCTATCATATGAGCCATGGGCATTGCTATAAAAGGAGTATAGGTGATGGATCTTAAAGAGTTAAGAAATAGCATTCATTTCAGTCAGGTGGAGTTTGCCAAATTACTGGGCGTTTCAATAGCATCTCTACGGCGATGGGAGGCAGGCGATACTAATCCTTCTCCTATGGCTAAGGAAAAAATAGAGTATGTGGCAAGCCAGATACGAGATGGCAAGCTAGAAGACCTTTTGGAAGAGAGAAAAGAAGCGGAAGTGATTGTGTCAGTAGCACAAAAGGAACGCGATTTTTTCTTCTGTGGGGAAAAGTATACCGTCCAGTATATGCCCTACGTATATAACGGCCCCGCAGATCAAGTTGATTTTTTCAATACCCTCATCTCAATGCAAGAAAAGAAGAGCTGCAGTCAAGACTGGGAAAAATATAGAAAAAAACTATCAATCATCCAACTCGCAGACAATGTGGCAACTGAACAGTACTTGCTTGAGAAACCGAGAGATAATGCAAAGAGTTGGAGTGCTGATGTTGGTGCACATGGCTGGCACCGTTATGTGGGAAGATTTCCCGCGCAATTAGTACGAGCGATTATTAACCATTTTGATCTTGATGAAGATACTGTTTTGCTAGACCCCTTCTGCGGAAGTGGTACTGCATTAGTTGAAGCGCGTTTGCTGGGTATTCCGGCAATTGGAATAGAAATTTCCCCACTATCAGCTATGATGTCACGGGTTAAAAGTATGTTTCCTGATGATGGAGCTCAAATAGATGAGTATATAGATATGCTCCAAATTTTTTATCAGGAAACATGGGATCGGTTCCTTAATGGAAGGGAGATAAACAGTTTGTCATACCTGGAGATCATAGAAAGACCAGGTAATGCCATTGAGGCGTTCCCAAATTATGACAAGTGGTTTTCAAAGGATGCACTACTTGGAACGTCTATAGTTGTTGAGTATATCTTAAGCATTAAAAACGCCACATACCCAGCCGAATTTATTGCTACGGCGCTTTCAGCGAAAATGCGTAGTATTGGAAACGTCGATGTTGATGTTGTAAGAGCGGAATATAGGAAGACTCCACGAGAAAACGTTGATGTATTAAAGCTGGTAGTTAGCCAGCTCAAAAAGATGCGAAAAACGATAACGGAGATGAATTCTACTCACAAAGAGAGTATTCAGGGCGCTGATACCATTAATGTAATCGAGGGAAGCTGCTTATCTACTAACATTGAGCCAGGAAGTATCTCCGCGATTATTACTTCTCCGCCTTACGGGGTTGAGTCATTGAGCTATTTAAGAACCCATTTATTATCATTTAGGGCATTAGAACCTGTATTGGGAGTAGATCCTTACAATCTGGGAGTGGAAGTTGTTGGATCAGAATACCTTGATGGGGGCGATATTGATGCAGAGTCCTTATCAGTGATGAATATAAGTAAAACCTGTAAGGAATTCTTTTTGAATTTAGTTAATGACGAAAGTTTCTCTTCAAACAAGAAACGTGTTCTTATGATGATGAAATTCTTTGAAGATATGTATGTCCTAGCGCAAAGATTTGCTCATTGGCTAAAGGATGATGGAAAAATAGCCTTCGTTATTGGAAACAAAAAACTCGGTGATTATCTAATACCAACCGATACTATCATCACCGAAATATTTGAATCGTGTGGTCTAAAATACCAGGGAGCTATTGCTCACAAACTTAAAACAAATAACAGCAATTCCAAGGTCCCATGGCAAGATCGTATTATCGAAAATGAATTTGTGATTTTCTATAGTAAGGAGTTGGCTTGAGATGAATGAAAGTTATGTTCATGTTGCTATGAGGCAATTTTTGAAAAGAGAAGGATGGACGCTGGTCGCTGGGGAATACCCCGGGGGCTCAGATGATGAACTATATGTTTTAAGCATCATGGATCCAGAAGTCGCTCGTGACAATAGTCCTGATCCGCGTAGACATAGTGAAGGAGAAATAATTCCAGATCTTTTTGCATATAAGGACGGAAGGATGCTTGTTATCGAGGCGAAGCCCAAATATTCTGTAGCGGATAGAGAAAAGCTTAAAATGCTATTTCACACGAAGAAGAATCTAATGATTTTTACTATTAGAAAGTTTTGCGGAGAACACGGGATTCTTAGGGGAATAAACTTTGAAAAGCTGGATTATATTCCAACCTTAGCGTTTGGGAATGAAAATTATAAAGCGTTTGCAGAAGAGCCAGGCTTTGCACATATATATGTGCGTAGTTTAAAAGAAGCCAAACTTGTGTTTTTTGGAGAACAACTATGAAATCACCCGAAGAATTAATATCGGCAGTCAGCTCTCAAGACTGGGAGTTTGCGAATGAGGATACACAATATGCAAGTCATAATATCCATAGGTATTCAGGCAAGTTTATTCCTCAAATAGCCCGCTCAGCCATTCAATTGCTATCTGATCCATATGAAACAGTATTAGATCCCTATTTGGGATCTGGAACAACGGCGCTCGAAGCAATTCTACTCGAGAGAAGATGCATCGGCATTGATATCAATCCACTTGCCATTCTGATTTCAAAAGTCAAAACCACGGTTCTTCCTGTTAATCAGTTAGAAGAATTCCGTGGGAGACTCATAGAATCGCTGAATGCTTTAGATGGTGGTCAGCTGTCGTTTTCATATTATGACAACCTTTATAAAGGTGTGCTTTCCTCTCCGGAAGAAAGTGAGCGATATACCGATGCATGGAATCAAAAGTGGTACCAGGATCATGTCCTAAAACAGTTGATCATGATCTACGATGTGATAGAAGGGATACCGGAAATGGAGCTGCAGAATATCGCAAAAGTGGCATTTAGCGATATCCTGAGAAAATCCAGCAATGCTAGCAGTAAGTATCCTAATGTGATGTATGATAAAAATCATCCTGAAAAGCAACTGCCCTTGAAAAGCTTTGTTGGCAGTTTCAATGATGTAATAAATAAACTAATTGATCTATCACGTAGAGTAGGCGACACGTACTGCAGATGTCAGATAACGCTTGAGAATAATACAAACTTAAGCTTAAATGATGCTTCTGTTGATGCAATAGTGACGCATCCACCGTATATTGCTGCTGTCCCTTATGCAGAGTATGGTTCTTTAAGTTTGGAATGGCTCGGATTCAGTAGTAAAGAGCTTGATTCAAAGTTAACCGGTGGAAAACGTCATTCAAAAGATGTAGCTGTAAGATTCGAGAATGATTACAGACAAATGATCTCCGAAGCGCATAGGGTGCTTAAGAGTGGACGATATGCTTTCTTCATGGTAGGAAATCCAACAGCAAATGGGCAAGTTGTTGATCTACAGGAAATGACAATCCGCCTCGCACAGGAACAAGGGTTCAAGCATCGTTGTACTGCTGTACGAAGCGGAATGAATCGTCGAGGTAATAAAATGGGGTCAGAGAGCTTGGTGTTTTTCCAAAAGAGCTAAGCAATCACAAATCTTCATGGGTAATAAAGTCGTCCCTGAAAACAATTCCATCAGAGAACGCTTTAAACATCCTATACGTTTTACTAAGACGGTTTTGCTGATACCACCGAGCGCTTTCAATGTTCGCAAATTCAAGGATGACTGCTGATGATTCATCTCCATATAGATTAGTATATAACGCTGCCATGCCGGTGTATGGATCAGAGCGGATATTTGTCATCCCTACATGATAGAGTACAACACGTCGAATTTGGTTTGCAAAATGAACATTTAAACCATATCGACGATTGAATTCGGAAACGGGTATAATTTCCAATGATTCTGGAGGAACATCATACTGCTCAGGATTTCTTATTTCTCTTTCGGCAAAGTTATCTTGCTCAAGATATTGCTGCCTTTGAAAATCGGACTGAAGCATATACTCCGATAAGCCGTTGGAGCCAAATTTGTCATAGTAATCAAAGAAGAGCTTGAGGTATTGCTTTAGCCGCTGATCCTTTTCCGGAGTACGAAGCACCTCATATTGACGATCCACAGGCCAATTGATAGTAGTGACAGCCGTATTGTACATCTCTGAGACTCTTCTTAACGCATAGAAGAGTCTTAGATTCATATATCGGGGGCCGGCGGTATTTCCGCCATGCTTATATGCTGCATATGGGCCAAAGTAAACTGCTGGAATTCTTGCTTCTGCAGCTGCTAACAACCGGCCATATCGCTGTCCAACATTATGACCGCTCGGAACTTCGACTGTTCTTTCCAATACGAAAATGGTTTCATTGTTGTCCTGGAGAATAATGTCCGGGCGATCGTATTTCAGAACATCATATAAGCCCAAGCGCTCTATTTGTGCTCGCTGTGAAGGGATGACTTCCATCTCGGCATCAGCAAGATGCTCATCTAATGATTGAAACCAAATCCCCTCCTGAAAGTCATCACAATAGATTAAAAAATCCGACATAGCATTTCCTCTTTCTGTGTAATGGTTTTATGGTCATTTATAGAGATGAAACTCTTCTTTAGTCAATCCGGTATCTAAAGCCCGATACATATATCGAGATGCTATGGAAGAATACGGTTTCCACTTTTTGCACCGTTTTTGTATTGAAGCAGGCGAGCAATCATCAGTTTTATATAACCACTTATAGCTTTGTAAAAAGGCGACATCTTCATAAGGAAGAATATCTTGTCGATCTAAAACGAAAAGCAAATACATCTTTGCAGTCCAGGAACCTATTCCGTGAAGTGCTCGTAGTCTAGTATAGACTTCAGCGTCTGAGAGGCTTTCAAGCTTCGTAAAAAAGGAATGATCTTGAAGTGCAGCATTTGTGACGCTACGGATATATTTGATTTTTGAATTCGCTGTTCCTATGGTTTTAATATCTGCATCAGAAAGGTCTGCTATTTTTTCTGCTGTGATATATCCACCACAGAGAGTTTGCAGTCTTTCAAAGATCGCATTTGCCGCTTTAACAGAGAGCATTTGCTCGATTATTTCATGAATAACGAATACATAAGGATCATCATGCCGAGCATAGGATATCTCTCCAATTGTTGAGATAAGTTTTGCAAGGCGTTTATCCTTGGAGCATAAATACTGGATGGGTCTACTGTCAGCAGTAAGGGTAATTATTTCGTGCATACCCAATTCTCTTTCCGCTTAAAGATGCTTTTCAACTTCATTGAACAAATCCGTTAGGGATATTTCAAATCCGTCTGCAATCTTTTGGATATTCTGAATTGAAATATTACGCCTCCCTGCTTCTACAGAAGCGTAGTAGGTGCGATCCATACTGATTTGTAGAGCATATTTTTCTTGACTTATGCCGCGATCTAAACGCAGTTGCTTTAGAGCCTCTCCGAAAGCCGATTGAATGGTCCTTGCCATAGATCTTCACCTCCAAAATACAATTATAGGAGTACACGGTCTTTAAGGCAACGGACTATGAGCAACACTCAAAGAATAATGAGCAAATCAAAGGATCTCAACCGTGAAAAGTTGAGGGCTTTTGTTTTGCCCATCAGACAGAATCGGTGCGCAACGATTCTGTGAAAACCGAATAGGACTCAGCCAAGGCGCCGCCCTGGCTGAGTCGTATGAGGAAGCCGTTGATGCTTCGCTCCCCGCTCATTTGCGGATGACAGCGAAACGATCAGCGGCTATTTTTGTGGGACCGTCCGGTGAACGGTTCCACAAAAAGCCGGAAGGACCGGAACGAGCCGCCGGGCAAACGGCGAGATCCGGAACTGCCGGAAGCTGGGGTCAAGGGGAACGCGGTTCCCTTTGGCGGAGTTAAGAGGCGGCAGTCTCTTATCTGGGTGCAGGGGCGAAGCGTCCGGCGCGGGTCGAGGGCAAGGCCCCGCCCAGTTAAGTGATGGGAACCGTCACTTAGTACTGGGTATTACCTGCCGACACACTTCCCTGTTTTCGAGGATTCTTGAGGCAGGGGCAAAGCATGATTTTTAAAAATGGGAGGAACCAATGAAACTCACAAGACACAATGGAAGGTCCGGGAAGAACGGCGCCTATAATCCGAAGCACAATGATCGCCGATTTGACATCGGGAACAGTGACCATATCGACCAGGAGCGGGCAAAGCAAAACGTGTACTGGGACTGTTCCCAGGGATTTCACTTTCCTTCGGATCGGGAACAGGAAGACAGGATTGTTTACTCCTTCGAGCAGATCGAGCAGGCGTATTATCTGGAACACTATGCCGCCTACTGCGAGGGACAGCACGAACGAAACAGGCAGACCGGGCATTCGTCCAGGGACCGAATGCCGCAGGATCTCTGGAAGGACAAAAAGACCTGTCCGGAAGAATCGCTGATCCAGATCGGGACGATGGAAGCATCCGTGCCGCCGGAAGTTTTGGCCAAGATCGCGGCAGAGTTCTTCGAGGAATTTGACCGCCGCTTCGGATCACACATCCACATCTTAGACTGGTCACTGCATCTGGACGAGGCGACGCCTCACATCCATGAGCGACACGTCTTCGATTGTGAAAACCGCTATGGCGAGATCGCGCCGCAACAGGAAAAAGCGCTGGAAGCCCTCGGTTTCGATTTGCCGAATCCGGGCCAGAAGGCCAGCAAGCTGAACAACAGGAAAATGACTTTTGACGCCGCCTGCCGTGCCATGCTTTTTGATATCTGCGCGAAGCACGGCCTTCATCTGGATCAGGAACCGGAATACGGCGGACGTAAGTATTTGGAGAAGCAGGACTACATCCTGATGAAGCAGAAACAGCAGATAGAGGTTCAAGCCCAGCAGATCGAATCGAAGAAAGCGGATCTGGAAGCACTCACGGTCCGAATCGAAGACACCGAAGCCTTCGTTGAAGAAATCTCGGATGTGGCATACGAGAAAGCGGTCGAAGTTATGACGGACAAGGTCATTGAGGAAACGCATAACGCCGATTTCGATATGGTCCTGCATCAGGGGAAAAAGGTGGTCGACGATCCTGCACTCTCCCCGAAAGGGAAAGAGCTCGCCAACAGGATCTTCGGAAATCTTCTGCAGGCCTTTTCCGGGATGACGCAGGCTATCAGCTCTAAGTTGAAGCAGCTCTTCCATGAACCGGAAAGAAAGGACGAAGCGAAAGAACCGATCCGGAAATCCATCCGCGAGGCACTGGCAAGGAATCAGAAAAAGGTGGACGCCTACAACGCCGCCAGGGCCGCTGATCCGGACCAGCAGAGAAAAAAGAAAAACAGGAATATGGAACGATGAGAAGCGTCTGTTTTGATCAGGTTTACCGATTGATGACAGGCGCTTTTTCATGTCCCGGAGAGAAAGAAGGTGACGTATTTGGGGATCTATTCAGCGATAAAAGAACAGGTCAGCACCCGCGAAGTCGCGAAGCATTACGGCTATAAAGTCAGCCAAAACGGTATGATGCGCTGTCCATTCCATGATGACCGGAATCCGAGCATGAAAGTCGATCAGAATTTCATCTGTTTCGGATGCCAGGAAAAAGGCGATGTGATCCGGTTCGCCTCAAAGCTGTTTGGCCTGCCGGCTTATGAAGCCGCTGGCAAACTGATCAAGGACATGGGCCTCACGGTGAGTTTGGAAAACAGACCGGACGTGAAGCCTGGCATTCGTAAGAAAGCCAAGCTGAAGCGTCAGGATGAAGCCCGGTTCCGGCAGACAGTGGACCGTGTCTATAACGTCTACTGCGCCTATTTCCATCTCCTGAACGAGTGGGCGGATGTGTACGCGCCGAGAGCGCCGACCGAGGATCTCCATCCTCTTTTCGTCGAGGCCATGCACCAGAGGGAGTATGTCGAGTACCTTCTGGATCTCCTGCTCTACGGTTCAAAGGAAGACAAGGCTCAGGTCGTTATCGAAAAAGGAAAGGGGGTGATCGAGCTTGAAAAACGAATCAGGGAGTTTAAGTCCGGAGACAGAGTACGCACTTCACGAAACGATGGCGGTCCTCTCCCCGCCGAAGTCGGTGGAGGAAGTGAGGGAGTTACTGGACCTGACGGAAAAAGGACTGGTCAAGAACACGGTATCAAACGCGGAAATGATCCTGTCTTATGATCCTCTTCTCCGCAACAGCGTCCGGTATAACGACCTGACACAGAGGGTCGATGTGGTGAAACCGATGGGTTGGGAGCGCGGAAGCAACGGTCCGGCCCTGACAGACAACGATATCTTCAACTTCCATCTGTACTGTGACAGGACCTACGGGATCACTTCCAAAGTGCTTGTCGAGGAAGCAGTCAGCATCGTGGCGAATCGCAACGCTTACCATCCGATCAGGGATTTCCTGAACAGCCTGGAATGGGACGGCCAGCCGCGAGTCCGCTATGCTCTCCGACACTTCCTCGGTGCCGATGACAGCGACTATACCTATGAGATCATGAAGTTCTTCATGCTTGGGGCCATCACAAGGGTCTTCAGGCCAGGCGCGAAGTTCGACTATATCATCTGTGTAGTCGGTGACCAGGGAGCCGGGAAATCGACCTTTTTCAGGCTCCTGGCTGTCGAGGACGAATGGTTTTCTGATGACCTGAAGGATCTGGAGTCCAGCAAGGTCTATGAAAAGCTTCAGGGACACTGGATCATCGAGCTTTCCGAGATGCTGGCCACCAATAACGCCAAGAGCAACGAGGCAATCAAGAGCTTCCTCTCCCGTCAGAAGGAAGTGTACCGCACACCCTATGAGCATTATCCGAAGGACAGGCCCAGGCAGTGCGTCTTCGCCGGGACGACCAACAAGGTCAGCTTCCTTCCGAGCGACAGGACCGGGAACCGAAGGTTCCTGCCGATCAGCTGTTCAGAGAAGGATGCCGAGGTTTTCATCCTGGATAACGAAAAGGAGTCCAGGGAGTATATCCGGCAGATGTGGGCCGAGGTGATGGAGATCTGGCGTGGCGGTAAGGTCCGGCTGAAGCTCTCCAAGGAGCTGGAGGCCGAGGTCCGCCAAAGGCAGAGACGGTTCATGCAGGAAGACGTGGATTCCGGACTGATCCTCGATTTCATGCTTCACTTTGAAGGCGACCAGGTCTGCTCGAAGCAGCTCTTCAGAGAAGCCCTCCACAATGAGTTCGCCCAGCCCCAGAAATGGCAGTACAACGAGATCAACGACATCATGAACCAGCTGATCCGTGACGGTTCACTGCCGGGATGGCGATACTTCGACAGTCCGCGCCGCTTTCCGGGGACGGATTACGGCACACAGAAAGGCTGGGAACGTATCACTGACGCGGCCCCAGCACCAGAGAAGGATGTCAACCAACAGGCGTCAACCAACGATGGATTCCGTCAGGTCACGCTTGGGGACGACATCCCGTTTTGATTTCTGACACTTCGTTGACACCCTTGGTTGACGCTTCGTTGACAGGAAAAGCCTGCCCGGCACAGCTGGAAACCCTTGTATTTCCTGAACAGTTCATCCTGATGTCAACCAACAACGTCAACTTGGGGTAAAAGATTTATTCCGTCACGAAGTGGTGGAGATAGACGCAATAAGTGTTAAGGGGCTGGTTGACGTTTTTCGTTGACACACCCCGCCGAATCAAAAAGAAAGGACAACAAACCATGAAAAAGAGTAACGACAACGGATTCATCTTCAACGACGCGCTTCTGGCCTGCCTGTTCGGCACTCCGGACCGCAAGGACACCATGGAAAGGCTGAGACTGGCTTGCTCCTTATTCCCTGACAAGGATCTCCGTGACAGGGCCTTCATCCTGAAGGAGCGTATTGATGGAATGGACGATTTCAGCTGGACCGCCCTCTGCAAGATGGCCAAGTGGGAAATTGGCAAGTTCTTTGACTGCGAACGCTTCCTCTGGGACGATGACGGCGATCTGGACCTTGACGATGAGGACGAGGACACTGACGAGAAGGATTCCTTCCCGTTCACTCCGGTGGAGGACGCACATGGACACTTTGAATAATGAGATCATGAAGGAGACTCCGGCCACCGCGCCGGAGTCTTCCGGCTTGATCATGAAGAGCGGCGGGACAACCTTTGTCATTGGCCTGCATTTCAGCGAGACCAGTAAGGACACGCTTGATGACAAGGTTAAGAAGCTCATCAAGAAGGACGTGGAGAACGGTAATTTCTGATGTAAAGCCGCATTTTTGCTCTGTGCCGTGCTTTGTCCTAAAAAACAGTTGACAAAGGCGAGATCCTTCTCTCCTGCGGCCGCGCGCTTTTGAAGAACGGTTACCAGATCCGGGTGCTGAATACGATCAACTTCCGTAAGTCCATGAAATACAATCCTTTTGCCTATATTCACAGCGAAAAAGATATCCTGAAGCTGGTCACGGCTCTTATCGCGAACACAAAAGGCGAGGGCAAAGCAGGTGATGAGTTCTGGACGAAAGCGGAAACACTGCTTTATACGGCGCTGATTGGGTATATCCATTATGAGGCTCCGGAGGAGGAACAGAACTTCAATACGCTCTTGGAGATGTTGAATTCCATGGAAGTTCGCGAGGATGACGAGGACTTTGAAAATGCCGTCGATATCATGTTCAAAAAGCTGGAGAAAAAGGATCCGGAACACTTTGCGGTCCGGCAGTACAAGAAATTTAAAATGGCGGCCGGAAAGACGCTGAAATCCATCCTGATTTCATGCGGCGCCAGGCTTGCTCCGTTTGATATCAGGGAGCTTCGGGATATCACAGCCTATGATGAACTGGCGCTGAATACCATCGGTGACCGAAAGACAGCACTGTTCCTGATCATGAGCGACACTGACAGTACCTTCAATTTCCTGATCAGCATGGTCTATACGCAGATGTTCAATCTCCTTTGCGAAAAGGCGGATGATGTGTATGGCGGAAGGCTTCCGGTGCATGTCCGATGCCTGATCGATGAGATGGCGAATATCGGCCAGATCCCGAATCTGGAGAAGCTCGTGGCCACGATCCGAAGTCGTGAGATCTCCGCATGCCTGATTCTGCAGGCTCAGTCTCAGCTGAAAGCGATCTACAAGGACAATGCGGATACGATTATCGGTAATATGGATTCCCGTATTTTCCTTGGCGGTACTGAGCCGACGACGCTGAAGGAACTGTCTGAAGCCCTTGGCAAGGAAACGATCGATCTTTACAACACCGGCGAAAACCGCGGCAGGGAAACCAGCCACAGCCTGAACTATCAGAAGACAGGGAAAGAGCTGATGACACGGGACGAGTTGACCGTTATGGATGGCGGAAAATGTATCCTGCAGCTTC
>Ga0326511_10001297_pt1 | contig 20901 bp, 25 predicted proteins | sample 0_2496_0518_D_FD_203701 | JGI IMG/M metagenome (GOLD analysis project Ga0326511, IMG submission 203701) | Bovine rumen microbial communities from UC Davis, California, United States - 0_2496_0518 | ecosystem: Host-associated > Mammals > Digestive system > Stomach > Rumen | place: USA... | reverse complement strand
ATCCACAGAGGGTCAGATGTCTGTCTATTATCAGGAAATGATAGATGGACTTGATGACCAGCTTAAAGAACTCACCAAGATAGAGAAGGACCAGAGGACCTTCCTGGATAAGATGGGAGAGAAGGTTGGAACTGCAGTAGGCAGCTTATTTGGAGCTGATGAGGACCAGTCTAAAGCAGCAGGTAGTGCCATTATAAACTCCTTTACTTCTCAGATGGGAGAAGCAGGAGAAGTTGTCTCAAGACTTGCAACCAACATGGCTACAATGGGACCATTACTTGGAGCAATTGTCACAGCTCTACATTATGTAATTGGTGGACTGATGGAGACACTTCAGGAGGTCTTCAATGATTTCATTGCTTGGGGCATAGAGCCACTGAAAGAGTTCGGAAGAATGATTGGACAGATATTACTTCCTATATTTGAGGAAATCATGCCTTCTGTTGTAGCCACAGGTAAAGTCCTGATGAATCTGTTCCAAGCAATTGGAAGATTGCTGGCACCGATAGTTGAGATTCTCATGAGAGTCATAGGACCTGTACTCACAGTATTGGCTGACATACTTGTGTCCATTGTCGGAACAATCTCATGGGCCATAGACTGGATAGCCTACTGTATCACTTGGGTGCTTAACAAGGTGTCTTTCGGATGGATAGACCAGTCAGCCAATCCAGGAAGTCTGTCAAGTTATGTTGAGGGAATGTATTCCAACCCCGCTGAATCCTATTCAGCAACAGGTGCAAACTCCGTGGGAACTACAAACGCATCCTATTCAGGTGGAACAGTAGTCCACCTAACAGTCATAAATAACGGAAATGTATGTGGTGATGCAGGCATCTTGGAATTTGCTACCATGATTAAGAATGAGTTGGCAGATGCACAGTACCTTGGAAGGTGACCTGTTATGACTAATTATTCATGCTCATATTAGAACTTACTTCAAAGGCAACACGTCCAAATACAAATCCACCAGTTCCTGTATATCATTGTGTGGTTGATGATATTGTCAAGAATATAACTGTTGATGAGAACCTCACTACAAATCTGGAGAGTTCATCTTCCTTATGGAAGATAACTCTTCCACATGATTGTCCTTATTCTCTTGAAATCATTGCACAGGATGAACTGAAGGCAGTATTGAAGGATGTTGACAAAGACCATCCAGAAATCATATATCAGACATTCTTCACAGGATGGGTATCAAACTCATTCAACTATACAATAGACCAATATGGACAGAACGCCGTACAGATTACTCTTGAAGATAACGGAACACATCTTCTCAAGGCTCCCTATACAAAGCAGGAGTCAGAGGTAGTCAAAGGTAAGTTCTCATCTCTTGAGCCTGATAGTGATGGTAAATTGGGAGTTGTCCAGCAGATTTGTGAGAAGTGTGGAATCACCTTTGTAGGAGGTGTGACAGATGAAACAGAGGTCAAGGCAGTAGCAGAAGCAGCAGAGACCTGTGAAAGTCTGTTGAAGTCTGTCTGTAAGGAGATGAGACGTGCTTACAGTTTCAATGAATTTGGACAGTTATACTTGGTTCCACTGTCAACAGATTCAATTCCTGCAGACCCACCTCTCTATGACAATTCTTTGTATGATTCAATAAATCTGGTCAAGAGAGCAAGGACTTACAGAGGTTCAAGAATCAAATGGACAGAACTTAACACAACTCAGAATGCTCTTATATACAGAGACATAACAAATCAGTCAGCAACACATCCTGACTGTTACATAGAAATCAGTAATGGAACATATTATCCGTCACCTGATGGAGTTGCCTCTTACATTGACGCTACAGACCTCAAGAATGGTTCAGAAATCTTCTCAATAGACAATCTGTCAACAGTTGACAATGTGGTATTTGACCCTGCTAACTGTGCTGCAGCTTCAATATCCAAGTATGGTGCTAATCAGATATCTGTACTTGTGACAGGTCTTGCCAGTGGACACATAACAAAGTTACAAGCAACAGCTGATATGACATACATCAAGAATCATAATGTCATATATGGAAATGCCAAAGAAGACACTGAGTCCTCTATAACAGACAATCTTCATGAAGAGGAATGCAGATGGATACATGACAACAGTGACAATAATTACAATCCTGTTACCAAGTATGCTAACTTCATTGCTCAGTATGACAGATACAGTTCAAGAGAGTTCACATTCAAGACAAAGTATACATATTCTCTTGGACAGATAATACATCTGAATGAGAACCTTCACACTGGTCTTGACAACTATCTGATGGTCACCAGAAGGACAAGGACTCTTACTGCCTATGATGAGACCAATAGACAGTTCAGTGGAATGTGGACATATGTTGCTGTGTCAACCAGAGAGTTCAACTATACCAAGACTGTCACTGAAGAGAGTACAAGTATTCCACCTACAAGTTCATACACACAGGTACTTCCTGACATGGAAGAACTGTCAGGAATACAGCTGACAACAGATTTGTCTTTCCTGAAGAAGGATTTAAGAAGTTCCGCCACTCAGACAATGAACATATATGCATCTGTCATTGGTGAACTTACAGGAATAGTTGTGACTGCTTCTTATTCAGATGGTACTCCTATAACTGTGACTCCAGACCCACAAGTTGACAACAAGTGGTCAATAACAGTTCCCGAGAACAAGAATGTGCAGGGTGTCAATATAACTGCCCGGGTTGGTTCTGAAGACATGAACACAATCTATGTGTCTTATAATGACAAGACACAGTACTACAAGTTCCTGGGAAATTACAGTTCTGACCCTACTGAATCACAAGCTGATTCAGTCATTCTTGTACATGACTTCTATGTGAACACAACAGATGGAAAGACAATTGAATGTACAGGTAGGACAGAGACTTCATCTGTTCCAATATTCACTTGGGCTGAGATGCCGTTGAACGCCGACAACGCCAACAAGTTCCTCACTGCTTTGGAAAGTGTAACACAAGCTGGTATTCCACTTGAGAATCTGTCCAATCCAAACACTGTATCTTGGTTCAACACAATCATTGCAGCCAAGGCAGTCATTGACAATCTGTTCTCAAGATACATAACAATTCTGAATGGTGGTTCAATTCATAGTACTGCATATAGTGACACTGGAACATATGTAGGTCCTGGAGCTGGCTTCTATCTTGGAAGTGATGGAACCTTCAAATGCTATTCAGCAGATATGACTGATATACAAGCTGTGAATGCCAACATATCAGGAAACTCATCATTCCATGGTTCATTTGACTGCACAGTCATCAAGACCACACCTGAGTCTCCTTCAACATACATCACTTTGGATGGTTCTGTAGCAGATGGTGCTCAGGCAAAGAGATTGACAGACCAGATGATATTGAATGGGCTGATATCAGATTATGCACTTCAGCAAACCATATCACCAATGTTGCCTATACAGATTGTTGGTGTTTCTGGGATATCTTATATGCGAGTAGCCTATCAAGGTGGTTCTGTCCAATCTGGAACCGCCAGATACAGGTCAACATTACGTTTCTATGATTCGTCAGGAACAGAAGTGAATATAAGGAACTATGTGACCTGTTCCAAATCATCAAATCTGAACTGGGTAAATTTTCTGCACTCATCAAACTATGACCAAGGCTCAGATACATCATATCATGGACAATGGGCAAGTAATGGAATTCAGATAAAAGTTCTGACAGGACAGAACAGATTATGGGTTGATGTTCCTGATTCAAATAATGCTGGAGCATTGAGCTCAGGAATGCTGTTCAAGGCAAGAACCTCTCAAAGTATAGATGGAGTCACTGGATATCCTTTGTATGTGAAGGCATGAAACTAATTAAACAAGAGAGAACCAGAACAAATGAGTGAAGAACAACAGAAGAATCTTGAATTGGAGATTGAGAAAATAAAGAGTGAATACAACCTTCTTGCCACCACAATGAACCTCAATCAGCAGAATATACTGAGCAAGCTGAATGAGCTTGTGGCTGAGTTCAAGGAAATCAAGAAATATATGGAGACTGGGCTTGATTCCCGTATAGATGAGAGGATAGCCCTGAACGAAGGTAAGAAGGCAATCTCTCAAAGAAGGTTCTTATGGACTACCATTCTCTCCAGTGGAGCATTGTCAGCACTCATCAGCTGGATTGCCCGTGTGATTTCCTGAAGTATGAAAGTCCGTGACATCTATGAAATGGCCATGTCAGGCCATGTCCCTGAGAAAAGAATCTCTTTGGAAAGCAATCAAATACATAGAATCAACAGATTCAACGCCAAGGCCATACTCCAATATGACAGCAACGGGATTCTGCTGAATGTCTTCCGCTCTGCCGTGGAGGCTGAGAAGGCCGTAGGAATCTCAGCAGGGAGCATCTCAAAATGCTGTCACGGGAAGATGCCTTATGCGGGAAAGGCACATTACGTTTTCAGATTCGCTGAGGAGTAAGCATCCTTTTTCTTCAACTAATTAGATATCCAAGAATACTCAGGAGAAATAACATATGTCAAATAAAATAGTTCCCTGTAAGCTTTCATTGACACCACAGAACGGACTTTGCATATATCGCAGTGCAGACTGGACACTTGCCTTCAAGATAAGTGAGAGAGAAGGTCTTGTGGACACTCCAATAGATTTGAGTGGATATACAGCCCGTGGAGCAATCAAGAAGTTCCTTACAGATGAGACACCTATGGTTGAGATGTCAGTTGATTGTGATGAGGAAGGAAACATAGTTGCAAGTCTTCCTGCTGAACTCACAAAGAACATCCTTGTCAAAGGAAAGAACTTCTGTGATACAGACACATTCCAGTATGAGATTCAGCTTGTCGATACAGAGACAGGTGAGGTCTTTAGGTCATTATACGGTGATGTGATTGTGGTGGGCTCTGTCTATGACTCAAACGACAATAATTGAACAGAAAGACAATCAGGTCTATGAGATAAAGTCACCTGATAAATCCATCATAATATCTCCTCAATGTGTGCAGGAAAAGGTGATTGTGGATGGCCCCTCAAAGGTCAGCATAATCACTGTTCCTCCGTCATCCCCTGGCCCAAGAGGAAGGGGATTCTTCTATGAGGATTTCACACCTGAACAGCTTGCCGCCCTCACAGGCCCACAAGGCCCACAGGGAGAAATAGGTCCTCAAGGGCCTAAAGGTGATACTGGTGAACAGGGCCCTCAGGGAATCCAGGGTATCCAAGGAATCCAGGGTGAACCTGGACTTCAAGGAGAGAAAGGAGACAAGGGTGATACAGGACCTCAGGGACCACAGGGAGAGACAGGCCCCAGAGGACCGAAAGGTGATAAAGGTGATAAGGGTGACCAGGGACTGACAGGACCAGAAGGCCCTAAAGGTGATACTGGAGCCGTTGGAGCCCAAGGACCGAAAGGTGACAAAGGCGACAAGGGTGACAAAGGTGATACAGGAGCCACTGGGCCACAAGGCTCACAGGGTCCCAAGGGAGACACTGGTTCAACAGGCCCTCAAGGCCCACAGGGAGAAACAGGCCCCAAAGGTGATACAGGAGCCACCGGACCTCAAGGACCGAAAGGAAACAAGGGAGACAAGGGAGATGCTGCAACCATAACCCTCGGTTATGTAGTCAGCGGAGACACTCCCAGCATCACCAACACTGGTGATGAGCATGATGCAATCTTCAACTTCACCCTTCCCAAAGGACAGAAAGGAGACACTGGAGCAAGAGGACCAAGAGGATATGACGGTGAACCTGGAGCTCAAGGTGAGAAGGGTGACAAGGGAGATACAGGAGACACCGGCCCACAGGGTCCCCAAGGTGAAAGAGGCCCACAGGGTGAGAGAGGACCGAGAGGATATCAGGGTGAGACTGGCCCTCAAGGAGAAGCAGGTCCTCAAGGACCTCAGGGAATCCCTGGAGAGAAGGGTGATAAGGGAGACAAAGGTGATGCAGGCCTTGCCGCCACAATCGCTATAGGTTCAACCACAACAAGTCAGCCTGGAGGAAATGCATCCGTCACAAACAGCGGAACAACATCAGCTGCAATCTTCAACTTCACAATTCCCCGTGGAGAACAGGGACCTCAAGGAATCCAAGGTATCCAAGGAGAGACTGGTCCTCAAGGTGAGACAGGCCCACAGGGACCTGCAGCCACCATATCAGTGGGAACAACAACCACTGGAGAACCAGGGACAAACGCTTCAGTGACCAACAGCGGAACATCATCAGCCGCGGTATTCAACTTCACCATTCCAAGAGGTGCCGTGGGAGCTACAGGACCTCAGGGAGCAACAGGTCCTCAAGGGCCTCAAGGTGAGACAGGCCCTCAGGGAGCAACAGGTCCTCAAGGTGAGACAGGCTCACAGGGACCTAAGGGAGACACTGGAGACCCTGGAATATGGTATGGAACAACCACACCTACAGACCCTGATGTCAATTTCTGGATTGACCCAAGTGGAAGTCCTACAAGCGGATTTGAGGTGACCACCAACAAGGTCACAACCATCAGTTCCTCATCAACCAACACGGAATATCCTTCTGCATTGGCTGTCTACAACTATATACAGAGCCTTGATGGAAGTCAGGTGGCATATTAAGGAGACAGAATGAGTCAGCATCTTTTCAATGATACAGACATTACAGCCATAGCCAATGCCATCAGGACAAAGAAGGGAACTCAGAATACAATGACGGTATCACAGATGCCCTCAGAGATTGCTTCCATCCCTTCAGGTGGTGGAACTGACTACATGGAGCAGAGAGTCCAGGGAACACTGTCAAGCTATGTGATTCCGAATACTTGCACAAAGATTTCTTATGGTGCATTTGCATATCAGCCTATAACCTCAATCACAATCCCGAGTTCAGTGACAAGGATTGAGTCCAATGCATTCTTTCATTCATCACTTACAATCGTCACCATTCCTGATTCAGTTACATATTTGGGCAATTCGTCTTTCAACGGTTGCAGTGATCTGGTGTCTGTGACATTCAGCAACACTACTGTCATTGAGTTAAATGGGTCCTCTAATTTCAATGGGTGTTCATCATTGACAACACTCAACCATTTCTCCATTGAGAGAATAGCAGCTGATTACTCAGGATTGAGAGCAATTCCCAATTCTTGTTTTTCAGGAACAGCATTGGTTGGTGACATCAGCCTGGGAAGTTCAGCCAAGGTAGGCTCCACAGGATTCAAGAACAGCCAGTCAGCAGGAATCCTTTACATCCATCTTACACAGACGGATACTTCACTGCTTTCTACAAGCTATAATTTCTATTCAGGGTCATCATCATACTCATATTCCTTTGACCTTGACCATTGCAGGCTTGTTGTCCCATATTCAGCAGACCATTCAATACTGACTGCATATCAGACAGCATTTCCTAATTACAGCACAATCATGATAGAGGAGACTCCATAATGTCAGATATTTTCAAAGCGAAAGTAAACAACCAGTGGGTAGGTATTCCTTCACTGATAGGACCTCAGGGGACTCAGGGAGAGACAGGCCCTAAGGGTGACACAGGAGCCACTGGCCCTCAAGGCCCTCAAGGTGAGAGAGGCCCTCAGGGACAACAAGGACAGGCAGCAACTGTTTCAGTAGGAACAACTACAACTGGTAATCCTGGAACAAACGCATCAGTCACCAATAGCGGTACAACATCTGCTGCAGTATTTGATTTCACAATCCCCAAGGGAGATACAGGTTCTACTGGAGCAGCGGCTGGAATCAACTCTGCAACTGCCACATTGACAGTCCTTGGAAGGAATGACTCTCCCACAGTATCAGCCTCTGTATCAGGGCCTGACACAGCAAAGAATTTCTCATTTGCTTTCGGACTCCCTAAAGTATCAAAGACCTATTGGGTGACAGTCACTGCAACAGGATGGACTCTTGACAGTTCAACTGGAAGATATACAAAGACAGTCACATACTCAAGTGTCCCTATTGCATCAGATTCCCTTCTTTGGATAGGTGCTGACACTTCCAGTATGGATGAGATATACAGCAAGGTAATCTACCCATCGGGTCAGGGTGACCATTCACTGACATTCACTGCCTATTCACAGCCTACACAGACAGTCACATTCGGAGTCATGATAGTATGAGCATAAGATTTGTCGGTTATCCTACAATAGCAACAAGACCTAAGAAGCCTTTATCTTCTCTTTCATGGTCTGAGATATCTGACATCTCTCGTTCAGGTGATGCCCCTTATCTGTGCACATTGGGTGACTCCAAGGATGGGGCTATCCTTGTCTATCAGGATTCCTCCACAATGGTCTTCTCATTGGGTAATGTGGGAAATGCCTGTATAGCCTACAATTCATATCCTAACGGTTGCAGTCCGGCAACATGGCCTGAAACTGGCAGGAAATATATGGTAATCACAAGAGTGGGATGGTATCTCAATACCTCGTATGCAGCAGGAAAAGGAGTCACCTTGAGCTCAGTGACAAACAGTCTTTCATCAGATTTACGTTCTGTCATAAAGACGGTTACAAAAAGATGTGTAGGATATGGAGGTGCATCACCTTATAATGTGGATGCACAAATGACATTGTATCCACCTACAAAGGAAGAATGGCAGAGTTATCAGCAGTATATGCCTACTTCAGGAATCTTCTGGTTGAGGTCATGTCATAACTTTGAGACTGCCACATCTGGCAGCAGTTCATACACAGGAGTGACCTTTGACACATACAATGCATCCCAAGACTATTGGGGATATACAGGATTTGTGGACTATGTGAACTGGAACGGAAGGTCTGGAAGAGAAGGAAATGAAACTGAAAGACTTGTCCTTTTCTTTGAAGTCTGAGAAGCCCCTCAATGATGAGGGGATTTTCTTTGCCCTAAAAATCTAACTAATTACTTCATGAGCAACTATCTCACATATTCAATTGACGAAAAGACAACCTATTATCAGATAGGAAATGATTTAGAGAGACCAGGTTCAATCAAGCCAGAGGTGTATGAGGTATATTCAGGTATGCCAGGTCCCAAGGGTGATACTGGCCCCCAAGGCCCTCAAGGCCCAAAAGGTGATACAGGACCTCAGGGCCCTCAGGGAATACAGGGTCCTAAGGGTGATACGGGCTCCCAAGGCCCCCAAGGACCGAAAGGCGAACAGGGTCCTCAAGGAATACAAGGCTCACAGGGAGAAGCTGGCCCTCAAGGACCACAAGGTGAGCAGGGAATCCAAGGAATACAGGGACCCCAAGGAGAGACCGGACCGCAAGGACCTCAGGGAATACAGGGTCCTAAGGGTGATACTGGTGAGCAGGGTCCCAAGGGGGATACAGGCCCTCAGGGACCGAAAGGAGATACAGGTGAGCAGGGCCCCAAAGGTGAGACAGGCTCCCAAGGCCCCCAAGGTGAAACAGGACCGCAGGGTGAACAGGGTCAGGCAGGTCCGCAGGGTCCGACAGGAGACTCCGGTGTCTATATAGGGACAACTGCTCCCTCAGACCCGGATGTCAATGTGTGGATTAACCCATCAGGAACTATGTCATTCATTCAGTCTGACTGGAATGAGACTGATTCAACCGCAAGTGATTACATCAGAAACAAGCCGAACCTCTCATTGAAGGAAGACAAGTCCAACAAGGTCACAGCCATAAGCTCCAGTTCCACTAATACACAGTATCCCTCAGCCAAATGCGTCTATGATGCAATACAGGCAGGAGGAGGCGGTGGAGGAATAAGGACATACACCACAACAATCACATTCACAATGCCGTCAGAAATCCCTGCAGGAACATTGTGCTTTGTGAGATACAAGGGTTCTTCTGCAACCTATAGGGTGACTGTTCCATCAGGTCAAACCTGGTGGTGCATACAAGGATCATCAACAGGCCCTATGAGTACAGTGACAGTGACGTCAAGTTACGAGATAGGAACTTACTCAGGCTCACGGGAGTTCTCTGTCATGATGATAAGGATTTCTTGAGGTAAACAATGGCAACAGAAAACACATATATTCTTTCAATCAAGGAAAACAATCAGTGGGTGGGGATTCCTGCCATCAAAGGTGATGCAGGTCCTCAGGGACCGAAAGGTGACACCGGTGAGCAGGGCATCCAAGGGCCAGCTGGCCCTCAGGGTGAACAGGGCCCTCAAGGTGAGCAGGGAATCCAAGGAATACAGGGTCCTGCAGGAGAAGGTGTCCCATCAGGTGGAACAACTGGTCAGATTCTCGCTAAAGTAGATGGAACTGACTACAATACACAGTGGGTGAATGCTGGCAGTGGAGAGATAAATGTCATTGAGTCAATCTCAGTGAACGGAACACCTCAGACAGTCACAAACAAGAACGTTGACATAACAGTCCCCACAGAGACAAGCGACCTCACAAATGATTCAGGGTTCATAACCCTCAGTGATGTTCCTGCACAGGTTCAGACTGACTGGAATGCATCAACTGGAATGGCAAGCATCCTCAATAAGCCCTCACTGTCTGCAGTCGCAACCAGTGGGGATTATGATGATTTGAGCAACAAACCGACTATCCCAGTTGTTCCCACCAATGTATCTGCATTTACAAATGATGTTCCTTATGCCACAACATCACAGATACCGAATGTTCCAATAGAGAGCATATCAGTCAATGGAACAACACAGACAATCACCAACAAGAATGTGGATATCACAGTTCCAGCTGCACAGGTGAACAGTGATTGGAACAGTAGCAGTGGAGTAAGTCAGATATTGAACAAGCCCAATTTGGCTACAGTGGCGACAAGTGGTTCATATAGTGACCTTTCAAATACACCTTCATTGGCAACTGTTGCAACAAGTGGTGACTATGATGATTTGACCAACAAGCCTACTATCCCAGAGGCTCAGGTGAACAGTGATTGGAACGCTTCAAGTGGAGTAGCACAGATACTCAATAAACCGAATCTTGCTACAGTAGCTACAAGTGGTTCCTACAATGATTTGAGCAATACTCCCACCATTCCTACCAAAGTATCTGACCTAAGCAATGACAGTGGATTCATTACTTCCTGGGGTCAGGCAGACTGGAGTCAGAGTGACAATACAGCATCTGACTACATCAAGAACAAGCCCACAATACCAGCAGCTCAGGTGAATAGTGATTGGAACTCAAGCAGTGGAGTAAGTCAGATATTGAACAAACCTACTTTGGCAACAGTTGCTACAAGTGGTGATTATGATGACCTTACAAACAAACCGACTATTCCAGCTTCTCCAGTACAAAGCAACTGGAATGAGAGTGATTCTTCTTCTCTGGCCTACATACAGAACAAGCCTACAATTCCTGCAGCTCAGGTAAATGCAGATTGGAACAGTTCTTCTGGTGTATCAGAGATATTGAACAAACCTTCTTTGGCAACAGTGGCAACCACTGGTTCATATACTGATTTGTCAAATACTCCTACTATTCCAGCTGCACAAGTCAATTCAGATTGGACTGCTTCAAGTGGAGTTGCTGAGATATTACACAAACCAACCATTCCAACCCAAGCACAGGCAATAGCAAGTGGAGACACAGGCTATGCAACTGGAGACCAGGTTTATCAGGTTGTGGGAAATGTTGAATCCCTTCTTCTTGCATTGAGAGGTAATGTATGAGCATAGCGACACAGATTTCAGCTTTACAGACAGATAAGACCAATATAGCAAGTGCCATCACAAACAAAGGTGGCACTGTCAACTCAGGTGACGGATTTGATAATTTTGCAGATGACATACTGACTATTTCTGCATCAACTCCCACTCAGACAAAGAGTGTCACCATAACCACAAACACCACCACAACAGTTCAGCCTGATTCAGGGTATGCCCTGAGTGAGGTTACAGTTGTCACCAATGTAGGAAAACCAGATGTTCAGGCAATAGGTCAGAAGTTCATAAATCTTCAGAGAACCAGTGCTGGCGCTACTAATATAGACCTATCTACTCAGAGTGCTGTTACTGCTTTTACAGGTTTGTCAAAATGTACGGGAATAACTCTTCCTGCCCGGGCAACGGTAATCTACAGCTTTGCCTTCAGCTTCAGACCAGGTACTGTCTCAAATCCATTCAGATTTGAGGTTCCGGCCACAGTTACCGCCATCTATGATGATGCTTTCTGCAGAATACCTGGAGAGGAAGAGGCTGCCAATGAGTATAAGATGAACATCACATTTGCTGAGAGAACAAGCAATCTCACAATATGGGCCTATGCTTTCAGATACACCAAAGGGGATTCCATTGTCCTTCCAGCTAAGACAGTTTTCAGAACAAACAATAGAATAAGTGCCCCTGACAAGGCTTTCTTCAGGACAAATCTGAAATCCGTTGACTTGTCAGCCTGCACTTTGGTCACAAAAATAGGAAAGAGGATGTTCTATGAGGCAACTACTCAGACAGTTCTGTTGCCGAGCACAGTGACTTCCATTGACAATGAGGCTTTCTTCGGGGCTTCAAATCTGAACAATCTTGTGATTCCGAGCGGAGTGACAAGTATCGGTGACTATGCTTTCGCTGATATAGGTTCAGCAAATGAGATACACATTCAATGCACCACTCCACCAACTCTTGGAACTGATGTTTTCGGCTATGTCATCCCTACAATATATGTTCCGATAGGAACCTTGAATGACTATCTCAATGACAGTTCTTGGAGTGTATATAGTTCCTATCTTACAGAAGAATCTTCCTAATTTCCAATAGTCAGCTTCTCAATTATTCTGAGTAATCGGTCATTGGTTTCTTCCAATGACCTTATTTTTTCATTCAGCTCTGCAAATATCTGGAACTTCATGCCACCACTCCACCTACAATCACCACAGGAGATATCATATCAAGTTCAACAACAAATACCTTGTATGTCCCCAATGACTGCATGATTGTGGTGCCTTGGAGTGCAGACCACTCAATTTATACTGCATATACAACGGCATGGTCAGGAAATGCCACACAGATATATGAGGCTTCTGCCCCGACACAGCCTGTATAAATCAAAGACCCTTCAAAAGAGGGGCTTTTCTTATGCCCATAGATTCAACTAATTAACAGGAAACCACTTTCCAGGAGATACAGATGAATGAAAAAGCTGTTTTTGATTTTGTGCTTCTGCTTCTTGGCTATCTTTTCGCTTTCGGCTGTGGATACTTCTTATGTAAGAGTAGAGACACAGGACTGGCTGACAATACAGGAGTATGTGACAAACTCTCAGACTCAATTGAAGGAAGCAAAGATACAGCTGGAGACGTTGCAGACAGACTTGGAGACCTCATTGAGTCTGGTTCAGACATTGAAGCAATCTTCAACAAATATAGAGAGTCAGCTCCAGAGGACAAGAAGCTGGAATAGGATACTCATAGGCTCACTGTCAGTGAGTCTTGTTGTCAATGTTGTCTTCATCTGGTTATTGTTGAAATGAAATGCACTCCCTAATTCCCCACAGTCAATTTCTCAATAATCCTGAGTAATCGGTCATTGGTTTCCTCCAATGACCTTATTTTTGCCTCCAATGTAGCAATCTTTTCCTCATACCTGTCATTGTAGGAAAGAGGGCGGTTAATGTCATTGTCTTCCTTTACTCTTTTCATCTGTATGACTCTATAGACACCCGATTGGCTTAACCCCAATGCATCGGCAATCTCATGGACACGGAGGCCTTCTTTCTTCATTGTCCATATACGTTCCTTGATTTCTTCTGTCAGTCTTTCGTTCTTCATGGAATTCAATATACAGCTCCAAAATATTTTTGTCAATCACAAAAAAAATTCCATAGACTATTGACAAATATTGTCAAATATGTTATCTTATTTATGTAAGGAACGGGAAGTTCCAAAGGAGAAAAGCCTATGAAGAAGAATGAGATTATCAAGGTCAATGTTGGAAGACAGATTATCACCCCTGAGACATCAAAGAACCAGCCTGTTGGGAACATTCCCACAGAGGTCAAGACACTCGATGTGGTAGTTGACAGTGTGGGTAAGTCAATCATCAAGGGTCACTACCTCAATGAGAGTGACGGAAGATACCTCAAGGCTGAGGAGTATTTTGACATGGACAGCATGATTGACATCACAGAGTATGTTGTTGTGAGAGTTGAGATAGACAGAGAGACCGGAGCTGTCTATGAGTATAAGGTGTTTGCTGATGAGGAAGCTGATTACCATGAGTGTGAGAAGCTCAGAGAGGAAGCAAAGAAGCAGGGTCTTAAGAAAGGAAGCAATGCTTGGTGGAAGTTCATGGGAAGAGCCTTCCTTACAACAGCCTATCCCAGTGTATATGCTTGGACAACTGAGAAGAAGGCTGATGGAGTCCTTGTGGCTTGACAAAAAAACTCCATGGAGACTTGACAAACTCCATGGAGTATGGTAAAATATGGATGTAATGAAAAAGGAGAGAGGAAAGACCTCTCCCACAAAGGAGAAAAGCTTATGACAAGAAAAGATTTCAACAACAAGTATGGAATGTCGGATTTCACAGAGGGATTTGTGACCTTTTGTGTGGAGAACAACAGAGGAAGCAGACACATTTTCAAGGTGGTTGCTTTTGATTACTCTAAGAGCAAATCAGCAAGAAACTGGTATGATGAAGGGTCCAGCATGAAGGTGGAAACCTTCTTCAAGAGATACAATATTTCTTCTTCACTTATGGAGAAGGCTTGTGAGCTGGCAACAAGTATGGGGCTGGCAAATAAAATCACCTTCACAATCGGTGGTGAAGATGTGGTGTGTGAATACAATCACAATGAAGTTGAGTTTTAAGAGGAGGCATGAGAAATAATATGAAGAACATTGGTAGAATCACTTGGAGTAAGGGAACTGATGATGTTGGAAGACCTTGGTTCAATGCCCTCACAAAGGTAGTATGTTGGTTCAAGAATGGTGAGTGGGGAAATGCCCTTGAAATCTCCACTGAATCGGGGTTTGGAATGGCAGTTGGTGGAATAGAGTCCTTAGCTTACAATAAAGATGAATATGACAAGGTTTATCCTTTCTATGAGGATGCTTGTGAGCTGGCTAAGACCAATTTGGATATTAGGAAAGTCTATTACCTCTATGATTGGAATAGCTGTAGATGGAATAGATACACTTGGACTGAAGCAGAAGGTATGAAGAGAGCTTGAGGAGGCTTGAAGAAATGACAAAGACAGAGTTCATTGAGAAGTATGGGAAAGGGATTGAGGGATATGAGATTGAGCTTGACTATTCCGAAACAGGCTCAGTGTTCTTAATCGTGATGCGCCCCAACTATTTTGGGTCAAGATATGATGGCTCAAGGATTGTAAGATGGAACCCATCATACAAGAGAACAGTTGATGAGTTCCTCAAAAGGAACCATCTAAATCCTTCAATAGTGGAGTTCGGTAAATCATTGTGCAACAGATATGTTGTTTTCAGCGATGAAGGTGACGAAGTCACAGTGAGAATAGGATAATCTCCTTACAAGAGACCCATGAGGGTCTTTTTTTATGCTAAAATGACATCAGAGGAAGTGAAGACATGGAGCATACATTTTTGATGCATAGGGTAGGGTCAAAGCTTGATTCTGATGTATATATCGCCTATACTCTAATCAAAGGAGTGTAGCCTATGATATATGCATACGCAAGAGTCAGCACAGAGGAACAAGGAGCTTCCTTACCAGTTCAGATTTCCTACATGAAGAAAATTGCAGGAGATGAACCATTCACTCCCATTGAGGAGAAAGGAAGTGGGAAGGACACCAACAGACCACAGCTTCAGCATATCCTCAACACCATACAGGAGGGAGACACCCTGATGGTGTATGATTCATCCCGCCTTTCAAGGAACACAGAGGATGCCCTTGAGATAGCAAGGACACTCCAAAGAAAGAACTGCAACCTTGTCATAGCTGGAAAGAAGATTGACATAGGACAGCCCATAGACAAGATGCTCCTTACAATCTCAGCTGGTTTTGACACCTTTCAGAGAGACATACAGAACCTCAAGAGCAGAGAGGGAATAGAAGCCAAGAAACAGGCAGGTGAATGGGTTGTCAGAGGTGACCTTTTCGGTTGGAGAACCTACAAGACAAAAGGACAAACAATAGCCCAGATTGACCCTGTGGCCTCAAAATATATCAACTATATCTTTGAACAGTATGCTACTGGACGCTCAGCCAATGACATATCAAGGGAGTTGGAGAACATCATAGTTCCAGGATTTGAGAGATACAGATTCACCCTCTCCAACATCACAAGGATGCTGAGGAAGCCTCTTTACATGGGATACTATTGTCCACAGAAAACAGATGTCCACAAGATGTCAAGGGATGAACTTGAAAGTATCCTCATCAAGTCCACTGTCTACCCTGAGATTGTATCTCCAGAACTATGGTGGAATGTTTTTGACAACTACAGACTGGTGAAAAGAACCCATGCCAAACAATACCCCTACAAGTGGTCCTCATATGAACTCTCCACAATCTTCCGCTGTCCTTACTGCAATGTAGGTTGGGCACACTACTACTACAAGGGGAAACATGACCATGTTCTTGAGAAATACAAGGCCCTTGCCCACAAATGCACAGAGGGTTGCTACAGAATGTTTGACAAAAACGCTATGGAGACAATCATGAGAATGTCCCTCATACTCACCTTCATTGACCATGATGAGGTTGAATGTTTCTTCAAGTCAGAAAGGGACAAGGTAGGAGTTGAGAAAACAGAGATGGAAAGTGAGCTGGAGAACATTGAGAAAATGATGTCTCAGAACAAGAAAAAAATGGAAAAACTCACTGATTTGGCTATGGATGACCTCATAGACAGAGATTCATTGAGGGAAAGAATGGGAAAACTGAAGGAAGAGAACACTGAACTGATGAGTAGTAAAAACGCACTATTGACCGCAATCAGACAGAAAGATGCCTTCATAGATGATTTGTTAGCTGATTTGACCAAGGATGTATTGGAGGAATACTCCCAGCTTTCTCCTACCTTGAGAAGGGATACATTGAGGAAGTATCTTGTCCATGCTTGGGTGAGGAATGAGGGGTTTGAGATTGAGTTCCTGAACGGAAAGAGGTTCATCACAGATATGTGGCCTCTCATGGTGAAGAATCTGAAACCTCTCCATGTGAAGGTGTATTTCAAGGATGAGTTCCAGTATGAGGTTTCCTGCGGATTCAGAGGTGAAGGTGTGAGGTTGAAGGATGAGGATTACGGTGATTCTGAGACAAATCTTTTCTTTTATAACAGGAACAGAGGGATTGAAAGGAAAGTGAATGACTGGCTCGGTAAGATGTGATATCCTTGAACCATGAGAGCAATATTCACAATGAAAAACGGATACTCCGTTATCTGCGATTTTTGGGGGAGCTGTGACTTTGTGACCCTTGATGAAACAAGGATAAGAGGAAACAACTTCATGAGGAGCCCCAAGAGATTGGGATGGGGTCATTACCCTGAGTTCGGACTCAAAGGAAGCTATCTTGCTCCAGATGATGACAAGCAGGCCGCCAATGAGGAAGCTGACCTTGTAGGATGGGAAGAGGAAGATGGGGAGATTGTCTATCACCTCGGAACCATTGCCTATGTTCCTGAGGGCTGCAGAATCATAAATCCATGGAAGGATTTCACAGACAGATTCTACAATGATGATTTGCATTTCAGGCTCCCCAAAGACAGAAAGTTCATTGACAAGGTTCACTACATAGGTGTAGTGGGATTCAAGGTGAAAGACAAATATGTCTTCAGCTTGGGTGACGGAACATATGTGGATTTCAGGAAAGACGGAGGAAACCGCGATTACCAAGGAAGGTAGTCCTGCAGTTTCCCACCAGACGCTCCAGGCGGGTCATAGGAAGGACTTTTACTTATCAACTGATAAGAACTTCTCCAAGTCAAAAAGTCTCTTTCTGAGGGGTTTCTGTGAAGTGGAACTAATTGTTTCATGTACTCACAGAAACAGAAGACAAAGTTCCGTGGTTCATCCAAATGGAAGAAGTTCAGGCAAAGGCTGAAGAAAGAGAGGAAGGTGGATGCCCTTACCCTCAAGCCCCTGTATCCCAGATTCAATCTTCATCACATGGACCTCAATGAGGACCACTATGAGGACATAACTGATGAGAGCCGTTTCCTATGTCTGAATCAGCAGTCACATGAGTTCCTTCACTGGTTCATGAGGTATGCTCTCTCTGACCCTGACATCATGAAAAGACTTGAGGAAATCATTGAGGAACACAAAAGGATCAACAAGATGAGCTTATACTAATTATGTAGTCTATCGGGTTTTTCTCCCATATTTGATGATAGTCATTTTATAACCTCCTTTTCCACTCTCACAAATGAGAGTGGTTTTTTTTGCCTGATTCCTGTGAAACATTCTATTGTGAAACACTATCGTTCCGAGAGGAAGGAAAGTTCCCTCCCAAATGATTGTTACGACTATTATGTATGTACCTGACTATTATGTATGTACCTGACTATAGTGAATATACCTGACTATTATGATTGTACCTGACTATTCTAAAGAAGTATACTATCAGGACCAATAAGTGTGAGTGGTCTGGAAGACCATTCACTCCAATGCATCCATCATTCAGATTCTTTTTTTGGAAGCTTCTTATCAGAGATACATAGAAGAAGTCTGTTCTCATAGGAAAAAACAAAAACTGCCCCAGTGTTCCGCCGATTCCGTCAGCCGCAGCTTATATTATTTTTGTGTCGGTCAGGAATCTGACTAACTCAGTATCAAACATTAGATTTCCCCAGGGTGGGAGTAGCCGGCCAGTGAAACCACCACATTTTTCTCAGGGATATCTGATGTGCAGGAGAAATCTAATAATGAATGAAATCACCTTTTTTGATGTGCCAGCCATCGCAAACAAGCTGGGTCAGGATTCATCTTCAATAAGAAGGGCAGTCCTTCTTGTCATATTATATCTCCAATACATCGCAGCCCTCATCAGCAACAGAGAATCAGTGGAAAGCCACAATGACTACATCATATCCACATATGAGATTCTTTCAGCTGAATCCTCAATATCAGCAGAGACCTTACGCAAGGACATGGGATTTCTTGAAGGAAGGTATCTCATAGTATCCAAAAGGGCATCCAACGGAATCAAGTTCAAGCTCAACATGGATAACATCTTTGATTTCATAGAGGGAGCAAGGGATGAATACTCTACAAAGGTGAATGGAGCAAGGAAAAGAAGTGAGGAGAAGAGGACTGACAAGATAGACAGGCTCAAAGGGAAGGCAGAAGAGAGAATGAGAATCATAGCTGATGTAGACCCTGATGACCTTGATTCCCTTACAGGGCTTCTTGGAGAGGAAGACGGATGGTTCTTCTATCTGTTCAGCCATTATTACAGAAGATACACAGGGATGGATTATGAGTGGTCATTGGTCAAGTTCAACACACTGAAGTCTGTATGGAAGGGTTCAATCCACAAGAGATATGCAGAGTTCGGTCTGAGTAAGGCATTGAAGATTGCCTTGAATGACAGAAGCAGCAGACATCTTGAAATGGTATGGAGAGAGAACTTTCATCCTGATTTCAAGGATTCCCTTATGGGTGATGTGGAAGTCAGCGGTGAAGTCTATTATGATGGACTGCTGAAATAGAGAAGAATATAAATGTGTCAGAGGGCCAGTCAGGAGCTGGCCTCTTTTTTTTGTCTGATTCCGCTGAACAGATGATAAGGACTTTATACTAGAAGTAGAAAGTTGGAACACAGAACTTTCAACTAATTAGATATCAAACAACAGGAGAATACAAAATGGCACTAAGACAAGTCATGGAAATCCCAGAACAGAAGAAGGTATATGTGAAGAAGTCATCTACATATGATGATGATTTCCTCTCTCAGAAGGTTGATTTACTTGAAGGTAAGATAGCACAGACATTGCCGATTTTCGGTACAAAGCTTGTTGAAGGTCTGTTTGAGAAATCACAGGTGAAGGAATACCTCAAGGCTCTCATTACAGAGTATTTCAATGGTATGCACGCCTATTGCTTCAATGAATTGAAGTCTGTGGTGAAGGCACGAATGAGCAAGGACAATTACGATTTTTCTTTTGAGAAGTTCAAGGAACTTACGATTGAGCTGGAGAAAGAATATGCAGTTATTGAGGAGCTTGGTATTGAGCCCACATCTGTCATAGATGCTTTTGCAAGAAATCAAAGCCTATGGTTCCAGAAATCATTTTCGTGGGGTAATTGAATGAGAAGAGGTCAGAAAAGAGATATTGAAGTTTACAAGGTTGATGGAGAGTATGTTGATACCTTCAGGTCAGCAAGAAAGGCAGCTGAGTACTGCAACATAACTTCCACTGCGATATATCTTGTTCTTCATGGAAAGCTGAAGCAGGCACAGGGATATACATTCAAGGAGAGAAAAGATGTCGAAGCCTCAGGAAAGGAGAAATTATGATACGCAGACTCTGCACACACGCTGGATGTAATAGATTCCGTCTTGAAGGACATACAGTCTGTGAAAAGCATTTGTCTGATGAAGAAGCCAGGGAACAGAGAAAGAGAGAGTACTTTGCCAAGAAGTACCAGCATACACAGTCAAGGGCAGTAGGATTCTATCAGTCAGCTGAATGGAAAAGTCTTTCAAGGAGACTGCTGAATGAGAGGAAGTACTGTGAGTTCTGCGGTGAATATGCCACAGATGTCCATCACATAAGACCTGTGGCTGACTGTCCTGAGCTGGCATTGGATGAGGACAATCTGATTGTGTTATGCAAGGCCTGTCATGCCCGTGAAACTGAAAGAGAAAGGAAGGAAAGGAAAGGAAAATGAACGAAGAATACTATACATTGCCTGATATCTGTGGAGAGTGTGTGAATGGAAACAATTTCCGTGAATGTCAGCTCCTACCTGAAGAAGAGAAGTCCTGTCTTGAGAATGGTGCACTTCTTTTTGAGAAGAAGGAAGAGAAGTGAGTGACATGGTATCCCTCCTCGAAAAAAAGATGATTTTGCGTATAT
>Ga0326511_10001296_pt1 | contig 20901 bp, 17 predicted proteins | sample 0_2496_0518_D_FD_203701 | JGI IMG/M metagenome (GOLD analysis project Ga0326511, IMG submission 203701) | Bovine rumen microbial communities from UC Davis, California, United States - 0_2496_0518 | ecosystem: Host-associated > Mammals > Digestive system > Stomach > Rumen | place: USA... | reverse complement strand
CATATAGTTCCTATATACTTCTCATATACTTCTTATATCACCTATATAAGAAGTATATGAGAAGTATATGAGAACGATATAAGAACGATATAAGAAATGCCGAATTATGTACCTCTCGGACCCCTCTCGGGTAGGGGTTGGAGAGGGTGGAAAAAATTTTTTTATAAAAAATACAAATACAGTTGAAAGTTTTTTTGATTGTGGAGTACATAAAAAAAAATAATCGATAAAAATACAACAACATGAAAAGGACAGCAGCAATAATTCTATCGCTTGTCGCACTGGTTGTTGCCTGCCAGAAGGACGACATCACCGTGGTGAGCGACACCACCTCGGGCAACACCTCCGGCAACGACGACAACGGCGCGGACACCACCACCACCGTCACCACCGACTTCGACCGCACGGTGACCATTGTCTTCTCCACCTCGGGGTCGGCCACCGTCACGGGCGCCGAGGGCAACGTCAGCGCCACCGTCAGCGGCAACGACGTCACCATCCGCAACTCCGGCGACGAGAAGGTGCTCTACGTCCTCTCCGGCACCACCACCGACGGATTCCTGAAAATCTACAGCGGCAAGAAGCAGGGCATCCAACTCAACAGTGTGAGCATCACCAACACCCGCGGCGCGGCCATCAACGTGCAGGGCCTCGAGTCGACGCCTGCCAAGGGCAAGCGCGTGGACCTCATTCTCAGCGGCAGCAGCAGCCTGGCCGACGGCGCCACCTACAGTCTGACGCCCTCGACCGAGGACGAGAAGGCCACGCTCTTCAGCGAAGGCCAGATTGTGTTCAGCGGCAGCGGCGCCCTCACCGTTACCGCCACCGGCAAGGCCGGCGTGACGAGCGACGACTGGGTGCAGTTCCTCGGCGGCACCACGGTGAACGTCACCTCGACGGCAGGCCACGGCGTGCGCGGCAAGGACTACATCCTCGTCAGCGGAGGCACCATCGGCGTCAACGTGTCGGCGGGCGGCAAGAAGGGTTTCAGCAGCGACAGCCTGGTGCGCTTCGACGGCGGCGAGACGACCATCAAGGTCACCGGCTCGACCGTGGTGACCACCACCGACGGCGTCACCGACACCAGCAGCACAGCGGGCGTCAAGGCCGACCAGCTGTTCGAGATGAACGCCGGCACCCTGACCATCACCAACAGCGGCACCGGCGGCAAGGGCATCAGCGGCGACGGCAACGGATACTTCCGTGGCGGCACGGTGAACGTCACCGTGACGGGCAACAACTTCGGCTCCTCCAGCGGCGGTGGCGGCGGCCATGGTCCCTGGGGCGGCGGCAGCAGCAGCGACAACAGCGTGGGTGCCAAGGGCATCAAGTTCGACGGCGACATTGTGATTTCCGGCGGCGTCATCACCGTAGTCGCCTCCAAGCACGAGGGCATCGAGACCAAAGGCACGCTGACCGTCACCGGGGGCGAGGTCTACAGCCAGTCGAGCGACGATGCCATCAACTCCGCTTCCGACATGACCATCAGCGGGGGCTACGTCTGTGCCTACTCCACCGGCAACGACGGCCTCGACGCCAACGGCAACCTCTACCTGCAGGGCGGCGTGGTGTACGCCATCGGCGCTTCCTCGCCGGAGATGGCCATCGACGCCAACACCGAAGGGGGCAAGAAGCTCTACGTGCAGGGCGGCACCATCATCGCCATCGGAGGCCTGGAGAGCGGCTCGCAGCTGACGCAGAGTTGCTACCGCACCACCTCCTGGACCCGCAACACATGGTATTCCATCACCGTGGGCAACACCACCTATGCCTTCAAGACCCCCGCCAGCGGCGGCAGCGGACTCATCGTTTCCGGCTCGGAGCAGCCCACCGTGAAGAGCGGCGTCAGCACCGAGGGCGGCACTTCGCGCCTGAACGGCATGCTGCTGGACGGCGCCACGGTCAGCGGAGGCAGCAGTGTGTCCCTCAGCAGCTACGGCGGCGGTGGCGGATGGGGATGGTAGGTTCAGTTATGAGTTAAGAGTTAGGAGTTATGAGTTTAGAGTTTAAAGGCATGAAATACTCTAGTGTTATATTGGCAGCGGCCCTGGCGCTGCTGCCCGTGGGGGCGGCGGCGCAGACTGAGGAGAGCCTCGACCCCGAGGTGGGCGGCCGCGTGGCCGTTACGCTGGACAAGAAGATTGTCAAGGGATTGCATGTTTCGATTGAAGAGGAGTTGCGTTTCGACAACAATTTCGGCGCCTTCGACCGCTTCCACACCACCCTCGGCGCCAGCTACAAGGTGCTCCCCTACCTCAAGGTGGGCCTGGGCTATTCGCTCATCAACGGCTACAGTTCCAGCAACTCGGCCTTCAAGACACCGCGCCATCGCGCCTTCGTCGACGTTACGGGCAGCTACCGTTTCGGCGACTGGACGGTGTCGCTGCGCGAGCGGGTGCAGATGACGCACCGCACGGACAGCTTCAACGAGTATCAGAATCCGGCCAACGCCTGGGCGCTGAAGAGCCGCGTGAAGGTGACCTACAAGGGGCTGCGCCGCTGGGAGCCCTACGCTTCCTTCGAGTTGCGCAACACGCTCAATGCGCCGACCGTCAGAGCGGTGTACAACGAGGCGTCCGGCACCTGGGGCTACTACAATGGCGGTGCCTTCACCACTGCTGGCGAGGCCGGATGGTTCCTCGACGGGTTCAACAACATGTACGTCGACCGCCTGCGCGGCACCCTGGGTGTGGAATGCCGCATCGACCGCCGAAGCAAGCTGGATGTCAGCCTGATGTTCGACTACAACATGGAGAAGTCGGTGGACGCCAACGCCGAAGGCACCAAGCTGAAAGCCTACACCGAAGAGAAAGGCCTCATAGGCTGGCTCTGCGTGGGCTACAGTTACGGACTTTGAAAATTAAAAAATAAAAATTAAAATTAAAAAATTGAGAATTGAAAATTGAAATTATTGGGGTTCCGTTTGCCGCAATAATTTCAATTTTCAATTTTTAATTTTCAATTTTTTATCTTGTTCCTCAGCGCCATGATGGCGTTGTAGGCCACCAGGCCGTTGGCCAGCTCGAGACTGCGCTCGTCGACAATGAGGTTGGGACGGTGCAGGTTGCTGAAAGGGGTGCCGGGCTGGTGGATGCCGATGCGGAAATAGCATCCGGGAATCTTTTGCTGGTAGAAGGCGAAGTCCTCGGCCGTCATGCGGAGGTCGAGCCATTCGACGTTCTCCTGGCCGAGGAAGGCGCAGGCGTTGTCGTGCACCTGCTGGGTGCAGGCGTCGTCGTTGATCACCGGGGGGTAGCCCTCGTCGACGAAGAGGTCGCACTCGCCGCCCATGGCTTCGGCCACTCCGGAGCTGATTTTTCGTATCAGCTCGTGGGTGCGCAGGCGCCATTCGGGGTCGAAGGAGCGGATGATGCCCTCCATCTTCACGGTGTCGGGCGTGATGTTGGTGCGGCCGCCCACATCCTCGATTTTGCCGATGGTGAGCACCGTGGGCGACATGGGGGCGGCGTTGCGGCTGACGACCTGTTGCAGGGCGATGACAATGTGCGAGGCGATGAGGATGGGGTCCACGTTGAGGTGCGGCGTGGCGCCGTGGCCTCCCTTGCCTTTGACGGTCCAATAGAGCTCGTCGGTGGAGGCCATGTACTTGCCTTTGCGCATGCCTACGCGGCCGAAATCCATCTCCGGCAGGCAGTGGAAGGAATAGATTTCGTTGGGCGTCACCTCGGCGAAGAGGCCGTCGTTCATCATCATGCGGGCGCCGCCGGGGTATTTCTCCTCGCTGGGCTCGAAGATGAACATCAGGTCGCCCTCCAGTTGGTCGCGCATCTGGGTGAGGATTTTGACGGCGCCGAGGAGGGAGCAGGTGTGCATGTCGTGGCCGCAGGCGTGCATCACGCCGGGGTTCTCGCTGGCGAAGTCCAGACCGGTGCATTCGGTGATGGGCAAGGCATCGTAGTCGGCCCTGAGGGCGACGCAGTAGGAATGGTCGCCGTTGCCTCTCAGCATGGCCATCACGCCGGTCTTGCCGATACCGGTCTTGGGTTCAAGCCCCATGTCGCGCAGGCGCTCGGCCACGAAAGCCATGGTGCCGTACTCCTCCTGCGAGAGTTCCGGATGGCGGTGCATCCAGCGGCGCCACTCGATGACCTCCTCGCGTTGTGCGTGGGCCAATTCCTTGATTCTGTCTATTATCTCTTTCATGCTTTGCGGATAGCAATGGCGGTGGGCTTGCCGTCGATGATTTCGACCTGCTGGCCGTCCTTCACCTCGGGGACGAGGGTCAGGGAGGTGCAGAGGGTCTCGGAGCAAATGTAGTCGCGGTGGGCGTTGACAGCGTTGTCCCACTCGCCGCTCTGCAGTTCGACCACGATGCGGTCGGTGACGTCGAAGCCTTCCTTGCGGATGTTCTGTATGCGGTTCACCAGCTCGCGGGCGATGCCTTCGTCGATGAGTTCGGGGGTGAGCTGTATGTCGAGGGCCACGGTGAGGCTGCCGTCGTTGGCGACGACCCACCCGGGGATGTCCTGGGTGGCAATCTCGACGTCGGTGAGGAGCACTTCGCAGTCGGTGCCGTCGACGCTGACCATGCAACGTCCGTCGGCCTCGAGGGCGTTGATCTGCTGCTGGCTGAAGGCCTGAATGGCGGCGCCGAGGGCCTTCATCACCTTGCCGTAGCGCGGGCCGAGGGTCTTGAAGTTGGGTTTGATTTTCTTGACCAGGAGGTCGTTGTCGGCAGCAAGGAACTCCACGGCCTTGACGTTGAGTTCGGAGCAGATGAGGTGCTGCACTTTTTCTATCTGGGCCTTCATGGCCTCGTCGCGCACGGGGACGACAATCTTCTGCAGCGGCTGGCGTACGCGGAGGTTGCTCTTCTTGCGCAGACCGAGGACCATGGAGCAGACCTTCTGGGCCAGCTGCATACGCTCCTCGAGGGCCTTGTCGACCATCTCGACATTGTATTCGGGGAAAGCAAGGTGGTGCACGCTCTCCACGTTGTGGCGGTGGGTGACGGCGTTGAGGTCGAGGAACATGCGCTCGCTGAAGAAGGGCGCGATGGGTGCCATGAGACGGCTGAGGGTCTCGAGGCAGGTGTAGAGGGTCTGGTAGGCGGAGAGTTTGTCGTCGGTCATGTCGCCACGCCAGAAACGGCGGCGGCTGAGGCGGACGTACCAGTTGCTGAGGAAGGCGTCGACGAAGGTGCCGATGGCACGGCCAGCGCGGGTGGGTTCGTAGTCCTCGAAGGCGTCGCCGACGGTCTTGACGAGGGTGTTGAGTTCGGAGAGGATCCAGCGGTCGATTTCCGGACGGTCCTTGATGGCGAGGTCCTTCTGGCTGTAGTCGAAGCCGTCGAGGTTGGCATAGAGGGCGAAGAAACTGTAGGTGTTATACAGTGTGCCGAAGAGTTTGCGGCGCACCTCGTCGACACCCTCGATGTCGAACTTGAGGTTGTCCCAGGGCTGGGAGTTGGTAATCATATACCAGCGCGTGGCGTCGGGGCCGTACTTGCCGAGGGTCTCGAAGGGGTCGACGGCGTTGCCGAGGCGCTTGGACATCTTGTTGCCGTTCTTGTCGAGCACCAGGCCGTTGGAGATGACGTTCTTGAAGGCCACGCTGTCGAAGCACATGGTGGCGATGGCATGGAGGGTGTAGAACCAGCCACGGGTCTGGTCGACGCCCTCGGCGATGAAGTCGGCGGGGAACTGGTCGGCCTTCAGGGGTTCGCCCATGTAGTGGATCTGGGCGTAGGGCATGGCGCCGCTGTCGAACCACACGTCGATCAGGTCGGGCTCGCGACGCATGGGCTTGCCGCTGTCGCTGACGAGGACGACGCCGTCGATATACGGACGGTGCAGGTCGAAGTCCTTGCCGGCATAGGGGTTGTCCTTCATCACACCGGCGGCCACGGCCTTGTCAATCTCCTTGCGGAGCTCGTCGACGCTGCCAATGCACTTCTCCTCCTTGCCGTCCTCGGTGCGCCAGATGGGCAGCGGGGTGCCCCAATAGCGGCTGCGGCTGAGGTTCCAGTCCACGATGTTCTCCAGCCAGTTGCCGAAGCGGCCGGTGCCGGTGGCTTCGGGCTTCCAGTTGATGGTCTTGTTCAGCTCTATCATGCGGTCCTTGAGGGCCGTGGTGCGGATGAACCAGCTGTCGAGCGGGTAGTAGAGCACGGGCTTGTCGGTACGCCAGCAGTGGGGGTAGCTGTGGGTGTGCTTCTCGCTCTTGAAGAGCTTGCCTTCGCCTTTGAGCATGATGACCAGCTCGACGTCGAGACTCATGTCCTTCTCGGTCTTGGTGGGGTCATAGGCGTTCTTGACGAACTTGCCGGCATACTGGCCGTAAAGCTCGGTGTTCATATTCTCTTTGACCCATGCGGGGTCGAGGTCTTCGATGGGGGCGAAGCGGCCGCGCTTGTCGACCATGGGCAGCTGCTTGCCGTCGCGGTCGAAGAGCAGGAGCTCGCCGATGCCGGCCTTCTTGGCCACACGGGCGTCGTCGGCGCCGAAGGTGGGGGCGATATGGACGATGCCGGTACCGTCCTCGGTGGTGACATAGTCGCCCAGGATGATGCGGAAGGAGCCCTGGTCGCTCACCTCGCGGGGCTTTACCCAGGGGATGAGCTGCTCGTAGTGCAGACCCTCGAGGTCGCGGCCCTTGCACTCGCCGACAATCTTGTATTCGAGGCATTTGCCCTCGGGGAACATGCTGCCCACCAGCGGCTTGGCCATGATGATGCGGCAGGGCTGCTCGGTATAGGGATGGGTGGTCTCGATAAGCACATAGTCGATGCTGGGACCCACGCAGAGGGCCGTGTTGCTGGGCAGGGTCCAGGGGGTGGTGGTCCAGGCGATGGCATAAGTGGAAAGCGGAGAGTGTAAAGTGGAAAGTTGGTCACCAAAAATATCTTTCCACTTTTCACTTTCCTCTTTCATCTTGAACATGGCCACACAGGTGGTGTCCTTCACGTCGCGGTAGCAGCCGGGCATGTTGAGCTCGTGGCTCGAGAGGCCCGTGCCGGCGGCAGGGCTGTAGGGCTGGATGGTGTAGCCCTTGTAGAGGAGGCCCTTGTCGTAGAGCTTTTTCAGCAGGAACCAGAGGGTCTCGATGTACTCGTTGTCGAAGGTGATGTAGGGGTTCTTCAGGTCGACCCAGTAGCCCATCTGGCGGGTCAGCTCGTCCCAGAGGTCTTTGTATTTCAGCACCTCGGTGCGGCAGGCGCGGTTGTAGTCGTCGACAGAAATCTTCTTGCCGATGTCCTCCTTGGTGATGCCGAGGTTCTTCTCCACGCCGAGCTCCACGGGCAGGCCGTGGGTGTCCCAGCCGGCCTTGCGGTCCACATGGAAGCCCTTCTGGGCCTTGTAGCGACAGAAGACATCCTTGATGGTGCGGGCCATCACGTGGTGGATGCCGGGCTTGCCGTTGGCCGACGGGGGGCCGTCGTAGAACACGAACGAAGGATGTCCCTCGCTGAGACGCTGGCCCTTCTCAAAAGTCTCATTCTCCTCCCAATAGCGGCGGATATCCTCGCCGATTTGGGTCAAATTAAGCTGCTTATATTCGTTATAACCCATTATTATAATAATATTATATATTCATAATCAAAGCTTTGCCCCGACACGGGGGCAACAAACCAAGCAACAAAGATACAAAAAATATCGCAAACGGCACAAAAAAAAGTGCGGGGCGACATTCGTCGCCCCGCACAAAGCGTTCTAAACGACGATGATTTAGAGAGCAAAGCCGAGGCCGACAAACCAGCCGGCGGCTTTCAAGGTGGTGTCGTCAGCATCGGTGAGGTTCATGAGGCCCATGTTGTAGCCACCGAAGAGACGGTACTGGCGATAGCCAACGTTGAGACCGAAGGTCAGAGCGATGTCAAATTTCTTCATGTTGCTGTTGTCGCCATACCAATCGAGCTCTTTACTGCCACCAAAACCGGCGATAGCACCTTCAGCAGTGGTCTTACCGTTGAGGGCCAGCGAGAAGGTGGGACCAACAAAAGCAGAAATGCGGATGTCGCTGTTGAGGTTCAGGCCGTAGTTGAACAGCACGGGGATGTCAAGCAGCATCTGGGTGTGGGTCACCTCGGAGGTAGCAGTGATACCGAAAACAGTAGCACCGTCCGAAACGGTCTTGGTGTTGTAACGGAAGTCGGCGCCAACGGCGACGTTGAGGTCACCGGTGAGGTTGATGTTGTAGTTGGCACCCACAAAGAAACCGTTCAGGTCCATCTTGGAATCATTGCTGTTGTAGGTGGTGGTGAGGGTCGTAGGAGCATAACCCACATTCAGGGTCAACTGAGCGTTGGCCTTGCCGGCGAACAGCATGCAAGCTGCAACAGCCATAAATGCAAATACTTTTTTCATTGTTTTTTAAGTTTTTGGTTAATAAAAAAGTTTACTTAATTTCGATGCAAAAATACATACTTTCCATTGTTTCGAACGGAGACACACGCATTTGTTTTCAACACAGTCTTGTTAATTCCCGCCCGCGTTGCCGGAAGTAACCCTTTCGGGAAAAACAAAAAAACCTCCGGAGCAAGACTGCTCCAGAGGCCAAAACAAAAGCGTATGAAAAAAATTATTACCTTCGTAACGGTGATCATTTCTTTTTCAGATACTCCTGCACATTGTCCGAGGGGACGATTTCCTCCTGGAAGACGTAGGCGTTGGTCTTGGGAGAACGAACCATGCGGATCACTTTTGCATAGCTTTTACCAGTGCTGGTTTTCAGGGTAGCAACAACTTTCTTTGCCATAGTTTATTTCTCCTTATCTTTTACTTGATTTCTTTGTGAACGGTCATTTTCTTCAAGAAGGGGTTGTACTTCTTGAGCTCGAGGCGCTCAGGAGTGTTCTTCTTGTTCTTGGTGGTGATGTAGCGGCTCATGCCGGGAACGCCGCTAGCCTTCTGTTCGGTGCACTCAAGGATGACTTGAACGCGTGCGTCTTTATTTTTCTTTGCCATGTCTTTATTGTTTTCAATTTCATAACCGACTGAATTCCAGGAGCGAAAGAGCATCACAATCGTCTCGTTGGCCATTCAAATCGGATGCAAAGATACAACTTTTTTTTCATCCGGCAAAAAAAATCTCACTTTTTTGCATTTTTTTCATCCCCTACCCCTCTGTAGAGACGCGGCATGCCGCGTCTCCCGGTAGGCACACGTCGTCATTGAGACGCGGCATGCCGCGTCTCTACAGGGAGGGAAACATAACAACGGAACGAGGGCCAACTTTGCTAATAAAAGTTAAAAAAGCCGATTTTAACCTTTCCAACAACCTACCAAATCCTACCGTGGTGGGAGTTGGTAGGGAGTTGGTAGGGAGTTGACAGGGGGTTAACTGGGAGTTTAGGGATCACGGACTCGGGGCATGCACACGTCGGAGACGGGCGGAGGGAGGAAAAGATTTTTTTTGTGTTTTTCGGACATCAATAAAAAAATTTTTGTATATTTGTAGTCCGCTCCGCAGGCGGGCCATCGCCGTAATGGCATGTCGGCCAACGCGGTGCATAATAAATAAGGAATAACAATAAGTATAATATATGGCACTGAAACGAGTAATGGTACTGACCGGAGGCGGCGACTGCCCCGGGCTGAACGCGGTAATCCGCGGCATCGTGAAACGCGCCGCGCAGGCGAGCGACTGGGAGGTCATCGGCTGCGTGGAGTCGTTCAACGGCGTGCTGCGCGAGCCGACGGAGATCGTGATGCTCGACGAGAAAACCGTCGAGGGACTGCAGATACAGGGTGGCACCATACTGGGCACCACCAACAAGGGCGGCCCCTTTGCCTGGCCGGTGAAGAACGCCGACGGCAGCTGGACCACCGTGGACCGCAGCGACGAGATGCTGCGCAAGCTGCAGTACATGGGCGTGGACGCCGTCATCAACATCGGCGGCGACGGCAGCCAACGCATCAGCCTCGGCCTCAGCAAGAAGGGGTTGAACATCGTGGGCGTACCCAAGACCATCGACAACGACCTTTCGCTCACCGACTACACCTTCGGGTTCCAGACGGCCGTGCAGATATGCACCGACGCCATCGACAAGCTCGTCACCACGGCGGCAAGCCACAACCGCGTGTTCATCCTCGAGGTGATGGGCCGCGACGCGGGCTGGATAGCCCTCCACTCGGCCATTGCCGGCGGCGCCGACGTGTGCCTCATTCCGGAGATACCCTACGACATCGACAAGGTGAAAGCCAAGATCGAGCAGCGCTACAACAAACGCCGTGGCTACTGCATCATCGTCGTGGCCGAAGGCGCCATGCCCAAGGGCGGCACGGTGACCGGCACGGAGACCGGCGAGGTGGGCTACCAGCACGTCAAGCTGGGCGGCGTGGGCGAGCAGCTGGCCGTCGACCTCAAGGCCGCGGGCGTGGAGCACGACATACGCTACACCATCCTGGGCCACCTGCAGCGCGGCGGCACCCCCATAGCCTTCGACCGTGTGCTGGCCACCGAGTTCGGCGTCCGCGCCATGGAGTTCGTCATGGAAGGCCGCTTCGGCCAGATGGTGGCCTACCACCACCCCGACGTGGTCGGCATACCGCTGGAGGAGGCCGTGCGCGAGCAGAACCTCGTCTGCCCCGACAGCCGACTGGTGCACACCGCCAAGGGCGTGGGCATCGAGTTCGGCGACTGAACATCGACATACGAAATAGACGCTGTCGGCAAAAAAAGTTTTTTGCAGGACCGAAAAAAAGCGTATATTTGCAATTTGCAACCATTGCACTGCGTGGCTGTTAATAGGCACGTAGACAATGGATTCTATAAAATATAGAATAAATAAAAACAATAATATGGAACCCAAACGCATAAAATCAGCCCTCATCTCGGTCTTCTACAAGGACGGCCTGGAGGACATCGTTCGCGCACTCGACGCCCAGGGAGTGACCATCTACTCCACCGGCGGCACCTACAAATTCATCCACGACCTCGGCATCGAACCCATCGCCGTGGAGAGCCTCACGGGCTATCCCTCCATCCTTGGCGGCCGCGTCAAAACGTTGCACCCCAAGGTGTTCGGAGGCATCCTCTCGCGCCGCGACATGTACAGCGACGGCGAGCAGCTGGCCGAATACGAAATTCCGGAGATCGACCTCGTCATCGTCGACCTCTACCCCTTCGAGCAGACCGTGGCCAGCGGCGCTTCGGAGCAGGACATCATTGAGAAAATCGACATCGGAGGCATCAGCCTCATCCGCGCCGCCGCCAAGAACTTCAACGACGTGGTCATCGTGCCCGCCGTGGACTACTACGCCGAATTCCTGAAACTCTACCAGGAGCAGGACGGCTGCACCACCCTCGAGCAGCGCCATCGCTTCGCGACCTACGCTTTCAACGTCAGCTCGCACTACGACACCGCCATCCACGCCCACTTCATGGAAGTGGAGAACGGAGAACGGAGAACGGAGAACGACTGGCGCGGTCCTATTCTCTCCACTCTCCACTCTCCACTCTCCACTCCCCTGCGCTACGGCGAGAACCCCCACCAGAAAGGCGTCTTCTACGGCAACCTGGAGGGTTGCTTCGAGAAGCTCAACGGCAAGGAAATCAGCTATAACAACCTGGGCGACATCGACGCTGCCTGCGCCCTCATCGACGACTTTGCGGGACAGACCGCCTTCGCCATCCTCAAGCACAACAACGCCTGCGGCATGGCCGTGCGCCCCACCCTGCTCGAGGCCTGGAAGGACGCCCTGGCCGGCGACCCCGTCAGCGCCTTCGGCGGCGTGCTCATCTGCAACCAGAAGGTGACCAAAGAGGTGGCCGACGAGATGCACAAGATTTTCTTCGAGGTATGCATCGCCCCCGACTATGCCGACGACGCCCTCGAGGTGCTGCGAGGCAAGAAAAACCGCATCATCCTGCGCCGCAAAGCCTTCAAGATGGCCGACCCGATGTTCCGCTCCGTGCTCAACGGCGTGCTGGTCCAGGACCGCGACACTGTGGTGCCCACCGCCGAGGAGATGCAGAAGAGCGTCACCAGCACCAAGATAACGAAAGAGCAGGCCGAAGACCTGGCCTTCGCCACCATCCTCGTCAAACACACCAAGAGCAACGCCATCGTGCTCGCCAAGGGCCGTCAGCTCTACGCCAGCGGCACGGGCCAGACCAGCCGCGTCGACGCCCTGCGCCAGGCCATCGCCAAAGCCAAGAGCTTCAACTTCGACCTCAACGGTGCCGTCATGGCCAGCGACGCCTTCTTCCCCTTCCCCGACTGCGTGGAGATAGCCCACGAGGCCGGCATCGTGGCCGTGGCCCATCCCGGCGGCAGCATCCACGACCAGGACAGCATCGACTTCTGCGAGAAGAACCACATGGGTATGGCAATAACAGGCAAGAGACACTTTAAACATTAATCAGTACAAATGGGACTTTTATCATTCTTCAACCGCGAAGTAGCAATGGACCTTGGCACCGCCAACTCCATCGTCATATATAACGACCAGGTGGTCATCGACGAGCCCAGTATCGTCGCCTACGACCGCAACAACAACAAAATTATCGCCGTCGGCAAGGAAGCCCAGCGCATGGACGGCCGCACGGACAACAAGAACATCGAGACCGTGCGCCCGCTGCGCGGAGGCGTCATCGCCGACTTCGAGATGGCCCAGCACCTCATCCGCGAGCTCATCGGCATGACCAACGTCAACCGTTCGTTCCTGCCGCCGTCGCTGCGCATGGTCATCTGCATCCCCAGCGGCATCACCAACGTCGAAGAGCGTGCCGTGCGCGAAAGCGCCGAGCAGGCCGGTGCCAAGGAGATACGCATGATCCACGAGCCCATGGCCGCCGCCATCGGTATCGGCATCGACGTGCTGCAACCCGAGGGCCACATGGTGGTCGACATCGGAGGCGGCACGGCCGAAATCGCCGTCATTTCCCTCGGCGGCATCGTCTGCAACAACTCCATCCGCGTGGCCGGCGACGTGTTCAACGACAACGTGGTGGACTACATGAAGCGCCAGCACAACATGATTATCGGTGTGCGTATGGCCGAGAAGGTGAAGATTGCCGTCGGCGCCGCCGTCAGCGAGCTGGCCGACCCCCCCGAGGACTTCCGCACCCTGGGCCGCGACCTGCTGACAGGCCTGCCCAAGGAAATCTCCGTCAACTACAAGGAGATTGCCCATGCCCTCGACCGCTCCATCGCCCAGATCGAGCAGGCCATCCTCGACACCCTTGCCGCCACGCCCCCCGAGCTGGCCGCCGATATCTACAAGACCGGCATCTACCTGGCCGGCGGCGGCGCCCTGCTGCGCGGCTTGGACCAGCGCGTCTCGAGCAAGACCAAACTGCAGGTGCACATCGCCGACGATCCCCTGCGCGCCGTCGCCCGCGGCACCGGCATCGCCCTGAAGAACTTCAACAAGTTCTCGTTCCTCATCCGATAAAGCTTGTTGAAACCATAAGGGTCCTCCCGTACTCCGGGAGGACTTTTTTTTTATTCCGTTTCGTTTTTTTTCGTATCTTCGCATGCGAAACGAACGGGGCCTTGCGAAAGGCACCGTGCTGACAATCCGCTTGGTAGAGCGTACAACTCCAGAACCGAATTATTAACAAAAACGCTCTACACTATGAAACAAAACATGCGTGGATTGACCTACGCCATCCTTTCCATCAGCCTGCTCACCGTCATGGCAGGCGCTGCCATGGCCCCGGCCCTGGGTGCCGTGCGAGACCATTTTGCCGACTGCTCGCCCATGGTCATCCGGCTCATCGTCAGCCTTCCGGCCCTTTTCATTATTGTTACCATCTTCCTTTTCCGCCCGTTGTGCCGACTGATGCGCACCCGTTCGTTGGCCTTGACGGGCCTGCTGCTCTATGTGGCTGCCGGAGCAGGGGCTTTCTTTGTCGACGACATCGCCGTGCTGCTGGTGCTGCGCGCCGTGCTAGGCGTCAGCGTGGGCATGATCATGCCCCTCTCCACGGGGCTGCTGAGCTACTATTTCCCTCCCGAGGAGCAGAGTCGTCTGATGGGTCTCTCCGCTGCCATGAACCAAATGGGGGGTGTGGTGGCCACGATGTTGGCCGGCGTGCTGGCCACGGTGCAATGAAACTATGCCTTCCTGGTCTACCTGGCCGGCCTGCTGGCGGTGGTGCTGGTGGCGGCGTTCTTGCCCAACGAGCGCCTGGCCTCGCGCGGCAGCAGGCTGAAGCTCTCGTCGCTGACGCGCTTCCACCCCTCGGTGACGGCCATGCTGTTCATTATGTTGCTGTTCTTTGTCTATCCCACCAACTTCGCCCTGACCGCCGCCGCGCAGGGCGTCGGCACCCTCACCACCACGCTTGTCATGGTGGGCCTCGACGTGGTGGCCTTTGCCTTGGGCATGGCTTTTGGCTGGCTGATGAAGAACCTGCGCCGGCAGATGAAGTATGCGGCACCGCTCTTCTTCCTGGCCGGTTACGCCTCGTTGGCATGGATGGACGGGCTGGCGGGCATGCTTGTCGGCTCGGCCCTCATCGGGTTGGCCAACGGCGCCGGGGTGCCCTATGTGAACACCATCGCCAGCATCAAGGGTGGCCGCGAAGCCGCCACGACAGTGATGCCGCTCATCTCAGCTGCGCTCTATCTGGGCCAGTTCCTCTCGCCGCTGGTGGTGGGGCCGCTGGCCTCGCTGCTGCCGGGCGACGATGTCAACGCACCCTATGCCGTGGCCGCCGCCATCGCTGTGCTCTTCTTGGCGCAGACCTGGCTCACCCGCAGCCACCATGCGTTGCCACCTGCTGACTAGTAGATACTGACCACCTTCTGGAGAATCCTGTTGAGGTATTCGCCGGCGGCGGACGACGATGCATCGTGTCCGTTGCTGATGATGGTGAACGCCAAGCGGTCGCCGTTGCCGGTGTCGACATATCCGGCATAGGCTTTCACGCCTTCCATCGTGCCCGTCTTCAGGCGCACAGCCATGCTGGCAGGCAGGTTGGGCAGCAGGTTCTTGGCCGTGCCGTTCTCGCCCACCTTCGACAGCGAACGGAGAAACTCCTTGAAGAACGGTTCCTTACTGACGGCCACCAAGTAGCGGCACACAAAATCGGCCGTGACCTTGTTCTGCGGCGACAGTCCGCTGCCGTCCACCACACGCACGCCGTTCACGTCGAGCTTCTTCTCCTTGAAATAGTCCATCACCACCTTGCTGCCGTTGGCAAAGCTGCCCTTGCCGTACTTGGCATAGCCCAAGTATTTGAAAATGGATTCGGCGTAGATGTTGTTGCTGGTGAGGTTGGTATATTGGGCAATGGTGTAATAGTCGCTGCTGTAGTAGTCGAGCACTATGCGCAGGCTGTCGGGCTGCGAGTAGACCTGGAGCGAGTTGGACGAGATGCTGATGCCGTGCGTGCGAAGGTAGGAGGCAAACAGGTCGGCACACTGCTTGGCGGGGTTGGGCAGGGCGCCGCGCACACGGAAGTCGTTCTTGCCCAGCGGCACCGTGCCGCGATAGAGACGTTCCTCGCTGGTGGGGCTGCCGTAAATCACCACGTTGTCGCCCGACCCCTCGGGGCCTGTGGTCACCTCGCAGACGCCACGCACGTTGACGTTCTTGGGCGACACCCTGACGCTCGAGGCCGGATAGCCCACCTTGTGGCCCGGGTTGAAGAAGACGAAATACATGTTCTCGTGGAAGTTCAGCCCGCTGACACCGGCGCCGTAATAGTTGCCCACGTCGCCCCACGGCCAGCTGTCGTGCAGCGGCTGCTCGTCGAAGATGCCCACATGGTAGCACACACGGCCGTCGACACGGCGGATGCCTTTCTTCTTCAAGGCGCGTGTCCAGCCGTCGAAGAGCGAGTCCGGCGAGGTCTGACGGTAGCGGTAGGAGCCCAGCATCGGGTCGCCACCGCCTATGATATAGACATTGCCGTGCAGCACCCCCTCGCGGTCCACGGTGCCACGGATGCCCAGATGCGTGGTGAAGCGGAAGTCGCTGCCCAGCCGCGCAAAGGCCACACCGGTGGTGAACAACTTGTTGACCGACCCTGGCGTCATCGACTGCTGGGAGTTGAAGTTGTACACCAGTTGTCCCTTGGTTATATTGTATACACACACAGACAGCGATCCATGCTGCATGTCTTTTTGGCGACGCACGTCCAGAATGGTATTCTCCAGGTCCGACACCTGCTGTGCCGCGCCCGTGAGCGCCATCAGGAATGCAATAGCGGTAAGAACCAGTCTTTTCATTGTCTTTTCAGAGTTTCGTTTATACTTTCTATATTGTCGAGCACGGCATCGCGCCCCATGCCCGTGAGCGACGACGTGAGGAAAACCTCCGGCAGCTCCTCCCACACCTCGAGCAGCGCCTTCTTCATGGCCTTCATGTTGGCCTGCACCTCGCGCTGGCTCTCCTTGTCGGCCTTGGTGAACACCAACGACAGCGGAACCCCGTTCTCGCCAAGGAAATTGATGAATTCCAAATCGATGCGCTGCGGGGGAATGCGACTGTCGATGAGCACGAAGACGTTGGTCAACTCCTCGCGGTGCAGGAAGTATTCGCGCATCATGGCACCCCATTTCTCGCGCGAGGTCTTCGACGTGCGCGCATAGCCATAGCCCGGCAGGTCCACCAGGTACCACTCGTCGTTGATCAGGAAGTGGTTGATGAGCTGCGTCTTGCCCGGCCGGCCCGAGGTCTTGGCCAGACCCTTCACACCCGTCAGCATATTGATGAGCGACGATTTGCCCACATTGCTGCGGCCTATGAAGGCATACTCCGGACGCCCGTCCTTGGGGCACTTGCGATAGTCGGGGCTGCTGATGGTGAACACTGCACTGCTAATCTTCATCGTCACTGTTGTTTTCGGTTGGCACGTTTGATTTTCTTCAGCTCCTGCTTCAGCTCGCGCTGCTTGTTCTTCAGGGTTTTCAGCTCACGCAGGGCCTCTTTCTCCTCGTCGGAGGCCTGCTTCTTCCACCACGGCAGCAGCTTCATGTTGATGCTGAAGAAGCGACGGCGGTCGAGCTTCTGGTTGCGCTCCTCGTAACTGTCGATGTAGCGGTGGCGCTTCTCGGGGAAGAGGTCGTTGAGGGTGATGAGGATGCCCGTGTCGGTGGTGCCCACCAGGTGGTGGTTGGGGCAGGTGCCGAACGAGCGCATGGTGGGCGTAAGGTTCATATAGGCATTGATGAGCGGCGGCACCGTACAGCCGCGTTCGCGCACCGCATGGAGCAGTATCTGGTAGTCTTCCTTGTAGTTGCGGCCGGTGAAGAGTTGCACCAGCTCGTTGTAGTCGCTCTCGATGCTGACCCTCTCATAGGGCCACACCAGGCCGTCGCGGTCGGGGAAATGCTTCTGGTAGAAGTAGAGGATGAGGTCGCGGGCCTTGCGGTCCAGGTCGCCGTACATCGTTATCTTGCCGAAGAAGTAGCGCGTCTCGGGTATCTCCAGTATCAGGCACCCCAGGCCGTCCCACAGGTTGTCGAGGCTGTAGAGGCCCTTGCGGAGATTGTTGCCGGGCTGGTAGGCGGGCTGCACGAAGGCGCGCCCAAGCTCCACGGTGTAAGGCAGATACTCGTTGATGAACAGCTCGCTGAACTGGTACTGGTCCGCCGTCGGCGTAACGATGGAGCCGTCCTCGCGGCGCATCATGTTGCTGCCGTGAATAAAGCGGTAGGCGCCGACAATCTCCTCGTCCTCAGGGCTCCACACAAAGAGCTGCTTGCAGCAATAGGGGTCGTCGAGGGTGTCGTACATGTCGATGTCCACCTCCTTGCCCGTGCCGCCGCCGTCGGCGGCGAAGCTCAACTCGCGCAGACGCCCGATCTCGCGCATGATGTTGGGCGAGAGGTGGGCCGTGGTGACATATATCTCCTTGTTGCCGTAGTTGCTCTTGCGCAGAAAATGTTTCTGCTTCAACTCTTTCTTAATCAGCTCCCTGTCAACGGGCGGTGCTATGTATGATAAGTCGGTCATGATGATAGGTTTCGTGGCGTCAGAATGCGAATTCGGCGGCGGGGTTGGTTTTCAGTTTGTACACGTGCTCGCGCAGCAGGGCGGCCCACTCGGCCGGCGTGTGCCGGTGGTCGAAAGTGCTGGCGGCTATGGGCTTGCCGAAGGTGATGGAAAAGGTCTTGCCGCGCTGGGCAAACATCTCGGCGGGAAGCATGGCCATCTCGTAGCTGAACTTGATGCCCAGCCGTTTGCGGAGGTTGGCCACGGTGTAGAAGCGGTTGCGGTTCAGGGCGTCGGTGAACACCGGCACAATGTCGCGCCCGTACTTGACGGCCTTTTTCACGAAGGTGGGCTTCCACTCCAGGTCCTGCACCACGCCCTTGATGCGGCGCGAGCAGGCTCCGGCGGGGAAATAGAGCAGCATCTTGGCGTCGGCGAAGGCCTGTTCGAGGTTGGCCAAGGCCTTGGTTTTGTTCACCTTGTCGATGGCCACAAAGAGCTCTTTCAGACCCGGCAGGTAGCACAGGAAATCGTTCACCGGGAACTTGAAGTCCTTCCTGACGCGTCCCACGGCGCCCATCAGCGCCAGGCCGTCGGGGCCGCCCAGGGGGTGGTTGCCCACCACCATCTGGTTGCCTTCGGCAGGCAGGTTCTCCAAGCCGTGCACCTGCACGTCCAGCCCCAGATTCCACGGCTCCTTGCCCTCGGTGAAAGCATAGACAAAGTCCAGACCGAACTTGTCGCGGTCCTTGTATATGGTCTCGTTGATTTCGTCGAGGTGCAGCAACCGCTCGCCCCAGCGCAGCACAAAACCAGGCAGGCGAACTCCTTTGTCGCTCAGAATCCGCTGCAAATCAATATATTTCTCTCCTATTACCTCTTTTTCCATCACTTTCTCTTGTGAATGTTTTAATTTGCAAAGATACGAATTTTTTTTATATTGGAAATAAAAATTTATTCACAAACACCCCCTCCGCCCCCCACCAAAGAGGGGTCAAAGAGGGCCCTTCTCATATAGTTCCTATATACTTCTCATATACTTCTTATATCACCTATATAAGAAGTATATGAGAAGTATATGAGAACGATATAAGAACAATATAAGAAATGCCGAATTTGGTAGGTATCATGTGGGTATTTGGTCCCTGTTTGGCGGGGTGTATATTTTTTTTGCCATGTTGGAAAATATTCGTACTTTTGCAACGACTTTTAAAACAAAAAAAATGATAACTTTTATTGTCTCCATCGTATTGCTACTTGTTGGCTATTGGCTGTATTCCAAACTGATAGAACGCGTCATCGGCGTCGACCCGAAGCGCACGACGCCCGCCGTGGCGCACCCCGACGGGGTCGATTATGTGCCGATGAAGCCGTGGCGCATCTTCCTCATCCAGTTCCTCAACATCGCCGGCGTGGGTCCAATCATCGGCGCCGTGATGGGCGCGCAGTTCGGCACGGCGTCGTTCCTGTGGATTGTCTTCGGATGCATCCTGGCTGGAGCCGTGCACGACTTCATCTCCGGTTTCATCTCCCTTCGCGAGGACGGCGCCTCGCTGCCCGAAATCCACGGTAAGTACCTGGGCAACGGCATGAAGCAGTTCATGCGCGGGTTCACCGTGGTGCTGATGATTCTGGTGGGCGTGGTGTTCGTCAACACCCCCGCCAAGCTGCTCACCGGCGACCCCTTCGTGCCGGGATTCCTGGCCGGGGTGGACAGCCAGGTGATTCTCTACGGCTGGATTGCCATCATTTTCCTCTACTACCTGATGGCCACCCTGTTGCCCATCGACAAGGTCATCGGAAAGATTTATCCCGTCTTCGGCATCCTGCTGCTGGCCATGGCCGTGGCCATCGTGGTGGCCTTTGTGGTGCACGGCGTGGACATTCCCGAGGTGTGGGAGGGCCTGTCGAACCACCATCCGCAGGCCGAGACCAACCCCGTGTTCCCCATGATGTTCATCTCCATTGCCTGCGGCGCCATCAGCGGATTCCATGCCACGCAGAGCCCCCTCATGGCGCGCTGCATGGTCAATGAGAAACAGGCGCGACCCATCTTCTACGGCGCCATGATTGCCGAGGGCGTCGTGGCTCTGATCTGGGCAGCCGCTGCCGCCTACTTTTTCTATGGCGGCGACGATTCGCTCTACCACGGCGAGAAGGATGCCGGCATGGTGAAGCTCATTGCCAGCACGTGGTTCCCCGCCGCCATCACCTTCGTGACGCTGCTCGGTGTGGTCTCCGCCGCCGTCACCAGCGGCGACACCGCCCTGCGGTCGGCGCGCCTTATCGTGGCCGACTTCATGCACATCGACCAGAAACCCATCGGCAAACGCCTGCTGGTGGCCCTGCCCATCTTCGCCATCACGGCGGGTCTGCTCGTCTTCTCCATCGCCGACAACGACGGGTTCCAGATTATCTGGCGCTACTTCTCCTGGGCCAACCAGGTGCTGGCCATGGTGACCCTCTGGGCCGTCACGGTGTTCCTCAGCAAGCTGCACCCCGGCAAGGGCTGGTACTGGCTGACACTCGTCCCGGCGTTGTTCATGACCATGGTGACCACCAGCTTCCTCATGGTGGCTCCGGGCGTGGGCCTCGGCGAGGTGCTCCCTCGCGCCCTCGGCTACGGCCTTGCCGCCGCCTTCACCGCGGCCCTCGGCGTGCTGTTCTTTGTCAAAAAAGGGAAGAAAAACGGGGAGCAGAAACAATAATTTTGGATATTTTGCGTTGATATCGCGAAAAAGTTGTATCTTTGCATTTTGAAAACAATGATAAAAATGAAGAAAAATATCGCACTCATGATGGCCCTCCTCGTTGCAGGAACGGCCTTTGCGGCAGGCCACAAGCCCCGCAAGAACTCGCGCACCGAGATGGGAATCCACGGCAATGCGCTCTACGTGATTGAGTACACATACAACCTCCACGGGGGTCGCGACGGCGGTCGGCAGCTCATCTGCATCGACAGCATCACCTTCGACAAGCGCGGCAACTTCGCCGACAAGTTCCGCACCCGCGCCAACGACTATACGTGGTACAGCTATTTCTTCGA
>Ga0326511_10001293_pt1 | contig 20945 bp, 17 predicted proteins | sample 0_2496_0518_D_FD_203701 | JGI IMG/M metagenome (GOLD analysis project Ga0326511, IMG submission 203701) | Bovine rumen microbial communities from UC Davis, California, United States - 0_2496_0518 | ecosystem: Host-associated > Mammals > Digestive system > Stomach > Rumen | place: USA... | reverse complement strand
GTAGAAGCACTTCAATCAGGTAAATATGATGTAAATAAAACTGCAATTATAATGTCTCAAACAGGTGGTGGTTGTAGAGCAACAAACTATATTGGATTTATACGTAAAGCATTAAAAGACGCTGGATTTTCACAAGTACCTGTTATATCATTTAATATAGTTGGTATGGAAAAAATGCCAGGATTTAAACTAACAATTCCTATGGCAGAAAGATTATTAAAAATGGTTGTTTATGGAGACCTACTTCAAAAAATGCTTACAAAAAATAGAGCTTATGAAATAAATAAAGGTGAAGCTCAAAAACTATTTGAAAAATGGCTAGACAAATGTAAACAATTACTTAAAAAATCTACAAATAAAGAGTTTAAACAAAGTATTTATGATATTGTAAATGATTTTGAGAAAATAGAATTAGATACATCTATTAAAAAACCAAAAGTTGGAATAGTTGGAGAGGTATTAATAAAATATCATCCATTTGGAAATAATTATGTAGCAAATGTTTTAGAAAAAGAAGGCGCAGAAGTAGTATTACCAGACTTTATGGGATTTGTTAAATTTATGTGTACTCATAAAGTTACATTTAATAATTTACTTAATATAAATAAAACTTCTTCTAAAATAATGAAAACTGCAATCAAATTAATAGATATATTAGAAAAAGATGTTAAAATTGCTTTAGCAAATTCTAAAAAAGATTATTTACAGCCTTGTGATATTTGGCATCTAGAAGAAAAAGTAAAAGATGTATTATCAATTGGTAACCAAACAGGTGAAGGTTGGTTTTTAACTGCAGAGATGATTGAATATATTGAAAATGATATTCCTAACATTATATGTGTTCAACCCTTTGCTTGTCTTCCTAACCACGTTGTCGGTAAAGGAGTTATAAAAACTATTAGGAGTAAATACCCTAGCGCAAATATTTCTCCTGTAGATTACGATCCTGGTGCTAGTGAAGCTAATCAAACTAATAGAATTAAACTTTTAATGACAGTAGCTAAGGATAATTTAAAGGTGCTGGAAAATGAAAAGAAACGTATAAACGAAGAAAATGTATCTAATAGGGAAAAAGAATTATCAAAATCTAGTTTGAATTATTAAAATATAGTAAAAAATGAATTTTCACATTTAAAGTTGAAAATTCATTTTATTTTTTATATTTATATTATAAGTTTATTCTATATAATGTATATATACCCCAAAATATAGTACTAGAAATAAATATTATAAATATTATAATCCTAAAAATATTATATGGTATATATTTCTTAATATTATATTTATTTTCAAATTCTTTTATATTTATTTTTTTTCTTGCTTTTTTTGCAATAAATAAATTATTACCATTTTCAGATACAAATTTATAGTGTTCTACATAATCTTGCTTTCTTTTATTTTCTTGTACTAATCCCCTATAATATTCTGCTATTATTTTCTTATGTTTATTTTTATTTTTTTCTAATATTGTACAATATTCATTTACTTTTGAAGTGTCTTTTTCTATAATTGCTTGCTTGATTTTTATATCTAATTTTATTTCTTTCTTTATTTTTCCTGGAATAAATTTAATAATATTATTTAATTCATTTTTTAATTTATTAAAATCATTTATATCATTATTCATAAACGCTATTTCAATTTTATTTTTTATAATCTGACATTGTAAAAATAAATCTTTCTTTCTAGTATCTAAATACTTTATTATTTTTTCAGCATTTTCTATTTTTCCTAATAATATATATCCATATGAAATATTATTTAAAAAGTAATTATAATTTCTTTCAGGACATATTAATTTATTTGCAAAATATAGATTTATATCAATATATGCTTCTGGGCATACTGTTTTATTAATTGAATCTTTCATCACTTTTTCAGAATGCTTCTTATGAGTTAAACTTATATCTAATGCAAATAATAAATAAATTAATGAAACAATTATTGAACTACTAAATTTTCTTAAATTAATTATTAATAAAATATATGATAATGTTTCTAATGTAAAAATTAAATAAAATATTTTTTCTGAATTTTTTATTTTTTTCAATATTTTTTTTGCAATTTCATTTTCTGAATATTTTATATTATTAATTATTTCTTTATTTTTCATTTTTTCTCACTTTCTAAAAATAAAAAAATCTTTTTTATTTTCTTTAATTTTATTGTTTTAATTTATTATTTTGATATTATAATTTATTAAATTTTATTTATATTTTTAATTTAAATTATTTTTTTAAATAATTTTTTTTGTTTTATTTTTACTATAATATTAATTAAAATAATTATTATTAAAAATATAATGCCAGTATTTAAAATGGCAAAATCCATATTTATTTTTTCAAAAATATTATTAAAATAAATTAGTATTAAAAAAATAAATATAGTAAAAATATATTGAAATATTTTATTATTATTTTGTTTTAACAATTCATACTCAGTATCCCACTCTAATTTTGGATTTTTTAAATCTATAATTAACATTATATAAGTATTTATTATATTTAATAAAAATCCTAAAATAAAAATATAAAAAATATTTATTAATTCCATATTAGGAATAAAATAATATACTAATCCTAGAACTGTAAATATAGAAAACATATTTATAAAAATCTGTGGTATACCTTTATAAATAAATTGTTTATAATAAGATATAGGTATATATTTTATAAAGTTAGCATTTTTTCCATATCTAGAAACTCCCGTAAGTGCTGCTGTAGACATCATAAACAATACTTGCATTATTCCCAATATAATATAAACTGCAGTTATATCAAAAGACAAATTTCCTATTTGTTTTAAAAACTCTTCATTAGATAATAATGTTTCTACTCTTGGTTTAATAATTATACTCATAATTACAAGCGTAATAATTAATATTAAAACTGGAAAAATACATTGCATAAAATACATTGGATTTCTAAATAGATTTTTAAATTCTATTTTTATATATGATTTTGATATAATTGTTTTTTTTATTTTTTTATTTAAATTAATTTTTTTATTTTTTTTATTTATTAAATATGTATTATTTTTTAATATATCTTTTAAATAAGTAATTTTTCCAATAAAAATAAAAAATATAAAAGTAAATAAATCAATAAAAATAATTTTAAATATTTTAACAACAGATGTAATATTTGAATTTATTAAACAATCTATACTAGGATTTACTACTAATAAATATTTATTTGCATCTTTTATTTTATTATTAAATTCTAAAATTTTTTCTAATATCTGTTGTTGATCTGCTTCTTCTACTTCATTATTTATAATAATATTACCTAGCATTTTATATTGTATGGCAAAAATTATTCCAATTAAAATAATAGTAATAAATATTTGTAATAAATCTTTATTTTTAATAAATTTTAATAATTTCATAATAAACATTGTTATTATTGTTATAACTAATGTTAAAAAAATAGGAAATACAATTAAAATAACTATTGTAAAAATATAAAATAATAAATTTGAATTATTATATATTCCATATATTAATATTGGTATAATTCCAAAAATTAATTCTGATATATATATTTTGCTAATCAAAGTTATATATTTAGAAATTAACAATTCTATAGGAGTTATTGGCAATGGCAGAATATTTTCTATGTCCTTTGAAAAATAAAATACATTAGTACAAACTAATACAGTTTGGAACATTATCAATATAGACATTAATAAAAAATAAACATTTAAAAATATCTCTGACAAACCTCTAGGTTTTAAAAATTTTATTATTTCTTGACTTACAAAAAATAATGCAAAAAATAATATTAATAACATCCAAAAATAAATGGACTTTTTATTTAATTTTTTATTTTTATAATTTATAATATTTAAATCTTGATACGAATCTTTTAAAAAAATATTTGATAAACTAAATATTTTTTTTATTTTATTTTTAATCATTTTCTGTAATCTCCATAAATACATCTTCTAATGAACCATTATTATTAAATTGTCTTTTCATTTCTTCATATGTCCCAATAAATATTATTTTTCCTTTGTTAATTACCGCTATTTTATCACATAATCTTTCTGCTACTTCTAAAATATGTGTAGAAAAAAATACGGTTTTATTTTTTTTAGCATAATCTTTCATTATTTTTTTCAAATCAAATGAGGACTTAGGATCTAACCCCGTCATTGGTTCATCTAAAATTAAATTTTGAGGTTCATGTAATAAAACTCCCATTATAATTATTTTTTGTCTCATTCCATGTGAATAGCTTTGAATTTTATTATTTAAATTTCCTTCCATTTCAAATAATTCTGATAATTCTTTGATTTTTTCTATTCTTTCTTCCGATGAAATTTCATAAATATCTGCAATAAAATTTAGGTATTCAATTCCCTTTAGTTTTAGAAATATATCTGGATTATCTGGTACAAATCCAATTTTTTTCTTTGCTTCAATTGGATTTGTAGTTATACTTTTACTATCAATAAATATATCTCCTTGATCTATTTCTAATATACCTGTAATCATTTTTATTGTTGTTGTTTTTCCAGCACCATTTGGGCCAATAAAGCCAAAGATTTCTCCATCATTAATTTTTAAATTAATATTATCAATTATTTTTTTACCTTTTTTATAGGATTTTGAAACATTTTTTATCTCAATCATAATAACTCCAATCTTTTTTATTATTATATAAAAAAGGATTGCTTTTTGCAACCCTTTTATTCTTCTATTAATCTAATACACTAAATGACATAACAAAATCTGTTCCCTCTTTTAACTGCATTACTATATTTAAATTTTCTGATGGTGAGTTCTTTCCTTCTGGCAATGACTCTCCCTCTTCATATTCTTTTGTAATTCTAATTTTATATGTATATAAATTTCCTTCTTCTGCAAAATCAAGATAATTAACTACAAATTTTTTATACAAATGATTTTTCCAATATTCTTCAAAGTCTTCTTGATTTTTAAAATAATTATTTTTAAATGAATCTGCTAGTTTATCATACACATATTTATAATCTCCTGCATTTAAAGCAGTTGTAATTTTATTTATATTTAATACTACTTTTTCTTGATCATTTGATTTATTATATTTTTCAGTAAATTCTGGTAAATCAACTGTATAAATATCTAGATACATTGTATATTTCATTGCTGATGTAGCACAAAAAACATAATATCTTCCCTCTTCATCAACACATGTATATTCTACATAATCTTTTATATTTTTTACTTGATAACTTGATAGAACCGCTTTCTCCAATTTTTGTTTATTATTACTTATATAATTTTTGAAATTTTCAATGTTTTCAAATCTTTTCTCTCTATATTCTTTATTTATTGTTTCATATAATTTATCTGTATTACTTCTTAGCATATCCAAATAATCATAATAATACTGGAGGCATATTCTTTCTTCATCTAGCTTTATCTTCTTTAATTCATTATAGTCATTTTTTTCTATATTTTCTATTTTTATATCATTTAATATAGACTCTATACTATCTTCAGATATATTATTCAAAATTTTATCTGGAAGGATTGAAAAAGCTTCACTGTTTTCGTCCACAAAAATTATCATGTTTTCTGTATATGCTTTATCATATTCTACCGTTAATAAGTATACAGTTATTTGATTGTAACTACATTTATTTATTTCTAAGATGTCTACTTTTTTTCCTGCATACTCCGATAATTCATCAATCCAATTTCTATTGATAGTAACATTATCTATCAATATTTTTTCTAAATATTCTTTTCCTTTTTCTAAGTATTCATTTTTAATTTGTTTTTGTTTCTCTTCGGTTAGCTTAACTTGAAATTGGTTGTAATCTAAATAATTAATATAAGACATATATTTATTAAAAATTCTTTTTATGTCCTGATATTCACTCTCATCTTTTAATAAAGAAAGATTTTTGGTATTAGAATCTATCTTTATATTACTACTTGTTTCAGAAGTAGTACTGTCTTTTTTAGTAGTAAACAATACTATACTTAATATTACAATAATAATAAAAACTATTATTGCTAAAAAAAATATTATCTTTTTTATATTGTTCATTTTTATCATTCCTTTTATTTGTATTGAGCTAATTCAGCTTGTATACTTGCAGTTGTAAAATATACCGAAGATCCACCCCAACCATAATCTTCTCTTAAAGTTTCTATAGGTGTTTCCCATGTTTGATTAGGATATTGAGAGTCATAAAGTTCTATGGTTTGGAATCCAATTGAACCTCCAGAAACATCTCCAGTTTTTAGTACTTCGTTAATTGCATCAATTGTATCTTGTGTTGGTACCGCCGCATCATATGCTCCTGTCCATGTTACCTCAAATTGATTAGATGCAAAAACAACTTCTCTCATAGTATTTGGAAAAGCAGATGATAGTATTCTATTTAGAACTGTACAAGCTGTCCAGGTTGGATTTGTACTATTTTCTGCCTGTACTAATTTATATAATATTTGCAATTCCTCATTTGTTAATGTTATTGAGGAATATGATGCACCTCCAACAATATTCCCATATTTAGATTTTCTTTTGCTAAACTTTTTCATATTTGCTGGATCAAACCATTCTTTTAATATTTTGTCTGCATCTTCATCCGTAATTCCATAGTTTGTTCCATATACCTTTTGAAATAAATATTTTAATAAATCTTCCATATCAGCAATTGCTGCTGTTTCTTCTAATGAGTCAAAAAACCAAACTCCTATTATTCTTAAATTTCCTTTAGCACTTTTACTGTGTGCTAATAATTTAACAAAACTGTTTTCTTTTGCATTTTTATCAATTTTCCACCTTAAATTGTCATCCTTAGGCACTTCTTTTATCTGTTCATCTTCTATATTTTTTTCGTATTCTTCTGTTCTTTCTGTGTCCATTAATTTTACTTCTATTTGCGAAGACTGCATATTCTGTAGAGTATAATTCATCTTTGTATCTGTTCCATTTTTGGTTAATAATTTATATAATTCTGAGTCAATTCCGCCCTTATTTCGTACATGTTCATTTATTAAATTTTTTATTATTTTATTCGCATCTTTTAATATTCCTTCACTATTATTTGAATTTATTTGATTTGCATAGTATAACATATCATCATATTCTTTTGTATTACCATTTACTTGACTACCTGGATCAAATATATTTGAAATATAATCATCACTTGCAATATTTATTACACAGTTGATAATTTGATTTTGAACTTCTCTTAACATAAAGAAGTCATATATATCACCGTTTTCTTCCAGAACAATATTATAATCATATAAATAATTAGATAAATTTGTATATCTATACTCAAATTGTTTATTTTTTTCTTCTAGCTCTTTTTCAAATATTTTTTTATTTTCTTCATATACGCTATCTATACTTTCATCCACTTTATTAAGCAAGTTATCGTCCTCTGGTTTTCCTGTTGAACTATATCCAAAGGTACCATCTTCTCTTTTTATCTTTTGATAATTGCTTGTATTGTTTGTTATATCATCTAATTCTACTTTATCTCCTTTTTCTTGTGTTTCTTTTGTTTCTATTATATATTCTTTATTATACACGGCTGTCCATATATTAGCATATTTTATCTTTAGAGAAGGATTATCTGTTTGTAATGTATCAGTTTCTGTTATTAAAAAATTATATTCTACAGTTACAACTTGTGTTTCTCCAACTTTACCGCTATCTCTGCCTATATCAGAACTATCTACATTTTTATAATTATCAATTGAGGCAACTCCTGCCTTTGTATCTGTATCAGTATATGTTGTTGTTGTTGTTTTAACAGCATCAAAACATCCTATTACAATATCTGTACTAATTACCAATTTTGCAAAATCATTTATAAATTCTTGATCATGTCCATATACTAATAATGACCAAAATAAACTAAATGGTAATGTATAATTAGAAATTTGATCTAAATAGTTAATTGTTTTAGTTGTTAGTTTTTCATAATTTTGAGCTTTTGGAGTATATTGTACTTCCCCATATACACTTGACGGACATGCCCCTACTTCTCCTATATTCGTTTGTTGTATATTGATAGATACGTCCATTGTCTCCCATCCGGCAACTACAATGTTATTTGAAGAATCCATTGAAAAATAATTTAAAGCTTTTTTATCTCCATCATTTATCATTTGTTTTAAATCTTCAAGTGGCATATATTCAAGATACATTCCTCCACCATTTTCTTCAGAATCCCATGGATTATTTAAATTGCTTTTAGTTATATAGTCTTCAGTTTTATCGTCAACGTATCTTTTAAATTTTACACATCCTTGTACTTCATTTGGATCTTTTTCTTTATTTTTATCTGCAATCTCTCTTGCACTTCTTAAATCTGGATATTGCGTAACTATACATGCTTTAATCATATTTTTCAAATATTCATGGTTGTTTTTACTGCTTAGATAATTACTCATATTAAAGTCACATTTTTCTAAATTTTCAAGCATATCATCTATTTCTTGATCTAAGTCAATATTAATTTTATAGCCTTTACTTAAATTGTTTTCATCTCTTGGTACAATATTTGCACTCATATCTACTGAAGAATTATTATTATTTCTATTAAATGTATCTACATAGTTTTTTATACATTTTATAATATCTTCATACCATACTTTATTACCATTTGAATTTAGATGAAACGTTCCAGAGGCGTATTCTTTTTTTAAATATCCTGATCCGCTTTCAGATACTATATTGATTGTTGGATCAATATATGTTACTCCTGATTTTCCTTCACAATATTCTTTCATATTTTTATTATATGTATCAACTTGTTTATTTAAAGTGTCTCCTGTTAGTGTATTACCATAACTATATTCTTTACACACATGAGGAGATTGAAGTACAAATATATCCTTATCTGGATAATCTTTTGATAGTTTGTCAACTAATTCTTGTGTTTTCTTCCACAAACTTGGTCCATTTAATCCAAATTTTACTACAATACAACTAGCATCTTTTGGAATATTCATACTAGAATATGTATTTAATACCCAATCTGCATTCATACCACTCTTTCCATAAAAATATGAACCCGAACTTTTAGCTACCCCTGATGTTTTTAGTAATTCTATCCATGAATCACCAATATAAAAAATCTTGTCTTCTGCAATATTTTTTACAGTATTGCCTGATCCCGAATAGTCAACTGCACTTCCATCGTTACTGAAAAAAATCATATCATCTACACTTAACACTCCCATTTGTCCAGTTAAATTAGACGGATCTGACCATCCAACAGGGAATCCATTCCTCCAAGGATTTGAAATATAAACCTTTCCCGTTGAATCATCATAATCAAGAACAGTAACATAGTGTTGTCCCCAAGAAGACCTTGTTCCTAAACGTAATATTCCCACACATCCTTTTTTTAGATTTGATATCATTTCATCTTTATTATAATATCCTCTATAACTTGTAGATTGCCCTGAAATCCATCTACTTAAGAAGACACTATGTACTGTACTTCCACCTAACTCATTTACTAAAATACTAGTTGCATTTTCAAAATTTGCATCTTTACTATAACCACTACCAACTATCATACAACTAACAAGACCACATTCTGATGTCCATTTACAACCAACTCCAGAAATATTATACCTTGAATTCCATCCATCTAAATTTTGTCTATATTCTTTAAATTGTCTTCCAGTAGTTCCACTTGTGAAAATAGCCTCATATCCACCATTATATGGATCACATTTTTCTGTTTTTGCTTTTCCTGAGGCTGTTGATGTTGCTTTTTTATTATCACTTTTCTGTTCGCTTTTTTTATTACTTTCATTTTTAGAGGTATTTGAACTGTTAGAATTGTTTGTACTTGCATTTCCATCAGATGTTATTAAAATATATCCACATGTAATCATACCTTTATTTACAAAATCTTCTAAGTTATCGGGAGATCCAGGAACAGATGGTCCTATATTTTCGTATCCTTTAGATACATAAAATTTAGAACCTGGATCTGATACAATTAGTTTTCCATTGCTATCTTCACCTAAAAGAACTATATAATGATTAGGAGCATTGACTATAACTGGTCTTCCTTTTTTAAAGTTATCTCTTATAATTTGAATATCACTGCTTTGTCCTTTTCCATAATGGTCTTCTGCTTCTATATTTCCAATATCTTTCATGGCTTGTCTTAAATAAGAAAAAGAACCTCCAGTTTTTGTCTCCATAGCATTTACTACATCATATGGGCCCGCGTCATATCCATATCCACTTAATACAATTGCAGCGGCTGTAGGCCCACACCCTGAGTTTTGCATATTTCCACCCCAAAAAGGTTTGTCCCAATATGTACAAAATGAAGATATTCCTTGCTGATAATTTCTATATTTTCTTGTAGTACCATTTGGATATTTTACCTCTGTAACACTTAACCATCCATCACCTGTCTCTTCATAACTTGTTATAATTCCTCCTGAAGTTCCTGTACTACTACTGCTTCCTCCAAAAGTATCAGTATTAACAAATTTTGAAATAATTGAATCTGCAGCCACATCGACTAAAGCAGGATATTTTTCATCATTATCGTTTTCAGACTCTGTATCAGCAGCAAAACTTGCTATTGGTATAGTAAAAGATAAGTTTGTTACTATAATAAATAATGCAATTATTTTTTTAATAAAAATCTTATTCCATATTTTAACTTTTAGCATTTATCTTCTCCTCTTATCTAAAATATTGTATTTATGTTTCTATTTCAAAATCTTTAGTTATTTCTTCCCATTCTTTTTTATGATCTTTAAAAGCACTATCTGCTGTATCGTTTTTAAATATAATCATCAAAAATGGGACTAATAGAATTAATATTATAAACATTGCACATAATATTTTTCCTAACAATTTAAAACCGCTTAAAAAGATGTTTTTTTCTTTTTTTACATTTTTATCTTTTTCTTCTATATCTTCAATCATTGTATTATATACATCTCCTTTGATTATATATCTACTGATACTTTTGCTTTAAATGATGCTCCATAATTTTCTTCTACATAATTTAAAACAATATTTGAAATACAAAGCGTTTTTATATTTCTTCCTGTTATATATGGGTTATCAAATTTAATTTTAAATTTTTTTGAATTTTTAGAAAAGACTTTCATATCTTCTTTACTTAACTCATTCTTATAAGCATAGTGTCTATTATCTTTATTGTCCTTTATATATATACCTTTTGAATCTGATAGCGTATCTAATAAAATAGTACTATTAGTATAATTAGTTACTTCTATCTCATATTCTTCATATTCCATGTATTTTTTACTATTTAAGACTTTTACTTTAATATCATTTTCTGTTTTTTCTTTATTAATCTCTTTTATTCCAATTAAACTGTTAATATTTAATTTTTTTTCACCATTTTCATCTATAATAGTAATATAATCTGTATATGATGAATTATTTATAGCTTTTCCTGTTGATAATAAGTCTTCTGTGAATTTCACCATATATGTGTTTCCTGTCCAATTTTCAATAGTATAAGTTCTATTTCTATTATTAAATATTCTATTATAATAAGTTTCTCTAAAAGAATCTAAATTATTATAAAGAATATCTTTACATTCCTGTGATAGTAGTTCATATGCTTTATCAATTTCTTCAGAATTACAATAATCTACAAATGTATTAATTATATTTCCTACTTCTTTTATTACACTTTCTGATACTTTTGTTCCGGAAACTGCTGATTTATCAGACTTTATTGTTCCATTAGTTTCTTTTTGAATATTAGAACTATCATTACTGAATTCAATATTATTTTTATTTCCTGATATGTAATTTAAAACTTGAAGTATAATAATTAAGAAGGCTACAATTAATGCCACCTTTATTAGTTTTGATTTGTTCATTCTAATATATCTCAATAAATTATGCATAATTTCAGCCTCCAATTTTTATTTTAAATCATTGTACTTATCCATTGCACTAAATACTCTGTCTGTATATTTATCAGCTTCTTGCTGATTAATGCCTTTCTTATTCATTAATGTATTTCTATAACTTTCCTTGTATCTTTGTCTATCATCAGCTTTCATATATCTTGTATCTACCCCGCTTAATCCCACTGCATTATAACTTGCTATTCTTAATGCTGCTTCTTCACTAAATCCTTCTTCTTTTTGCATTCTATATATTGCTAATGTTTGTTCTATGTCTTTAATTCCGTCAGCTCTAGTATATTCTGATAATTGCTCTGCAATTTCCTTTGCTCTATCTCTTTCTACTCCTAGTTTTTGTTCTATCTTCTTCAAGTTATCTTCATCTTTTACAAATTTCTTTTCATATTTCTTTTGTTTAATTTCTTTGTAATCATCGCCATAATATCCTTCTCTAACAGCATCAACATGCTCTTGAATACTTGATTTTTCTACTCTTTCTGCTATACCCTTTCCTAATGTATATCCTGCAGTTCCAGCAACTGACATATTTTGAATCGCTTTACTTGGATCACCACCAGCAATTGATGCTAATCCTGCAGCAGATATGCCTAAAGCTGTTGCCCCAACTTTTGCTCCTAATCCCAATCCTTTCTTTGCAATTATTGCAGCCATTTGACTGTTTGTTTTTCCACGATATTTATTGACTTTATTACCAACACTTCTTAACCCTGATTGAAAGCCTCTTATTTTACTTTTCTTTCGTTTTGGCACATCTTTTGTTTTTGGAGGTTTGTTTATGTTTGGCAATTTAACAGGTGGTCTGCTAGTTGTAGGCGACTTATTACCTCTGTTTCTATTTGTTTGAATATTATTATTTGAATGTTGTTCACTCTTAAGATATTCTTTTGGATCTATACCCATATTCCTTAAAGCCATATCCCATTCTTGATCTCCCGGTCCGATTCCCTCTTCCGTTTCTAAATTTTTTATTTCAGTTTTTTGTCTGTCAGATAATCTAAATCTATCATTATTCAAATCTTCGGCTTGGTCTCCTACGTCCCCTAACAACTGCATATCTCTACCTATGTCTGTATCTCTACCTATATCTCTATCTCTACCATTATCTTCATTTCCAAAAATATTTGCATAATCTATTTTATCATTCATAGTAGGGTTCTTCCCATCATCTGAAGCTTCTGAATTTTCTCTATTTCCTGATCCTAATTCTTTTTTAGGTGGTCTCGGATGCATCAATCTACTTAATCCAGACATCATTAATGCTGTTCCGGCTGCTCCACCAAACATTCCTGGCGTTTGCGCCTTTTCAAATCCAAAGAATCTACGTAACAATTTCTCTGCTGGCATTAAAAATCCTAATGCTATTACTACATAGAAAATATTATTCGCAGCAAATCTCATAGCAGATCCAATTAAAATTGTATATAAAATTAGATGCATAGGTTGTATTAATAGATTAAATAGATATTCTTTTAACCATAAATCAAAAGCCTGAGCTTTACCATCATTTATCTTATCAATTGGGTATGTAATTGCAACTAATGGTGCAATTATAGTTAGAAAAGCCATATATACAACTCTTTTTAAATATGTAAAGCAAAATATTATTGTATAAATTACTAAAACTATATATATAATATTATAACCAGCTCTTACAGTTTTGGTTTGTTCTTCATGAACTTCTGTCGTTCCATCTCCGGTCCATTGTTCCATCCTCTTTTAACTTTACTTCTACTTCTTGGCCCTTTAATCTTGCTTGAGTCATAAAATCATTTGCAGGCCAAAAAAGCGTTTTCTTATCTTCTGTAAATCTATTTCTATACGCACTTTCATCTCCTGAATATTCTGTATTATCATCTCCTACTAAAGTGTTCCATGCATTTTCTGCATCTTTTCCCTCAATCTTAAACAATTCTACTCCAGCATCTTGTATTCCTGTTTTTCCATTAGTGTCATCAGTTACAGATGCTTTTTCCTGCGTCGTAACAGTTTCAGTTTCTCCATCTCCACACACTCCACTTTCATCACCGTAGGTTGCAATTGTAATTGAACTTATAGCATCTATTATTTTTTCATTTATTGTAACAGCAAATGACATTATGTAATGCATTAGAAATACTAAACATAAAGCCACAATCCAGTCCACAAGCATTTGTTGGTATTTTGCTTTATCACTTGCTATAGTTGATAGCACAATTCTAATTCCTATGTATACTAAAACAGAAAGTAAAGCTACTAATGCAATATTTCTTAAAGCAATATACCATGACGCTATAGATGATTGCAACTCTCTTGCTGGTGATCTCAAAATTTCAACTTGCTCATTGCCTGACGATATCTCTCCTTTTAAATTACTTGTTTCACTTGTCCACCCATTGGAATATGTTGTATAGTACTTAAGAGTATACCTTTCATTACCATATTTTAAATTGTATGTTTGTAATGTTTTGTAGTGTCCTGTATATTCTCCACTTTCTTGTTTTTCATATGTGTTTTCAATTACATGTTCTTGTTTGCGTTCACCATTTTCGTATGTTATCTCTGCTGTAGAACTATCTAATTTTTTATTTATTGATTCACTAAAACTATTTATAACGGTCTGTGGTGAAATTTGTTCTTCTCCAAAATTTCCTCCATTTCCATCTACACGATTATTCATTTCATCAACTATTTCGTAAGAAACCTGGTATTCATTTTTTTTAATTCCACTTTCTTTTCTTCTAACTTTTATGTCATCAGCTTTGGGATTAAAGAAATTAACATCGAATGCTATTATCTCATTTTTAAAAATAGATTGTGGTGTTAATTTATATTCTGGCAGATAATAACCGTTTTCCGCCAAAATGTGTTACACTTACTGCAAAATAAGCTACTGCAGCCCCTGCAGCAATTTTAACAACAGCTCCAATAGCTGACACAACTATTGATAATGCTGCACCTCCTGTATAAATGGTTGCAATAACAGCTATAGTAGCAATTAATATAGCTCCTACAACTATTAAAATCTTTAACCAAACATTACTAACATCTTCAATCCAAACTCCAGATGCGTCCATCCCCATTATTGTTTTTTGTAAAATATTCATTATACCATCACCCAAGTTTGCAAATAAACTTGTAACTGGCTCTAGTAAAACATCTCCATCCATAGCATGAATTGGTTTCGGTATAAAAATTTGAAAAAATAATAATAGCAATAATATTATAACAATTTTTCGCCATGTTTTTTTATTTGTAAAAACTTTCATTTTTTCCTCCTTGTTTTATGCTCTTTGTTGTTTCGCAATTTGGTTTAAATTTGTTTCTACAAATTCAAACTCTTTTTTAGTTGGCATTATTTTAAGAATAGCTGTATCTGCTCCAACTTTAAGTAAGCCTTCACCTTTTTGACATGTTATCAAAAAGTTTGCTTCTCCTTCAGAAAGTTTAAATACTTCTTTTAAGTATTGTATTTCTGATTTGTCTTGTGCTAAAAATAACTTTGTATCTGATGAAGTTAAAACAGCTTGCGCTTCAGGCTTCTCATAAAAATCTTGGAACCTTTGTGAAATAATTGCAAGAGAAACATTTCTTTTTCTTGCACGTCTTGCCATTTTATTTAAAAAGTCTACGGCTTCTTGGAATGGAAGTAACATCCATGCTTCATCTACAAGTACTCTTTTCTTTCTAGCTTTTTTTCTATCTTCACTATTCTTTTTAACAAATTTTTCCCAAATCCATGAAAGTAATATTTGTTGTGCTAATGGTCTTGCAAATCTTTCTTCTAATTGAGAAATATCAATATTAATAAATGGTGCCCCATCTAACAATTCAAATGTAGATTGTCCATCAAAATAAGCCATTTGTCCATCATATTCTCTTATATATTGTTTCATAACTTTTAATAAATAACTATAATGATATTGATAATCTGGATTGTTATTATCTTGAGCCTTCTTTTGTATTCTTTTAAACCAACTTCCAATTGTAGGCATTTTTTTCTTTTCTTTAGAAAACATATTTCCATTATTAATTCCTGTTTGAGAAGATTCATATAAACTCATTGGATCACTATTTATTCCTCTAGCAGCATATTCCTCTGCGACAGACTCAGCAATTATCTGTTTTGTAAGTTCGTTTACTTCGTCACTTTTTGTACTACCTCTAGCCATTGTTAATAAAGCTTGCGTAACATCTTCTACTTTGTTTTCTACATTTAAAACTGTTCTTTCTCTACCTGTAATTTCATCTTTTATATTTTCAGCCTCTATATCAAAGACATTGATTATAGTTTTTGATGTTGGACTTATAACTACATTTATTCCTCCTAGACTTTCTGCAACTATCCTATACTCACCCTCTGCATCAAGCGCTAAACTTTCTATTCCCATTAATACTGATGATCTTGATACTAAGGTTTTCATCGTAACTGATTTACCAGCTCCTGATTTAGCAAATATAACCATATTATAATTTGTCAGCGAATTATGAAAATTGTCAAATAAGATTGGTGTTCCTGTTTGTTTATTAAACCCTAGCGGAATTCCTGTTGGATGTCCAATTTCTGATGTAGTAAATGGAAACACTGTTCCCATTGAATTTCTATCAAATGTATGTGTCTTTTTTATTTTATCATTCATTAATGGTAAATTTGATTGAAATGCTTCTTCTTGTATCCCCCATGCTGTTTTTATTCCTACTAACGTTTTAGACATCTCACTAGATAATAATTTTGTATATCTATCTAATTCTTCCAAATTATAAGAAAATAATGTAGCAACAATGGACGCTTCATAAAGCTTGTTGAATCCTGCAGCTATCTCATCTCTTAGTTCTTCAGCCTCTGACCTTTTTTGAGATATAACACTTTCTCTATTTATGTTTCCTTTGTCAGCTGCTATTATTCTTTCTGTTTCTAACTCATTTATTACTCTGTTTAATTCATTTTGTGATCTTTCTTCTTTTATTGGATTTATATATATTGATGTATTTATATCACCAAACAAATACATATCTCTAAACAACTCTGGAAATGTACACATTCTTGGCAATGATGAAACAAAGAAACTTCTTGCATATCTTTTAGCATTAGATATTATTTCTAGATGATCTATATTAGATGCATCTATCCCAGATGGAGCAATTAATTCTTTAATGTTCTTTTTTTTCAGTATTTGTGTTTGTTCTTCCGAAACTTGATTATATTGTCTTTCTAGTTCTTCTTGTTGCTTTTTGTTTTTTCTCATCATCATTACCTCCTTTTTCTTTATTTTCACTTTCTCTATCAATTACTTCTTTAGCCTTATCAGTAACTTCTTTCCCTAAGAATTGTTCATTTTGTTCTATTATCATTTTAGCCATATCGTCTATTAGTGAATCTATTTTTCTTTCTTTTTCTCTCAGATTTTTTTCTTTTTCATTTTCTTCTGACGCTGTAAAAACGGCCTCATTTGCTTTTCTTATAGCATCTTCTTCAATTTTTTTGTCGATTTCTTTCATTTTCTTTTCTAATACATCTGGTGCTGTAGAATATAATTCTTCATATCCAGCATTTAACATTTTATTTAAATCATACACTTCTGATTCATCTCTATTATAAGCCACATATAATAAATCAGCTAATTGTTTAGAATCTAAAATTTTTCCATTGATTCCGCAAACATATAGAGAGCTAATTATAGATTGTGCTTTTGTATATAATTCAGAAAACGCTAAATTTTTAATTTCTTCTTTATCGTAATTTTTGTTCTCCAAATCTTCAGGATAATATGATATTACAATATAATATTGTTTTGTTAATATGTTTTTATTAAAACTCATTTGTTCAGTATTTTTTATAATATCTAGTCCATATTCATATAAATTTCTTTGTTTTAAGACTTCAAATTGGAATTTTGTTAATTCATCTTTAGAATATTTTTGGGAATTTACTCTTTGTCTATAATCCATTTCTGTTTTTACATATTTATCTTGAATCTCTTTTAGTTTATCTTTATATGTACTAATACTGCTTCCTAAATTAACTGTTCTAGTTTGTATATAAATTTGAATCGGATGTCTCAAGGTGTTTAAAAATTGTAAAAATCCTTGTTCCACACTAGCTTTTTCAACACCAGACATTAAATCGTAATTAATTCCTTGGCATTCTATTACCATTAAATAATTTTTCTTTTCTTTTTTTATTATAATATTATCTTCTATTTTATCAAATTCCATAAAGGAAAATACAGACTCTTTAGAATATTCTTTAATACTATCAACGTTGTTCTTGTCTTTAATTTTATTGGTTTCTTTTTTGTTTATGTTATTTTTTACTTTTTTACTATTTTTTTCTTTTAATTTTAATACAAAGAATATAACTGTTAGAATACATAATATTATAATCATAAAAATTAAAATATATGTTAATATATCTACTGATTGATTATTCATCTTCTGTAACCTCCTTATTATCTTTTAGATATTCATCGTTTCTTTCTTTATACACATAGACCCTGTTTTTTTTCTTTTTAAATAAAAACCATCTTTTTATTACTTCATCAATATTCTCTCCACCAGTTTTCTTCGTTATTTCAAGATTCTTTACTTCCGGAATTTTAAAAGTTGCTATTACAAATCCTATTCCACCAAAAATTATTGTAATTATAATACCTATAGTAGTTAGTCCTATAAGATTAAAAATAAAATAAAATAACAAACCTATTGCTATCCCTATAGCTGTATAAATAATTGCTTTTGTTGAGAATATATATAAAATTCTTCCCTCTCCTTTATAATTTCTTGGTATGTAATAAGATTGCATGTTTTTTATCCTCCTCTTTTATCAATTTTAAACCCATTTCTACTTAATACTATTATAACAGATTTTGTCTTTTAATGGAACTTTTTTTTTTAAAATATCTAAATTTAATATAATTGTAATATAATTGTAATTTTATTTTAATATACCCTTTGTTTTTAGACATAAAAAGAACAGGTTTTAACCTGTTCTCATAATTATATTATTATTGATTCATAAAGTTATAAATTACTCCAACTAATACAGATGCACCAAATACCATAGCAGCACCAATTATGTAAGGTAATAATGTCTTTTTGTATTCTGCTTTTTCTTCTGCACTTCCCATCATGTATTTAATACCTAATATAATTAAAGTAATAATTGCAGCTGCAGAACCTACTATAGATACTACATTAATTATAGATGCTGAAAAATTTTGAATATCTCCTGTTTGTATTTTGTCTCCAGTTTGATTTTTCCATTGATCAGGATTATAAGTTGTTGCACCTAATACAGTAGTTAAACTACCTGCTAGCATCATAATAATCATTATAACAGAAACTATTTTTGTGATTTTTTTCATAATTTTTCCTCCTTTTATTTATGATTTATATTATAAATTTCTCTTATTATTGAGAAAACATTAAAAACAAATTATTTAACCATGTTATAAATTACAGTTGGTATTGTGGTAGCTCCAAATACAAATATTGCGCCTATAAAATATGGTAATAATGTTTTTTTGTATTGTGCTTTTTCTTCTACACTTCCTAACATATATTTTATACCCAGTATTATTAAAGTTACTATTGATGTAGCAGATGCTATAATTGACACATACGTTAAAACATTTGCGCCTACTCTTTGTATATTACCAGTCTCAGCTCCGCTCCCATCTAAATCAGAAATAGTAAGAGCATATACAGATGTTGAAAAAAAGAAAATTAATAAAAATATAACAATACTTATAAAAAAAGCTCTTTTCATATTAATCACCTTTCTATTATTATAATCCACCTAACGTATTAATTGCTATCTTCCATATTCCAAAAGCACCAAATATTACAACACTCCCTATTAAATATGGGATTATTGTTTCTTTAACTTTTGCTTTATCAACAGCACTTGCCATCATATATATAATACCTAAAATAACACCAACAACAACTGTTATAATCATTCCAATTGATGTCAAAATATTATAAATATCATCAGATGCTTCTTTTATCTTATCTTTATTAACGCCTATTGAACCATCAGCTTTATCTAAAAATCCATCCGCCTGTCCAACCCAATCATCATCACAATATGATATATTTGGTGTAACATATATTATTATAGTAAATAAAACTAATATAATAAATAATTTTAATACAATTTTGTACATTTTTCAACACCTTCTTTTAATTTAAAGATTGTGCAATATCATAAACAATTTTTAATGTTGCAGTTATACCAAAAACTAATACTGCTCCTATCAGATATGGACCCATTGTTTCTTTATATTGCGCCTTTTCTTCTGTACTACCAATCATATATCTTATTCCTATGAATATAATAGCAATTACGGAAACTAAACTACCTATAACTTGTACTGTACCAATTATTTTATTTCCTATTTCTTTTAATTTTTGTTCTTCATGTTGAGTACTAGATGAAGGATTCCAATCATCAGTATTGAAATCTTCTGAAAGAACCATGTTGTTTTTGTTATCATCTTGTGGCCTATGTCCTGGTGGATCAGCATATACATTATTACTGAAAAAAGTACAAATTAATATTAAGACTATAAATGTTATTAAGATTATTTTTATATTAATTTCTAATATTTTATTCATACTCTCACCTCTTTACTGTTTCTCTACATTTAATTATACTCCATTTTAAAAAAATTTTCAACTTTTTTGTTTTTTTATTATATTTTGTCAACCTTTATTCAATTTTATTATAGCATATGCACAATAAAAAAGACAATAGTTTTTTACTATTATCTCATTATTTGCATTTAAATTATTTGGCGGAGATGAGAGGGTTCGAACCTCCGCGCCGTTTTCACGACCTAACTGTTTAGCAAACAGTCCCCTTCACCACTTGGGTACATCTCCATGTTTATATTATATTTATAAATAAAAGTTAGATATTATAGCTTTTAAAATATCTAACTTTTATTTTGGCGGAGAGGGTGGGATTCGAACCCACGGTACGCTACAAACGCACGCCAATTTTCAAGACTGGTGCCATAAACCAACTCGACCACCTCTCCATATCATTAGACAAATG
>Ga0326511_10001292_pt1 | contig 20955 bp, 19 predicted proteins | sample 0_2496_0518_D_FD_203701 | JGI IMG/M metagenome (GOLD analysis project Ga0326511, IMG submission 203701) | Bovine rumen microbial communities from UC Davis, California, United States - 0_2496_0518 | ecosystem: Host-associated > Mammals > Digestive system > Stomach > Rumen | place: USA... | reverse complement strand
AGCGGTATCGGTTCGCTTGATCTGATTGATGATGACAAAATCTGCCTGACTAATCTGAACAGACAGATTTTCGCCCTCCGGAGTACTGTCGGGAAATACAAGACCGATGTCGCCGAAGCGAGAATTCATGATATCTGTCCGGAAATACAGGTTCATACACATAAATGCTTCTATATGCCGGAGACTTCTGATCAGTTTGATTTTAAAAATTATGATTATATTATTGATGCAATTGATACCGTCACCGGAAAACTGGAGATTATCCAAAATGCTCAGGAAGCCGGTGTTCCGGTCATTTCCTGTATGGGAGCCGGAAACAAGCTCGATCCGACAGCTTTCAGAGTCGCTGATATTTATGATACAAAAGTCTGCCCGCTTGCGAGAACGATTCGATACGAATGCCGGAAACGGGGTATTAAAAAATTAAAAGTCGTCTATTCTGAAGAACAGCCGATCAAGCCGATTGAAGATGCTGAAATTTCCTGTCGTACGAACTGCATCTGTCCTTCCGGAACAACAAGAAAATGTACTGTCCGGCGGGATATTCCTGCATCCAATGCCTTTGTGCCGTCTGTTGCCGGACTGATCATCGCCGGAGAAGTTATTAAAGATCTGCTGAAAAAATAAGAAAAGCTCTGCCATCGGCAGAGCTTTTTTTATACATGTACAGTTGTATTTAAAAATTTCTGTTCAAAATCAGCAACAGGCATCGGCTTTGCGAAATGATAGCCCTGAAAAATATCGCATCCGTATTCTTTCAGGAAATCGACTTGTTCCTGTGTTTCGACACCCTCTGTAATGACTTCCATTTCCAGAGATTTCGCAAGCGAAACTACCATTTTGAGAATAATCCTGCTTCTGTCCTGATGTTCTGTTTTTCTCAGGAAGCCCATATCAATTTTAAGTACATCGGCTTTCATGTCTTTGAGCGTATTCAGAGAAGAATAGCCACTGCCGAAATCGTCAATTTCGACCATGAAGCCATATTCCCGAAGCCTGCCGATCAGAGGCAATTGTTCCTGAGGATTATTCATGATTGCTGTTTCTGTGATTTCCAGATGCAGTTGTTTCGGTTCGATCTGATATTTTTCAACCAGTTCTGTAACAATCTGATATACATCAAGCAGATAGAAATCTTTCTGAGAAATATTAACAGAAAGATACTGATCAGTAAAGCCTTTTCTCTGCCATTCCTGAAGTCTGATACAGGCCTGTTCCCACATATAACTGTCAAGTCTGCCGATCAGACCAGTCTGTTCAAAGACCGGAATGAATTTATACGGCGGAATCATGCCTGTACGCGGATGAATCCAGCGGACGAGCACTTCTCCTCCGCGGATTTTTCCGTCTTCGGAGAAAACCTGAGGCTGGATATAAGGCTGAAACTGTCCTGAACGGAGCGCAATATCAAATTCGCTGATCATTTTCTGTTCATTCAGAAAATCCTCACGAAGCAGTTCTTTATAATATGCAACAGCATTCTGATAGCTTTCTTTCACGGTTTTGATTGCAAGATTGGCTCTGTCACACATGATAGAAATTCTCAATTCTCTGTCTTCGATAAAATACACGCCGACATGAATCTGCATTTTAAAAATATAATTCTCAGGCAGACGGCACATTTTAGAGACTTCATGCAAAAAATCCTTCTCATCAAACTCCTCTTTCGGCAGACAGAGAGCGAAACGGTCTCCGCTCAGACGACCGAAGAGCCAGCCTTCTCTGGACATAGTCCGGATGGCACTTGCGATTCTCATCAGCAGTTTATCGCCGATTTCCACACCGAAGACATCATTGATGATTTTAAAATTCTTGACATCTGTGCAGACAATACAATATTCTGTTTCAGGGGGAGCTTCTTCAAGAAGTTTTCTGACTCTTTCATAGAAATATTCTTTATTATAAATTCCTGTAAGCGAATCATGTGTTGCGCGGTATTTTTCAGCAAAAAGGCGGTTTGTCTCTGCGGTATAGTCTTTGATTGTAAAAAAGCATCCGATATTTTTATTATCAATATCAAACATTTTTCTGTACTCGATTTCATAATGCTGTGTTTCTTCATCATGTTTCCTATGGATTTTCCATGAAAAGGCATCTGTTTCTTTAGGAATATCATCTTCAAACCAGAGCCGGACTTGTTGATCAATTTTATCCTGACAGTATGTTTTAGCGGCCTGATTGGCATGAACACATTTTTCCTGCAAATCCAGACAGATAATACCATCCTGCATATTAGCGATTGTAAAATACATCAGTCTGTCGATCAATCCATGCGGAACATATATCATAGAATAATAAAAAACAGCGAATGCAATAATTGCTATCCAGAACAAAGAATAATCAATACGATAATCAAATTGCAGATAAGTCGCATGTACGGTCATGATAATACAGGCAAGAATCAGAATCACAGCATATTTGACTTTATAAATTTTAGGCGAACGGGAAATTTTGCGTATCAAATCAATCATAGCCACTATTCCGACAATAAACGTAAAGGCGACATGATAATTATATAGAAATTCCCTTTCATCGACATGCCATAGCAGATCCTCCACCCGATCTTTGATCAGCTCACACTGAAATACAATCGGCTTGAAGCAATTGAAGATCATGAGTATAGCATCAAGATCAGCCATAATAGTAACGATTGCTTGCAGATTTTTATTATAGCCTCGCATTCCGGTATATCTCCGGACGAATGACATGACTCCGAGCAGAAGCATATCTATTGCTATATAATACGCTCCGAACAGGATATATGCCATTTTCTCTGAGACTGCCATCATCGCCCCCGCATAGAGAGCAACAGAGCATCCGCCAAAGCCAAGAAGCATTCTGAGCGGCGGCTCTACTTCTTCATGGCGAGGTTTCAGAATATCATAGATCAGCACGCCGAACATCAGCACGGCGGAAATCAATAAATAGATAATATAAATCCATTTCATAACATCACCCTTTAATTCTCATAAATGAGAGTATAAATTAATTATAGCATATTTTGTAAAATATGTCAATCAAAAAACGGCGGCACACGGCTCACTTTTCAAACAAAAAGCACATGTCATTTTTGTGACATGTGCCTAAAAAATATGGAATTTTTATAAATAAACTATCTGAACCGACAGGAAATCCTATCGGTTCAGAGAAAAATTTATTTTGTCAGCAGTGATTTTTTCAGGAGAATCAGATCATAGATATTGACTTTGCCATCCTGATTTACATCTGCAATTGTATACTGATCTTTTGTGAAAGTATTCTGATTCAGCAGATATTTCTGAAGAGCGACAATATCCAGAACAGTGACTGTACCATCCTGATTTATATCACCGGAGACGGGCTTTGTTTCTGTTGTAGTAGTTGTTGTTGTTTCTGTTTGTTTCGCAGTTGTAGTTGTTGTCGTTTCTGTTTCGGCATTCCATTTCTGACAGTTATTGCCGTTAGGCTGATACTGCTGTACATTAGCACCATTATCTAGACTCGCATTGACAATCTCTACCAGACAAGCATCTTTGGAAGCATGTGTTACAATACCGTAAGAACCGTCTAAATTCTTAGTAAACCGGAACAGCATTGCACTGTCTTTATTCGAGTAAGTTACAATATCAACATTGCCTCCGTTGGTATTGCTTTCAGCTTTGAGTACATAATTGGCATCCTGTACGGAACGGATATAATAATAATTTCCTGAACCGAATGCTTTCAGAGTCCATTTCTGACAGTCGAAGCCATTGGATGCCCACTGCTGTACATTGGAATTATCTGCCATTGTACCATTGACAATATCCATCACCAGACCGCTGTTGACATTCTTGAATGTATAAACAACACTGGTATCCATTGCAGTTCCGGGGTCTGTAACGGCTTCCAGAGTCCAGTCCTGACAGTTTGCACCATTGACTTCCCATTCCTGAGCGTTTGCACCGGAGGAAGTATCTGCATTGACGATCTCGACAGCAGAAGCCTCACCGGAAACTCTTGTTCTGATTTTATAAGAACCATCGGAATTTTCTGTCAGCATGAACTGCTGATTTGTACCGCCGTTATACTGATAAATATCAATATTAGTTCCGTTATCGGCTTTCTTGCCTGCGACATCCAGTACGAATGTACCGCCGTCACCGACACAGGAAGCAAGATAATAATAGCCATCGCCTGCACTGAACAGTTTCCAGATATTATGAATTTCAGAACCATCAGAACCCCACTGATCGACATTTGTACCATTCTTGGCAGATGCACCGGCTACTTCGAGATATAATCCGGAATTGACATTCTTGATTCTGTATGCCGCACCCTCTGTGAAATTTGCCGGAACGATCGCGGCAGAAGCATTAGGTTCTTCGTGATAGCCTGCACTCGGAACGCCCTTTGTACCATAGCGGATATACATCCAGTTGGAATTTGAACTCTGAGAACCACTGTAATTAGAGCAATATGTCTTCGCCTGATCGGCAGAAAGCGTAATGTAACTATAATTATTTTTTGGTCTCCATGTACTTTCTACAGAATAGCTCGGATTATTTGTTGTGCCCTCGCCTCTGACTGTTCTGTTACAGCTGGAGAATTTAGAACCTGTTTCATAAAAAGCTCCGGGATATGTGATCTGATTCCAGTCGCAGATGACATTTCCGCCGTTTGCATAATAGCAGTTTTCAGCATAAATATCGCATCCGCTGTGAACGGTATATGCCATACTGAACGTATCGACATAGTTATTGAATGAATGATAATAACCCCATCTCATAAGCCCCGGCCCTCTGGTCAGAGTCTTGTAGAATTTATTACTTGCGAGTGTCATGCGAGGATAGCCGTCATATTTTGCCTTGACATCGGCTGTATCATCCGGATAGCCTAAGATAACACCGTATTCATGCAGACCGAAAGAACAGTCTGAAACAGTACAATAATCGGCATCATAACAGCAGGCTAAGAATTTATCATAATCCGGCTGTCCGGAAGATGCTGTATTATAATCCGAATGGCCTACGAAAGTCACATGATCTACCCAGAGATTCTGACCTGCTCCGAAATAAACTGAAATATTATCATTGCCGTTAGAATTGGCATCATGCTGAATTTCCAGATTACGGAAGATAACATTATCCCCCTGACCGCTTCCCTGTTTGGTACACAGTGCAGTATTATACAGAACATGACTGTTATAACTGCCGATAATTGTTTTATTATCCGTCACATAGATTCTTCCGTCAGGATTATAATAATGATTCTGACCATCCAGCTTGTAATTACTTCCGCCGTCAATCTTACCGGTAATTACGATCGTATATGCACCGGAAGCCTCGGCATATTTCTTGAGATCTGAGAAATTGGAAACTTCCACGGTCTCGCCGAACAGACCGCCGATGTCTCCGGCCTTGATATTATTTGTATTGTCATTGGAGCAGTAACCTGCAAAGCCCTGCAAACCGTCACAATTCAATAAAAACAGCTGATTGTCTGCTCCGGTATAGCTTGCGAGTGTCATACCGTTTGTACCCTGAGTCAAAGCAAGATTTGTATCAGAATAATTCACGATCTTATAATACAGATCATTTCCGAGATGATCCTGCTTGACCGGAACAACATACCAATGCTGAGACTGTGCCGATTCATAGCCATATACAACTACATTGTTTCCGGATGAAACTTTATAATTCAAGGGTGTGAGCAGTCTGCCGGACTGAGCATTACAAATCTTGAAATACGTTCCTTTCGAGTCAGAACCCACACGATCGAATCTCCATGAAGGTGATAAATCATTTCCGAGAGCTTTCATCACAATTGCAGAATTATCAGCAGTTCCGCTTTCTGTGAGTACAGTCGAATTATTTTTAGAAGCAAGATTCATAAGCTGTACCGGATAATCTGTCGAAACAGCCTTTACTGTCATTGAAAATCCTGACGGCAGTACCAGCATAACAGACAGAATCATCATCAGGACTGTTAAAAAGCTGACGATCTGTAAAAAAAGCCTGTGTCTTTTTTCCATACAAAAATTTCCTCCTTTATGATAATAAATTACAGTCTGAGATAAAAATATATTTTTGATCCTCCTTTCGAGTCTGTTCCAAACGACTGCTTATTTATGAACAAACTGTGACCAGTATCGAAATTAATACTTATTTATATTATAACAAAAGACTCGAATAAATACAAGCTGTATTTTACAAAATCTGCATTTTGCATAAACCGTTCCGGAAAAATAAGGCATTCTGCACAAAGATTTTTCTTGACAAAAAAATACAATCATGCTATAATAACTCCAGAGGTGAAAAACATGTCTGAACTGCGGTATCTTCTGATTTTTTTTCAATTGCTGAATCTGTTGCTTCTGCTCTGGATTATGCCACGCTATCGTGAAGATATTGAAAAACGTCTTGCCGAAAACAGGACTCATAAAGAACTCAGAGATCTGAAACGAGAAATCCGAAACAATCTGCCATCTTTCCGGAAAAGAATTCTATCTTATTTTATAAAAGGCCCGCTCTGGAAAGAACGGGAATATCTGTCAGGTGATATGCTTCCTTATGTCATGCCCTTTGTCAGAGATACTCTGTCTTGTCTGGAATGGCTTTCTCTGATTTCGCTGATACTGAGTTTTCATCATCAGGAGTGTATTATCTTTCCGGCAGTTGGCTGGAGTGCTTCTTTTCTGATCTGGATTTTTTCTCTGATTTATCATATCACTGATAAAATCAGCATCAAAACACATTTTCCGAGAGCTTCCGGCATAGAAAAGAAACTCCGGAAACAGAATGCTTTCTATAGAAATCCGAATCACAACCGGAATTATACCAAGCGTGAATGGAATATTATTATACAAGCCTGTCTGCTTCGTTATTCTCCGATCTGGATTCTTTTTTGCACTCTGACAGAAAATGAAATAAAAACTCTTTTTCTGATGGGAATTCTGGAGCTGATCATAGCTATTATCACGGAATATCACAGAAGAAACCGGACTGAAATTTTTCTCTGTGCGTATCAGGACATCAGTCACAGAAGAATGACTCCGTTTGAACATACAGAAAGTTTTGCAGATTATGCCTGTCGTGAAATGAAATTAGTTTCTGTACTGGATTTTACATTTTCCGGAATGCTTCTTCTGACGGGATGTATTTTATATTTTTATACATAAAAAATCAGCCTTGTATCAGATACAGGGCTGATGATAATTTATACTAAATTTCTGAGATATTCATCAAAATCGACAGTAATCTGACCTGAACCGTTTCCGGCGGCATAGACCAGAATGACAGCGGCATCTTCAGCATTGATGTCACCATCATGATTGACATCGGCGGCCTGTTCGAGTTCCGGAGAAAGACCGCTTGACATTTGTGCTCCCATATTAGCGGCGGCTTGGAGGAGTTTAGCGGCATCTTCTGCGTCAATGGTATGATCTTGATTCAGATCGCCGACAGGAAGCGTTTCTTTTATGGGTTCTGTCGTAGATGTTGTAGAAGTCGATTCTGTCGTAGATGTTGTAGAGGTCGTTTCTGTCGTAGAGGTTGTAGAAGTCGATTCTGTTGTGGAGGTTGTAGAAGTTGATTCTGTCGTAGATGTTGTAGAAGTCGTTTCTGTCGTAGATGTTGTAGAAGTCGTTTCTGTTGTGGAGGTTGTAGAAGTTGATTCTGTCGTAGATGTTGTGGAAGTCGATTCTGTCGTAGATGTTGTAGAAGTTGATTCTGTCGTAGATGTTGTAGAAGTCGTTTCTGTTGTTGAGGTTGTAGAAGTCGATTCTGTCGTAGATGTTGTAGAAATCGTTTCTGTGGTGGATGTTGTAGAAGTCGATTCCGTTGTAGTTTCTTCGGCAGTAGGTTCAGGGAAGTCTTTTTTTTCGAGTCCGGCTTTTTCAAGAATCATATCAGCGATCAGCTGATGACCCTCAGCATTGGGAGTCGGTTCAAATGCAGTCATCATATTGGTATATTGATAGGCATATGTCTTGAATTCTGTACAGACATCTGCAACAAGACAGTTCCCCAGTTCTTCCTGTTCATGCAGATAAGTATTATATGCACTGTTGACAAGCGTATTGATCGGATTACAGATACTGTCATAAGCAGTTTTTTTCTTCATAGAGAAGTCAGAATAATATTCGATCGTATCTAAAGGATTATAGACGGTCTGAAAAATAATTTTTGCATTCTGATACTGTGCGAGAGTTTCAGTAATCAGCTTGATATTTTCAGAGGCAGATTTTTTATTCTGTCTTGCGGCGGCGGCCATCTGATTGGAATAATACATCATATCTTCCTGAGAAGTAATGCCGTATTCATCCGGAGAGGAATTGAACACCTCCCAGAAACTTTCTGCGCCGAATTCTTCAAGATAAGAATTTGCTTTATCCTGAAAAGGTATCATAATATCATAGAGTCCGACAGTAATCAGAATAATATCTGATTCTGAAAGAGCTGTCTGAATCTGAGGGTCACTGAGACTTTGCAGAACATCCTGAGTTGTATATTTTTCCTGAGCGAAATTCTGAATTTCCGTATCAGTATAATAAGTAATCCAGTCGATATAAGATTTCTGACCTTCTGAGAGTCCGGCTCTTGTAGAGACACTGTCGCCAAGAACGACAATTTTTTGAGGATTCTGAGCGTTTACGATTTCTGTAATATCAGAATGAAGCAGGAGCATTCCGCACAGACTCACAGCAGAAAGCAGAGCGATTCCCTGATGATAATGGAACATAGATAAAAAATCCCCTCTCATGTGTTTTTTATATTATATCAGATTACAGAATAAAATGCAAGTATTTCTGAAAAAAAAGAAAAATATACCTGCCGGAGCAGATATATTTTTTCCGATCGGGATGACAGGACTCGAACCTGCGGCATCTTGCTCCCAAAGCAAGCACTCTAGCCAAACTGAGTTACATCCCGTGGTGTGCCTGACAGAACTCGAATCTGCGGTCTGAGGAGTCGGAGTCCTCTGTTTTATCCAACTAAACTACAGGCACATTACTATATTATTATAGCAGATTTTGTGTTGATTTGCAAGAGGATAATTATAAATATTTTCTTAATAAATTATGAATTTTCTATGAATTCCAGAATTGAGAGATAGACATGAAACGGCTGATCTGTAAGCAGATACGCTCCGTACCAGAACAGACTGTTTTCCGGCGGAATCAGCACAGGCAGATGATAATGCAGAATCTGAATTTCTGCGTTGTCTTCCTGCAAAGAAATTCCGGCCATACGGATTTTTTCCTGATGAGTTGTATTATAGCCTTTCTGATATACCAGAAGCATATTGAATATCACAAAACTGAGCAGTGTATGCAGAAGCAGTCCGGTCAGGAATTTTTTAAATTTTTTCATGAATTATTCCTCCAGTGTTTCCAGAGCTTTTGCGAGAGACCGGCCAAGCAGTTCACCGGAATACTGTACTTGTCCGAGAGTATTCCCGTGCGAGCCGACTTCGATCAGGAGACTCCCTGTTGTCAGATCCTGATTATATTTGCGATAATCAAATAAAACGGGTCTGGTCAGAGTTGGATAATCGCTTTCCAGCTGTTGCTGTAATAAGCAGGCGAATCTAAAATTTTTGAGATAATCAGGCATATTCATTGTTCCGTCATCACAGCCGGAGATGATCATGATCTGAGCGGCTTTTTTACCGTCAATTTCCGCAACCGGCTGTTTGATGACTCCGTTTCCGCCGACAGCATCTCTGTGAATATCCAGAACAATTTTAATACTGGGATATTGAATTAATAAATTTCTGACCGTCTCGGCACTGCGTTCATAAGCACCTGTATAAGACGGATAATCATGAATTGTAATATCATGAATCACACCGATGCCGGAATTTTCAAGCTGTTGAGCGATCGCATCGCCGATCATGACGACATTTTTAGAATGATCTGTTGTTCTGTAATTGAAATCCGCATCATAGGCAGTACGTTCATAAGGCTCAAAGCTCTCTGTTGTATGCGTATGCATGATCAGCACCTGAGGAGAATCATTTTTCTGAATCCGGAATTCCGGCAGAAGCTGACTTTCTTCATAGAGTCTCTGATTGGAAAGCGAAGTCTGATTCTGAACCTGTCCGGCTTTCGGAAGCTGAAAATAATTTGTTCCTGCATAGATACCGTAGCTCATCTGCTGAACGAAACCTCCGGTCAGATTCCAGTTTTCAGGATAAGGCTTTTCGCCGGCATCGTAAGACATTTCGGTTTCAGATTCGCTTTCTGATACAGGAATCTGTACAGCGGATTCTGACTGTTCCAGAATGCCGAAGCCCTGAGATAAATAAAAATCCGGCTGAAACAAATCCGGAGGGATTTCCTGTTCAGATTCTGATTCTGATTCCGGATGAAATTTCTCATAAGCGGCTTCTGAGAGAACAGGAACATACTGAATCAGACAGCCTGTTCCGGCGGTCAGGAGCAGAGCGATTGTAGCAGATACGGCAATCTTTTTGATTCCAGAACTGATATTCAGATACATGACTTTCATCTCCGGTATAATTTCTATTCTTACTATATGCAGAAAATTCCTGAATTATTCTCAGACGGACAGGCAATTCTGTACAGAGCAATGCATATATATCCGTGAGGTGAGTTTCATGTATGGCAGTTACAGGACGGGTAAATTAAAATTTTTTCTGATTCTGAGCGTAATTATAATTATACTCAGAATCATGTGCAGAACGCTGAACAGTTCGGCAGAAAATCAGAATCAGACAGAACAGGGAGTTTTTCTGCCGGTGATCATGTATCACAGTATTATAGAAAATCCGCAGACGGATTATCAGCTTTCACCGGAGATGTTTGCGGATGATCTCTATTATCTCTATGCGAACGGCTATGAAACGGTCTCGGTCTCACAGCTTCACGCCTATACCGAGGGAAAGGCTGATCTTCCGGAAAAGCCTGTGCTTCTGACTTTTGATGACGGATTTTATAACAATCTTTCTCTTGCACTGCCGATTCTGGAAGAATACAACATGTGTGCTGTTGTTTCGATCGTGGGATATTATACAGAAAACAATGCAGAAAAAGACCCCCATATCGACAGTTATTCCTATCTGACATGGGAGGATATTCAGAAATTATTACAGTCCGGCCGGATTGAGATCGGCAGTCACACTTACAATCTGCACAGCAACGAGAACCGAGCAGGCTGTTCGATTCGATACGGCGAGGATAAAGATGCTTATACTGCCATGCTTCGGGAAGATTTAGAAAAAGTACAGGCCGGAATGCTGGAGCATACCGGAATTGTACCGGAAATATTCGCCTATCCGTATGGCTTTGTATGCAGGGAGAGCATACCTGTTCTGAAAGAAATGGGCTTTATCTGCACGCTGACCTGTCGGGAACAGGGAAATTATATCACTTATCATCCGGAATGTCTGTATCAGCTTGATCGTTACAACCGGAATCCGGCAGAATCGACAGAAGCGTTTTTCAGCAGGATTCTGACAGCCTCCTGATTATAAATTATTTTTATATTAATATCAGAACATGTCAAGACAAAATACAAGACTGACCCTATATAATATATAGAAATATGATTGCAAGTCAACAGGACAGATACAAAGAGGCTTGAAGCCTGCCTCTTTGTAAATCTGCCTGATCTGTTGACAATCCCAGAGAAGCTCAGAACCGCTCCAGTTCTCTGAGATCATACGGAGTCTCCTGATAGACACAGTAATTCAGCCAATTGGAATACATCAGATTTGCATGACATCTCCATGAAAAAATCGGCTCATAATTAGGGTTATCCCCTGGGAAGTAATTTTTCGGTACGGAGATCGGCAGGCCTTTGGCGAGATCACGAAAATATTCTTCTTTGAGCGTATCACGTTCATATTCTGCATGACCTGTCATAAAGATTTGTCTGCCGTTCCGGCTCTGTACCAGAAGCACACCTGCCAAAGGCGAATAGGACAGAATCTGTAAATCAGGATTTTTCTCGATGTCCTCACGGCGGTTCTCCGTATGGCGGGAATGCGGTACAGGGAATTCATCATCAAAACCCCTGAGCAGAGGCGTTTCGATCTCAGCTTTATGACGATAGACACCGAATAATTTTTCATTCAGCAGATGCTTCTGAATTCCGTAATGATAATACAATCCGGCCTGAGCACCCCAGCAGATATGCAGAACAGACCAGACATGTTTTTTTGTCCATTCCATAATCTGACACAATTCCGGCCAATAGTCCACGCTCTCGAACGGGATATGCTCGACAGGAGCACCTGTGATAATCATACCGTCATAATAGCTGTCCTGCACCTGCGGGAATGTTTTATAGAATGCTTCCATATGGCTCAGGGCGGTATTTTTGGAAACATGCGATACCTGTAATAATTCAATATCAATCTGCAATGGCGAATTACTCAGCAGTCGCATGAGCTGACATTCCGTTTCTATTTTTTTAGGCATAAGATTCAGAATCAATACTTTAAGCGGACGGATGTCCTGATGTTCGGCACGGGTATTGGACATGACGAAAATATTTTCCTGTTCCAGAATATGATATGCCGGAAGAGTTTCAGGTATTTTGATCGGCATCGCTTTTCCTCCTTATTTTAATAATAATAAATTATAATAGCAGAATAGCAAATGCCCTATGCTGATCACAGGGCAATGCGTGATAGATTTAATTATATAATTCCGGAATTTACACGGGATGAATCTGTTTTTCAGCATCGCCGTGCTTACCGTCAATGCCTAATTTCTGATTACGGCGTTTTTCAAAGAACTTGACGGCCACCTGTCCGAACTGAGCATAACTGAGCACATCTTCTTCGGATTCTGCCCATTCGGCACATTCTTTGCGGAGTTTTTCGAGTTCCGGAGCAAGCAGATCAGCCGGACGGCAGTCGATCGGCTCGGCATCGCCGATGATCTTCTTTCTGAATTCCGGATCTATCGGCACAGGAGTCTGACCGTATTCGCCGCGGACAACGCCTTTGAATTCTTTTGTAACAGTCTTATATCTCTCACCCATCAGAACATTGAATACTGCCTGTGTGCCGACAATCTGGGAAGACGGCGTTACTAACGGCGGATAGCCTGCATCTTTGCGGACTCTGGGCACTTCGAGGAGCACTTCATTCAGAAGCTCTTCTTTTCCGGCCTGTTTGAGCTGCGAAAGCAGATTCGAGAGCATACCGCCTGGAACCTGATAAATCAGAGCACCGGCATCAGTCGCAAGCATTTTCTGATCAATCAGACCTTCATCGAGATATTTCTTTCTTAGACCCATGAAATATTCACGGATTTCCATCAGAAGCGGCAGATCAAGACCGGTATCGTATTCCGTACCCTGCAAAGCGGCGACCATAGATTCTGTCGGAGCATGAGAAGTTCCCAGAGCCAGAGGCGACATCGCCGTATCAATAATATCAGCACCGGCCTCGATGCCTTTGAGCAGGCACATGGAAGCCAGACCGGAAGTATAATGCGTATGCAGATCAATCGGCAGATCGACATTTGCTTTCAGAGCCTTGACAAGTTCTTCTGTTTTATAAGGCGTTAACAAAGCGGCCATATCTTTGATACAGATCGAATCCGCACCAGCGGCCTGAATTTTCTTTGCATACTCGACATAATATTCAGTTGTGAACACATCGCCTGTCGTATAAGAAACAGCAACCTGCACTTCCGGCTTTTTACCGTCACGGGAGGCTTTTTTTGCTGAATTAATTGCCGTCTGGAGATTTCTAATATCATTCAGAGCATCAAAAATTCTGATCACATCAATACCATTTTCGACAGATTTCTGAACAAATTCTTCTAAAACATCATCAGCATAATGACGATAGCCGAGCATATTCTGTCCTCTGAAGAGCATCTGCAATCTTGCATCGGGCATTTCACGGCGGAGCGTTCTGAGTCTTTCCCACGGGTCTTCTCCCAAGAAGCGAAGACAGGAATCGAATGTCGCACCGCCCCAGCATTCGAGTGAATTAAAACCAACCTGATTCAATTTCGGCAGAATCGGGAGCATATCTTCAATTCTCATACGTGTAGCCAGCAAAGACTGATGGGCATCACGGAGAACAGTTTCAGTAACTCTTATTTTTTTTGCCATGATCTCTAAAATCCTTTCCAGATAGAATTATTTTCTCAGCCCACAGTAGCGAGAGTATCACCGCTCTGAACGTTATCGCCTTTCTTGACGACGATACTGGTTACAGAGCCGTCACAGGGAGCGACAATATCATTTTCCATCTTCATAGCTTCCAGCACCATAATGACATCGCCTTTGGAGACGCTTGCACCCTGAGAAACTTTCACATCCAGAATTGTACCAGGCATAGGAGCGGTCACTTTTTCACCAGCACCAGCGGCAGGAGCAGCCGGAGCAGGAGCAGGGGCAGCCGCAGGAGCAGCGGCCGGAGCGGCAGCAGCCGGAGCGGCACCTTCGCCGAGTTCTTCCACAGCGACATCATAAGATTTTCCGTTTACAATCACATTGAATTTTTTCATAATTTTACCACCAATCTATAATTTTAATTTATCCCAGTCAGAACGGGAAGTTTGTATGCTTTTTCGGCAGATTTGTCACGCGCTTGCCCTCCAGCATGGACAGGGTTTTGCTGATGGCATTTCTCAGTTCTGCCGGAGTGATGATTTCATCTACCGTACCGATCTGGGCAGCGGCTTCGGCAGAAGCAATTGTATCTGTATATTCTTTTGCGAGTTCCTGACGTTTTGCCTGAAGATTGTCACAGCCTTTGAGCTTGTCATGCCAAAGGAATTCCACAGCGGCCTCAGGCATCAGCGGAGCGATACAGGCATTTTCAAACGCATAAGAAAAATCAGCATTACAGCCTTTTCCGGCGAGGGCGACAAACACTGCACCGACAGCTTTACCGGTAATCACAGAAATTTTAGGTGTTGTTGCCTCGGCATAGCTTCCGGCAAGACGAGTCAGGGCACGGACAGAACCAGCTGTTTCCGAAGCGGCAGAGCCATCAAAGCCCAATGTATCAATCAGAGTAATGACCGGAATCGAGAATGCATCGCAAGTTCTGACAAATCTTGTAATCTTATCACAATCAGCCTCAGTTAATTTTGCATCTGTCTTGCTTGTACCGATCAGACCGACAGTCGAGCCTGTCACGGTTGCAAGGGCAGTATATGCCGCATCGGCATAATCAGCATAGAGTTCTGTAATGCTGTCACCATCGGCGATACTGCTGATATAAGAAGCAAAATCTGTTCCGGCGGCAGTGACGGGCATTTCATATTCCATACAGGGTGTGCAGGCCATATTATTGACCGGCAGGAGATTAATCAGTTTTCTTGCCTGAGTCACAGCCTCTTCGGGAGAAGCCGCCGTCAGAGCTGAGATTCCGTTTTTTGCACAGATTTCTGCACTGCTTTGTTCGATATTGGGAGTAAAAAACAGTTCAGCATTTTCCGACATAATCACAAAATCGGCAGCACATGCCATAACGGCGGCACTTCCGGCACATACACCAGCGATAATTGAAATCTGCGGTACGACTCCGGAGAGAGCGGCAGTTTGTTCGAGCATCATACTATACGCATTAAGTGAAGATGCACTTCCGTCCATAAAAGCACCGTAAGAATCATAAATGCCGATGACAGGCGCACCTGTTTTGGAAGCAAGTTTGTAGAGCTTGCTGATTTTTTCGGCCTGAGCCATACCGACTGCACCATTTTCGAGGCTTTTATCCTGTGCGAACGCATAGACTGGATTTCCATTGACATAGCCATAAGCCGTGACAGCACCAGCGGGCGAATCTTTCTCTTTCAGATAAGAGCCGATTTCCTGATAAGCACCGTCATCAAACAGAGCTGTTAGCAGTTGTCTTGCGGGACTGTTCAGATTTTTTTCCATTTGCATGATCTTCCTTCCTGACATAAAAATATCATATATATTCATGATACTATTTTTTCTGATTTTTTTCAAGTGTTTGCGGAATTTTCTTTACATTTTTTGCAGTTTTCCATAATTTCGGAGATATTTTCCAGTATTTTATTGTCATTTCTGACAAAATTTAATTTTTCCAGTCTTGCGAGCATGGCCTGATCAGTTATTTTAAAAACTGCCTTTTCGATTCCTCTGAGCTGAGCTTTGAATAATACTGATCTGACAAGGCCGTCACAATAATTCCAGTCATTGCCGTCATCGAGACTGTAAATTAAAATCTGTTCCGGCTGATAGGCATAGAGAATCCAGCCTTTGATGTGATTTTCATCATCAAGAGCTTCTGAAAGATGAAGCTCTGTCAGTTCCGGAAGATTCAGATTCTGAATTATATTCTCATAAGCAGTAAAATTTTTCTGTTCTAAAATTCTGAGCATAATTTATTCCTTTCCGATAGCATTGCGAATTGCTCTGAGTTCTTCCGGAGTCAGATCACGCCAAGTTCCGGCTTTGAGCATTCCGAGTTTGACAGGGCCTACAGAAGTTCTTCTGAGTCTTGCGACTTCGAGGCCGACCGCCTCGCACATCCGGCGGATCTGACGATTTCTGCCCTCTTTGATCGTAATCTGCAAGACAACCCGATTCGGCTCGTTATTCAGAACAACGATATTTGCAGGGAGCGTTTTTTTACCATCGAGGACGATTCCAGCGGCCATCTGAGAGAGTTGTTCTTCCGTGACCGAGGGTCTGACGGTCACACGATAAGTTTTAGAAATATGCTTGCTCGGATGCATAATATCATTAGCAAATCTGCCATCATTGGTAAGTAATAACAGACCCTCGGAATTCCGGTCAAGACGGCCGATCGGATAGACACGTTCTTCGACATCTTCGAGTAAATCCATCACACAGCGTCTGTCGAGTTCATCTGAAACGGTAGTCACATAGCCGCGGGGTTTATTCAGCATGATATAACGGAAATTCTTCTTTCTGGGCATGATTACTTTTTCGCCGTCTACAGTGATAAGATCTTTATAAGAAGTCTTGTCGCCGAGCTTGACAGGTCTGCCGTTTTTCTTCACATGACCGGACTCGATCAGTGCTTCTGCTTTCCGGCGGGAGCAGTAACCTGCATCGGCAAGATATTTCTGTATTCTGATTTCTGCCATTTTGATTCTCACTTTCTTGATTTATATATTTATCTTCATGCATTTTTAATAATTTTTCTGAGCTTGTCAAGAAACTGCATGAATTTATTTTTTTCAGGATAGATTTTCACTTCTGCCGAACCGTCAGCCAATAACGGACATGAGCAGATTTTCTGATCTCTGAAATAATATTCCAGTCTGCCGAGTTCCTCGCCGTCTTTCACGGGAGCACAGGCAAACGGCGATAATAATATTTTATAGCTGATTTCTGAAACATCCTGACTGACTGTTCCGATCACGACAGGATTTTCAATCCGGAGTTTTATCATTTCCTGTGTACTGCCGATAAGTTTCTGAGTGATTTCAGGAACTTCCAGAGTCACCGGAGTGATCTGGGAAAAACCGTAGTCATACAGATTCATATGATCATTCCAGTCATCCCGATCATTCAGAGTCACACAGATCAGCGTCACACCGTCACGCTCACAGGCCGAGACAAGACATCTTCCGGCCTCGTCTGTAAAGCCCGTCTTGACTCCGATCACACCGTCATACATGCGTAATAATTTATTAGAATTATATAATTTTCTTTCATAAGGCGGATTTCCGAATTTTACAGTTGCAGAAGCCTGAGAACAGATTTCTCTGAAAGTCTGATTCTGCAATGCCTCACGAGTCAGCAGAGCCATATCAGAAGCCGATGCTCCATGACCTGTGCCCTCAAGTCCGGAGGGAGTCACAAAACAGGTTCTTGTCATGCCGATTTCCTCAGCTCTCTGATTCATGAGCTTGGCGAAAGCCGGAATACTTCCGGCGACAGCCACCGCCGAAGCATTAGCGGCATCGTTTCCGGATGGCAGTAACATGCCATAGCATAAGGCTCTTTTCGTGACAATATCATTTTCCTGTAATCCCATAGAAGAGCCTTCCACATGAATGGCCTGATTATTGATCATAAATTCCGTATCCAGATCACCGCTCTCGATTGTCAGGAGTGTTGTCATAATTTTAGTCGTACTTGCCATAGGCAGTTTTTCATCTGCATTCTTCTCGAACAGAACCCGTCCTGTAGAGGCTTCTGTTAAGATACAGGCCTTGGCTGAGACAGAAATTTCTGCATGAACAGGCATTTCCGGAATCATGAACAGCATCAGCACAGTCAGAACCGGCACAAGAGCATAAAATTTCAGAACCCGATACATTCGGCATACCTCCGGCATTCAGATTTTTATGACAGAGTATATGCGGACAAAGTTTAATTTATGCTTCGGCTTCGGTTTCCGGAGGGATTTCTGATTCTTCAGAAATTTCTGTTTTTTCAGTTCTGCGGACTTTGACTTTTTCTTTCTTGTCTTTAGAAAACATACTGCTGATTTTATCAATCAGATCAGGAACTTTATCCATGATCGCAGAAGCACTGTCTCCGCCTTTTTCTGACATCTGAACCATACGGACTTCACCCTGACTGATCACCAGAAAGCCGACAGGCTTGATACTCATGCCTGCTCCTGCACCGCCGGCGAAATACTCTTTATTCGTACGAGTAGGCAGATCAGAACCGCCGGAAGCGAATCCGACAGAAATTTTCGAGATCGGAATAATTGTAATTCCGTCTCCGCAGGAAACCGGATTGCCGATCATAGTATCTGTATCGACCATACTCCGGATTTTTTCCACACTCACACCGAGAAAGCCGTTTACTGCATGTTCACTCATAATAACAATAGCTCCTTATTATTTATAATTATAATTTTTCACGGATGACAGCTGTTTTCGCTTGTTTTTTATCTTTGAGATAATACCAGAGAAAAACAGCAGCCGCTCCGATGGTTTTTCCGATCTGGAGTTTCACTCTGCACCGGAAGTTATAAATACTCTTATCCTGAATAAAATCATACTGGATTTTAATTTTTTTTGTTCTGACATGAATATAATTTCCGGACTGACTCAGAAGATTCTGTACAGCGGCCTGAATCAAGCCGTAATTCCGAGCACAGACAGCGGCATCTTCATCAGCGACAAGAATATCTGTTTCGACAGCATACCAAGTAATAGCTTTTCCGAGGGCAGTCAGGGCAGGCGGAAGCGCATTCAGACCGCTTCCGGCCATATCCATGCGGCTTATCAGAGTCTGTATTTTGAGCAGAATTTTATCCATCAGGAATTTTTTAGATTTTTGTTCCGGTTCTTTTTCCTGATCTTGATGATTTTCATTTTTATTCTCCTGTTTCTTTTTCTTTTTTTGAGATTCCGGACGATCTGATTTTTTACGGGGAAGAATCTTCACACCTAAATACCGGATACTCCAGTCAAATTCTCCATTCCAGAAGCTGACTCTTGCCGAAACGCTTGTCAGACAGATAAAAATTAATAATAATAAAATAATTAATAATATAATTAATATTATTTTTAAAATCAATTTCAGAATACCGAATAGCAATATCATGAAGACACGTCCTGTTCTGTCAGTTCACCGGTAAAATCTTCACCGGAATCAGCCGGATGAGGATCAGGAAGTTCGTCAAGCGAACGAAGTCCGAACACTCTGAGAAATAAATCTGTCGTCCGGTAGCCGATCGGATGCCCTGGGACATCAATTCTTCCGGCTTCTTCGACAAGCCCCTTATCTGCAAGAGAATTCACAACTGAAGAACTGTCAATGCCCCGCACCCGCTCGACAAAGCCCTTGCTGACAGGCTGATTATAAGCAATAATTGTCAAAGTTTCCATTGCCGCATTCGAGAGCGGCTGCATTCGTCTGGATTCCATTGCCGTCCGGATGACCGGAGCGAATTCCTGTCGGACAGCTAACTGTAATGCATGTTCCAGATGCAGAATCTGCAATGCGGATTCTGATTCTGTATAACGCTGTTCAAGTTTCTGAATTATTTCAGATATTTCCTGTCCTGAGATACTGAGAGTCTGTGAAAGACGGGAAATTTCAACCGGTTCGCCGGAAGCGAACAGAATCGCTTCGATCATCGCACAGAGTTTATTTTCTTCTGTCATGAACTGTCACCGTCCTTTCTCCGGAATTTCTCACATAATGTCAGAACAGTATTATCATCATTCAGAGCGATTCTGCCGAAGCGGGTCAATTCCAGTACGGCAAGAAAAGTGGCCACTCTTGCAGAGCGATCAGTCACACCGTCATAGAGCGAAGCGACCGAAACAGATTTTCCGTCATAGACCTGTCTGAGAATAAACACAACTTTCGAGATGACTGAAACAGTTTTAGCCTGTGTGACAGTATCTGTAATTTTATCAGAAAGCAGATGGCCGTTCATGCGTTCCCTGCCGATCTGAGCGAATGTTTCGGCGAGTCTGTCCGGAGAATGCCGGAGCTGATATGTCCGCTGAATTTTAGGCAGTTTCAGAGGCTTGCGGACAAAAATATCATCAGCGATGAAAGATTCTCTGAGCTGTTTTGCGGCGGTCTGGGCAAGAGCATATTCGATCAGCGTGCCCTGCAATTCCCGTTTTGCTTTTTCAGCCTCTTCGGGTTTTGGCAGGAGCGAGATTGTCTTGATATAGACCAATCTTGCGGCCATTTCGAGAAATTCTCCGGCGAGTTCAAGATTCTGCTGTCTTGCGGTATCAATATATAATAAATACTGTTCTAATAATTTTGTGATTTCAATATCATGAATATTCAGCTGATGCTTGGAAATCAGATGTAGAAGCAGATCAAGAGGGCCTTCAAAGACATCTAATTTAAATCTGATTTCTGTCATAGGGCAATCAATCCCGTAAGAGAATATAATAAATTAAATATCAGACCTGATAAATATGATAACGGATAGCTAAGAATGCCTGTTACCATCAGGAGCATAACAATACCGTAAAAATATCTCTGATTTTTCATGAACCAGACAGCCGCATTGGGCGGCAGGAAATAAGTCAGGACTCTGGAGCCGTCCAGCGGCGGAACAGGAATC
>Ga0326511_10001291_pt1 | contig 20961 bp, 23 predicted proteins | sample 0_2496_0518_D_FD_203701 | JGI IMG/M metagenome (GOLD analysis project Ga0326511, IMG submission 203701) | Bovine rumen microbial communities from UC Davis, California, United States - 0_2496_0518 | ecosystem: Host-associated > Mammals > Digestive system > Stomach > Rumen | place: USA... | reverse complement strand
GTAATGGTAGAGAGGTTCAGACCCATACGGACACCATAGTACACAGTGCTCTCGCTGAGCGAGAAACCACCGCTGTTGTACTGTGCAAACGAATTGGCAGCAAAGAGGACTGCCATGATTGACATAAGAATCTTCTTCATAATAAAAACGTTTTTGGGTTAATGTTTAACAAATTTGATTGCAAAGTAACATATTTTTTTTTATTCGTGCAAACAATTTGATATAAAATTGTAACTTTGTACCCATGAAACCCGAATCTTCCACTCATTACTTTGCTCTTACGCTCTTGCAATGGTTCCGCGAGAACGGCCGTCAACTGCCTTGGCGTGACACTTGCGACCCGTATGCCATCTGGCTGAGCGAGATTATCCTGCAGCAGACGCGTGTGCAGCAGGGATGGGAATATTGGGAGCGTTTCATGCACCGGTGGCCTACGGTGGAGCAGTTGGCTGCCGCCACCGAGGACGAGGTGCTACGCGAGTGGCAGGGACTGGGCTATTACAGTAGGGCACGTAACCTGCACTTTGCCGCTCAGCAGATAGTCGGTATGGGTGGCTTTCCACAAACATTGGAAGGTATCAGAAGCTTGAAGGGCGTGGGTGACTATACGGCTGCTGCCATTGGCTCGTTTGCCTTCGGCCTGCCAGCCGCTGTGGTCGACGGCAATGTCTATCGCGTGCTGGCCCGTCATTTTGCTATAGACACCCCTATCAATACGACCGAAGGTAAGAAAATATTCGCTGCGTTGGCGCAAGAACTGCTGCCCGCTGCTCAGGCTGCCGACTATAATCAGGCGATGATGGATTTCGGTGCCCTGCAATGTACACCTCAGTCGCCTCAGTGTCTGCTCTGTCCGCTGCAAGAGTCATGCATGGCCTTGCGTGAGGGTAGGGTTGAGACACTGCCTGTGAAGTTAAAAACCCTGAAGGTCAAGGAACGTCATCTCACGTATGTATATATAAGATGTAATGGCTATACCGCCATTCGTCGTCGTGGCGAAGGTGACATCTGGCAGGGGTTGTGGGAGCCTTATCTAATTGAGAATTCAGAATTGAGAATTGAGAATTCTCAACTCATCAAGAAGGCATTCCGTCATGTGCTGACCCATCGAGTGCTGCTTTGTGATTTCTATCTTCTGGAAACATCGCAAAGACCTTCCTTGCCAGATGGCTATCAGTGGGTGAAAGAAGAGAACGTTGAGCAGTATGCCCTGCCACGAATGATCGAACTGCTGTTGAAAATGCTGCCTGTTCGTTGAATAAAAAGGGCCTTTTGTCTATAAACTGTTGCATCGAAGCCCCTTTTTGTGTAGTTTTGCAGTCGATTCATAGTAATTGCAACAAACAAAATAAGAAAGATTATGAGGAATAAGTGGATGATAATGATGGTGCTGCTGCTGGCGATGGCTGTTCAGCTGCATGCCGAAGATGCTGCCTACAACTATTTGGTGCTGTCTCAGCAAGACGGCAGTAAAGCGGTTTTGAATGTAAGTGGTTTAAGGATTGTGTTCAGTGAAGGTAAGCTGGTGGCCACCAATAATGATGGCTCCCGTTCAGTTGCCCTCAGCGACCTGAGCAAGATGTACTTTGCTCAGGATGCTGAAGGCAAGGTTACGGGCATTGAAACCAGCACTTCCGATGCCGTCCAACAGCCTGTTGTTGCCTATACGCTCTCGGGTGTTCGCTTGGGACGTTATGACAATATGGCAGCAGCTCGCCGCTCTTTGCCGAAGGGCATCTATGTGATGAAGCAAACGAATGGGAAAAACATGAAAATTACGGTAAAATGATGAAGCGCGTTTATTCTTTTATAGCAGTAGTCATGACCTGTTTGGCCATGACGGCCCAAACGCTGAACGTACAGGTAGGTCAGGTGACCTATCGCGTGCCGGCAGCACAGTCGGGCGAGATGATCTATCAGAACGGTGAGACGGTGACCATTATGGGTAAGACCGTCAGCCTGAGTGACATTACCCAGATGTATGTGGACAATACCGTGGTGGAAGACGCGACGGTAAGCGTTGTCTATCAGGAGGCCTCTGCTCAGGTGGAGGTGGCGGGCAATGTGGCACAGTATGTCGATGTTGCACTCTCCGGAGCACATGTCAGCATTTCGCAAAGCGATGCACTGCCTTTCGAGATTACCTATAAGCTGAGCGGTGCCTCGGCCGACGGCGAGTTCTATATGACAGGCTCTTACAAGGCCACGGTAGAACTTAGCGGACTGACGCTGACCAATGCTACTCCCGTCTATTCAGGAGCTGCTGTCTGTATCATGGACGGCAAGCGCATCGACCTGAGCGTGAAGAAAGGTACTGAGAATACGCTGACCGATGCTGCCACGGGCGGCTCGCAGAAGGCGGCACTCTATTGCAAGGGTCATCTTGAACTGAAAGGGCAGGGCACGCTCAATGTCTATGGCAAGTATGCCCATGCCATCAAGAGTGCTGAATACATGCAGATGAAGAACTGTACGGTCAATGTGCTGGAGGCTGTCAAAGACGGTGTTTCCTGTGATGAATATTTTCTGATGGAGAGTGGCACGCTGACCATTAAGAATGTGGGCGACGACGGTTTGCAGTGCGATGTGGACGGCACCACCAATACCGGTGAGCTGCAAGACCATGAAGGTGAAGACTCTGGCAACGTCTATATCAACGGCGGCACGCTCCATATCACGACGACCGCCAATGGCACCAAGGCCATCAAGGCCGATAGCATGGCCGTTGTCAATGATGGCACGCTGACGCTCACCGTGAGCGGTGGCGTAGACACTACTGACAGCACCGATCCTTCATATGCGACAGCCATCAGCAGTGGCAAGTTCGTGCAGAACGGCGGAAGCATCACGATGACGGTCAAGGGCACTGCCGGACGTGGCGTCAAGGCTTACGACATAGAGACGAACGGCGGCGAACTGACCATCAACAACAGTGCAGCTCCCGCCACTATCTCAAGCGACGTGAAGAGTGCTAAGGGATTGAAGGCTGTGAATATGGCTCTCAATGCCGGCACCATTACTATCACCATGAGTGGCAATGCCGGAAAGGGTATTGCGGCTGGCGATGGCACGAAGTCTTCGAGCAGCTCTGGCGGCCCATTCTGGGCACCGCAGCGTCCTGGTGGCGGTGGTGGTGGCGGCGGTGGAATGGGTGGCGGCACCACCTATACCAACGTGACGGGTTCTTACACGCAAGGCAAGGCCGACGGTACGGGACCCACGCTCAAGGTAACCACCACGGGCAGCGCCTACAGTTCTTCGTCAGCAAAGGCTATTAAGGCAATCTGTGCCGTCACCGTCTATGGTGGAACGACTGAGGTCTACACCAATACTGACGGTGCCGAGGGACTGGAATCGAAGACTTCCATCAACATACAGGGCGGCAAGCATTATTTCAAATGTTATGACGACTGTGTCAATTCGAAGGGCAAGATTACATTCAATGGCGGTGTGACGGTTTGCTACAGTTTCGGCAACGATGCCGTTGACTCCAATGCCGGAACCACAGGAGCCGTAACCATTGGCAATGGTGCTGTCTTTGCCTACTCCACCAAGGGTGCTCCCGAGGAAGGCTTCGACTGCGACAATAACAGCTATATCCAGATCACGGGTACGGGCATTGGCATCAGTGCCGGTGGCGCACAAGGCGGAGGCTCGTCGAGCAGCAGTATCTCGAACGCGAAGCAGGGCTATAAGTTCGTGACCAGCAGCATCAGCTACAAGACTGGCAACTACTATACGCTGGCCGACAACTCCGGCAACAACCTCGTAACCTATAGCTTCGAGGGTGCCTGCAGCAGTTCGCTCGCCTTGTTCACCGCCACTGGCATGACGAAAAACGCTACCTACACCGTGAAGTCGTCGACATCGGCTCCCACTGATGCTTCGACAGCCTGGCACGGACTCTATTTAGGCTCGTCGGCCAAAGGCACCACCAGCGTGACCAGCTTTACGGCTCAGTAATGAAGCAGAAGTAAAAAAACAGAAGACGGACGCAGTTTTAATAATGCGTCCGCTTTCTTTTTTGCAAACTGCGTGTTGCATTTATCTCTTTTCATCTTTGCGAAGAGTCTTAGAAAGATTTAAAATCCGTGAAAAGCGTGCAATACGATAGCAAATTATGCACGTTTTCCAAAAGATTATAGTAATTTTGCGGACAGAAAAATTGATTTTATCATTTCATCAACTAAAAGTATTATGGTTAATTACAAAGATTTGGGTCTCGTGAATACTCGCGAGATGTTTAAGAGAGCCGTAGCCGGTGGCTATGCTATCCCCGCTTTCAACTTCAACACCATGGAGCAGATGCAGGCTATCGTGCAGGCTGCCGTTGAGACAAAGTCACCCGTTATCATGCAGGTGTCAAAGGGCGCTCGTAACTATGCCAACGCTACCATCCTGCGCTATATGGCCGAGGGTGCCGTGGCATACGCTAAGGAGTTGGGTTGTGAGCATCCCGAGATTGTGCTTCACCTTGACCACGGTGACAGCTTCGAGCTCTGCAAGGACTGTATCGACATGGGCTTCTCAAGTGTGATGTATGATGGCAGCTCGCTGCCTTACGAGGAGAATATCAAGATTTCTCGTCAGGTCGTAGAGTATGCTCACAAGTATGATGTTACAGTAGAGTGCGAGCTTGGTGTGCTTGCAGGTGTCGAGGACGAGGTAGCCTCTGAGGTGAGCCATTACACCAAGCCCGAAGAGGTTATCGACTTTGCCACACGCACCGGTTGCGACTCGCTCGCCATCTCTATCGGCACTTCTCACGGTGCTTACAAGTTCAAGCCCGAGCAGTGTACCCGCGACCCGAAGACCGGCAAGCTCGTTCCTCCCCCATTGGCATTCGACGTGCTGGCAGAGATCGAGAAGAAGCTTCCCGGATTCCCCATCGTGCTCCACGGTTCTTCATCGGTTCCTCAGGACGAGGTTGATACCATCAATAAGTACGGTGGCAATCTGCCCGACGCAGTAGGTATTCCCGAAGAGCAGCTCCGCCAGGCATCAAAGAGCGCTGTTTGCAAGATCAACATCGACTCAGACTCTCGTCTTGCCATGACTGCTGCAGTGCGTAAGTACTTGGCTGAGCATCCTGACCATTTCGATCCTCGTCAGTATCTGAAACCCGCCCGTGAGAACATGAAGAAGATGTATATCCACAAGATTGTCGATGTGCTCGGTTCTGACAATAAGCTGGCTCAGTGCTAATCACTAAGACTTTAAATAAAAATAACTGCTGCGCACTCCTTGGCTGGAATGCGCAGCTTTTAAAGTATGTCTTTTGGACTTCGTGCAGGAAGCAGGCTACCCCTCCCTCAGCACATCATCTATGATGGTTCGCAACTGCTGGTTATTGAGTTGATCCCTGAAGGTAAGATTCAACTCTGGATAATCCTCGCGAAGCTGGTTGAAGAACTTCTTGGCGCAGCTGATTTTCTTCTTCTCAACGTCTCGTAGATGTGCAGGCGCATCTACACCTTTGGTCTCGACAATAACATTCAGTTCCTTGGTGCCATCCGTCTTCTTTACCATATACATGAAGTCTGGGCTATACGAGTCGTTTGTAATCGTAGGAATAGCAATACTCTTACGTGGAATCTTACCAAACACAATGACCTCGTCTATATCAGACGTTTTAAGGTTTTTCTGCTCCAATTCGCTGTCGTATGTGTAGGCATCATAAAGGTATCTGTCAGCCACTCTTGCACTTCTTGTATGCGAGAACTGCCTTGATTCTATTTTCCATTCTTCTTCAGATGAGTTACACCTTATTATGTAATAATATGCGTACAAAATTAATTAAATTTCCACGAAATAAAAAAAAGGAAATCCATTTTTCTGCAAAAAGCAAATAATTTTATACCTTTTTCTTCATTCTTGAAAATATTTTCGTCGTACTCACGTTCATGTAATCATGGACAAGCTCTCACCAGAAAAACGACATGCCAATATGGCGGCTATTCGGTCGAAAGACACGAAGCCTGAGCTGATTGTGCGCCATGGGCTGTGGAAGAGAGGATTCCGATACAGGCTGAATCATAAGCGACTGCCGGGGCACCCGGATCTGGTGCTGAGGAAATACAGGACTTGCATATTCGTGAACGGGTGCTTTTGGCACGGCCACGGAGTAGAGTTGAAGGAGGGGGTGCTTGAGGTGGAAAGTTCCGGGTGCTGTAAGATTCCAAAGACCAATCATGATTTCTGGGTAGCAAAGATTCGCAGGAATAAGGAGCGAGACAGGAAGGAGCAGCGCGAGCTGGCAGCGATGGGGTGGCACTGCATGACGGTATGGGAGTGCGAATTGAAACCGTCAAAGCGTGAAGAGACGTTGAATGCCATCGCTTTCACCCTGAACCATATCTGGTTGCAGGATCACCAGGCGAGAGCCGTTGCGTATGCTGCTCCGGAACTCGAGGACGGGCAGATGCCGATGGCGGCGGAAGACTGCGAGTAGGCATCAATATGCCCTGGTTGGCTCTCGTTATACCGGCTCACCGTCTATCCATTGCTTCCGTAAATGAATATGCATCGGTTCCTGTTTTTGAGTTTCTAGCTGTTCTGTGGGACGCCAGCTGTTTTAGCCGCAATGGAAGTGCTCGTTGACCAGTTTCTGTATCTCTTCGGGCTTGTTGGCTATGCTGCGGCGCAACTGTGCATCGTCGAAAGAGCGCAACTGCTCAATGATGCCGTCGATCATGGCAGGCGAGAACACACCGTACTCCTCGAAGACACTGCGCTGACGCTGCAGACAGTTGGCAGACGCCACACAGAGGCCTGCCAGCAGCTGATAGAGGTCGGCAGAGCCGTCGGGCGAGCGCATCTCAACAGTCTGCTTGATACTCGTGTCGTAGTTGGCAGCAGGCTCCAATGGGTTGGCAGCGCGACACATGTCGACATCAGCAGCCCAGCCCAGGGGCACACGCACCAACACCGACCGGTTGCGGTCGCCCCAGCACACGTTGGTAGGAGCCTCCTGATGAGGTACAAGGCGGAAATAGCTGGTGGGGTTCTTGTTGCCAAAGGCGGTGATGGAAGGTGCCAGGTCTATCATGCCCGCAATCATCTTACGGGCAGCCTCGCTGAGCACACCATCGGTGAGCATCTGGTTCTTGCCGTCCTTCATCATGCGCATGTGGATATGCAGGCCAGAGCCGGCCTTGCCCGTGGTAATCTTAGGCGCAAAGGTGACATCACATACTTGATCTGTTTAGGATTGGGGGACAAAGATACGAATTATTCCGATAGACTCCAAGAGAAAAAGTATCAAAAGTTTGGGCTTTCCCCAAAAAGTGAGTACCTTTGCTCCACTATTAATACAATTAAGGAAAAAAAGGCAAACAGAGACTAAACTATGGACATCAAGGAATTATTGAATCGGACGGATCGCTTTGCTGCTAATGCAGGGTGTCAGATTACTGAGGTTGACGAACGACATGCGGTAGCAGAAATGCAGGTAATGCCTGAACATCTGAATGGCGGACACGTGTGTCAGGGTGGTGCCCTCTTCACGTTGGCCGACTTGGCCATTGCTGCCCTGATGAACTGCAAGGGACAGCTAACCTTTGGCATCAGCAACAGCATCATGTTTGTGTCGAGTGCCAAGGAGGGCGACCTGCTGCGGGCTGAGGCTGTCAGCGTGGCCGACCACCACAAGATACCGGCCGTTGAGGTGAGGGTCGTCAACCAGGAGGGACGCCTCATCTGTCATGTCACGGGAATGGGCTATCGCAAGCCGCTTGCCGTTCCCACTGACTAAATGTGTTTTTTTCGGAAAACAGACCTTTCAGAAGGTCTTGTTTTTGCAGAAATAGGGAAAACTCTACCGTGGTTTAGGGTTTTCTCCTTTTTTGTGTTGTAGAATTGCCGTATCTTTGCATCGTGAACATTAGCGAATGGTGTTTCGCAACAGTTTTTAGGTTCCATAGAATTTTTTAGATTTGTTTTTTAGGTTATTGTTTGCTTTTAGTACATGAATGCAAGGGGTATCGGCGATGGGATATTGGCGATACCTCATTTTTTTTATGCACCTTGCCATCATTTTTTTTCCAAAATGCTTGTCACTATTGCTCCTTTTTCGTATCTTTGCGCCATATAACCGACTGAATTATGAAAAAACTCTTAACTTTTTTGACAATCTTCCTATGCGGAATGGCTGTCATGCAAGCACAACAAAAGAAGTTTGCCGTGCATGCAATTGGCTTTTACAACCTTGAGAATCTGTTTGACACGTGCCATGATGAAGGTAAAAACGATTATCAGTATCTGCCCGACGGCACAAATAGGTGGAACGGCCTGAAATACACGCACAAGTTGAAGAACATGTCGCGCGTACTGTCAGAGATGGGTACCGACGTGGTGCCTTACGGCTGTGTGGCTATCGGCGTGAGCGAGGTCGAGAATGCCAAGTGTCTGACCGACCTTTGCAACCAGGAGCCGTTGAAGAAGCGCGGTTTCAAGTTCGTGCATATTGAGGGACCAGATGCGCGTGGCGTCGACTGTGCATTGCTCTATAATCCCCGTTTCTTCACCGTTCGCGATGTGAAGCTTGTACCTTATATATATAAATTGGAGAAAGACTCAGCACGCCATACCCGTGGCTTCCTGACCGTAAGCGGCACGCTGGCAGGCGAGCATGTGGCCATCGTCGTGAACCATCTGCCTTCGCGTTTTGCCGGCAGCTACTATCGCGAAGAGGGCGGTGCTCAGATTCGCGTGGTCACCGACTCGCTGGTGAAGGACGATCCCAACATCAAGATATTTGTCATGGGCGATATGAACGACGACCCGCAGGATCCGTCAATGGCTGTGGCCTTGGGTGCCAAGCGCAAGATGAAGGATGTAGAGAAAGCCGGCGACCTGTGGAATCCTTGGTGGGACGTGCTGGCCAACGGAACGGGCACGCTGCAGTTTGACGGCAAGTGGAATCTGTTTGACCAGATTATCGTTTCGCGCAACCTGCTCGACCTGAAGGCTCAGGAAGACAATAAGGTAGACACGAAGAAACTGGACTGCAAGACGCTGAAATACTTTAAGCACCAGATTTTCAATCGCGACTATCTGTTCCAGAAGGAAGGCAAGTACAAGGGAAACACCTTGCGCACACATGCCGGCGGTGCTTGGCTCAACGGCTATAGCGACCATCTGCCCACCGTGGTCTATACCATCAAGGAGGTGCAATAAGATTACTTAATACTCTATAATCGACGAATGTATATCATTGGAATAGCAGGCGGAACGGGTTCTGGCAAGACCACCGTCGTAAAGAAGATTGCCAAGGTCCTTCCACCGCATTGCGCTACAGTCGTGCCTCTCGACTCGTATTACAACGACACGACAGGCATGACCGATGAGGAGCGTCGGGCTATTAATTTTGACCATCCCGACGCTTTCGACTGGAAACTGCTGACCGAGCATATCCGCATGCTGAAGAATGGGCAGAGCGTGGAACAGCCCACCTACTCGTATCTCATCTCAAACCGTCTGCCTGAGACCGTTCATGTGGAGCCGAAGCCCGTCATCATCATCGAAGGTATCATGGCACTGCATCATAAGAAACTGCGTGACATGATGGACTTGAAGATTTTTGTTGACACTGATGCCGACGTGCGACTGATTCGCAATATCCGTCGTGACGTGGTGGAGCGTGGGCGTACGGTCGACATGGTGCTCGACCGCTACGAGAAAGTGCTCAAGCCCATGCACGAGCAGTTTATCGAGCCTACAAAAAAGTTTGCCGATCTTATCATCCCCTGGGGTGGCGACAATAAGAACGGCATACATATTCTGAAAACCTATATCGAAGGTATCGTTACGGGTGTTTAAATAAATAAGACTGGTTCAGAAGCGGCTATTCCGGCTTCTTGATTTCAACGATTTCGTTGCTGTCAGAAGACTGAATAGCTGCTTCATCTTGTTTTAGTTGCTCTTCTTGTTCTTGTTTCTTTTTCAGTTGGCGCTTGAAAATGAAGATGGCTATGGCATTCATCATCTCTGAAACGCCATAGAACAGCGAGCACCAGCCAAGGATGATAAGCGGCATTGCGGCACTCTCCATCGGCTTGAACAGTACGAACAAGCCCACTAACATGGTGATGGCAGGACAGAACCAGTACCACAGCGTGATGGTGGAATAGTGGCGGACGGCAATGAGCGTCATGAACTGGGTGATGGCACCCAAGACCAGCAGCACAGCGATGAAATACATCTGCAGGCTTACGAACGTCTCTGGCATCAGAGCCAGAATGAAGCCCAAAACCACGCTGCCGATGCCTACGATGGGCGGAGCAGGGCGCTCGCCTGCCACCAGACGTCCTTCGGCATCGTAAATCTTATAGTCACTGGCATGGCGCTTGGCATAGTACCAGGTGATGATTGACACTACGCCCGACAGCAGGAACAGCACACCGATGGCAATGGTAAGACCCGTCAGCGTGTTGTCGGGATACTTGATGAGCAGGCTGCCTATGCATAAGGCAATCAATGCTCTGAAAATAGAACTCTGTAGAATCTTCATGTGAAGTACGCTTTTTTGATTGATTTCCTTTGCAAAAGTACGAATTATTCCTGAATTTATTGTACTTTTGCGGTCAAAAATACTGAAAAATGACTCTTCTTTATTTAGTGCGTCATGGTGAAACCGTCGATAATGCCCGTCAGCTGATGCAGGGGCAGACGCAGGGCGAACTGAACGCTACGGGGGTGGAGCAGGCTCGCCTGTTGGCTCGTCGGTTGGCTGGTGAACCGATTGATGCTTTTCTCTCCAGCGATCTGAAACGTGCTGTCGATACTTGTCGCATTCTGGCAGAGCCTCATGGAAAAGAGGTGATGACGACCCCTCTGCTGCGCGAACGCGACTGGGGAAGCTTCACGGGCGAGTTCATTCCCAGCCTAAAAGGACGTGTATGGCCTGCCGACATAGAACCCGTTGAAGTGATGCAGCAGCGCAGCCGTGCCTTCCTCGCCTATGTCGCTGAGCATTACCCCAATCAGCGTGTAGTGGCGGTGGGACATGGCATCATCAACAAGGCCATACAGGCCGTGTATTGGGGAAAGGAAATGAAAGACATAGAGCGGATGGCCAACTGTGAGGTCAGGGAGTTGAGAATTGAGAGTTGAGAATTATGGATGCTTCAACTTTTTCACGATGAGGCTTGCCGCCTCTTTGGGAGCTTCTTGCTTGCCTAACCGTTGCGCCACCTCTTCATAGCCGCGAAGCATCTCGTCGCGTGCGTTCCCTTTTAATATCTTTTGCAGTTCGCTGCGCATATTGGCCACACTGAAGCTGTCGGCCACCAGTTCGCGTACAATCTCGCGGTCGGCCACCAGATTCACCAGCGACACATACTTCACGCTCAGCACCAAGCGCTTCAGCGGACCGATGAGCCACGGCAACGGTGTCTTGTAGCATACCACTTGAGGCACGCGGAAGAGGCAAGTCTCAAGGGTTGCCGTCCCGCTTGTCACCAAGGCGGCATGAGCATTGTAGAGCAGCTGATAGGTCTGGCCGGCACGCAGGACAAGGACGTGATAGCCTTTCATGAACTGTGCGTAGTAATCGTGGTCAATGGCTGGTGCCCCGGCAATGACAATCTGGTAGTCGTCAGCGTATGGAGCCGATGCTTCGAGCATGGCAGGCAGATTGTCTTTGATTTCCTGCTTCCTGCTGCCGCAAAGGATGGCAAGGATGGGCTTCTGTGGTGAAAGGTGGTTGCGATGCAAAAAATCGTCGTTGGCTGTCTGGGCCGTTTGCGTGAACTCGTTCACCTCCTGTGCCGTAGGGTTGCCCACGTAGTGGATAGGGAAGTGGTGCTTGCCTTCAAAGAAGTCCACTTCGAAGGGCAGAATGCTGAACAGCTCGTCGATGTCGCGCTTCATTCGTTTCACGCGATACTCTTTCCATGCCCATATCTTCGGTGAGATATAATAATAGACTGGGCATATCCGTTCCTGGTGAACAAACTTGGCAATATCGAGGTTAAAGCCTGGGTAGTCTACGAGGATTACCACGTCGGGCTGCCATTCTCGTATGTCGTCCTTGCACTTCTTCATGTTGCGGAGAATGGTGCGCAGATGCAGCAGCACAGGAATGAACCCCATATAGGCCAACTCGCGATAGTGCTTTACCATCGTGCCGCCTTCAGCTGCCATCAGGTCGCCGCCAAAGAAACGGAACACGGCCTTCGGGTCTTCCGTTTTCAAAGCTCTCATCAGGTGCGAGGCATGCAGGTCGCCCGATGCCTCGCCAGCAATCAGGTAGTACTTCATTTACAATGAACAATTAACAATTTACAATGGACAATGAGCAATGAAGTCGTGGTCCGTCACATCGACGCGCGTGGGTGTGATGGCCACGTAGTTATGGCGCAAGGCCCAGTTGTCGGTATCTTCTGCTTCTGGCTCGTCGTTCACGTAGTGGCCCACCATCCAATAATAGTCATAGCCTCGTGGGTGATGACAGGTGGTAATCTCGTTCACCCAGCTGCCTTTAGCCATGCGGCATAAGCGCACGCCAGCATAGTCGTCACCTTCGACGATGGGGAAGTTCACGTTCAGGCAAGTACCCTCGGGCAGTCCCTGCTTCAACACCTTGCGCGTGATGTCTTCGATATAAGGGCGTAGCGGTTCAAAGTCGGCATCGCTTCTTTGGTCGCACAGCGAGAAGGCTACCGAGGGGATATGCTTCATTGCCCCCTCCATCACCACGCCCATCGTGCCTGAATAGTGCGTGTTCACCGAGCCATTGTCGCCGTGGTTGATGCCGCCTACGACCATGTCGGGCTTGCGGTCTTTGCACAGTAGGTGCAGTGCCAGTTTCACGCAGTCGGTAGGCGTGCCGTTGCTTGACCATACGCTCACCCCTTCCTCTTCCCATTGTTTGTTCAGACGGAGTGGGGTAGTGGCCGAGAAGGCGCAAGAGAAGCCGGAGCGGGCTGAGTCAGGAGCACATACCAGTATGTCGGCCATTGGCCGCAGCATCTCTATAAGGCAGTTGATTCCCTTGGCCTGATAGCCGTCATCGTTCGAAATCAATATCAGTGGTTTTTTCTGTTTCATGCTGCAAAGTTACGAAAAATCCCGCTCATTTCATCAACGAGCGGGAAAGAATTATCTGTTAAGGATTCTAAAGGCGTTTACCAGACGTTTTCCTGGTCGCCGCCCTCGCTTTCGTATTCCAAATCTACGTCGTCCTTAGCGCTTTGGGTATCAATGCTGCTCAGAGTGAGCAAGTGGCCCTGGTGTGCGGCACCTCCCATTGCGGCATTGGGGCCATAAGGGGGTAGTAGGTAACCCCCTAGTGCTACATCTGATCTATTTTTGCACATAAATGCCAATAATTTTGTTACTTTAAGAATAAAATACTAAATTTGCATACGAAACGCCAAACGTTGGCAATGAAAGTGCGCACCACCTTGATGTGGATGTAAAAAGTTAATAGTGTCATTGATGTATTTATCACAAGAAATGGTAACGAAACAGGAAGCACATTTACAAGCAGGAGAAGTTTACGCTCTCCAAGAAAAAGAGACTGGAAAGTGGTTTGCATTCCAGATTGTGGAAATAGGCGAAGAGAATGCTGTTTATGTAGATCTTGATTATTGGAGTGAGAAGATGCCCGAAGAAAGTGATCTTGACAAGATGTCTTATCTTTTGCTGAATCACCATTTATGGAATAATAAAATCAAACATTGCTGGGCCCCAATCAAGTTCTTCCCTTCCCATGCTAAACGGATAGGGAGTATGGTCATCAGACCTTTCGAGGAATGCAAAAGCTATGGCAACTGGACTAACGGGAGCCAACAGAAATGGCAAGAGAAATGGGACAGACTGCCCCAAAATCAGGTTACTGCATTCAAAGAAGTACAAGCAAAATGGAACGAAACTATCTTCATTGCTAATAAGGAGGTGCGAAAGAATCTTTATGGATTATTTGACGACACGCTAAGTGCTGTTCCCGATTTTTCTGAATTTGATAAGCTACCAGGATTAGAAAGGATTACAACTACTAAAGATTATCCACAGTTGATTCCTTTTTTGGAACGCCGATGTCTTATTCGTGAGTTGGTATGGGATAACTGTCAGAGAAGGGAAGTAGATCTTAGTCGTACTCATTTGGAAGAATTGGAAATAAGCGGTAAAAATATAGAGATTATAAATCTGCCTTCAAGTATTAGCAATCTTACGCTGAGAGGAACGCTGTCACCAAACCTTCGTATCTATTCTCCTAACGAGGGCTGTTTTATGGTTCTTTGGGTTGAAATGCAAGACGATTTCCTACCAAATGTAGGTTTAGGCAGACTGACCAACTTGCGCTTGACACATATCCGAGATTTTAATTTGCAGAGTATTCCATCCAAATTTCCTGGCCTTATGTGGTTAGGGCTGGCAGGAAAGCCTGGCTATATCCGTAACTTGGCAGAAATATCGAAACTTTATGACTTGGAAACATTGACAATAGACGATCTGTTTGGCTTCTCTGCTGAGAATTTTCCTCGTCCTGAAAGCCTTCCAGAACTAAGACATCTATGGATTGAAAGCATTCCTGCCGATGCTGGAAAGATGATAAAAAAGATATATAAAGGAAAGATTCAAGACCTGTCAGTCTTAAAATTACGTTCAGATGAATGGCTTCATGAGAATTTGAATAATCCTTTGCGCTATTGGGATGGTAGTGAGTTTGTGCCCAAATCAAAATACACTAAGTCGGTAGCATTGTGGAAAGAAACTCGCCGTAAACTTCTTGAAGCAGTTAATCAGACGGATATTGATTACTCAACAATTAAAAGTATAGCCATCGACTATATTGAGGGGTTCAATAAACTTGATCGTCGTTCTCAGTTCATAGAAACTCAGGAACGCGAAGACATTTTTCATGCTTTCGAACAAATCCTTGATGAAATAAATTTAAATAATGGAAGGGAAGAAATCTTGCAAATAATGGATGAAAAGAGAAATTGGTAAGAAATATAAAGAACAATAACGTTATAAATATATGCCAAACGATATTGAGAAGATAAACGAAGGTGAAAAGCAGATGTCATGTCCCAGATGCAAATCACAGAACATACAGCTCCAGGGTGGTTTGTATAGGTGTTTGGATTGCGGTAGTGAATGGAATATGAACAATGCTGAACAGCCCAAGGAGCGAAGTGTTGTCATTAGAAACAGCACGATGGAGTTTCTGATTTTCCAAGCACAGACAGGTGCTGACGGCATTGAGGTGATGTATGCTGACGAGACTATCTGGTGCACACAAGATGCCATTGCGGCACTTTTCGAGAAAGGACGCTCTACGATTACAGAACATTTGCAGAATATCTTTAGTGATGGAGAATTAAGGAAAGATTCAGTATGTCGGAAATTCCGACGAACTGCCGCTGATGGTAAGAACTATTCGACGCAATATTACAATCTGGATGCCATCATATCTGTGGGTTACAGAGCCAATTCCACTCGCGCGACCCAATTCAGGCAGTGGGCTACGGCAGTATTGCGACAGTTTGCCATACGTGGCTATGTAGTTGACAGGAAACGCATGGAGAATGGTGCTTTCCTCACCATAGACTACTTCGACCATTTGTTAGCAGAGATTCGTGAAATTCGTCTGTCTGAGCGACGTTTCTATCAGAAATTGACGGACATCTATGCGACAGCAATTGATTACAATCGTGATGCGCCAACGACAAGGCTCTTCTTCAAAATGATCCAGAATAAGATGCACTATGCCGTACACCAGCACACTGCTGCAGAACTCATCATGCAACGTGCTGATGCCGAAAAGGAACACATGGGGTTGACTACATGGGAGAACGCACCAAATGGAAAAATCGTCAAGACTGACGTTTTGATTGCCAAGAACTATCTGAAGCAAATAGAGCTGGAGGATATGGGACGTATTGTTACTGCTGTATTGGAATTTGCCGAGAGTCGTGCTAAACGTCATATCCCGATGACTATGGAGGACTGGGCAAAGCGCATTGATGCCTATTTGAGTAGCGATGAACGTCCGTTACTCGACAATGCTGGTAGCGTGAGTCATGAAGATGCTGTGCTGCATGCGGAAACAGAGTTTGAGAAATACCGTATTATTCAAGACCGCCTATTCCAAAGTGATTTTGACAAGTACTTGGGCGAACTTCCTTTTGATGATGAATAATTGGCAAAGCATTTGGAGGATTCAGAAGAAATGCTTATCTTTGCCGTCATGATAGATATGAGATAAAAAATAAATTAAAAGATGAACAACAGAGTGATTGAGGCCGTGATACTGGCCGTTGGCTTGATGGCACTGGGATGGTGCGTCAAGAGTGGTATTGACAATTTCTCGAACAAAGACCGTAAGGTGACCGTGAAGGGACTGGCCGAGCGTGAAGTGAAGGCCGACAAAGTGACGTGGGGCATCTCGACCAACGAGATGGGCAATGACCTGCCTACGCTCTATGAGAATATCAATGCGAAGACCGCGAAAATCAAGAACTTCCTGCAGCAGAACGGTATTGATGCCGATGAGATTACGGTGAATCCGCCCACGGTGAACGACCTGGAATCGAACCAGTGGAGCGAGAATCGCAAGAATTTCCGCTATATCATCAACACCACGCTGACGGTGAGTACGCAGAAAGTGGATCAGGTCAACATAGCCATCTTCAAGCAGGCCGAGCTGTTGAAGCAGGGTGTGGCCATCGAGGGCAGCAACCCACAGTATGAATATGTGTCGTTCCAGCAGATGAAGCCTGAGATGATGGAAGAAGCCATCAAGAATGCACAGACCACGGCTGAGCAGTTTGCCAAGGCCAGCGGATCGGCACTGGGCGGCATCCAGACGGCAGGGCAGGGACAGTTTGAAATCAACGACCGCGACGCGAACACGCCCTACATCAAGAAACTGCGTGTGGTGACAACGGTCACGTATTCGCTCAATGACTGAAAAACGACGGCTCTTTTCTTAATTTCCGCTAATTTCTTGTACAATTCAAGTCGAATTAGCGGAAAATTGTGTATCTTTGCAACCTTGAATTATAGCATAAAGATTGCAAAATGGGAAAAATCATTGCTTTAGCTAATCAAAAGGGTGGTGTAGGCAAGACTACCACCACCATTAATTTGGCTGCCTCGCTGGCCACGCTGGAGAAGAGTGTGCTCGTGGTTGATGCCGACCCGCAGGCCAATGCGTCGAGCGGACTGGGTGTGAACATTCAGGAGGTAGACTGCTCGCTCTACGAGTGCATCATCGACAAGGCCGACGTGCGCGATGCCATCTATACAACCGATATTGACGGACTGGACATCATCCCCAGCCATATCGACCTGGTGGGTGCCGAGATAGAGATGCTCAATCTGGAGAATCGCGAGAAAGTCATCAAGCATATTCTCGACCCGATTCGGGCAGAGTATGACTATATCCTCATCGACTGCTCACCCTCGTTGGGTCTGATCACGGTGAACTCGCTGACGGCTGCCGACTCGGTCATCATTCCCGTGCAGTGTGAGTACTTCGCCCTGGAGGGCATCTCGAAGCTGCTCAATACGATTCGCATCATCAAGTCGAAGCTGAACCCGAGGTTGGAGATAGAAGGCTTCCTGCTGACCATGTATGACTCGCGTCTGCGCCTGGCCAACCAGATCTACGACGAGGTGAAGCGCCACTTCCAGGAGCTGGTGTTCAAGACCGTTATCCAGCGCAACGTGAAGCTCTCCGAGAGTCCGTCGCACGGTCTGCCAGTCATCCTCTACGATGCCGAATCGACGGGTTCGAAGAACCACTTGGCACTGGCAAAGGAAATCATTAATAAGAATTGAGGCTATTATGGCAGTACACAAGAAATACGACAGAAACGTGCTGGGGCGCGGACTCGACGCAATAGGAAGCGGACGCGGACTGGACGCGCTCATTGATACGAGCGACGTGAAAACGCAGGGGTCGTCGAACCTGAACGAGATACCCATCGAGCAGATAGAACCCAATCCTGACCAGCCCCGTCGTGAGTTCGACCCCGTGGCTATGCAGGAGCTGGCCACGAGCATCGAGAACATGGGCATCATTGCCCCTATTACCCTGCGCCAGGTAGCTCCGGACCGCTATCAGATCATCGCCGGCGAGCGTCGCTGGCGTGCCTCGCAGATGGCAGGCCTGCACGCCATCCCAGCCTATATCCGCACCGTAGACGACGAGAACGTGATGGAGCTGGCCCTTGTGGAGAATATCCAGCGCGAGGACCTGAATGCCATCGAGATAGCACTGGCCTACGAGCATCTGGCAGAGACCACAGGCATGACACAGGAGAAGATATCGGAACGCGTGGGTAAGAGCCGCACGGCGGTGACCAACTACATGCGCCTGCTGAAACTGCCTGCCCAAATTCAGATGGCTTTGAAGAACCGCGAGATCGACATGGGTCATGCCCGTGCGCTACTCTCGCTCGATTCACCCTCGATGCAGCTGAAACTCTTCGGCGAGGTGAAGAAGAACCAGTATTCTGTGCGCAAGGTAGAGGAGATGGTGCAACTGCTGAAGAATGGTGAGGACGTGCAGACGGTGAAGAAGAAAATCGTGGCTAAGCCCCAGCTGCCCGAAGAGTTCACGCTGATGCGCCGGCGCCTTTCCGAACTCTTCCAGACCAATGTGACCATGACCTGCTCGCCCAAGGGTAAGGGAAAGATTAGTATACCCTTTTCCAATGAGGAGGAACTGGAACATATCATGAATGCCATTGACGGGATAAAAAATTGAAACAGCAACTGATAGAACGAAGTATGCTGAGGACTCTCTTGTTGATAGTAATCCACCTGACGGGCATGACGGGCATGGCCCAGAGCGATGCACCTTCCGTCCCAGCTGTAGCCAAGATCAGCCAGACCGTAGCCCAGGCCGACTCAGTTGGCGTGATGGCAAAAGTTGACTCGACCGAAGCCGTGGTAGACTCCATGTCGGCTGCCGTCGATTCGATGTTAGCCTCCATCGATACGGCGGCTCAGTCGCTGGTGGACGCACAAGGGGCTACCACCTCGGTGCTGGTTTCAAAAAACAAGCCTAAGGTGGAGCGCGAGCAGCGAGACTGGGCCACGTGGAAGCCCAATCCCCAGCGGGCATTGTGGCTGGCACTGGTCATTCCCGGCGGCGGACAAATCTATAACCGCAAATACTGGAAGCTGCCCATCGTCTATGGCGGATTCATGGGTTGCATTTACGCATTGACGTGGAACAACATGATGTATCGCGACTATCAGCAGGCCTATCTCGACATTATGGACGATGACCCGGGCACGGCCAGCTATAACAAGTTCCTGCATCTGGGACGCACCATTGACAATACGAATGTGGAGCGTTACAAGAAGCTCTTCAAGAGCCGTAAGGACAAGTACCGCCGCTGGCGCGACCTGAGTTTCTTCACCATGATTGGCATCTATGCCGTCTCGGTGATTGATGCCTACGTCGATGCAGAGCTGTCTGACTTCGACATCTCGAAAGACCTGAGCCTGAAGGTGCGCCCTACCGTGATGGGCAATGGGGCATCGATGAATCCGCTCTATGCCACGTCGTTAGGCGTGAACTGCAGCATAAACTTCTAACAACCACTAACGTAAGCGAATGAATAAAAAACTGATACTCATAGCCGCCATGCTCTTTACCTGTATCTGCCTTGTGCAGGCACAGATCGTAGAAGACGACGACACCGAGGTGGCGCAGGAAGATGAAGTGATCGTGACTGACAGCGAGGGAAACGAGGAAGAAGTAGACTTCCCCGAAGCAATGACCTATAATCTGGACAGCCTGCTCAACCTATATACCTCGAAGACCTATTTGGAGGCTGATGACGACTGTCGCATGAAGGATGAGAATCCTACGTTCGACAAGGAAGTGTTTGTTGACCGGCTGCGTAGGCTGCCAACGGTCATCGAGATGCCCTACAATGAGGTGGTGCAGACATTCATTGACCGTTACACGGGTCGTCTGCGCCGTTCGGTCAGCTTTATGCTGGGAGCCTCAAACTTCTATATGCCTATCTTCGAGGAAGCACTCGAAACCTACCAGTTACCTTTGGAACTGAAATACCTGCCTATTATTGAAAGTGCATTGAAGCCCACTGCTGTGTCGCGTGTGGGAGCTACGGGCCTTTGGCAGTTCATGCTGGCAACGGGTCGTGACTATGGACTGACCGTCAATTCGCTGGTCGATGAGCGTCGCGATCCAGTGAAGTCATCGTATGCAGCAGCTCGCTATTTGCGTGATCTCTATAATATCTTTGGCGACTGGAGCCTGGTGCTGGCGGCTTATAACTGTGGTCCTGCCAATATCAATAAGGCCATTCATCGTGCAGGGGGCGAGAAAGATTTCTGGAAAATCTATCCCTATCTGCCCCGTGAGACTCGCGGCTATGTGCCCGCTTTCATTGCTGCCAACTATGTGATGACTTACTATTGCGAGCACAATATCTGTCCGATGCGTAGCGAACTGCCAGCCAAGACCGATACGGTGATGGTCAATAGGAATGTGAATCTGCGCCAGATAGCAGCGGTGCTCGACATTGATATCGAGCAGTTGCGCTCGCTGAACCCCAGCTACCGTCGCGATGTGGTGCCTGGTGCTACCTCGCCCTCAGCCATTCGCCTGCAGTCAGCCGACGTTACCCGCTTCATCGATGCGCAGGATTCCATTTTCAACTATAACAGCAAGGAACTGCTTGCCAAGCGCGACGAGGTGGAGGTGGCCGATGCGCCTACGTTTGTCTCGAAGAGCAAGAAAGGCCGTAAAAGCCGTTCTGCCAAAGGTGCTCGGACGGTGACCGTGCGTAAGGGTGACAATTTAGGAGCTATTGCCCGTAGGAATGGAGTGACCGTGAATCAGTTGAAACGTCTGAACGGTATCAAGGGCAGCAATATCCGTGCAGGACAAAAGCTCAGGGTGAGATAAATAATACAGATATATCAATATTTCAACGAAGGAGGATCGACTTATGGACGATGTCG
>Ga0326511_10001290_pt1 | contig 20967 bp, 27 predicted proteins | sample 0_2496_0518_D_FD_203701 | JGI IMG/M metagenome (GOLD analysis project Ga0326511, IMG submission 203701) | Bovine rumen microbial communities from UC Davis, California, United States - 0_2496_0518 | ecosystem: Host-associated > Mammals > Digestive system > Stomach > Rumen | place: USA... | reverse complement strand
GTAACTCATAGATCACTCCATGCACTTCTGTAGTATTGAGGGTATACATTTTCTTCCCGTCATTTATACCCCACCCTCGGTGGGAAGGACGAGATCCGTTCCCTTCAATAGCCGCCAACACTTTCGGTTTCTTCTGCAATATCAGTACCCCCCCCTGGTGACAGCAAGGGTTCCCGCCATTCAGATCGAGAGTCCTTGCCGTCTTTGCTTCATAGATTCCGCTGTGGGGATTATCCGATAGCATTGCGTTCGATGCGTAGGAGCAGATCCCGTAACATTTACTTTCGCTCATCTCTCACCAGTACCGCCTGTGGCTGTTTATAGTCTCTGCTTGCCAGCGTGTTCGCCTTTTCGTGCCATACATAGGTCTGCCCCATCTTTTCATCTATGGAATAGCACACCCCCCCCTCGCAGGCGAAAGCACTATAGGTTCATGACCATGTGCCTGCGCCATCAGGGTATCGGTTTTGTTATATGTCACATTTATTACCGACCCCCCCTGATCATTCAGACAGATGGATGGCACAAAGAGGTACTGGTCATTGTTACATGACAGTGTTGCTGACTTGTTCGTCTGTATCAACGGTCCTTTTTCCCCCCCCCTCGCACCCGGAGCGAATCTTCAGCGTATAACAGGGATAATCTTCCCTTGAGATACTTGTTGCTCTTGAATCCACTTGTAATCTGTCGCACATAAAGCTCCTACTTTAGTCCATTCCCCGCAGTATGATTGGTGTATTGCCCCCCGGTTCCGAAGCGGGCCATTACCGTCATGCAGACGGTTTCCTCGTCATACTGGTCATTGCGGTTCTTGTTGTAGATACAAGGACTATCGCCGTGTAATCCGTCACCCTGTCCTGATGCCCCCCTATAAGCTACCGCCATCTGGTTATCACCAGCGTTTGCCCGGAGAGTACCGCATACATTCTTGTAATAGTGTCCACCTTCTCTTTTTAGGATTCCGGGTTCAAAGGTAATAGCACTATCGCTGTGTAATCCGATATTGTTGCCTGATGCCCCCCCACAATGGTACAGGTCTTCAACCCGTCCCCGTTGCCCCTTGCATCCCATGTGAGAGGGCTTGTCAGTTTTTTTCGATTACGCTGTCCACTCCTTCTTCAGCTCTTCGTACTTCTCCTCGGACAATCCTGCCTGCCGTATCAATGCGGTCTGCAAGACTTCTGGAAGTGTCTTTCCACGCTTCAGCGATCTCCGCAAAATGCCAAGACACGCCCTCTCGCTCAAGAAGTATTTCTCCGGCACTGTGTCCTCCAAGATCTGCGACAAGAAAGATTCTTCTGCGTCTCTGGGGGACTCCGTAGAATTGAGCGTCCATTGTTCTCCAGGCAATCTGCCCTCTTTCAAGATCGACCACTCCGGAGTAACTCCATCCTTTCGGAGGGACAGGTATAACGGCATCTTCCTCGACCATCCGCGCCACTGATTCAAGGACGATCCGGAAGTCTTCTCCGTTGTTTGAACTGAAGGCTCCGGGGACGTTTTCCCAGCACCAGAATCGGGGTCTAAGAAGTCGAAGATCGTCATCTGTCCATTCACTGTGTAACCGTCTTTGAGCATCTCTCATCTCCTTGCATATTCTTATAGCCTGGTCAAAAAGGCCGCTTCTCTCTCCATCAAGGCCAGCTCTCTTTCCTGCGACAGAAAGATCCTGACACGGCGAAGAATTTGTCATGATATCAACCACAGGGATATCCGCTCCGCTGATCTTCGATACATCCCCAAGCTGGATGGCATCAGGGAATCTCTTCGCTTCTACCGCCACTGGGAACGGTTCGATCTCTGCTTCCCACAGTGTCTTGATACCGCAGATCTGTGCGGCAAGTTCCCATGTCCCACTGCCGCTGAACAAGTTGCCATGTGTAATCATCCCCACTTCCACCTCTGCTGCTCTTTGTAGACCCCTACGATCTCGCTTACGGTAAACTCCCGCATCACCGACTCTACAGCTTCACGGGCACTCTCTGCTTCTTCGGTCACCCAGATAGCCATACTGTGTTCGCTTGTCCGGAAGCAGATTGCGAATTTGAATTTCATCCTTCCTCCAGTTCTGCCATCATTTTCTTCAGGGCAAAATCTTCAATGTCGTCCTTTCGTTCATCCAGGTTATGGAATGTCGTCTGTCTGACATTTGACTTTTTGTCGAAATGCGGTTTGTCCTGTTCTCTCGACAACCACCCGTTGACAAAGCGTAATATCCCTGTTTTGGTCTTTCGCTTTTTAGGATTGCTGTCAAGCCAGCCTTGCATGTTCCGAAGTTCCTGCATGATGTCAACAGCAGGATAAAGGCCTGCCCACTTATCGACTTGGTCCTGAGTGATTCCAAACATCGTACCGTCGTTCAGCGGCAGGTTCAGCACCGAGCCAACGTCAGTTTGCTCGGTGCAGTAATATGGATTCGTATTCGGATTTGTATTTGGATTGGATTCGGATTCAGAAGGTGACTCACCGTGACTCACCGTGACTTTCCGTAACTCACCGTCTGACGGTTCCGGGAACTTATGCTTCTTAGCCTGGATTCTCTGATGATCGCGCCAGTTCGGAAATGCAAAGAACGGTTCTCCGTCTACCTCATAGAGGAGGATCATGCCCTGCATCGCTAAATCAGCTAACGTCTTTTGAATCTGTCCCTCGGTAACGCCTTTCCGACGTGGGAAAACGAATCCTTTGAGTATCTCCGGGTCTGCGCTTCCACATCCGTAATCATCCACATAAGTGATAAGATACAGCCACATCCGAAACTGGAAATCCGTAAGTGCATTGACGCTCTTGCTCGTCCTTATGCTCTCTTTGATTATCCGATTCGGCACTTCATGTTTCTCCTTTCCCCTCCCGGCCATTACGACCGGGAGGACTTGACCATGCCTTTTAAAAGAGTCGTGACACACTTTCCATTCAGGCGTTGTCAAAAGGTTACGCGGGAACCTTCCCCGCAGTTACAAATAACTCTTGCCGTAGCGGACGCGGAAACGGTCTTCCGCAGCCTTTTCTTTTCCACCATGCTGATGGACGTATTCTTCCATCCAGCAGACCTGTGCGATCTTCCGCAGCCACTTGAGTCTCTCTGCACCGCCTGCCGAATGCACCGCTTTTTTCCCCATCGTGTGGCAGGCAGGGCATAACCAGACCCACAGGCCGTCCTGATCGGATACTGAACGATTCGCAGTGCCGGGGATGCAGTGATGCTTCTGGAGTCCTCCGCCTCTGTAGTGACAGAGGAAGCATTCCTCATCATCCTGGATAATGGACTTCATGCAAAATCACCCCCATTTCTTTCGCCTCGGAAACGGCACCGTCAATGAGACGATTCATCTCCTTGACGTCATAGTCATGCGAACCTCTGAGGATCATGTAAGTCCGTCTTACAGTTCCGTCCGCAAATACCTTTGTCTGCGATGTGGGCTTGAGATGGTTCTGCTCATCCTGCAGGACTTTCTCGTCCGCACCGTCAGGAATCATGGCGTAAACCACTTGCCCATCATAGATGAGCGGGAACCCGTATCTCCGGAGAAGCATGTTATGCATGACCGATGTTGATACCTTGATTGCCGTTGCAATCTCATTGACTATCGACCAGTAGATAGCGTTCTGATCCAGAGATCGCCGTGTCTTATGCTCACAGAGGTTGACGTCAATATCTTTACCCTTCAGGGCATCATAGGCGGCCGCCGCCCGGGAATCTACCTCAAGAGTCATCTGGTAGTTCCCGGACTCGTAGTCGCGAGAGAAACCATTGATCATGCCTCTCGTCTTCACTTCGCCTTCTCCTTGATCCTGTTCTGGAGCTGCTTAACGAGATCGTTCCACTGGTCCATCGTCAGTTCGTCAAGTGATTTAAGGCTGTTCATAGTGAGGATGGTGTTCTGATGGATGCCTGCCTGTGCAAGCAGATTAAGAAGGGTATTTACATGGGCAGGAGTGACCATGCTCTTCTGAATCTCAGGTTCTTTTTTCTTTGCCGGTTTCTGTTCCTGCTGATACTCTTCGGAATCAGGGTCCTTGGTATCATCAAGAAGGAAGAGTCCGTTCAAGGCATATTTCCGCGCATAGGAGCTTGTGGCTCCGGTGATCTGTGCGTCATCCATGCCCTTCTTCTCTGCGGATTCCCTCGCAAGTGCAGAGACGAACACAGTCTTTTCTTTTGCTTCAGGGTCTGTGTCGATAAGTCTTGCGACAGCCTCGACATAGATTCTTCCGCCGATCTCGACAATCCTGTCTTCAAGGGTAAGGACTACCCCATACTTCTCCCCAAAAGGCTTGAATGCCTCGCAGATGCCCTCTGCGTTTCTGTACTTGTACTTGCCGAAAGAATTGTACAGATTCTTCGGGGCCTTCATCTCATACTGGATCTTCTGGAGTTTCTCATAGATGGTCATGATTCCTCCTTATCTGATACGCAGGCTTTCTGTCTGTGAAAGTTCTGCGAAGTCGAGCGCCATGCCTGCCTTGAGGTCTGCGAGGATCTGCTTCCGGTCTACCTTCGGTTCCTGGCGGATCAGATACTGTTCCGGGACAGGCATGCCGTCCAGGAGCATGACGGACGGAGGATTCTTCTGGATACCGTAACTGTGAAGCGCCGTCTTGAACTTGGTCTTGCCGGTGGCCTTCATTGCCGTTTCAAGGTAGTTCTTGAGACGGTCGATGCTTGCCTTGATGCCCTTCCTCCGCTGGGCAAGCCGGTCCTCTTCCTTCTCAATCGTCTCGATATCACCGGTAAGTTGGGCAATCACTGCAGCGATGTTGTCCGCCTTGTCCTCGATCTCTCCGCCGAGTTCATCAAGATGGAAGGCAATGATCTCCGGATCAACATCCTCTTCCGCCAGTTCAAGGATCTGTCTGTATTCCTCCGCAAGTTCAAATAATGTCATTCCTCCACCTCCCTGGGCCATCCCATGATGACCTTGATATCATCGTTGTCGATGTACTTCTTGCTGAATGTTTTCTCCTTCAGGATGTTTACCCTCACCTTCAATTCAATTAATGCGACGTACTCCTCAACTCCGATTGTGATCTCCTTCATTTTTTTCTCCTTTCGGTACAAGTTTGATATTGTGATTTGGGTGTTTCTCCAAGCGCTTCTGAATCTCCTGTCCTACCTCATGAATCTCGCGGCAGATCTTGCCGTACTTCCATATCCGCTCAAGGTCAGTCATCTCGGTTACCGCCAATGACCTCACCGGTCTCCTGATCGAGTTCTTCCCAAAGGAATCTTCCCTTACCGGAGTTCCTCCACTGACCGATGCCGTAAAGCATGCCGGCATTCAGCCACTCGATGATGAGCGCTTCCAGATTGTCATCGCGTGACATGATGTCCACAACGATATACGACCCGGCAGGGCAAGTCTCGGAATGCGCCAGGGTGACTCTCGGTCCCTGCGCCGTCTCTGCTCTCAGAGGTCTCTCACAGTCAACAGCCTTGACGCCTTCGGGTTCGTGGATGACGATCCCGGACTCCTTGTCCTTCCAGCTATCCTCGATTGCCTTGACGAAGATGAGATTATCCATCTTCGCCTTGTAGTTCGGGAGATAGAACTTACTTCCCTTGCCGTAGAGCAGGTTATTGGTCTTCTGTGCGGCCTTCAAAAACCCCTTGATCTGATAGGCCCAGAAGATCTTCTCGCCCTTCTCATTTCTGGGAAAGACGGTCATCGCCTTCTCGGTGGCGGCCTCCACTCCGATTGCCGCGACCTCCTGCTCACGCTTTGCTGCGTCCGGAGCTTTCGACGCGATAAACTCCGAATGGATCTCCTTGTTCGCGGCGCAGGTGCCGAGCACCTCCTCGATGAACAAAATCCTTGCCCTTACAGTTACCATGTGATTCCCTCCTTAAATTGTTTTTGACGCCACAGCACAGCTAAACAATGCGCTTCACTTCATTTCATTGCCGTTGCCGTTCTTTTCTACGCCATTGCGCAACAAATCCCCTCATTGCAAAAGCAATTCCTGGCCATGCCTTTTCCGCACTCATCGATTCTACGCATAACCTTTGCGGGACACTTCAGAACTATTCCTCTGCTGGACAAGTCGTTACTTTTCTATTCCACTACTTCGCAGTTCCGAAGCACTTCGATGCCGCGCAGCGCCAATGCTAATCTTTTCTTCGCTAGGCCGTTGCCATTCGCCTCCTTGCAGAACCGAAGCGTTTCAATGCCCTTCTCATCTATGCCGAAGCACATCGAAGCCCTGCCAAAGCACTTCGAAACCCTGCGAAACAATTCCACCGCTGTTCGTGTCGTGTCGTTGCTACGCCAACGCATCTCATTGCAATACCGTGGCTACTCAATTCCATATCAATGCCTTTCCACCGCTTAGTTGAACAGGTTCAGCGCGAGGCAGATAAGGATACCGCAAGCAAGAAACTCGTTCATTCGTCCTCCTCCTTCCATACATGAATATCCATGTAGTAACGTCCGCGGCGTTTGGCTTCTGAATGTGATTCGACCAGGATGTCCACGCATCCGTTCGGAACGCCCCGGTCTTCGACGGTATAGATAATTCCGTTGATAAGGAGCTTCGTCCCGAATGGATACTGTCTTCCCGTTGCTACCGTCCGTCCGATAACCATCGGAGCACCAGATGCCGTCCTTCCTGCGTTGGAACCGTTGCAGCACCTTCCTGGATCGTAATGGGTGATGCGATGACGACCTGCATTCTCCCAGTGTCCTGTCGGAACACGCTCCGCAAAGAAGATGTCATCCGCTGGAGCGGCGGTACTGTCCGTGGCAATGATTGCCGGGATAGGTTCCGCTTTGGTCTCCTCGACATGCCAGTGCCACATCATGATGATAGTCATGGCAGTGAAGAGACCGAGTTTAAAGATCCTCCACATCACTTCCTCCTGAAATCAAGTTCGTACCCTGCAGCCTCCGCAATCAGTGCGACCGTCAGGAAGTCCAGCTTTCCAAGACTCCGGTCGGTCCCCTTACGCTTGAGTGTCTCTTTGCCGAGGCCGACCATCTCGGAGAGCTGTGCCTTGCTGACATCCTGCATCTGCATGGCTTCGGTTATCTTGCCATCGATGCGGATGCTCCAGGTCTCCGCAGGGCCTTTCTTCATGCTCCTCCTTTCTCTACATTTTGTAGAGTCGCATCGTTAAAAAAAACATCTTCGATGCTCTCACCCAGCGCCTTGCAGATCAGTAGCGCATTCTTCACGGAGATGTCCGCAGGCTTCTCTTCCCATGCCGCATAGGTGTTGCGGTGTACATTCAGCGCAGCCGCCATCTGCTCCTGGGAGATACCCTTTGCCATTCTCCACTGCTTTACAGTAAGACTCATTCGTACCTCCTTTCTCTACGTTTTGTGGAACTGTATTCATACTACTCTTGTTTTTGTAGGATGTCAACACCTATTTCTACATTTTGCAGGTTTTAAGTTGCACATAAACATCTTTTCCTATATTATGTGGATATAGGAGGTGATGATATGAACATCGGGGATAAAATCAGGAGTATCCGCGAAATCAGAGGACTCACGCAAGCCGAACTTGCAGAAAGACTAGGAGTAAGCAGTAAAACCGTATCTTCATGGGAAGTGAACAGGACCGAGCCGAAGATGGGTATGATTGAAAAAGTATGTGTCACATTGAACTGCAGGAAGACGGACATCATTGTGGAATCGTTCTGCAAATCCGATCATGAAGAAAGACAGTGCAGGCGGATAGCAAAATACATGGAGAAGTTCGCAATGCTATCCGATGCGAACAAGGAGGCAATCGAGGCAATGACAGAAGTAATGCTCCGCAATCAGGAGAAAAAGAAGGAGGACTGAATGCTACCTGAAATGAATCCAGGCATCAACCTTTTAAAAGGCATCGCCATTTTTATCGTTATCTGCATGTTTGTATTGCACCTTGAATCACAGACGGCAGAGGCGAATTACAACACCGGTTATGACGATGGGTATGAAGAAGGATACGAAAAAGGATATCTTGATGCTCTTGAAGAATATGGCATAGAAAATAAATAGCCTCCCCGTCGGCGTCGGGGAGGCTTCACAGAAAGGAGGTACATGAAGAATATAGGAGGAAATTAGGAGGAAATCACACTATCATTGTAAGGCATATTTTTGTCGGACGCAAATGAAAGGAGTCAGTAAAAGTGAGGAAAAAGAAAGGCCAGCTCCCGTCCGGTAATATAAGGATACAGCGGAAGGTGGGAACAAATCCTGACGGCAGCAGGATCATGAAGTCATTTACTGGAAGGACGAGGGACGAGGCAGAATACAAATACCGTCAGTATATGCTTGCTCCGCATCCGGTCAAATCATCCTCTCTCGCAACGCAGGAGGCCGTCAGACGGTACATACAGACGAAGTCGGGGGTATTATCACCATCGACCATGAAAGGCTACTACAGCCTTCTGCGAAACCATATAGAGGGGACTGTGCTTGGAGAGACGGACCTCATGGATATCACGGTCGCCGGCATCCAGCTATGGGTATCGGACCTGTCTGAGACTCTCACCCCGAAGACGGTACGCAACTGCAATGCCCTGATGCAGGCCTCGGTCGAGATGTTCCGTCCGGACTTCCAATACAAGGTGACCCTGCCGCAGAAGATACCAACAAATCTCTACTGTCCTTCCGACGATGATGTCCGCCGGCTTTTGGATGAGATCAGGGATAAAGACCATGAGATGTACCGTGCAGTCCTTCTGGCGGCCTTCGGGCCAATGAGACGGTCAGAGATATGCGCCCTGACATCTGATGACATCCACGGCAATATGGTGACCGTGAACAAGGCCCTGGTCTATGACGAAGTAGGGGCAAGGGTGGTAAAGACCACGAAGACCGTGTCGAGCAATCGGGTCATAGAGTACCCTGACTTTGTTGTAGATTCACTGAGGGGAATCAAGGGAAGGATAATCACATCCGCTCCTGACGTCTTGTCAAACCGCTTCAAGCGGACGGTGGAACGGATCGGTGGGCCGCACTTCCGCTTTCATGACCTGAGGCACTACTCAGCCTCAATCATGCATGCCATCGGCATCCCGGATCAGTACATCATGTCGCGGGGCGGATGGGCATCAGATATCGTGATGAAGCGGGTATACCGGAACGTCATCGATATCGAGGAGGCGAGGCAGACGAAGAAGATCACGCAGCACTTTCAGAAGCTGTCACACATGTGACAAAATGTACCATTTGGAACTCCTTTTTAGGGATTTCACACTCCCTTTTCGAGATAAGGAAAAAGCCGGGAACCCGCTTGAATGCTTGGTTCTCGGCTTATTTCCTTGCTTTTTATGAAGTGGAGATAGTGGGATTCGAACCCGGAGAAAACCTTGTAATCACTTGACTTTTCAGTCTCGTGTGATAATTCATGTGACTACGCTGCACCCCAGACATGCAGTGCGCCTTCAGGGTCTGTGATCATCAGGGCGCATTCCTTTGGGTGACCGGGTTCCGCACAGAAGTACCATTCCTTACCGTCGATCTTCTGGTGTCCCTTAACAGCATAACCATTTTCGTCGAAGTAATACCAGCATCCGTTGATCTTCCGCCAGTCTTTCTTGACGTAGGTATGTTCGGAATCAGCATACCACCATCCGATATCGTCACGGTTCCATCCTTCCTGATAACGTACCGGGTCTACGGTCCATTCTACCCGCACCATGCTTCCGATGTCAAGATTGGTGGCCGCATGGTGATTGTCGTAGAGAAGGATGTCTCCCGGAAGGAGGTAGCGGTCGGAGGTGAGGTATCTGGTATCCGTCAACACTTTGAATCCAAGGGCCTTGAACCCCAGCCGCATGTTACCGCTGTAGTAGTAGTCTGGATCCAGGTTGGCGAGTTTGACATTTCCTTTCCGAAGGCCGGCAGCCTTCACGCAGGTAGCCACGCCGCAAGTGCAGTCTGATTCGCAAGCCTTTGTTATCTTCGCCGGGTCGTAGTTCGGAGTCTCAACGAGTGCCGTCCAAAAGGTAGACCGCTGTCCCTGGTCGTATCCAATCTTGTCATTCTCCGCTGCCGCTCTCGCGCAGTACGCGATGTCCTTTGCGATCCTTTGGTCCGGGTGGCGGAGGACGCAGGTCCAGGGACGGGAGTACCAGTTTATTACCTGGAACTCACCGCCCTGGTCGCCGGCCTTACCTCCTCTGTATTTGCCACGCTCATCGTGGCCGCTGTTTGCAATCATACAATCTCCTTTTTTGATAAGGACAATGATGTCCCTATCATTTACTGTGTATTATCAATAAAATCAATGGTTGAACATTTCACATAGAACTTTTTTTCAAAAAGCATGATAACGATTTCCACAGCGCGGTTATAACTATCGACATCGATAGATACAATATTATCCACCGCACCGTAAAGAGTATACCCTAAGTCTATAAGATTCTGACTTAAAGTTATGGTTAATGGAGAGTTGTACTGCCCCACATTTGACCGCTTATGAATATAAACATGGACCGGCCCAAACTTACTCATCAATACTCTATTGGGATCTACAAGATCAATCGTAATGAAGCGCTTGCTGGAAATTAATCCTGTGATATCTCCAGTGATATTTAGTGGAGAGTATTCGTTAATTGTAATCTGTGCCGCAGTAGTCCCAATGAAATTGGTACCTTCCAGTTTCTGTCTAGCAAGATAGCTTGGGCAATGTAATGCACTCACGGTATTGGAATATATGTCCCTTGACCCTAAACTTGTACATATGATCTCGTTTTCCTGTTCAAACGGAATATTACCCTGTCCAACATAAGGCCATGTAACATAGATCTGAGTATTCGCGTTTGGTGCAAGCAATATGATGTTTTTATACTTTGTAACATTGAATCCGGTTCCGAGTGCTTCTTTGTACAAATAGTCGATAGATAATGACATGGAATTTGAAAGCATCGCAACCGTGTCATACTGTGATGCAAAATTTCTGATTGTTCCCCCGTACTGGAAATTAAATGTCAATCCGATAGGGCAGCGCATTGTAGAGCATTTATAAATGTCGCACAATCCCTCAGATCTAGCAGGATTCAGTTTTATGCCACCGCCAATCGGGAGAAATACGTCTCTCGGTTCACCATTGTCATTAAAATCGGCGTAAATTGTACCGTAAACAGTTCCAGCGCTTGTAGAAATTGTACCTTTTGTTACATCGGTCTCATCAAGAGAAATCCCGGCACTCGCAATCCATGCCCACCTCTGTCCACAATTCGGAGATTCAATATCCTGGTAATTGCTATCATCGATTACAATCTGAGCGGCCTTAAATTTTGTTACATCAAACAGGGATCTTATTGCTTCTTCTGTAAGGTTCGGAATGTTTATTCCTGTTATCAACATATTGCCTTTTGCGGTTGCTATCGCCTTCGCTTTAACTTTATATCCGCAAGCGGTTGCCCCCAAATAGTCAAACCGCATACTCCCAAGATTTGAATGGCTTATATCTGTGCATATACCATATGCTCTTGCATACTGAACCGAAATATGTTCAAAACTCGATACACCGCACTCGCTCAAAAACACCCCGATATTTACTGCGTAATTGCAGTAAACATTTAAATGCCCACGGACCTTTATCCCGGTCGCCTTAAAACCAATTACATAGTCAAAGTCTCTCAGTGTAAAAACCTGCGCAAGATTAAACTCGGTAATCGTTCCAAAGTCTATTTCTGTATCCTTGACGGATACATCAATACCACCGGTAACACGATATTTGTCATGAAGAAAAACAAATTTCTTTTTGCCGGTTGCAAACATATTTTTAATAGCCTGAGTATCGTCAGTAGTGCCATCGCCCTTCGCACCAAAGACTTCCGCACTCAGAACAGGATCCATAATGAGCATGGCATACATATTATTCGCAACCGGCTCATAGTATGTTTGCGGTTCTGTCTCCATGATGCGGTAATATGCACCGCCAAGACTTGTATCAGAATAATACCCAAGCGTTCTCACCACCTGGCCATTGACCAATGTCGTATCTGCAGCCATTTCTGAAACACTGGAATATACCTTTTTATAACTGACCTGTCCTACAAACCCTCTGGCCAAGTCACTCCAGTATTTACTATTATCATGGTAGCCGATATCTCCAGGTGATAATGGATTACCGTTATAAGTTCCCGCCGCCCATGCTTCCGCAAGATGAGACGCGTTTTCCCTAAGATCAGAATAATACTTCGCATTATTCTGATACGTTTCATCGCTAGATGGAACCGGGACACCATCTATAGTTCCTCTTGTCCATCTTTCACCGGTATGATCCGTCAGTTCAGAGTAATATTTTGAATTGTTATTATATGCTTGGTCTTCAGGTCCTACTGGCGTTCCGTCAATAGTACCCCTCGCCCACTTTTCTCCGTTAACATCTGCCTGCTCCGAATAATACTTAGCGTTATTCTGATAGGTTTCATCATCTGAGCCAACAGGATGCCCTTCTCTTGTACCCCTTGCCCATGCTTCTGCATCCGCAGATTTATATGCGATGTGCTGATTAAGATCATCAATCACACCCTTCATGTACTGGAAGTCATGCTCCATCTGCTCGATTTCAGTGAGGGAACCACTGTAGTTTCCGGGAGTGTTCAGATGGCGCTCGGCATACATGGCCGCAGAGAAGGACGACCACTTTACTGTTGCTTCATCGTCGATGGCCCGAAGGCCGATATACATTGTTCCGGGGACCTGAAGGGCAGCACTGGTGATGCGCCAGATGAGGATTATAAAAGCCTCACCGACTTCCTTGCCAAGGACCACCGTATCAAAGGCCTCGTTGGCGTACTGGATGTCGAGACGGAAAGTCAGGTTCGCAAGGTCAACTCCGCGCTGGGAAAACCTCGGAACCTGGAACACCCTGTTCTCGGTATCATTGTCGTAAGTCGTGCCGATATACCGCTCATTGTTCGGAATCAGCAGCTCACGATTTTTTACAATAATCATTGTGTTTCTCCTTTGAAAAGAGGCCGGTCCTTTTGGGATCGGCCTCTTCGTGATCCGCTGATCACTTACATGTTGTCGAGTTTCTTGATCAGGCGCTGAATCTCGCCCTGCATCTCCTGCGGAGCGGCGTACATCAGTTCCTTCAGGCCGTCAACGACATTGTTGCCGCCCCTGGAATAGCCTCTGGCATAGCTTCCGTTGCTGGACATGCCGCCGCCATCCGCTCTGGAGTACCGGCCCATGCTGTCACGCTTGCCGGACATGCGGTAAGATCCGTTGCCATAAGATCCTCTCATGGAGCCGCCCATTGCAGTAGTGCGGGGGTCCTCATCGTAATAGGCGTAGGAACCGCCTTCGCATCCTTCCATGGCCTTCTGCACATTCTTCGCAGCATGTGCCAGGGTATCAATGGTCTTTAAGCTGTCCTGCGTAAGATCCTTCTGGCCGTATTCACAAAGCTCCTCACAGAGCTTTTCAAAAAGCATATTCAGTTCTTCGTGCATACGTCACACCTCCATCAACCGTTGGTGGCGGCAGCTGCGGGAGTGAACGGGTTCGGGACCGTATAGGCCGGGATCGGATACGGTGCGACGCGGTTCACGATGTACTGCGTCTGTGCCGTATTGTCGGCGATCAGCTGCGCGGTCTGTGCGGTCTGAGATGCCGCCAGGTTCTGCATGTTGATCATGCCACGAAGGTTCTCGTTCTCGCGCTTGTAAGCGTCGATCTCCTGCTGACACATCTTATCAAGGATCTGCTGCGTCTGGTTCTGGATCGCCAGCCGGGTCGCCGCGCCTTCGTTCTGAACAAGATTCTGAGTCTGACAAGTCGCAAGTCTGTTGTCGCAGCAGCACTGTGCCTGCTGCGCCTGAAGGCCGTTGAAGCCCTGCATCATAGCGGTCTGCATCGCGAAGTTCTGCTGCATGTCCGCCATCTGCCTTGCGTTCGCGCCGATCTCGACCTGCGAGAAACCGGAGCAAAGAGCGTTCTGGACATCACCGAAACCGGCCGTCACAGCCTGCTGGATGCCATTTACAGAAGTGTTCAGCATCTGATCTCTGAAGCCGCCGCTGATCTGTTCAGACTGGTTCATCCACGGATAAAGGCCACCTGCGCCACCTGCGCCAGCACCGTATCCACCGTTATTCCATCCGCCGAGAAGGATAAACAGCAGCAGGATCCACCAGCCGCCATCACCACCGAATCCGTTTCCGAATCCGCCAGAGGGAGCTACGGGCATAATCATACCGGTTCCATTTGCATTGTCCATCATACTTCATCCTTTCTACCGCTATCTTTTTGCGGTTAGCGACTGCCTCAAAACGGCAGCCGGTTTACACGTTCAGCATCTGTCGAAACTGGTTGGCCATCTGCACGGCCTGATTGTACTGCTGCTGAGAGATCTTCCCGGAATTAAGAAGCTGCTGTACCTGCTGCCTTGGATCTCCCTGAAACTGCTGCCGAAACTGCATGAAGCGCTGCATGACGTTGTTCTGCGGCATCATCGGTCTCATCTGCTGAAATAATGGATTCATTCATTCGCCCCCTTCATGAGCTCTGCAATCTGCTTTCTCAGCTCCTCGACGTCTGCCTTCGTAGCATACTCGGTCCCCGTTACGGGATTATGCTGTGTAGGCATATCACGAATGGTATAGTCCAGGATCCGCATGGAAGGCATGCCGGATGCATCGGCAGATTTAAGATAGATTGTCTGGGACTCGCTGTCCCACAGTGCGACCGTGGTACCGGGAGCAACGAGATAACTCTTCGCCGCTGCCTCGCCCTGAATCCATATCGGGCCGCTCGTCTGCTGCGACTGAGGGGCCGTCGGATAATACTGCGGATACATCTGCTGATAACCGCCCATCGGGTATACATTGTTGTAGGCCATTAGTTACTCTTCCCTCCTTCTCCAGACAAACTGCGGGATCTGTTTTGAAGAATCCCACGAATCATAAATGTCACAATCGACTACGGTTGCCACATGACCACCAAAGCCGAGTACAAAAATTCCATGTGGATGATCCATGCAGAAATCTTCAGCTGTATAGCAGTCCGGGCAGGTGTCCGGGAGCGACTCACGGATGAAACCGTGTTTTCTCAGAACTGCTCCCCATACCGCATCGGAAGACGGCATATCACACATGAGGAAGCCGGAACCGACTAATTGTGCATACGCCGTCTCCCAATCGACGGAGAGTGCCTTAGAAATTGCACGAACGGAACAATCACCAACGTTCCGTCCTGCTGGATTGTTGTTAAACTGAATCCACATTATTCCTCACTCGGAAGCTCGTCCGTGTATTTGCCGAGGAAGGCCCGGACCTTCTGCCAGATGCCACGGACCGGAAGCCCACAAAGAGCCATGTTTTTCAGGATCGAAACAGCTTCAAAGCCGATGTAGATGATCGCAAAAAACTCCGCGACGCCAATCCTGGACCCAAGATATTGCCGAAGCTCTTCCGGAAGGAAACCGATAAGATTGACATTGGCAATAGCATCGAGGATCAGCAAAAAGCAGATGGACATCAGCATAGAGATCTTACGGACAGCACCATCAATTCCGAAGCTGGAATTTAACTTGCGCTGTTTAGCCGCCCGGAAAAGACCGAACACCGTGTCCATGCACACTCCAAGGATCACCATCTGGATGATGTCACTCTGCAGCGCCTGGTCGATCAATGTAAAAAGTTTTTCCATGAGGATCACCTCAAAACTCTCCGGCAATTTCTTTGTCCTTCCCGGCCAGTTCCCGGATCAGCTGGGCAGTCTTGCCGTCCTGCTTAAGAGACTGGTTGATAACCTCCGCCACTTCGATCGGGACCTCGACAGGTTCGCCGCGCTTGACAAGCCAGGTCATGCCATTGATGCCAACAAAAAGCGGATCCTTATACTTGTCCCCGTCGTAAAAGAGATTGACAGTAGTGGTTTTTCCGGAAAGACCTTTTTTAATCATTTTAGCCATAGCTATTCTCCTCATAGGGGGCCGTTTCCGACCCCCGAATTGTTACGATCAGGCCAGGGAGCAGCCGGATTCGATACGGACCATGTACTCCTCGATCAGACGCTCTGCGGTCTTAGTGGCCTTCCAGCCAACAGTAGCATACTGATTCAGCGGTCCGCCCGCCTGTTCATTGGACTTGATGATAGTCTGCAGGCCGCCGCCGGTAATCGCAGTCTTGCCGTAAGCGTTCTTGCCGATAATCAGCGTCGCATAAACATCTGCGCTGGAAGCGCCGCCGCCCTCGAACACCTTTGCTTCAGTGCTTTCGAAGAACACGACGTTTGCGATGCGGCCGATTTCTCCGTTGTACATGTGCTCCGGAGAGGTATGCTTCTGCCAGTCGATCCACTCAGTGTCTCTCATCAGATCATAAGCAACATTAGGGTGGATGATCGCAGCATAGTAGCCGCCGTCAAGAAGCGGAGCGTCCTGCGCCTTCAGCGCAGCGACTGCCTTCTGGATGTCCTTAACGGTAAGGACATCTGCAGCGCCAAGACCGGTTCTTGCAGTCTTGCCGTTTGCATAAAAAACATTGGTCCCGCCCACGAGCACTTCTCTCGTGATGGTATCGAGAGTTTTGCCCGCCTGCTGGCCGATCAGCTCGGTTGCTTCCGTGATAATCGGATCAATGGCCGTAAGCTGCAGCATATCGGTGACCTTCACGAAGCCGCCATACTGCTGGACCGTTGCGGTCAGCGCGGTGACGTTCAGTGCCTGGCCATCCGGTGCGACGCCCTCGGTAAGCGGGGTCAGTGCTTTCGGCAGCTTGCTGAATCTGCGGAACTCAATGGTCTTACCATTGCCGCGCGGGATCGGCTTCTCCTGTCCGAAGCGGTCATGGACCAGATAGGGTTCTGCCAGTCTGATCAGGTTTTTGTCATAAAAAGTTTTCATCTCCGGGGACAGGTCGTTCCCAGTGGTGTGGGACGTAGTAGCGTTCATTACGTCCCCGAATCTCTGAAGGTTCAGAGCATAAAGTCTGTTTCTGTTCATCTCGTTCTCCCTTTAACTTTTGAAGGTTCAGTCGAGATCGTCAGAAGGTAATGTGCTCTCCTCTGTTTGCACGACGTACATATTCTGCGATCTCTGCGTCAGTGAGCTTTGAGACATCAGTGTGCGTCTTTGAGGATGCCTGCCCGGACATTCCGCCTTCAACAGGACGGGAACCGCGCTGACGGATCGTGTCTGCGGTCTTCTTGGCGACAGCCTTTGCGGTCTGTTCCATTGCTCCGGGGAGGATCTTGTCCATGCTCATGGCAAGGTATGCTTCACGGATGGGAACTGCGTAGGGATTCTGCGGATGGATGAGGTTCACGAATCTCTCGTTCCGCATCATCTCGTCAAGGTCAAAGTCCGGAAACTCTGCCTTGAGCTGTTCCGCTTCCTGGAGCTTCTGCTCGTACCATTCGTTCGCGGCACGTCTCTGCTCGTTGCGTTCCTGCTCCGCTTTCAGACGCTGGTTCTCGGCTTCGATCACGGAAATACGCTTGTACTGGTCTACGGTAAGTCCTGCCTTATAAGCCGCTTCCTCGTAGAGTGCATCGTCATCACTGACGAACTTTGCGATTCCGTCGATGTCCTCCGCGTCACATCCGTATTTGGATGCCAGCGCAGCCATGATCGGTGCGATCTTGCCCAGCTTCTCCTCATTGGCTTTTGCCTTTGAAAAACGCTGGCGGACGATCTTCTGGACTGCTTTGTCGTAGTCCTCTTTGTATTCGCCCTTGATCAGGTCCTCAAAACTTGCCTTCTGTGTCTCTGCAGCGGCGGCCTGCTCTGTTGCTTCGCCCGTCCCAGCGGCGGCCTGGGTAGAATCGCCCGCTCCTTCGGTTCCTTCTGCAAACCTCTGGAGGTATAACAGGAATTTTCTCATTCGGATGTTCTCCTCTGCTGTCTTTCCAGCGTGTCAAGTTTTTACGATTCGATTATATGTGCAGGTTTTTCAACGATTGTCCCTTATATAGAGAACCCCCGGATGGCCGGGGGTTCTGTGTTACTTCGATGTTACGATCTGAAGGATGACGTCGTATGCCTGACTTCCGCCCTGCACAGCGTTGTATACCTTCTTGTTGTTGCCGTTGAGTTTGCCCTTGTATTCTGGCTGGATCTCAATTCGGCCTGCCGCTTTCGCATAGGAATATGCGATGCTGATAGCATCTGCCTGCTGTTCTGCAGTGAGCTGGCTATACCGCTTGTCGTCGATCATGTTGTCGATGATGTTGTAGGAAAGCTGTCCTGCGGTACGCTGGAATGTAGTGTACTGTTCAGAAGTGAGGTCTACCCTGTCTTCCTTCGTTCCGAGGTACTTCGGCATCTTCTTCGGCAGCACGTTCTCATCCTGTGCCTCGCTGAGTCTGTCAAGTTCGTCCAGGACCCTGTCGTCCTTCACCTTACTGAGATATCCGGGCGAGATGAAGTTCTGGATTGCTGCAACGAACCTGCTTTCAGTCACATTTTCCTGCCCGAATTCATTGAGATACGGGTCGTTGGAGAAGGTCAGATATGGAATCTTGTTCTGCATCTTCTCGATGAAGTAAAGCATGTTTTTTGACAGGCCGGTGTTCTTGTCCTGATAGTTGATCCTCTGTGTCGTGTCGATGGTCCTTGCGATCTGCCCGGAGATGGTCGGAACGTACTGCCCAAGGAGGCTGTAGAACGTTTCGCTTGCGAATGCGGACAGTTTATCGTCACTGTAGGAGATGGCATCCAGGGTATCATTCAGACCGCTCAACATCGACATATTGATCATCGGGTCTACAAGCCTTGTGGCGGCCGCAGTAATGTCGCTGAAGGTCATTCCGTGGTCTCTCTTCAGTCCGTACATAGTCTCAACGCCGATGAACAGCGGAAGGGAACCAGGTGCGGCCCAGTCTACCGTGTAGGTATGGTCTCCGATCCTCACCGCATATTCCTGATCACCACGGAGTTTCCTGCGTTCCTTGTCTTCATCGTCCACATATCCACCAAGGATAGCACCAACGCTTGCAAGGAACATGCCAACTCCGAAGATGGCCGTTCCTGAAAGACCGGAAGCGATGCCGTCGATGTACTCATTAAGCGTGATTTTCCCGGTATTGAGGTCATGGGTCCCCTTGGTGAGCGTTCCGATCAGGCCGGCAGGGCTGTACTCCACACCTCTCCTGAGGATGTTGGTAGGCGTCTTCTTGAAGGGAAGCATGCCCTCCATCATGTACTTCACCACCGTACCGGCTCCGCTGCTCTGGTTCAGCCATGCGGAGACTTTGTTCGCGTCTCGGTACGTTGCCTTCTGCGCCTCTTTGAGCGCATAGTTTCTCGCCTTTGCCAGCTTCTGCCCGTCCATGTTGTTGACGTCCATGTTGTTCGCCGTGATGTACTTGGCAAGCGCATCCTGGTAGTGCATCCGCAGGAATATCCAGTCTTCTCCCTCAAGGGCATCGCTGTTTGCCTTTGACAGCTTGTTCAGCGCCTCAATTTTGTAGACTTTCCGCTGTTCCATGATGAGGTCGCGGATGGACATGTCTGCCTTTCCGCTGAGTGCATCTCGCATCAGGAGCGCATCCTTCATCGCAAATGCCCTCGCTTCAGGAGTAGCGGAGAGACCCTTCGTCCGTTCAGCACCCATGCTCTTTTCAATTTCCGCGCCGATGACGTTCTTCAGCCTTACCGCCGGTACGAAAATGGCATTTCCGACGAAGTTCCTGACATGTGTCCTCGGATTGCCCAGCATGGACAGATATCGCCATGTGCGGAGCTTATCGATGACGGCCTCAGGTCCGGTCATCTGTACCTGCTCTCCGAGGTTCTTGTAGATCTTTCCAAGGGCGGCATCGACAGCGTCAGGGGTATTTGCATTCAGATATTCGGAGGCAAGCGCAGGACTGATCTTCATCTCCTTGTATTTCTTGCCCATCTTCTTCTTGGCGTCGCGATTCATCTGGTCGACGGTTCTCTGAATATAACCGAGGCCAATCTCCGGCACCTGCTGTGCGTACTTCTTCAGCATCCGCATGGCCTGAATGTTCTGGCCCATCCGGGTACCCTCTGCAGCCAGTTCAGTAACCATGTTCAGGACGTTGTCAAGGTCTCCCCTGCTGGCGTATTCCTTCAGGAGGAACTGCCCTACCGCCATGTCATCCTTGGTGAAGGTGTCGCTCCGTCTGGACTTGTCCCATTCCCGCTGTGCCCGCTCAACACCACCGATCTTAATGACACTGGCGGCATATTCCGCAGACGCCTTGTCGGTCATGGGCTCGTATGACAGTGCTTCATTGATGACCTTTTTCTTGACCTCGTCGCTCATCTTGTCGGACATAAGTCCGCTCTCAAGGACCGTCCTCGCATATCTCCTCGTTTTTTTACCAGGAGATGTCTGCGCCGGAAGTGAAACATCTACCTGTGCGTTCTCGCCCTTCGGCAGAGCACCGTACTTCTCGATCAGGTCGGCAAGGAGCTCGTCTGTGAGTTTCAGCTTGGAGGAATACCTGATGTCCGGATTGTCGGTCGGATTCTCGTTGTCGATGTTCTTCACCTGATTGGAATCGAACGCAAGCACGATTCTTGCGGGATCGCCCTGATTCTTTGCGTTCGTCCACCAAGTCTCAAAGCCATCGAAACCGGTTTCTCTCTTCAGGACATCGTAAAAGTCATACGCAGCCGCATAGTCTCTGATGCCCATGCCAGCCATAACTTCCTGGATGATTCCCATATCGTTGTCATCCATTCTGAGCAGCTGATTTGCAACATCATCAAGGCTGGCAGAAAGACTTTTCTCGTAGGTATTCGTGTAATTAGAAATCCACGAATCCTTTACTGCATCGTTCACGTTCTCATAATCACCATCAGCAACGAACTTCTCAGCTTCGCTCATGGCGGTCGCCTTAATCAGCTTTTTAAGAGTGCTTCTGGTAATGGTCTTCTTATTTGACGACGCAGGCTTGGTCACGTTGACGTAAGCCTTTATCAGGCGGTCACCGTATGCATCAGACACATCGCTCCTGTCGGAAAGGTAAATACCAAACCCTTCCGCCGTGCCGTTCACTCCGCCGGAAACGCTCGTGTCGAACACATTAAAGTCAGCAT
>Ga0326511_10001289_pt1 | contig 20967 bp, 20 predicted proteins | sample 0_2496_0518_D_FD_203701 | JGI IMG/M metagenome (GOLD analysis project Ga0326511, IMG submission 203701) | Bovine rumen microbial communities from UC Davis, California, United States - 0_2496_0518 | ecosystem: Host-associated > Mammals > Digestive system > Stomach > Rumen | place: USA... | reverse complement strand
ATAAACTCAACAAGTATATCGCCTCTATCAACAATGCCGAGCTCTACCGTTCGTCAGCCCTCAAGTTCCTGCCCATACTCCGACGCCTGGGCATCAAGACGCTGGCAGACGTTGAGAAAATGCTCCATGACAACTACAACGATGCTTACCAGCTCGCCCTCTCTCAGCTCGGTCCGAACGACATCGATATCCTCTCTGACACCATCGGCATACAGAACCTCTGCATCGTGCATATCATTAAGACAGGAGGCGGCATAGCAGGTCTGCACCGTTTCTTCGACGATATCAACGGTGCACAGCCAGCCAACCTGGAACTTGCCGAGATGGTCATGCAGCAGGCTAAGCGACTCAGCTTCGCCAACAACAACTAATCCCCCACAATAACAACACAATGAAAAAGATACTATCACTCATCCTCGTCCTCTCGCTCTCCTTTAGTCTCTATGCAGAGGATAAGATAAAGGTTTATTACACCGTAGACCAGTTGCCAGACCCCATACAGTTTATGCCTGCTCCACCTGACACACTCAGTGAGCAGTTCTCTCACGACATCATGCGTTACTTCTGGGGCAAGCAGCAACGCCTCAACCCAGAGCGCGTAGCACAGGCTCGCCTCGATGCCATCTGGACCTATGAGGGACTGGCAGCACAGTTCAGTAAAGCCTTCGGACTCGAGATTTCCAAGGAGGGCACCCCAGAGATATGGACAGTCTTCACCTCAGGCATCGAGACCGCAGCATCCGTTCGCAAGCCCATCAAGGCATACTACCATCGCGTGCGTCCGTTCGTCAGGTTCCATGAGCACATCCTCACTTATCAGGCAGAGGAAGATGAGGCAGAACTGGCTGGCGAGGGTTCCTACCCTTCAGGCCACTCCATGCGCGGATGGCTCGCAGCACTATTGCTGTCAGAAATCAACCCTGACAATGCCAACGCCCTCTACAAGCGTGGACTGGACTATGGCGATAGCCGTGTAATCGTTGGTGCTCACTGGCAGAGCGATGTCGATGCCTCACGCATCATAGCAGGCGCAAGCTACACCGCCCTTCACAACAGCCCTGACTTCCGCAAGCAGATGGAGAAAGCCAAGGCTGAATACAAGAAACTTACAAGCAAGAAAGAAGGCAAGTAAATAACCACTTCCTTTGCTCGCATCACAAAAAAAAGAGCGCTGAACACAATCCGTTCAGCGCTCTTTCCTTTATTCTTTCTTCTCGTATGGATTATTCCTCAAAATCAGCCTCCATACTATTACCGACCATGCCGTGATGGCCACTACCCTCTGAGCCGCCTTGCTCAATCGTCTCACCACTGCCTGCAAGCATGTGTGGCAACTCTATCATTTTTATTTTGCACTCTGGCTTGATATAATTCTTTTTCATCTTTTATCCATTAATCATTAAAACACCTTTTTACCATTTACTATCTTTATGCCCTTGTAGCCCTCAGCCACTCTCTGTCCAGCAAGGTTCCAGTTCACGTTATCGTTCACGTTACCGTTAGCGTTCACGTTCTCAATCCCCGTCTCCTCCATGCTGATAGAGAGACTTGACGGTTTGTTCTCACCTACTGGCAACAAATAAGCCGAGAAAGGCGACATAGCGTTCAGGTAGCTCCAGTCGTAGAACTTACCACCAGAGAGGAAGTAAGCATCTTCGCTTATTTGGGTGTAACTCGTTGTCTCATATACACCGTGCATCTCTACCTTGCCGTCAGTTGAGGTTGATACTACTGATGTTGGAGCAACCACCGTAACGTCCTCAAACACGTACTCATCGGCAGCATTAGGGGTAATCATCACCAGCACAGGCTCATTAGCTGTTATCTCGCTGACGTCAGTCAGGCGAATCTCGCCTTTGCCACCTGTAACGCTCATGCTCTTAATCTTAGCTATCTTGCATGTCTCACCAAAGGCGCTTGTTACCTGCTCGGCACTTGCACTGAACGGCAACACTAATGTTGACCAGTTGTTGGCAGTGAAAGAACGCTTAAACGTCACATTCTTACCCTCGCCTACGTAAGCTGAGAAATTCTCGTAGTCTGTTGTTGCGTCAAGGGTAAACTCATCACCTATCGGAGCAGAAGAGGTAGTGACAGTGAAGTCTGTAAAGAAAGTGCCGTTTCCTGTTTCACGATAAATGTAGAAAGTCTTTTCTCCACAGATGCCGTCGCCAGTTTTCACAGTGTATTCCTCTGATGTCATCCATGCATCATCACTCGTACTGCTGTTGGTTACACTCAGCACTGCAGCAGGAGTATCATCTGGTCTTGATGTTGCCGTAGTCAGCCATAAGCCACGTGGGTTAGTAGTACTACCCTTCTTTTTTGGTCCAAATATGTCAGCCTTTATCTTATCTCCTGCCATGAGGGCATTATCCAGAGTCACCTTGAAGAAGGTGTTGTTATTCGGCATCTGGAAAGCAACTACACCACCTTGTGTTTTTATCAAATCCTTGTCACTGGTCTGTCCATTATACACATACATCTTACCACCACTAATATCAGCGTATGCTGATGTTATCTCCTGACCTGAGGTCGTATTCGCAGGAACATTAAGAGTTGCCGTAGCAGTAGCCGAGAAATTTCCTCCGCCCACTATTGGGGCATCACTCCATACAGCGTAGAAATTTACATCGCTATAAACTGGATAAGGGAACAGCACCCTTGCCGTGCTGCCGTTAGCCAAAGCCCAACCCTTGAAGGTATAACCCTGCTTCGTAGGACTTATAGCAGGAGCTGTAACAGTTTTACCCTCCTCTATTGTCTGTATTCCATACTGCGAGCCATCATAGAATGTAACAGTATATTTCACGCTGGGATTAGATGCCGTCACCTGAGCCACAGAAGTCCTCACCGTAGTAGAGCCCGACGTCGCCTCGCAATAGTAGCTGCCAGAAGCCGTAGGCACTATCGTAGCACTCGTAGCGCCTTCCACCGGCTCTCCGTCCTTATACCACTGGTAGGTTATCGTAGCACCATCAGCACCACAAGCTTCTATCGTAATCTCATCGCCCTCTTCGAGATTGTATTCTTCCTTCAAATCCGTTGAGAAGAGTATCGACTTGCCTGCCTGATACAGCCTCTCATACTCCGTAGCAGCCAGTATGAAGCCTCCCAGCACCTTACCCTCTGTATAGGTGTTGCGCTGAGTAACGTCACCACCTGTTATATAATAACTGCGAGAGCCAGAACGGTTAGACGAACCACCCAAACCAGCAGATGCACAACAATGAATAAGTTGAGCCTCATCATTATTATCAAACATCATAAACTGGTTTACACAACCCTTATAGGCATTCTTCGCTACAGTAGAATAGTCCGGTGTAAAATAACCTAAACGAGTTCCCTTCAAATATGCTGCAGCAAATATCGCGGTACATGAAGACTCAAGATAGTTACCATCAAGATGGTTCTCCTTTTCGTCAAGCACCTGATACCAACATCCCGTCTCTGCATCCTGATAATTAGCCAAACCAGCTGCGAGACTGTTAAGATAACCTTTCAGCGTAGCATAATTAGCAGAAGAGGACAGATCCGCCTTGTCCATCTGTTCCAATATGTCAACCAGAGCAAGGAAATACCAACCACAAGCTCTGCCCCAAAAAGCTGCAGAGTGATATACTTCCTTACCTGGAGCGTTTGAAATTCCTTCCCAATCATTAGAAGGTGTATCTCCTGGGTTTGCAGTAAAAGCATGGTAAAGCAAACCCGTATTGCTGTCATAGAGTTGGTTCCATGATATGGTAAAGAGTCTGGTGATCAAGTCCCAGTCGTCTTCGCCAGAGTTGGTGTTTATCTTAGTATAGCTAGGATATTCATTAATCAACTGAGCCAACAGTGCAGGACCCATATAGAGTCCGTCGCACCACATCTGGTCTGTGTAACTTTTGCTCGCAGTTGAATTATACTTGTGAAACCAACCGCCATACATACCCAGATCCTGAGCCTTTTTTTCTGTTAGACCTGAGTTTGGACCTCCTATAATGTAATTCGTGTTCAAGGCGTTAAGACCAGTACGCGCATCTGCCATAACTTCCTTGCAAAATCCATTAGTGGTACTATTTTCGTATTTTGCGCCACTAGCAGTCAAGTCCTCCAGTGCAAAGAACATCTTTATGCCATTGAGGTCATCCTGGCTCTTACCCGCCTTTCCGTCAGATGAAACCTTATTATAGTACGTATCTCCAAACGACTTCATGCTGTAATACCAGGGAGCAACCCATGAGTGAGCAGCATTCAGCTTCACGTTCTCCACTATCGCCTTAGCCACCAAGCCAGGCACGTAGTCTAACTTTGACGTTACTATTGGAGCCACTTCCTGTGTACCTGTAGCAGAAAACTTACCAAAGCCTACTGGTGTGCTGTTAGCACGGAAATCTGCTATGCGTGAATTTATTATCCACTGTGAATACCTCACGTCATCATTGTAGGTCATACCCCTCCATGCACTCGGTATCTCTGTTGTGTTTTCAGCCCCCTTCATCTCCATAGAGCCTGTCAAGGCGAGCATGAAGAGCATAAGGAGCGATAGCACTTTTTGATTTGATTTTTGTATCATTTTAAGTATTATAATTATAGTCTCAAATTTTGCGGGTGCAAAGGTACTATATTTTTTCTATATTACCAAAATTATTGTAAAAAAACGAGAAAGGCTCGCACCTGTGTTGTGGTGCAAGCCCTTTACTATAGTAGAATGTGCTATACTGCTATGCCTGTTTTCATTACATCTGCATATAGAATGCTGTCCTCATGCTCTTCCATTAGAATTGGCTCTATTAGGTCATTTACTTCATGTCCGTCATGAACCAACTTTGTTGATTGCATAAGCCACTCGTCATCATTGATTTTGGGTATGATGACAGCCACATCTATATCACTCCATGGTCTGGCATTACCTTTTGCGTAGGAACCATAAAGTATAACCATAGGTTCTTTCTCAAACCTACGAGAGATGACCTTTTTGTAGTTTTTCACTACATCTATCGCCTCATTCTGAGTTAAAACTTTTGGAGTATCCATTGCTTAAAATTCTTAGTATTCTCTATTATTGATTTGCATGCCTCATCATTAAGCATAGTTGCAACCTTTCGCTTATGTTCTGGATATCTGGCTGCTATATAAAGAGGTTTTCATTTCCTTGCTATGTCTTCTCTCACCATGATTCTCTTTTTTCTTTCTTCTCGTCTGCAAATGTACTAACTTTTCTCGATACCTCCAAATAAAACTATGGTTGCAACTTCGCAATCTGGCTATCCAGCGCATTACTGACAAATGTATTGATAGATACGCCAGTCCGTTTTGCCAATGCCGCAACTCTGCTATGCACGTCAGGAGACACATGGATTCTCATATACCCTGTATAACTCTTATGTGCCTCTATTCCGTTTCTCTTGCAATAGTCTATATAATCATCCACAGCCTCATGAAAAGAGTCTGTCAATTCCTTCACACTACTTCCCTCGAAGTTCACCAAACCATCAATACCCTCTACCTTGCCGAAGAACGCATTATCCTCCGCAGAAAAGTTTACAGAACCATAAAAACCTTTATATGTCAATGTATTCATAATCCTTCCTCCCTATTTTATTTTTCCCTTACCTTTAAGTTCATCATAGATTTGTCTCATTGCATACTTCTTGATGATATTACCCGGATGTGGCTTGTGTAACATTATCGGAGCACCATCTTCACCCTTGTATATTATTCTCGATCCAGACGTCTTACCCTTATTATCTTTCTCATACCCTAGACTTCTCAGAAGTCTGTCAAGTTCCTCAAAAGTAAAATCAGATGGTAGAGACTTAAACCGTACTAACAATTTCTCTTTTGTACTCATTCATTCACTTTTTCTTCTCGCCTGCAAATGTACTAACTTTTTTCTATACCTCCAAACAAAAGATGTCAAAAAAAGGGGTCACCAGTAAAACCCTGTGTTGATTTTTACCACGGATAGCTCGGATAAACACGGATTTCTTTGTTTATTTCTCGCCAAGCCGAGATGATGAGGGTCGCACCCTTGAGGCTTTTTCGATTATTCTCTTTTGCGCAAGCAAGCTTGCCCCAAGTGAATATCTCAAACCCTCGCCGACTATCGTCTGCTCATCATCTCTACGCAAAGAGCCAAGACGCTCCTTCGGAGCTTACGCAAAGAGACCATGCGGAATGTAAAATAACTTACAGTTCTTTGGATTTTCTTCAGATTTTAGATGGATTTTTGAGGAGCTTGCTCCGAAATGAAATATAAAACGTCCAAATATATTTTGGACTGGATTTTAAAGGGATTTTGGATAAGATTGTAAACCACGGATTATACGGATATGCACGGATAATTTTATACAAGATTTTAAAATCCGGAGGAAAATCTAATCTAAAATAAGCATAAACGATTTGGTTTGATTTCGGAGCAAGCTCCTCAAAAATCATAAGAAAAATCTAAAGGAAAATCTAAGCATAAAAATGTTTTTCCCTACCGCCAATCCTTTGCGTGAGCAGTCGCAGACTGCGCCTTGGCACCTTGCGTAACTAAGAATAACTGGTGCAACCAGTAGGGATGTAGGTCATGCATTAGCTGAAAGCTTGCTTTCGGGGCGAATATATGAAGCTACAGACCGATGCTCTCGAAGAGAGTTGTTCTTAGTGTCTTTGCGCGAAAAAAATGTAAGACACAGGAATTTGCAGGTGAGCCAAAAAAGGCTCGCACCAACACAGGTGCGAGCCCTTGCTATAATATAATAATGTGGATATATCTCAGGAGTTATAACTTTGGTGCACCTCTTCTTCCAACTTTGAGAAAGCCTCGGACAATGGTATACAGTCCTTTAATTCTTCAAATGACATTTCTCTTGAATAAACTTCCATCACAAATCTAGCAGTGTTCTCGTTTCTCCTGATGTTCTTGCATCATAAATCTGTCTTATTTCCTCCTCGGCAGACAAACCGTTGCTTCTCCATGCACCCGACAGGGAGTTTATGCCAGCAGAGAAGCCTTTTTTCTGCTTTTCCTCTGAAGCAAATATCTCTTGCATTTTTTTCTCCCATACAGCCTTACGCTGACGGGCACGCTCCAGCCACGCACTTATCTCGTTGCGTGTACGTGGTTTGTATGTATTTTTTCTTTCCATATCCATTTTATTCTCGCCTGCAAATGTACTAACTTTTATTTACACGGCAAAATAAAAGCGAAAAAAAGGCTCGCACCTGTGTTGGTGCAAGCCCTTTACTATAATATAATAATGTGGAGTGCTTATTCTATAAGATGCTGTTTCTTTGCTTCCGAACGTATTACATAAACACAGATAGCAGCGACTATCAAACATGTAATAAACGGTATAACCTCTGGACTTGTGAAAAAACTCATATCTATTCCTCCTATTTCTTTTGGTTATCAATCACTTTATTTTGTATTTTAAATGCCCATATTGCAATAGCCATAAATAGCAATACTACAACACATCCTACTATATACAGCATATATCCTTCATCAACCACTTTAAAGAATGATGCAAGAACAAAGCCTGTCAACACGTACTTCGATACGTCGAGCGAATAATTTCCTAGTTTCTCGTATATATTAATCATATTATAAAAAGCTTTCTCGCCTGCAAATGTACTAACTTTTTTTTATATCCCCAAATAAAACAAGGAAAAAGACTCGCACCTGTGTTGGTGCAGGCCCTTTGCTATAGTGTAATAATGTGGTAATCAATAAGGATTATAAAAAGTCATAAGAAGAGAGAATCTTAATATCTGATAGCTTAAAGTCCTTCTCATTACGGGTTATTATGCCTTTTATTGTCGGATTTGCTTTTGCAGAATATTACCTATTAGCCAATTCTACCTTATAGTCAAAATCCCTTGGGGCTTTCACTACGCCACGCAAACGCTTAGACAAAGGTGTTTTCTCCTTTGAATGCTCCATACTCGTTGCCAGTTGTAGCACCATAGCCTCAACTTGCTGTTGCATCCATTTTGCAATAGCATCATTATCAGTAAAAGCAGGACGAATCTTGTTCACAAGAGTATCATCCAAGGCAATGTCATAACTGCACATATTCTTTTCCTCCTCTTAGTTCTCGCCTGCAAATGTACTAACTTTTTTTTATATCCCCAAATAAATGAAGAAAAAAGAGGGGCGCGCGGTTACTAAGTGCCCGCATGCCCTTACTAAGCTCCCGCGCGCCCTTACTAAGCACCCACATGCCCTTACTAAGCAAGGACAGGAGTGAGAAGACACCGCAATAAAGAACAAGAGGATGAGCCCTGAAAGGCTCATCCTCTTGTCTATAATATAATAATGTGGAGATTGCTTATGAGATTTGATTACCAGTCCCAATCATCATCGTCGCCTATATCAGTACCCGTTTCTGGGCCCTGAGTGTGGTTTTCTGGGGTTGTATCCTGATTCAGGATTGAAGGTTCGTAGAGCAGACTTTCCTCTATTTCTTCAAACTCAGCCGAAGGCTGTATATATTTCTTTTTCATTATTCCGAAATCTAATTATGAACTGTTTAATACATTACCTTCTTGCCGTTGATAATAACCAGTCCCTTAGCAGAGCGAGGATCTATCTCCTGACCCATCAGGTTGTAAGCCTTGTTAGGCATAACAATCTTACCGCTGTTAAGAGCCTCAACAACTTCTTCCTTAATCGAAATCACGTCAGTAGGATCGACATCCTGCTTCCATGTATATTCCATACTATCTTCAGAGAAGTCAGCAGAAATCGACATACTGCCACTTTGAGCTGCTGGAGTGTTTGGCTTCAGGTAAGCCATATAGGTCGGAATCTGCTTTGTGCTACCTGTATAGCGCCTCAGCAAACCACCATTCATTACATAGCTGTATTGAGCCAACACGTTATTATGAGTCGAAGCTGTGAACACATATCCCTTTTCATCCAGGTCTTCACCACTTTCATTGACATTTTCGTCACTGCTGTACTTACACTTATCTATGTCGAACTGTTTCTTGTCTATCACAACAGTGTTGAAAGTAATGCGTGTACCTACTGCTCCATCAACAGTAGAGCCGATATTACCTTTTAAATCCTTTGGCAGTGGATTACCAGATTTATCTAAACCTGTAGGCTTGATGAAGTATGGCTGACCAGGCAAGATGTTGCTATCTACATGGCTCAGGTACTTGATAGTATAATCATTACCCTTCTTAATCAGTCCATTGTAGAGAGTAAGCTGCGTACCCTTACCGAATGCCTCCTCTACCTGACTCTCTGACAGAGCGAATGGCAGGCAGATGGTGCTCCACTGGTCTGCTTTGTATGTACTTGGCAAAGTAGCCTCGTTATATACAGTGTAAGCATGTCCCAGATTGCTAACCAAGGTCTCCATATTGTCATTTATGTTCAGATGCAGGACATCCTTATTTTCCACATCAACGACACTGTTATCCTCAATGAAGTTCATGCCTACATAACCAATCTTAGTCATCATGCCGTAGAAGTAGTAAGTTTTACCCGCTACTACGTCGATAACGTACTTCAGATAACTCTCCTCAGGCACCATGTAACCATTATGATATGGCACAGGTGTTACCTTCTTTGGTATGATAGTGAGCTCTTCGTCAAGGTTATCCTTAATCTCATTACTTGTCATCCAGTAATAAGGGTTCTCAATATATCCAGTTTCCTGCGTATTAGAGAATGCTGTCTTAGATGAATTACAGTACCTTCTCAGCAACATAGGAATGATTTCTGCATCACCATTAGCTGCCGTCCATTTGGTAGCAAGTTTACCTTCTGTTGTCAGAGCATCACAGAATGTGTCATGTCCATATTTACTATTTGTAATAGGCTGCTTAGTAATAGGAGCCACTTTTGGTTGTTTAACCCAACCGTCCTGATCAAACCAGTAACTCAAACGAGGCTTAGAACCAAGCTTCTTACTATCATCCTTTTCTGCTGCATTGATTGAGCCATTCTGCCATATATAGATGGTCAGTGTACCTGTCTTATGAGTTTCAAACTTCAGATATCCACCATAGCAAGGCAAAGTGAATGGTCTAATACGCTCATACTCCTTGTAGTATGAACCATCAGGCTTCTGCTCACTTGTTGTGTACCAGAAAGTGTGATCACCTACATTCTGTGAAGACCAACTGCTCAGGTGGTATGTATGATTATAGCTATGGTGATCCATCTTCTTTGTGAGTTCAAGACTTGAAGGCGCAGCCAGACTCTCGTCACTCATACCACGAAGCTGGTAGCCATATTCATCAAGAGCATCAATGTCATGACGGGTATAGTATTTGAATCCATCAATATGATATTTGTCTCTTGAGCTTGCGTTAGTCCATCCTCCTTCTTTGTCGTACTTATATCCGCCATAAGTCAGAGTAACTGCACTTGAACCATCATTATCTTGCAGTTCAAACTGATTCTGCTCATAAATTTCTTGATTCTCACCTGCCTTAGCCGTTGAAGGCAAAGCATTAGATGCACCTGCCTTTACGTTCAGTCCGAAGTAGTCCTTGGCTGCACTGACGTGAGTCGTAGCAGGTACGTAAGCATATATCAGAGCACCGCCCTGACCGCCACCGTATATTACGTTGTATGAAGTACCTGGATCTGTCGCAAATCTACCGATGGTGATATCGTCACTCTTGTACTTAATATTAATACCCTTAGCGGTAATCTGATCTGATGTCAGAGTCTCACCATCAAGTTTCACAGAGAGTGTAGGCAGTGAACCGCTTGGTATTGCGCTACCGCTTGACAGCACTGCGAGAGGTATCTCTGTGTCATCGAGTGAGAACTCCAGAGCCAGCGTGTGCTTCTTCACCGTTACCGTCAGCGTTGTCGTTGACGCTGCATAGTCACCGCTTTCTGCCTGAGTGAGGGTTACCACGCAGGTGCCCTCCTTATAAGGACTGCTTGCTGGTGTTACAGTCAGCAGACCAGTAGTTGAGTTATAGCTTGCTGTTGCCACTGTTGCGTCATAGCCTGTCGCAGTGGTGTTCACCTCTATCGCACCAGTGCTGTTACTCTGTACCTCGTAGTCCACCGCACCTCCGTCAGTATATTGCACAGCCTCGGTAACAGTCTCCGAACCCTTCTTTATCTCCATTGAAGAGTAGTAGAAGTTCAGTCGTCCTATATAGATATCACTCGTGATGCTTGTTATCACTATCTTTGAGCCTTCGTGGTCGAGTGCTATTCTCGGACTCTCACTGTTTACGCTGTAAGTACCCATGTCAACGTCGTCAACTGTCACCTTGTACTGTCTTGAGCTGTTAGTACCAGACTCTATTGTGAACGACGTAGCTCTCCTCACGTAGAAAGTCATTGACTTGTCTTTCTTTATCCTGAGGTAGTTTGCGTTAGACGAACTTATACTTGCTATCTTAACACCAGACGAGAAGTCACCCTCGTGTGTCCAGAAGTTGGTCCATGCCGTTGCTGTAGCCTTGTTCTGAGTATCGTATGGAGATTTCAGCAGCGTGTATGAGCACTTGCCATTGGCATCAAATGAGAATGTCAGTTCCTCGTGTTTATTGCCATCGATGGTCATATAGCCATGTGACAAGTCGCTGCTTACAGATACTGTTGCATAGCCAGTTGGTTCACTCTGGGTTGTTGAGCCGTCGCTTACCAAACAGTAATACACATAGTCCACAGCTGCATCTATAGTTGGTGGAGTGTAGCTCGCACTTGTAGCACCAACTATCTCCACAGCACCAGTTGTTGATTCTTCTGTGTTTCTATACCACCGGTAAGTGTATGCACCTGTACCGCCAGTAGCTGTTACACTTATGGTTGCAGGAGTATCACCTACCTGCAAATCCTGTGAGTCAGGTGTTGGAGCCGTCACTGCAAAAGGTGATGTCTTATATATAATAAGGTCTGTGAAGTAGTTTGCCTCAGAACCTGCTATACCCTTTATATACAATGTAGACTGACCATTAAGTACACCTGCTGCTGCAGCGTATGACTTGATGTTACCATCCGAACCTGAAGAAAGAGTTACGCTCTTTGTCAAATCACTATTGTATATTACAATACCTCTTGCATTACTATCAACACCATTAAGTATTACAGAAATAATATCTGAAGCACTGGAAATAGGTTTGTCAAGTATCACCTTTATGTATTTGTCGCTATTGTTTGCAGCATACATGTGTGGTACATTAGTGTTAGGACGAGTGATATAGCGATAGTTTTCACTTGTCTGAACGTAAGCATGACCACCAGCTATTACCTGTCCTGTTATCTCCTCATTGTTTGTGGCAGTTTCTTCGTTACCAGCCACGTTGCTCAACTGGAAATAACGCTTTGTCTTAGATGTCAGTACATATACCACATTAGTCGTCTTGGTCTTACAGCTGGCAGCTGACACTTGGCAGTAATAGAACGAAGCATCCTCATCTGCACTGGTGCTAATCTCTGATGTAGCCAGGCTGTTTGTAGTAGCTCCGCTAATGGCTGTACCACCCACAGTGCTGTTTACTGTGTTCTTATACCACTGGTAGCTCAGTGTAGCACCATTACTGTGTGATGCACTCACTGTGATTGCTGCCAAAGCAGGTTCTGGAGAACCAGAAGATGTGTCATACACAGCACTTGAAGGCTGAGTGCTTATTGTGATGCCATGTACGGTTACGGGTATAGTAAGGTCGGTTGATGACGCTTCACCATCACCGTCGGTGTCCACTGCAAATGTGATACTCCCATCACTGCCTGCGGTTTTAGGTGTTATCACCAGTTCACCAGTAGTAGGGTCGTATGCAGCATCTACATAGCTCGGAACATTCTTCAGCAATGCCTGATAAGCAGAGTTGTTAGTAATCATTACAGTTTCAACCTCGCCGTCATTCATTGTTACAGATGTCTTATCTGGTACAAGATATGCACTTGGCGTAGATACCTTTATCTGATAGAAATCAGGGAAACTTGCCTCTCCTCTACCGATATAGAGCACACCGCTGGTAGCAGTAATATTCTCCATGCGGAAGTTGAAGTGATCTGTGTCATACTTGTTTGCATTCTTTTTCTTCGTGATGTCACTTGGTGCATCAGTCTTCACTGTTGTACCATTACTCGTGTCGAGTATGTATCTCAGCGTATATTCGTCTGTAGATTTATACGGAGTCCACACATCAATGTCAAGACGACCGTTGATACCACTTATAGGTATAGCCATGAAGTTGCTACTTGAAGCATTATCCTTCATTGTCATCTTTTCACCACTCGTATAATAGAACTTATCCTGAGCAGAAACACGGAATACTATATTGTGTTTACTGTCTTCCTGAGCTCTGTTTTCTTTGGTCACAAGTGAACTTGTTGTGGTTATGAAGTTACCTGTTGACTCTGTCCACTTAGACTTGTTACGGAAGTTATAGGTCATTGGCAGAGCTGTACTTACATCTCCAGACACATATTCACATGCCTGAGTTGTTACAGCACTGCTGTATTTCACTGACTCAACCTCCTTATAGGCTATAGCTTTTACGGTTACGTTTGTTGGTCCTGTTATAGGGAATGGAGCACTGTAAACCGTACCTGTTGAAGGAGTCGGGTCAGTTCCGTTCGTAGTGTAACGTATTGTTGCGCCTGCTGTCTCACTGGTAATGGTAACCTTGTTGGCTGCACACGTGATGACTGGTGCCACCGTACCTGCTTTGTATGTGAAGGTCTGCACAGCACTATAGAATGTACCATCAGAAGCCACGAGTGAGAGCACCTTATCAGAGCCTGCATCGGTATAGGTGAAGCCGTCGGTACGTGGTGATGTCTTGCCTGTGGTACCTATCACGGTCTCAAATGACTGTTCTGCGCCACCCCATGCTGCATAGATGGTCATGCCTGAATGGGTAGAGGTAACGCTGCCGCCCTTTACGAGGGTAGAATTTGCTTCTGGAGACACCGTTATAGCGCTGTTGATGGTGTAGTTGGCATACAGCGTAGTGTTCTCTGTTATCGCAGTTTCAGCTACGGCAGGGATGGTGAGCTCGGCATCTGTACACCACTCTTTGAATGAATAACCACTTGTTATGCTCGTTGGAGTAGCACTTAATATAGCTGATGTCAGAGTAGAGCTGGTAGTAGCTGCTGGCACAGTTCCCTTTTCGTGCGCGTCAACATAGGTGACTGTCGGTGTAGCAGTCTGTGTCCACTTAGCATAGAGAGTTACTACACCTTCATGTTCATCTGTAAGGTTATTTACCTCCTGTGCATTAGTGTAAGCCACAGCACCATCCGCAGCTGTTGCCCAACCAGCAAAGGTGTAACCAGAGCGTTCAAATGCATTTGAAGTAAGGTTCTGGGCTGTGCCGTAAGTAAAGTTCTGATTGCTCATTGAACCACTACCGCCATTAGCATTGAACGCTACAGAATATGTGTTTACTGCAAACTGAGCTGTGTAGGTTTTATTGTCACCTACTGGTACTGTAGCAGGATTGCTTGTAGCACCAGTGCCACCACCCCAGCTACCAGCAAAGTGATAACCAGTGTTAGGTGTAGCGGTAAGTGTGAGCTTTACGTCATGTGAAACAAAACCTCCTGAAATGAAGTTAGCATCCTTAGCCTTGTTATAGTATGAATCTGCTGTGTTATATGTTGCTGATACACTACCCATAGCACCGTCGTTAACTGCAAGGTTTACCTGATGCTTCCACACTGCATAGAATGTAGTGTTTGCAGAAATGGCAAAATCATCATCTGCATTGTAGTGTGTGCTTACTGTTCCGCTGCTTGACGTGTTCCAGCCAGCAAAGGTGTAATTTGTTTTTGTAAGTGGTTTAGTACTAGTATTACCTAATACAGAAACATCAGACCCTGCATCATAAGGACTGTTGCTATCTGTAGGAGGATTACCGTCAGTTTTGCCATTACCGTCATAAGCAACAGTAAACTGCTGCACATACCATGCATAGAGTGTCTGGGAGCTACCAGGCTTCATAGTAGCACCTGAAGCGTATTTTGTACCAGTTCCATCGTTGTTAGTGTACCAACCATCAAAGCGATAGCCATCATCAGCTGCTACTGTTGGCAGTGTGATATTTGCACCAGCATCAGCCTGAGTTTTGGATTTGCCATCATATGTACCATGGTCACCACAAGTGCCATCAGCAAAAGAAACAGTGTATGTAGTTGCAGCACCTGATATAACCAGCTTTATAGCATACACGTGGAAATCGGTATCACCCTTACTATCTACTCCATGAAGGAAAATAGAATAATCTGTAGAAGGAGTCAAATCAACCTCTGTATAATAAGTGCTTGCTGTACTTTTTCCAAGAAGAGTGCCTGATATTGAACCACTTCTTAGCTCAACAAATCTTGAATTGTGACTCTCATGATAGATAATAATTTTTGATACGCCTGTAATAGATACAGTAATACGCTTAGCATTTGTATTTCCCTTAACACTGTAACATGGTACATTGCTTGATGTAGCTGCACCACCATTATTAGGGTCACCTGCTGTCTTTGAATTAGATGAAGTCGTAGCTCCCCATGCTATTGCGGCATGTTTAGAATAACCAGCGTCTGTCTTGCTTGCATCATAAACATCTTTGAGGATAATAACCTCATCAGCAGTGGGCGTATATGTCGCCCACGCATTTGCTGTGCCCACTACTGTTAGTATGAGCAGAAGCAACAATGATTGTAATTGTTTAATTTTTTGTTTCATCTTTTTATTATTTTTGTTATCGTTTTCTTTTTTTCCTATCGACTAATTGTCTTTATCTGTAGTTAGTGTTGTTAGTAATTTCTTATACGTTTTACGTTATTCCTTTCCGCCATTTCAACGGCAATTTTTGATTTTCATCTTTCATGCCGATGACATCGGCATTTTAATGCTTTTATTTATTGCCCGTTTGATTTTAGCATCGGTGGAATCGCTATTTTCACCATTTTGGGGGTCTTTTTTCTGTCCGTTTTTTCCTTTTCGGGTTATCCTTGTTTTATCCTGACCACGGATTTCACGGATTGACACGGAGGGGAATTATGTTATATAACCTCGTTGGCTTCCCTTTTCATTATCAGGGGATAGCGCTCTGGGTGTTTCAAGCTTTCTATCTCAAGATCTACATCCAAGTCAGGCCATGTTATAGCTGACTGCCCTTCACGCTGCACGTTGAGCACGCTGCTTATAGGAGCATCTTTCATCCAAGGTACGCGATTGTAGGAAAGGAAATAGTCATTTCCATCTACAGTAAGCATAATGCCTTGGGCGTTAATCATGAGCACGCCTACCGACATGAATAGCGTATTTATACTTGAGATCGTCTGCATTCTGGATGATAATATCTTTTATTTCTTTTATCTCTTTAGTTGTAAACCCAAAGTTCGTTTCAAGTTCTATATTTGGCTCGAGCCAGAATTTTGCTTCTTTGTCAGCGTTGAGAACATGTATATGCTTCCGTTCTTCTTCATTTGAATAGACCTTGAATACATATCCTTTTTCTCTGTGAAATACTGGGCTCATATTTCTGATTCTCTCTCTTGTTTTACTCTGTCTATTTCCCTATACTGCTTCATGGCAGGAGCCATCTTGGCTTCCCACTCTTTACGGAGACTGACGGAGCGACGGAAGGCTGCAAGCCTCTCCTCGGCCGTGTTGTATGTTACAAAATTTACTGCCATATTCTTTATTCTCTCTCTTGTTTTACTCTTTATCTTTTCTCTGCGACCACGGATTTCACGGATTGACACCGATGGAATCGGGGGGAATGCACGTTAGTTCGTTAAATAGGCTTCTATTTGCAACTTCAGTGGTGGCAGGTCTTCTGTTATGACTGACCACAGAACATCATTGTTGATGCGGTAGTAGTCGTGTACCAACACATGGCGCATTTTTTCTATCAAAGCCCACGGTGTTTCTGTGTGCGACTCTTTGAATTCTGTGCTAAGCCTGTAAACGGCTTCACCTATTATCTGTATGTTATATACAGTGGCATGAAGACGGAGCACATCTGATATCAACTCTTCCTGCGTCCTCCCCTTTGTGAAATCCTCTACTCGTTTTATAGCCTGCAGCATATGTTCGAGGCGGGACTTGTCTCTAATTGGTTCTCTCATACACCAACACTTTATCGTGTTCAACACTGTCTCGTGCAAAAGGCATGAGGTCTCCGTCTATAACGAGATCAACAGAACGATTGAGCATTTTCTCCAGATCACATATCATACCAAAGTACTTCAGCCCCATCTTAGTGCCTGGCACCAAGGTAATCAGTATGTCAACATCACTGCCAGGACGCTCTTCACCTCGCGAATAGCTACCGAAAAGCCATGCTTTCTCAACGGGCTTCGTTTTGAAATACTGACTGATGCTATGTTTTATATCGCCATTCATCTCTTTCGTTTTCACTGTTATATTCCTTGACCACGGATTATGCGGATATGCACGGATTTCTTTGGACAAGATTGAGTTCGTTCATTCTTCTAAAAGAACTCTACCTTCATGCCTGGAGTTGCATAGGTTTGGACAAAGTGCTGTTGCCACTCTTTCTTATGTCTTATCGCCTCCTTGAATTTAGCAGCTATCTCTTGTTTGTTCTTTTTCTCTTTCATCTTTCTCTCTTTGTCTTTACTCAGTTATCACTGCATAGAAAGCGCTTATTTCACGTACATTTTTAATATATATAGCGCACACGTAAATGCGAATTTGGTGCAAAGTTACTTATTTTTAATGTAATAGCAAAGTTTCTTAGCACTTTTTTCAGTATGATGAATAAAAAAAGTGATACAAAGTATTTAAGAAGACAACTTACACAACAATTGACAACTTATATTGTTTAACAAAAACATTAATAACCCCTAACAAGACTGTGAGTCTTTCAGACTTTCGCTGGACTCCAAGTTATATGTTCTATATGAGCAAGCTCCTAAGCCCATATTCCTTGTATTCCTGCACCTTCCTAACGTCAGGTTACACCCTTGTCAGGCAAAAACAATAAAAACACCATCCGGACAGCAAAATCTTTGTTTTTCAGACTTTGAAAAAAAGTCGATGTTTTTGTTAAATCATGAACACAATTATTATGGCTGTGCCTCTAATTGCAGAAGGGCTGCCTCTGCATGCAGAAGCATTACTTCTGCAGCTAAAAGCATTACTTTTAGCACTAAAAGCATTGCTTTTACCTTTTCGCGATGAAATGGGTACTTTTTACTTCTTAATTTTTACCTTCACGAAAAACTTAGAGTTTTTCGTGAGCCAACCTCCCTAAATTCCTCTCATCCCGCGTGAATACTGGGCTGAGCATAGGGAGGTAGGGGTGCTGACACCTCCCTTAGACCTCCCTTTAACCTCCCTAACACCTCCCTTGGTTGAATGTTTTATATTGCCCGTTGGGCAGAAATTACTCAAAATTCATTTCAAAATTTCTCAAAATTTTATGTTTAATTTTGTTTCTAATTTTCGAAAAATTTCCAGCCGTCAGGCTGTACCTTAAATGTTGTCCTTGTTGTTTTTTTAATAAAACCAGGAGACCCTATAATTAAAGACAACCAAAACAACTTATAACAATTTTATAGCAGTCAGTTTAGCAAACCTGCTAAACTGAAGTATAATATCATTTTGGCAAGTTTGCCAAAATACCAAAACATAATTGTCCCTTTGTTGTCCTTGTTGTTTTTTTAATAAAAGAAGGGAGGTCTGAGGGAGGTTCAAGGGAGGTCTGGAGAGTTAACCTCCCTATCGTCAAGGCGCATAAATACTGGGCTGAGAGGGTGTCAAGGGAGGTTAGGAGGTTAAAATGAAAAATTCTTATTTTTAAGAAGACAACCAAGACAACCAAGACAACATGGAACAACATTAAGGTCACCTGCATAAAACTGTGTTTAAGTTAAATATCGAACATTATTTTGCTGGCAGACCCTGAAAAACTGCTCAAATTAATTGGGGATATAAAAAAAAGTTAGTACATTTGCAGGCGAGAAAGGTGTAAAAGGCATTTTACACTTTGAGGCAATAAATGTAAAACAGGTTTTACACATTACTGAAAGAATATGGATAGATAGTGTCTGCTATTCTCAACAAAATTCCTCTATGGGCATTTGGCTTCTTATATTGAACCTTTACCTGTTATGCGAGCCATAGGCGATGCGACGTTTCTGGAAATCGCGAGCGCGCTTCTGCGACCAAGGGGAGAGTTTGCCTGTGAGGTACTTCTCTAAGAGAAGTCCGCCGATAGGCACTGCAAACTCGGCTCCGAAGCCACCATTCTCCACATACACAGCGATGGCTATCTTAGGGTTGTCCATTGGGGCGAAGCCCATGAATACGGAGTGGTCCTGACCTCGGTTCTGGGCTGTACCTGTCTTGCCACACACCTCGAAGGGAAGGGTACGGAGTGCATGACAGGTGCCTTTGAGCACCGAACTGCGCATGCCTGCTACCACCCAGTCGTATGCCTCACGTGATGCCATAGTGTAATGGCGAGTGGTATAGACACTGTCGAGAGGCTCACCCTCTACCCTCTTCACTACATGGGGCACGTGATAATAGCCTCGATTGGCTATGGTGGCTCCGAGGTTGGCTATCTGCAGAGGGGTGAGGTTGACCTCGCCCTGACCTATGGAGATGGAGATGACGGTGAGTCCGTTCCACGAACCCTTATAGGCATGGTCATAATAGTCGCCGTTAGGTATGAGTCCGCGCTTCTCGCCTGGCAGGTCGATGCCCGTCTTATAGCCGAAACCCATGGACACCATATAGTCGCGCCAACGGTTCATGGCATTGACCACAGTGCCGTATTTGCCTCGGTTGCCTATCATATAATATAATCCCCAGCAGAAGAATCCGTTGCATGAGGTGGAGATGGCATCGACAAGTGCCAGAGGCGAACCGTGGCCGTGACAGCCCACATGGAGTCCGCGGAAGGAGAAGCCATGATGGCACTGGAAGAGGGTGGTTGGGGTGATGATGCCCTCAGTGAGATAGGTCAGCGCCTGCGAGGTCTTGAAGGTGGAGCCTGGAGGGTACTGTCCCATAATGCTACGGTTGAGCAGGGGTTTCCATATATTACGCTGAAGGGCAAGGTGGTTCTTGCCACGCTTGCGGCCTGTCATGATGCGAGGATCGTAGGTGGGTGATGAGACCATGCAGAGCACCTCGCCTGTGGAGGGCTCTATAGCCACGATGCTGCCTATCTTGCCCTCCATGAGGCGTTCGCCAAGTGCCTGCAGCTCTACGTCGATGGCAAGGGTGAGGTTCTTGCCTGGCACTGGGCGACGGTCGTATTTGCCGTTCTGATAGCGACCCTTGATTCTGCCATGAGCATCGCGAAGGAGTATCTGCATACCCTTCTCGCCTCGGAGCTGCTTCTCATAGAAACGCTCCACACCGAGTTTGCCGATATAATCGCCTTGCAGGTAGTAGTCATCCTCATCTATATCACGCTGTGACACCTCGGCAACATCGCCCAGCACATGGGCTGCATAGGGGTACTGATACTGACGGATGGCGCGTCGCTGTATATAGAAACCAGGGAAGCGGAACATCTTCTCACGAAAGACGGAGAAGTCTTCCTCGTCGAGCTGGGTCATGAAGGTCTGCTGGGTGTAGCGTGAATAGCCTGGATTCTTGTTGCGGTCCTTGATGGCATTCATGCGACTGATGAACATCTCCTTGGTGATGCCAAGGGTCTGGCAGAGGTCGAGGGTGTCAATATGGTCGCGAGCCTCATTCATCACCACCATGATGTCGTAGGCTGGCTGGTTATAGACAAGGAGTTTGCCATTGCGGTCGTAGATAAGACCCCTGGAAGGGAACTCTATCTTCTTCAGAAAGGCGTTGGAATCGGCACTTTTTCGAAAATCGTCGCTCATTATCTGGAGCGTGAAAAGGCGCACGATATATATGAGCACTATAGCGAGTGTTATAGCACCGATGATGTATTTGCGGTTTGTATAGTCGGTAGTTTTCACTTCTTTTTGTTACGCAGGCTCTCTGTTGCGAGTATGATGAAAAGGGTGAGCACCAGACTGGAGAGTATGCTCAG
>Ga0326511_10001288_pt1 | contig 20977 bp, 14 predicted proteins | sample 0_2496_0518_D_FD_203701 | JGI IMG/M metagenome (GOLD analysis project Ga0326511, IMG submission 203701) | Bovine rumen microbial communities from UC Davis, California, United States - 0_2496_0518 | ecosystem: Host-associated > Mammals > Digestive system > Stomach > Rumen | place: USA... | reverse complement strand
GAAGGCACCCTTGTTGTAGTCGCGGATGATGCGGCGCAGCAGACGGTTGTCGCGGACGGGAATCCAGTTGTGGTCGTCAAGCGACACGCTCGTCAGCGCCGAGATGAAGACCTTGAACTTCAGCGCGTCGTCGATGTTCTTCGTCAGCAGCGGGTTCAGGGCGTGGATGCCCTCGATGATGAGCACCGTGTCGCTGCCCATCTTCAGCCGCTTGCCGTTCCACTCGCGCTTGCCGGTGACGAAGTTGTACTCCGGCACCTCCACGCGCTCGCCCTGCATGAGGCGCTTCAGGTGGTCCTCCAGGAGGTGGTAGTCCACCGTCTCGATGTTGTCGAAGTCGTAGTCGCCGTTGGGCAGCTTCGGCGTGTCCACGCGGTTCACGAAGTAGTCGTCCGTCGACACCGACAGCGGGCGCAGGCCACACGCCAGCAGCTGCACGCTGAGACGCTTGCAGAACGTCGTTTTGCCCGACGACGACGGGCCGGTGATGAGCACCATCTTCGTCGTACCCTCCTCGTAGCGCCGATAGATCTCCTCGGCTATCTGCACAATCTTCTTCTCCTGCAACGCCTCGCTCACCTGTATCAGCACCGACGCCTGGCCGCGCATGATGGCCTTGTTCACGTCGCCAGCATTCGAGTGGCGCATGATGATGTCCCAGCGCGTCTTCTCGGCAAACATCTCGAACGTCTTCGGCTGCGGCACCTTCTCGGCGACCCTCGTGGGAACGTTCCAGTCGGGCACACGCAGCAGCAGGCCCTCCTCGTAGCGCTCCAGCTCCCACACCGTCAGATAGCCTGCCGACGGCACCAGCGGTCCGTAGTAGTAGTCGACGGTGTCGCCCAGCATATAGTAGTCGGAGTAGGCCTGGCCGCTGGTCTCCAGCAGCTTCACCTTATCAGAAAAGCCACGCTCGGTGAACACGCGGATGGCCTCCTCCGTGGTCGACTCAATGCGGCGGAAGGGGATGTCGAGGGCCACAATCTCATGCATACGCTTCTTAATGCGTTTCACCATCTCGTTGGTCAGCCCGCGCCCCTCCTTCCGTGACGCGTTCTTACCTTGCAAGCGGCCCTCGTCCGAGCGCAGCGTGGGCTTGAAGTTGCAGTAGAAACCACGCGACAGCGCGTGCTCGATGAACAGCTTAGAACCCGGGAAGACGTCCTGCGTCGCCTTGTAGAGCAGGAACGACAGCGACCTGACGTAGACGCGGTGCCCCGACCCCTCGCGGGCATCGAGAAACTCCACGTCGCGGCTCTGGAACGCACGGTACTTCAGACCCTGCGACACATTATTCACCTTGGCCGACACCACGGGGTAGGGCAGTTGGATGTCGTCCTTGAACTCCTGATAGATGTCGAGCAGCGACGTTCCCTCCTGGAAGGATTTCGTCACACCCGTGTTCTTGCAGCGTATCTGTATCATAACGGTTAACGGAATTTTGAGCGCAAAGTTACGAAAAAGCGAGAGAAATGCAAAAGAAAACTCCATTTTCTTTTCATTTCCGAGCGCATAGTAACTTCGGCGAAGCCAAAGTTACGAAAAGTCGAGAGCAAAACAAAAGAATTTATTCTTTTTTTTGCCGAGACGGAGTATCTTCGCGCTCGAATGAGCGCAAAGTTACGAAAAGTCGAGAGAAATTCGTTTGCAAAACTCTTCGGCCATATTGTTCAGGGCCACGCAGTCGGCGCGACTGATGTGACGCTTGCCAGCGTCATAAGGCCAGGGACTCAAGATCAGCACCCGGCCAGCAGCACAAGCATCAAAAAGGGCATCAGAGGGCTTGTAATAATCGCGAAAGCCATTGTCAGCAAGCACGATGAAGGGGTGCTGCTCGTTGATCAACACCTGCATCACCTGCTTCTCCTGCTGCGAGATGAATGGCGACACCATCACCACCCCCTTGCGAGCCTTGAGCACGCAGCCGTTCATATAGTCCCGAAGGGTCTGACTGTCACCGTGCTCTGCGGCCTTCACCCAGACGCTGCGCACATGCACCACATCATACTGCTCGGCATGAAGCAGCGCCACATTGCCCACCCCGTCAAAGCTGAGGCCATCAATGTTGATGTCCTTCTGTACCCTGAAGAACCCCGGCATCAGCCGCTTAGTAGCCAGCCGCTGAGGGTTCATCCGAACATAGTGCATCATCGTTTGCAGCTGACCGCGCCGCGATAAAGGCCGAATAAACGGCCGCTCCGTAAAAACAGGAAAGGCCCAGCCGCCGCTCCCCTGGCCCGCCGCCTTCGCCGTCCCTTGCCCCGTCGCCGTCGTCCCTTGTCCCGCCGTCGTCGTCCCTTGGCCCGCCGTCGTCGTCTTCCCTTGGTCTGTTGTTCCCGAATTTAATTCGGGAGAAACCGCCAAAGTATAAGCCCTTCCCAGCTTCTTCACCCCTTGCCAGTATCCGCGAACCACGCTGCGTATGCTTGTCTCCATGACCTTTGTCACCCTAATGACGGCATGTAGGTGGTCGGGCATCAGGCAGAACTGGAGAATGCGAATGGCGGGGTAGTGCTTGCACATCACATACAGCTCATCAACAACGGCATTGCCCAGTGCTGTGCGCTCCACTCGCGCCTGAGAAGGGTCGTTATGAGGTATCACCAACGTGCCCAACAGCGGCAGGCGCGACGGCACCGTCAGCGTAATATGATAAATGCCGACACCCCTCCACGCCGTACCCGGCTCCTGCCATTGCCATTGATCTTCTGCCATAACGTTCAAGTTTTGCTTACAAAGGTACGATTAAGCGAGTAAACCGCCAAATTTATTTCAGCTTTTTCGAGCGTTGTACCATCATGGCCTGTCCTTCTCACGGCTAAAGGTCACCTTCTCGTCGCTAAAGGTGACCTTCTCCAAAAAGATGATTACTATATAGGGAAAACGGAAAACCACCCACACCCGGCGCACCCGCCACACCTAAATCTACCTAATAGGAGCCGAAATGTGAAATGCATTGAGCATTAAGCACTGGATTTAGGTGCGGCGGGTGTTGCGGGTGCTACCTGATTTTTGTTAAGCCATATATACGCGCGCGCGAGGCCTCACTTGTCTGTCGCGGCGTCTCACAACGCGCCTCACGGTTTGTTACTTATAGAAGGTTATCCAGTTTGTCCTGTACTTGTAATTTGGAGCCAATTTGCTTTCAGGGAATATCTCCTTTACCTTCCCGTCTTTGTCCCGGTACCAGGCATAGTTCCAGCCTCTGCCCATATCCAGATAGAGGGCATGGGTTACCTTGTAGGCACTCAGGCACTTAACAAAGAACTCGTAGGTCACCACCTTCTTCGACTCGATGAGACAGAGCTTGCCATCCTTCTCGCACAACGCCCGATAGATCGTCCTGTTGCTCTTCATCTTGGCACCAATAGGCCTTACTGCGCCATCCTTGACGGGGTCGGTTCTCCTGATCATTTTAGAGCCCGCCACTTTGACGACGAGTCATGACACTATTCATTCATTCTTTCATCTTTCTTAATCTATGGAGTGGGAGAATCTGATCCCTTTCTCCGTCCCCAATGAACAAGGGCTTCAGCCTGGAGCGCTACGCCACCGGCGTCGCCAACGAACTGCTGTGGGCGCAGGAGGGTCTGGTAGAGCATTCTCTTCATAATTTTTGATAAAAGTGCTGCATATATTTGCATATATGCCCTATAATACTTAATTTTGCAGCAAAGTTTAAGAAAATGAAGTATGACCTATCTCAACCAATTTCACAAAGAAGCATCGGAGAGAAAGATGCGGAAAATCAGCGAATTGCAGAAATTTATAAAGTAATCATGGCATTGCTGCTGGTGGCGACGACGGCAGCGGCACAGGAGAATCTGCAGCGGGGCGCGAAGGCCTCGGAGGTGAAGAAGACGTTCACGACGGTGAAGGTGATTCCGATAACCAGCGTGAAGAACCAATGGCGCAGCGGCACATGCTGGGCTTACGCCACGCTGGGGTATCTGGAGACTGAGATACTGCGGCAGACGGGCAGGGTGTACGACCTGTGCGAGATGTTCGTGGTGAGCAAGGACTATATGGACTGCGCCACGCACTATGTGCGGATGCACGGCTACAGTCAGATTTCGGAGGGCGGGTCGTGCGACGATGTGCTGGAGGTGATACGCCAGCACGGCATCTGCCCGGAGAACGCCATGCCGGCACCAGGTTCGCTGACGGGCGACTCGCTGGCCAACTTCAACGTGTTCTTCCCGGAGTTAGAGCGGAGGGTGAGCGGCATTGTGCGCAAGGACGCCAAGGAGCCGTTGCCGCATTGGCAGGATAGTGTGCAGGCGGTCATCGAGAAGTATCTTGGCCGCTGCCCGGAGTCGTTCGAGTACAATGGGAAAACGTTCACGCCGCGTTCGTTTGCCGAGAGCCTGGGACTGAACCTCGATGACTACGTGAGTCTGACGAGCTATACGCATCATCCTTTCAATAAGTGGTTCGTCATCGAGGCTCCCTACAAATGGCGCCTGAAGCCCAGCTACAACATACCTATCGACGAGCTGATGACTGTGCTCGACAAGGCGCTGGATGCAGGCTACACGGTGGCGTGGGGTGGTGACGTGTCGGGCGACTTCACCCGCACGGGACTGGCCATGCTTCCCGATAGCGTGCAGCCCACACAACAGCTGCGGCAGGAGCAGTGGGACGACTGGCGCATGACCTATGACCACGTGATGGTCATCTACGGCAAGGCCGTGGACGAACAAGGCAAGCCCTACTATATGGTGAAGAACTCATGGGGAGAGAGCGGACAGTACGAGGGCATCTGGTATATGTCGCGCGACTACATCGCCCTGAATACCACCTACCTGTTCCTCAACCGCCATGCGCTCCCACCTCACTTAACCACGATCAGTACTCCGTTCTGAATATAGAGGCCCTTGCGGGGCTGTGTCGTCCGGCGTCCCTGCAGGTCGTAGAGGACGGTCGGTTGCTTTCCGTTCTTTGGTGCAACGATACCCGTGGGGTCGACGATGGTCAGCGTGCCTTCGACATAGGTGAAGACGTAGTTCTGCGCCTCGGCGCCGCTGACGGTGATGGGATAGACGCCGGCGGGACTGTCGACGGTAGCCTCGCAGCTGATGACGGGCTGCGTTGTCAGCACACTGGCATTCTCGTGGTTTCGGAAGCGGACATAGGAGACCTCGAATTCGGGGTTCGGCTCTCCCACATTTCTCGTATAGCTTTTGGCCGTCACCTTGACGGAAACGGGCTCGATGGTCAGCACACCGTCGTGCAGCTCGACGTCGTCATTGGCGATGGTGCCGCGGCTGACGGCGATGGCATAGGTGCCGACGGGTATCGAGGTGTCGCTGATCTCGGGACAGCTGTAGGCTGCCTCACCATCGACGGGAGCGCCAGAGACGCGCATGACGACGTCGGCCGTGGAGTAGCTGTACTGACGGGTGGCCTCAATGGTGACTGAGGGCCTGCCGGTATATTCCGAGATGTAACAGCGCGACTGCCAAGCGGAGTCGTTGCGGTAGCTGTCGTAGACTGCTGAAGGAACGAAGAGGGCCGTCCCCTTGCTGGGCAGTCCTAACATCTGCTGGGGCAGCATCTCCTGGTCGTTGAGAATAACAAGAAACTTCATGTTGTTACATCCCGAGAAGGCGAGCTCGCCGATGTTCTTGACACCAGCGGGGATGTAGACAGTCTTCAGGGTCAGTGTGTTGCGGAAGGCGTAGGTGGGGATTTCCTTGAGTCCCGTGAAGTGGCGTAGCACCTCCAGCGATGTCAGTCCGGAGATGTTGCTGAAGGCGTTGTCGATGCTGCTGACGGCGGCGGCTTCTTCGACTGACAGCTCACCGTCGAGCGTCGTGTCCCAGTTCTCCAGACAGATGGCCTGTGCCCTCGTGTCCGTGAAGTCAATGTAGTGCAGCTTCTCTCTGAGCGAGGCTATCGCCGTAGTGATGTTGGCCTCGTTGCTGTCGGCATTGTCGTAGACGGTCTGCTCGGCAGTGGCGTCCACCGCTGCTTCCGCGGCATTGGCGAGCAGTTGCTCCAGCGCCAGTCCCTGAGCATCGGTACGGTAGCCTACAATCTTGCCGAAGTTCTTCCAAATGGCGGCAGCACGGTATTTCTCCTCGGAGCCCATCGGCACGTGCAGCGTACAGTCGGCCAGCGGTACTCCCGTGAATGAAAAGGTTGACACCTTGATGGTAGTGGGATCGGCACTGGCCAGTGATACCGAGCGCAGCGCCTTGCAGTTCGAGAAGGAGTAGGCCGGTATGGTGGTCAGGCTGGTGAAGTTTCTCAGCGCGTCGAGCGACGTCAGTGTCTGGTCGTCCTTGAAGCTGACGTTAAGCTCCTTGATGACGGCCGCTTCCGACTTGCTCAGCTCGCCGTCGCTGTTCAAGTCGCCTAAGTCCACAAACTCCTTGTGGGCCGAGGCGTCAGCAAAGTCGACATAGTTCAGCTTGCGCCGCAATGACCGCTGGGCACGCCGGATGTCAGCGTCCGTACTCTCGATGTTGTCGTAGACGGCACGCTCCAGTCGCGTCTTGGCACCGTTCTTCTTAGCTTGCTCCAACAGGTTTGCCAGCGTGTTAACGCTCTTGAACTTCTGTGTGACGGCAGCATCGTAGGGCACGAAGCGCCACATGCAGTCTGACTCGCGGCCCGTCATCTCTATGTCAGAGTAAACACCGTAGGTGGGCTGTGCCGCGTTGCTCGCGTGGTCGGTCTGTACCCCCAGGTAGCGCCCCTCTTTGTAGTCGGCGTCGGTGGCGGGGATCTGTATGGTGTACACCTGTTCGCCGTAGGGGCTGTCCTGCAAGCGCAGAATCTTCCAGTAGTTCTTGGCGCTGAGTGCCGTGCCGTCGACGAAACAGGCTTTCACACCCTTTCCCACGGTGCCGTCATCCGACGTGCGGAACAGGTATTTGCCTGTTCTCTCCGTGTCTTCCGATGTCAGGTGATAGGTGCCTTCGGGCATAGACTTCACTTCGTTCAGCTTGAAGCGCATAGGCTCGCTGCCGACGATGGCCTGTGTTCCCCATGCCTCACCCTTGGTCATGTACTGTCCCGTCCCCACATGGTAGAGGTAATAGGTCTCGCCGGCTACCGGTGCTACAAACTGGCCTGCCGACAACTCGCGTTCCACGCTGATGGTGCCGAAGTCACACCACTGGGCTGTCTCGCTGAACCACTCTTGTGTGCCCTCCATGACGCTCAGGGTGGCCGTCTCGAGCGGAGCACCCTCAAAGACGCCAGTACCCATCTTAATGGCGCCGGGCGAGAATGTCTTCACGGTGACCGATGTCAGCGCCGCACAATTGGCAAAGGCGCTGCTGCCTATGGCGATGAGGCTGATGGGGAACGCTGTCTTCTCCAGCTTCAGACAGCCCTGGAAGGAGCCGTCGCCTATCGTCTTGAGTCCCGACGGCAGCGTGATGTCCGCCAGTACCTTACAGTCGCGGAAGGCCTCGTTGCCGATGGCTGTCAGCTTCGACGGCAGGCTGAGTGCCGTTAGCTTGCTACAGCCGTTGAAGGCGCGGTTGCCTATTCCCTTCAGCTCTTTTGGCAGGCGCAGCGACGTCAGCAGCGTACAGCCGTTGAAGGCATCGTCGCCCAGCGTTGTCAGCCCTGTGAAGTAGTAGAGTTCGGGGAACGTCTGTATGCGCTGTCCCTTGAAGGTCTCGCCCAGATCGGTCACTATGGCTGCCTCGCCGTAGGTCACCTTGCCGTCGCCGTCAGCGTCAAAGGCTGCCGCACAGAGGCGGCGCACGGTGGCGTCGCTGAACGACATCGGACGGGTGGCGTAGTTCAGCGGCTCGATGCCGACGACACAGTTCGGGTCGGTACTGTAGCCGCTGCCGTCGTCGCTGCCGCCAATGCCCTGCTGGCCTGGTGTCAGGTTTGTCAGCAGATAGTAGCCGTCGGAGCTGCCGCCCCAGCCCCAGTTGATATGGTAGCGGCGGTTTCCGTCGTAGCCGTCGGTTACGAAGGCGTGTCCCACACTATAGTCGCCAGTGTAGCCTCCCAGATAGACGGGACGCCCCTGCGATAGGTCGTTGTAGATGAGCGCATCCCACTGGACGTCGGTCATGTCGCCTTTCCAGACGTGACGGGCGGTGGTGTTCATGCCGAAGTAGTTGATCATGGCACCGGGAACCGCGGAAATCTGTGCTCCCGAGGAGCCGCCCGTGTAGCCCATCTGCACCGACACGCCGCAGTAGTGCATCAGGTGGGCCACGGCGTTCTTCTCAATCTCCATCGTGCCGCCTTTGTCCTTCATGTTGTCCCAGTCTATGGGAGACCCCTCGGGGATGCCCTCAACGTCGAACTGCTTTGAGGGGTTCTCGTTCCATGTCGTATAGCCGGGAATGGCAGCCTGTGTCTCCGTCACCATCTTCTCGCGGTGGAAGTACAGTATCTGCGCCATGGCCGTTGCCACACAGCCCGTCACCGAGCGCCGTCCGTCCTTGTCGATAGGACAGAATCGGTTGTAGGGTTCTCCCTGGCTCCAGGTACACGTCAGCAGCTGTTCCACCTTCGGATGGGTGGGCACCGAGGCGGCACGCCGTCCGCTGGAGGCTGAGCGGGCGTCGGAGGGCGTCTGCTGCAGCGCCGTTATCTGTCTCGCGTAGTACTCCAGCAGCCCCTGCAATGCCGGCGGCAGGTTGTCGTATTCGAAGTCGCCCGCATCGCTGTAGCCCAGCACCTCCTCCTCCGTACGGTCGTCGCCCGAGACAATGACAAAGCCCTCGTTTGTGCCTCTGTTGAAGACGTAGTACGCCGCCGACTCGTTGGCAGCAGAACGCCGCTGGCGCGACAGGCTCTTGCCGTCGGCCACGGGTGTCAGCAGCCGCGTGTCGCCCTGTTCCCTGAGGAATGTCTCTGCCTTCTGACGGGCCTGTGCCCTGCTGATGGGGTTAGCACTAATCACCACGGCTGTCAGCAGCATGGTAAGAATGGTGATGACTCGTTTTGCTTTGTTGTCTCTTGCCTCGTATTTCATAGTAGTAAGCTTTTTTTCAGGATTTTGCTGCAAAGATACAAAAAGTCAAGAGCAAAACAAAGAAACTCTTTTCTTTTTTTGCATTTCTCTCGTTTTTTCGTAACTTTGCGACAAAAGTCGCGAAGTTACTCCGTCTCGGAAGAAAAAACAAACAAGTTTTTTTGTTCTTCGCTCGACTTTTCGTAACTTTGCGCTCAAATTGTGAAAGAGAATATGCAACAGAGAGAGTGGAAAGAAATTAGAGCCTTCAAGGAAATACTCTTGGAGGAGTATCAGGGCATTGCTAAGATTACCATCAATCGCCCGCAGTATCGTAACGCCTTCACCCCGCTGACGACGCTGGAGATGAGTCAGGCCTTTGCGCTTTGCCGCGAGTTGCAGCGCATCCGTGTGGTGCTGCTCACGGGAGCCATGAGCCCCGTGCCCGAAGGCAAGCGGCCGGAGGATGTGAAGCACGCGTTCTGCTCGGGTGGTGACATGCACGTCAAGGGACGTGGCGGCTACATCGACGACGAGGGTGTGCCCCGTCTCTCGGTGCTCGACGTCCAGATGCAGATACGCCGCCTGCCGAAGCCGGTCATCGCGATGGTCAACGGCTATGCCATCGGCGGCGGCCATGTGCTGCACCTCGTCTGCGACCTGACCATAGCGTCCGAGAATGCTATCTTCGGACAGACGGGCCCGAAGGTGGGGTCCTTCGATGCCGGCTTCGGCAGCAGCTACCTCGCCCGTATCGTTGGTCAGAAGAAGGCACGCGAGATATGGTTCCTCTGTCGCCAGTACTCGGCTCAGGAGGCTCTCCAGATGGGTCTTGTCAATAAGGTGGTGCCCCTCTGCGAGCTCGAGGACGAGTGCGTCCGGTGGGCCGAGGAGATGATGGAACGCTCGCCGATAGCCCTGCGCATGATCAAGGCCGGACTGAACGCCGAGCTCGACGGTCAGGCGGGTATCCAGCAGCTGGCTGGTGACGCCACGATGCTCTACTACTTCCTTGACGAGGCACAGGAGGGCGGCCATGCCTTCCTTGAGAAGCGCAAACCCGACTTCGAGAAGTACCCGAAAATACCGTAAACCCCACTCAGCCCCTCAAAAAGGGGAGGGACTTTTGAGGAATGAGGAGCCCTACCAGGCCTCTCCCAAAGGGGGATTAAGAGAGTCTAAGCATTAAGCATTAAGCATTGAAAATAGATATTGAGGAGCGGTTGCTCCACTTCAAGCAGCCGGCGGGAACGTCACGCGGCGTCTATACCGACCGCCGTATATGGCTGCTCAGAGCGTCCGACGGTTTTGCCGTCGGAACGGGTGAATGTGCTCCGCTGCCCGACTTGAGCTGCGACGCGTTGCCGCCGGAGCAGTACGTGAAGGTGTTGCGCCGATTTTGCGACGAGGTAGAGCGGCGATGGAATACTGGGGGACAGTCCCTGTGTCATTCGTTATACTGCTCACACGAGGGACAGTCCCCCAGTGATCCCGACCTACGCGACTATCCGTCGATGCTCTTCGGACTGGAGACGGCGCTACTCAGTTTAGAGCGTGCAATCGCGCCAGAAACCACTGCGGAGCAAGATTCTTCACTCTTCACTCTTCACTCTACACTCTTCGATACACCGTTCAGCCGTGGAGAGGTGGGCATCCCCATCAACGGTCTGGTGTGGATGGGTACGTTCGAGGAGATGAGCCAGCGCATTGAGCAGAAACTGGCGCAGGGCTTCCGTTGTGTGAAACTGAAGATCGGTGCCATCAACTTTGACGATGAGTTAGCCCTGTTGACGCAGATACGCCGACGTTTCGGACCCTCTGACGTAGAGCTACGCGTTGATGCCAATGGCGCTTTTGCCCCCGATGAGGCTCTGGAACAGCTGGAACAGCTGTCACACTATGCCCTACATTCCATTGAACAGCCTATCCGTGCCGGACAGTGGGAACAGATGGCGGCGCTCTGCCGACAGTCGCCTTTGCCCATCGCCCTCGACGAGGAGCTGATAGGCATCAACGCCCCCGACCGTAAACGCGAGCTGCTGGACACCATCCGTCCGGCGTACATCATCCTGAAGCCATCTCTGCATGGCGGCATGGCGGGCTGTCGTGAGTGGATAGCTGAGGCACGCGACAGGGCCATCGGCTCGTGGATTACCTCGGCTCTGGAGAGCAACGTCGGGTTGAACGCCATCGCACAGTTCTGTAGTGACGTCTATGGCGACCATATCACGATGCCTCAGGGACTCGGCACGGGCCAGCTCTTTACGGACAACATCGACATGGGGCTGGAGATTCGCGGCGACAAACTGTGGAGATTGAGAGATTGAGAGATTGAGAAATTGAGCATTGTGCATTAAGCATAGATGACGATAGAGGAATTCCTGAAGGAGTGGCATAGTGAGAGCCCGACGGTGCTGGTGCATACCAGCGGTTCGACGGGACAGCCGAAGCCCATGCTCGTGGAGAAACGGCGCATGGAGGCCTCGGCACGTATCACCTGCCGGTTCCTGAGGCTCCGTGAGGGCGACACCGCCCTGCTCTGTATGCCGCTGGACTATATCGCCGGCAAGATGATGGTGGTGAGGGCGCTGACGTGCGGACTGCGGCTGATAGCCGTGGAACCCTGTGGACATCCGCTTTCAATGCATAATGCTCAATGCTTAATGCTTAATGACCCCTGTATCGACTTCGCGGCGATGGTGCCGCTGCAGGTGTGGAACTCCCTGCAGGTGCCCGAGGAGCGCGAACGGCTGATAGCCATCCGCCACCTTATTATAGGAGGGGGGGGCATCGATGCGTCGCTGGCTGAGGAACTGAAGGATTTTCCCAACGCCGTCTGGAGCACCTATGGCATGACGGAGACGCTCAGCCACATCGCCCTACGACGGCTTAACGGTCCCGAGGCGACAGAGTGGTACACCCCGTTTGAGGGCGTCACGCTGTCGCAGACGGAGGAAGGTTGTCTGGTGATTGATGCGCCGACGGTACATGAGGAGCAGTTGGTCACCAATGATATCGTGGAGTTTGAATCGCCGGGACGGAGGTTCCGGGTGCTGGGACGGAAGGATAATGTCATCTGCTCTGGTGGCATTAAAATACAGGCAGAAGAGGTGGAACGGCGGCTGGAGGGAAAACTCTTGGCTCCGTTTCTCATCACCCGCTGTCGCGACCCACGATTGGGTGAAGCCGTAGTGCTGCTGACAGAAGGTGACGAGGCCGAGGCACGGGCGGTGTGCGATGTGGCGCTGCCCCGCTATTGGCGTCCTCGTCAGGTGGTTCATGTGGCGAGTTTGCCGCGGACTGCCACGGGAAAACCGCTGAGAAAGCCGTACGAAATGTGAAAAACGGGCGGAAAATGTTTGGTGGAATAAATTATCTTTGCTATCTTTGCACCTACAAAAGCGAATGATGTTTGGTATTCACCAAGAAATTAACAAGTAAAGAAACCAGAAAAACAGATATAATATGAATAGAAAGTTTTTTGCAATTATCATGAGTCTGCTCCTCAGTTGTGTGCTGGTTAGTGCACAGGAGTCGGCAAAGAGTTCGCTGCAGCAGCGTGCCGAGGAGGAAGCCTCAAGCGGTAAGGTGGCCAACGCCCGATCCTTGTATATCCGTGCCTTCGAGGACTATGCCAGCAAGGGACAGATGCGGCAGAGCGTAGAGTGTGGCGCGAAAGCTACGGCGCTCTATTACCGCGAGAACCTCTACCATGAGGCCTTCGAGTTCCTGCACCGTGTGGAACAGGCTATCAGCAACTCACGTCCGTCGGCCTCTGAGAACGCCGCCCTGCGTTACTACACCGCCAAGGAGCGTATGCAGATGTACATGAAGGTGAAGCGTTCCGCAAACGCTAAGGAGTACCTCAATGCGATGGAGAACCTCGCTGCTACGGCCAATGACGATGCTGTCAGTAACGACCTGCTCTACAGCAAAGCCGTTTACTACTACACCTCTGGACTGACGGCTCAGGGAAATGCCGTGTTCAAGGAGATGGCAGAGAAACTCACCGCCGACAAGGAGTACGACAAGGTGGAGGAAGCCTACAAGACGCTCATTGCCAATGGCCGCCGCAGCAACAGCGCCAGCCTCGTGGCACAGTCGTATAGCAGCTACATAGCCTGGAAGGACTCCGTGGACGCCATCAAGGTGGCCGACGAACGGGCAGCGCTGAAGAAGCAGATTGCCGACAACGAGGCGACGATAGCCGAGAAGGACAGCTCGCTGACGACGCGTCAGGCCATCATCATCGGACTGGCTGTGCTCGCAGCCATCCTTGCTGCCGCCCTGGTACTCGGTGCCATCGTGCTGATGCGCTTCATCCTGCTGACGCGTAAGCAGAAGAAGACCATCAAAATGGCCAACGAGAACAACGCCCTGAAGGCGAAGTTCATCAGCAACATCTCGGCGCAGCTTGATCCTACGCTGCAGAAGCTCGATGCCCATCAGCCCGAGGTCAAGGCGTTGCTGGACTTCTCGAGCCATATCCAGACGCTGTCGGAACTGGAGAACTCCGATGCCCCTGTGGAATTGGAGGACACCCAGGTGACGCCGTTCTGTGAGGCACTGATAGAAGAGATTCGTCCGAAGGTGAAGCGTGGTGTGAAGCTAACGGTGACGGCGCCGAGGATGAGTGTCGAGATCAACAAGGAGTACGTGTCGCACATCCTCCGCCACCTTCTGAAAAACGCTGTAGAATACACCCCCGAGAATGGCGCGATTACCCTGGAGTTCAAGAAGCGCGGTCCCCACACCCACCAGTTCCTGGTGACGGACAGCGGCGAGGGCATTGCCGAGGAGAAACGCGAGGACGTGTTCAAGCCCTTCCTCGAAATCCACGACCTGACCACCGGCGACGGTCTTGGACTGCCTATGTGCAAGCAGATGGCCCAGAAGATGAACGGTGATCTCGACATCGACGGACAGTACACCAAGGGTACCCGCTTTGTGCTGGAGCTCCATTCATAGACAGAACGGTATTCAGATAATAAACGAATCGAGGCGCGCTTCTCACGAAGAACGCCTCGATTGTGGTTAGTGTAATAATGGTTTTAGATTTTTCTTGATTGATAAAAGAGCAATCTAGTTAAAAAGTATTATTGGTAATATAGGCTTTTTCTAACTCTATCGTTGTCAGCCCTCGCGGTAGAAGTCGAGAGCTTCCTTGATGTCTTCCTCTGTCGCTGTCTGGTTGATGCGGATGTCGCCGACACCGCCCAGCAGCGTGAAGTTAATCTTACCGGCAACGTTCTTCTTGTCGTGGGTCATCAGCTGGAGCAGGGTGGGGTAGTCGTCGCAGGTGATGCTCATCTGCCCGTAGTGCTCGCGGATGAAACTGACCGTCTGCCGCATCTTGTCCGTGGGAAATCCCGTCTTGACACAGCTCAGGTAGAGCTCGCAGACCAGTCCGTAGGCTACGGCATAGCCATGGAGGATGGGCTTGCGTTGAAGTGCCAGCGACTCGAAGGCGTGACCCACGGTGTGTCCCAGATTCAGGGCTTTACGCAGTCCCTGCTCCGTCGGGTCTTCCGTGACGATGCGCTGCTTCACAGCAACGCTGTCGGCCAACAGAGCGGAAAGCTTGTCCAAATTCTCCTGACGCTCCAGGTTCGCCAGGGTCTCCTGATGCTTCAGGATCTCTGCCCAGTGACGGTCGTCGCTGATGAGTCCGTGCTTCAGCATCTCGGCATAACCGGAGAGTAGGTTCTCGTGATCCATCGTCTTGAGGAACGTGGTGTCGAGAATCACGGCACTGGCATTTGAGAACACACCAACCTCGTTCTTCAGTCCTCCGAAGTTCACCCCCGTCTTTCCGCCTACCGAGGCATCGACCATGGCGAGCAGCGTCGTCGGGATGTTGATGTAGTTCAGTCCACGCTTGAACGTAGCGGCAGCAAAGCCGCCGAGATCGGTCACCATTCCTCCGCCGAGGTTCACCAGCAGCGAGTGGCGTGTGGCCCCACCTTGTTGAAGTGCTGTCCACACCTGCTGCAGTGTGTCGACCGTCTTGTTGGCATCCGTAGCACCAATGGTGATGACCTGTGCGCCCCTCATGCAGTCCATGTCGCTCAGCAGTGGCAGACAGAGGCGCTGCGTATTCTCGTCAACGAGTACGAAGAGGCTGTCACGCTCACATTCCGCCATGGCGGTAGACAGTTCTTCCTCCAGTTTTCGGGAGATTATGACCTTTTGGGTATTCATTGGTTTACGGTTTGCGGTGCAAAGTTAATTGAATTTTTCTGAAAATGCAACAAAATTAATGATAAAATGTATTAATTACACATTTTTTCTCAAATAAGATTAAACGTTTTAGACATTTGGGCGTCAAAAGTTCAGAAAAAGCCAAAACATTTTATGAAAAGACTCATTCTTGCAGTGGTTGTCCTGGCGACAACCGTTTCAGTTTTTGCCCAAGGAAACATTACGGGTAAAGTAGTAGAGAAAGATACTCAGGATGCCGTCATCCAGGCCACGGTGAGCCTGCTGAAGAGCGACTCGACAGTAGTGACCAATGCTGTCACCAATATGGAGGGACAGTTCACGGTAAAAGCTCCTTCCAATGCCACGTATATCCTCCGCATTACTTATGTGGGCTTCAAGCCCTACACCAAGCGTGTCACCATTCAGGGCAAGGCCGTGTCAATGGGAACCATCGCGATAGCCCCTGACGCCATCATGCTGAAGGGGGCCACGGTGACGGCCCATCTGGCCAAGGTCCAGTCGAAGGGTGACACCTTAATATATAACGCGGACGCGTTCCGCACGCCCGAGGGCTCCGTCGTCGAGGAGCTGGTGAAGCGTCTGCCGGGTGCTGAGCTCGACGACGACGGCAACATCAAGATCAACGGCAAGTCCGTGACGAAGATCAAGGTGGACGGCAAGGAGTTCGGCGACACGAAGACCGCCCTGAAGAACCTGCCCACGAACATTGTGGAACGTATCCGTGCCTACGACGAGAAGAGCGACCTGGCACGTATCACCGGTATTGACGACGGCAACGAGCAGACGGTCATCGACTTTGGACTGCGTGCCGGCATGAACCGTGGTACCATGGCTAACGTCGACTTGGGCGCTGGTACAAAGGATCGCTACTCCGGACGTCTCTTTGGCATGATGATGCGCGGCGACCACCGACTGATGGCTATGCTTAATGCCAACAACACCAACGACATGGGCTTCGGCGGCGGTGGCGGCCGTGGCTTCGGCGGTGGCCGTGGTATGGGCGGTGGCGGTCTGAATGCAGCCAAGTCAGGCATGTTGAACTACAACTTCGAGAAGACCGACAAAATCATTGCACAGGCCAGTGTAAACTGGAACCACCGCGACGGCGACACCTGGTCGCGCCGTTCGAGTGAGAACTTCGTCGGTAGCACCTCGTCGTTCCAGAACTCCGTGAATCAGAGCTTCTCGCGTTCGAACAACTGGAGCGTCTCTGGCCGCTTGGAGTGGACGCCGGACACGCTGTGGAACATCAGCTTCCGTCCGAACTGGAGCTACGGCACCAGTGATAGTCGCAGCTGGAACACCTCGGCAACGTTCAACGCCGATCCGTACGATATCGTCGATTATCAGCTGACCTCTGCTATCCTGCAGCAGATTGTACAGAATGGAGGCGACCTGAGCGAGGTCATCGTCAACGGCAGCAACAACAAGTCGCTGAGTTATGGCGAGAACAAGCGACTGGGTGGTACCTTGATGGTGAACCGCCTGCTGAGCGGGACGGGCCGTAACATCACCCTGCAACTCTCGGGTAACTACAGCAACAATGAGAACCAGCAGTTGTCGAGCAACTGGACACACCTGTTCCAGGGATATACCAAGTTTAACGGCGTGGACAGCCTGCAGAACTACCAGACCAACCGCTACAACCTCTCGCCGACGAAATCGTGGGACTACAGTGCACGTGCTACCTACAGTGAGCCTATCGCCTACGCCACGTTCTTGCAGTTCAGCTATACCTTCCAGTATCGTTACAACGAGAGCGACCGTCAGACATTCGACTATTCAGATCCTCTGCTGTCTGATCCTTCCAGAGGTTTCGACTTCAATAACAGCGTACAGTATCCCGCCTTCCGTCGCTGGGGCGACTATTTCAATCTGGTCGACAATGGCTACAATCCACAGAAGAACGACTACTACTACAGCAAGGACCAGAGCCGCTATTCGGCCTACAAGAACTACATCCATACGGGTGAGATTATGCTGCGCTTCATCCGCAACACCTATGACTTCAATGTGGGTGTGCAGGTGGTTCCGCAGAGTTCGGAGTACACCCAGCGTTACTTAGGTGTCGACACCGTAGTGAACCGCTCGGTCATCAACTGGAGCCCGACGGCCAACTTCCGCTGGCGCTTCTCGCAGCAGGGACAGTTGCGCTTCGAGTATCGTGGCAACACCAGCCAGCCGTCCATTGACCAGCTGCTTGTCATCAACGATGATACCAACCCCTTGAACAAGACAACGGGTAACCCCAACCTGAAGCCGTCGTTCACACAGAGCTTCAACCTCCGCTACAACGACTACTTTACAAATCATCAGCGCTTCATTAACGCCAATGCCAACTTCTCGACAACGGCTAACAGCATCTCTAACAAGGTGACCTACGACGCGAAGACTGGTGGACAGACCTCACGTCCGGAGAATATCAACGGAAACTGGAATGCCGGCGGTAACGTCATGTTCAACTCGGCCATCGACTCGCTGGGCTACTTCAGCTACAACGTCTCGGTGAACGACAACTTCAACAATCGCGTGAGTTATATCACTCAGAACGGCGAGTCTGTAAAGAACGTCACGAAACAGAACATCATCGGCGGTCGTCTGGGACTGAGCTACCGTAACGACTGGCTTGAAGTGGAACTCAACGGTTCGATGAACTACAACCACACAAACAACGAACTGCAGCCTCAGTCGAACCTCGACACCTGGAGTTTCGCCTATGGCTTCAATACCACGCTGACCTTGCCTTGGGGCACTCAGATTGCCACCGATATGGGCATGAACAGCCGTCGTGGCTACAGCGACGCTTCGATGAACACCAACGAGCTTATTTGGAACGCACAGATCTCGCAAGGCTTCCTCCAGGGCAAGCCGCTGACGCTCTCACTGCAGTTCTACGATATCCTGCAGAAGCAGTCGAACTTCTCGCGCACTATCAGTGCCATGGCACGTACCGATAACGAGTACAACGCCGTTACCTCGTATGCTATGCTGCACGTCATCTACCGCATCAATCTCTTCGGTACCCGTGAAGCCCGTCGCGGTATGCGCAACGGTATGGGTATGGGCATGGGTCCTGGCGGCTTCGGCGGTGGTATGCCGATGGGCGGTGGTAACAACCGTGGCGGCAATCGCGGCGGCAACCGTGGCGGGGGCTTCGGCGGGGGCTTCGGTGGTGGCTTCGGCGGTGGCTTTGGTGGCGGCCGCATGATGTAAGGAAGCATAAAAAAGAATCAACGCAAACACGATTATCATAAAAACGAAAATCTCCGGGACTTCAATGGTCTCGGAGATTTGTTTTTAGCAGGGGCTGCGGAAAGGACGACTTTACTTTGTGAAGAGATTCAGGTCGATGCTGTTGCCCATAGTCTCATAGCCAACGGCATTGAGGTGGAGCCAGTCGTTCTCGAAGAGGAACTGCTGCTGGAGGGCGGCGGGGTCCTCGGGATTACGCACTGCACGGTCGAAGTCTATGACGCCGTCTAACATCTTCGTGGTACGTATCCACTCGTTCAGCGTGCTGCGTCCCTTTTCGTGGTCTTCAGAGTAGTAGTTGTTGCCCTTGAACGGGGTGATGGTCGCACCAAAGACGCGGATGCCCTTCTGGTGCGCTTCATCGATAATACGCTTGTAGACGTCGATGACACGTTCGGCTGTCTCGACACCGTTACGAGAGCCGCCGAGATCGTTGACAGCCTCGAAGAGGATAATCCACTTCACACCCTCCTGTCCGAAGAGGTCACGCGGATAGCGCTTCTCACCCGTGGGCCCCAGGCCGCCTCGTAGCACGCAGTTGCCTCCGATGCCCATGTTGAGTACGCCAATCTGGCGTGTGGACTTGTTGTTTAGCAGACGGCTCGAGAGCACGTCGGGCCAGCGGTTTTGTTGGTTCGTGGTCGAGCCACGGCCATCGGTGATGGAGTTGCCGAGGATGGCTATGGCTCCCGCCTTGCTGGGTGCCAGTACCTCGAGTGTCTGGATGTTGTACCAGTGGTCAGTCCTCACGGCATCAGTGAAGTCAGTGGTGTTTCCAGCCTTCAGAAACGATGTAGTGCGTGAGCCGGGATGCCCGCTGACAGTGGCCGAGGCTGCACCGTAGTGGATGGTGATAGCCACGTTCTCACGGGGACTGATGGGGAACTTGACCGCGTCAGAAACGACCTGTCCGCCAGCGGGGATGGTCACGGACACTTTGCCGTCGAAGGTCAGACTGACAGTCGTCGTCTCGTCGATGTCACTGCTGATGCCGGCAGTCTCCGCGATGGACAGTTCCACGGCCTTAATCTCGGTGGGCTCCTGGCTGAACTCGTTAGTCAGTTTCAGTCGCACCTTCTTGCCGCCGATGGATACCTGTACAATCTCACGCAGCGAGTTGTTGGCAAGTCCCGGTGCAGGCGGGTTGTTATGACGTTCTACAAGCTGCGGGGCTGTACCCCACGTGCCTACCCAATGGCCGCCGGCCATTGCTATGCTTGCCGTGAGCAGGCAGGCAAGCATCCATGTAATCCTTCTCATGTGAGTTTTGTGTGGCTTTCGTTGTCTCTGATCCTCTGTGGCTTTCGTGGCTTATTATTCCTCTGCGGCCTTCTCGCTCTCCTCAGCTTCGGCTTCGGTCTCCTCAGCGTCAACGAAGTCGGTGACACCGGCCTCAATGAGGATGTTGTACCATTGGATGAGCTTCTTGATGTGGCTGTTCTGTACGCGGTCGCGATCCCAGTCGGGCAACACCTTGGTGAAGTACTCGTGCAGCTCGTCGCCTGAGGCTTTCTTGAAGTCGACGGAGGCTTTCTTGCCATTCTCAAGGGTCTTCATGCTCTCAAGGATCTTCGTCAGGGGCACATCGTCGCTCTCCGTGTACATGGCGATATCGTTGAGTGACGTGATGCGGTCCGTGGCGAAGGCGGGCTGGCGACGGTGTGTGGCGTCCAGGGCCTCGACGATGAGGTTGTTCTTTCCGCGTGATACTAACTTGTAGAGGCCGGGCTTGCCGGCAATAGACAGAATTGTTTCTTTCATTGCTGTTTTTTCGTTATGTTGTTATTTCAATATGTCGTTATGCTGTTATTTCGTTATGTCGTTCTTTCGTTATGTCGTTATAACGTGATTTCGTTATATCGACTTAAGAAGTCGTCTATCTGGCTGTCGAGGTCGGCGATGCCGTCGTTCACGATCTCGAAGTCGGCACGGCGGCGCACTTCGTCCTGTGGCCACTGGCGCCCTAACCACTCGAATGCCCGCTCACGGCTCAGTCCGTCGCGAGCCATGATGCGCTGCACGCGTACCTCCTCGGGGGCGGTAACGACGATGACGCGGTCGACGAGACGGTTGGCGCCGGACTCGTAGAGGATAGCCGACTCGAGCCAAAGCTGCCCACTCTCTTCAAAGTCGCGGAAGACGGCGGGGTGGACGATGGCATCGATGGCATGGGCATTCTCCTCGCTGGCCAGCAGGAACTGGGCGACGGCAGCCTTGTTGAGAGTGGGCTGTTGACCCGACTCCGAGGCGAGGTAGCAGTCTGGGCCTATGAGGGCAGTGAGCTGTCGGCGTAGTTCCGGATCGTGGCGCATGAGCCGCTTGGCCGCCGCATCGCAGTCGTAGACGTCGATGCCGCGTCGCTTCAGCAGCCGTGCCACATAGCTCTTACCACTGCCTATACCTCCTGTGATAGCGGTCTTTTTCAATGCTTAATGCTTAATGCTTAATTGTCCTCCTCAATGAGATAGTCCACCTGTGTCTGCTGCAGCGTTGCCCTGGATATTCCCGATGGTGTGCGCTTCAGGTAAAGGTTACACTTCTCGGCAGGTCGTTGCACGATCTCGT